>Ga0187781_10001909_pt1 | contig 15852 bp, 13 predicted proteins | sample 0715_SJ02_MP02_2_FD_132447 | JGI IMG/M metagenome (GOLD analysis project Ga0187781, IMG submission 132447) | Tropical peat soil microbial communities from peatlands in Department of Meta, Colombia - 0715_SJ02_MP02_20_MG | ecosystem: Environmental > Terrestrial > Soil > Wetlands > Peat | place...
CAGGTCCTTGCGAGCGCAGACAATCCACTACCGATTCCAGGTTCGACACTTCAATATCCGCGTGGGTTAGCGAGCGCACATCCTCGCCCTGATGGGCAAAGACACGAACCACATCGCTGCCGAGCTGGCCGTCAGAACCGATGACTGCGATGTTCATGCTGCACTAGCCATGTCATGGATCCCGATGCCGTTTTCAATTTGCTGGAAGGTTTGAAAGTTCGAGTATGCTGGGTTATCCCAGTCCTGAAACTGTTCCCTGTTATCGATCAAGTTGCCGACGATTGACTTCACGTTCCCGGTGGCGTGAAAGCTCAGCACATTGGCCGCCTTCTCGACGCTGACCTTGTAATTACGGAAGTCTTGGATATGCTTGATGCAGAGGCTGATTCGTAGGCTCAACCGCTCCTCGACCGCGCTCTTGATCAGGTCTGCCACCTCGCCCACCGTATAGTTCCCGGACGCGATGTTGAAAATACCGGAAATCTTTTGATTGGTCTCGACCGCCCGAATGTAGGCTGTGGCGGCATCTTCGATACTGAGAATGGGACGCCAGATGGAAGGATTATTCACAGTGATCGTGCGATCCCGCATGGCCGTCTTGAACATCGTGTTGATAATCAGGTCGAGGCGCATGCGGGGACTATATCCGGAAATAGTGCCCTTGCGTAGCGAGATCACAGAGAATTGGTCATCGACGAGTTGCATGACGGCCTGCTCACCTTGGAGTTTCGAGATTCCGTAGGGATAACTCGAACTGACGGGGCGAGTCTCGTCGTAAAGCTCATTTTCTGTGTAGCCATAGACTGAGCAGGAGCACGCATAGATGTAGCGCTTCACCTTGGCGATCTTTGCAATGTAGCCGAGATAGGCGGGTGCGGCCGCGTTGAAAATGAAGTTTTTGCTGGGTGAGTATTCCGCCATCGGATCGTTGGAAAGACCGGCCAGGAAGATGACCTGATCGTAGGGTTCGAGATCTTCGACAGTCAGGTGAAAAATGTCCTTATTCAAGATCCCGGCCTGGCGAGGCAAATGATTGCCGAACCAGAACAAGTCCACCACGTCGACCTTATAACCACGCTCGATCAGCCTGGGGATTAGAACTGACCCCACGTAGCCAGCGCCTCCTGCAATAAGTAGCCTCATAATCAGCTCCGTAGAGAAAAGTTGGGTTCAAGTTGTTCGGAATAGCAAAAATTATCCGACTCAGGCGAGGCCAGCCACTGCTCTATGGTGCGTGCATTTCGGTCTTTTTCAGAAACGACGACATCGACCAGCGGCCATTCGATGCCGATCATGGGGTCGTTCCATCGGATCGCAGACTCTGCCTTGCCGTTGTAGATCCCGGTGCACTTGTACTGAATCTCGGTGTTATCCGCCAGAGCGCAAAAGCCACGGGCGAAACCTGCTGGCGCCCATACGCAACGGCGGTTTGCAGGAGATGCCTCGATGCCCACCCACTTTCCGAGACTCGGGGATCCTCTGCGGATGTCCACGGCCACTAGGAATGCAGCACCGGCTGTCACTCGCATGAGCTTGCCCATCGGCGGGTCCCATTGGAAGTGCAGCCCGCGCACCACAGCCTTCGCGGAACTGGAATGATTGTCCTGAAGGAACCGTGTGGGCAGACCAAGAGCCTCGAACTGGTCTGCACGGAATGTTTCTGAAAAGAAGCCCCTGCCGTCCTGGAATATGTCGGGGACAACCACTACAACCTCCTCTAGGTGTCTGGATTCGATTCGAATCTGCATGCAAGTGCCTCCGGAGTTTCAGCGGGGGCTATTTCTCGCCTAGCTTTCGCTCCCCAACCTATCTCAAACCTTTCGCGGGATTCCCAGCAACGATAGCGCTGGGAGGGATGGCTCTCGTACCACGCCGCCCGCGAGCCCGCTATGCCGTGTTGGCTAACGCCGTTCGGAAGCCGGCTCCAAGGTTGATTGCGTTGCGAATTGCACGACCTGCTCGACCACACGGCTGCTCTGCCGCCATTAGTTGTGGATACATCGGCAATAAAAAATTTTTGTTGGCGATCCTCTCCGTGCTTATAGCGCGCGGTGGAGGAGTCGAAGAGAGCGCAGCCAACGAGGACATTACGACTTACGGGATGACTCTTACGTTGTAAGTCTTGGCGGGAAGAGGCGCAGCCGCGTTCGCGCAGCGCTGAACCGTAACCGTGTTTGCAGCAGTAACCGCGCCGCTCACAATTTCAAAGGGCAAATCCATACTCCCGTCGCTGGCCGCCGGATGCGCCACCACCTCTCCGACCATGGCCCCTGCGACGCTAGCCGTCCCTCGGATGCAATTCCCCGCCTTCACGTTGCCACCGATCGCCGCAGTCTTGCCCGCTAGAGGCAACTGCGCTTTCATAGCAACACTGTCGCTGCTGGGGATCGAAGCCCCGCTCCCCCAAGCGAGAGAGCCTTGGTTCTTCCAATTCCCCTTCGCGTCGATTCTCGCTAACAGGGACCAGGCGTCATCGCGCGGAGAGGCTATGCTGGCAAATGTGTTGTAGAAACTGAAACCGCCAACCGACTCCGCGTGCTCAGGCCCGTAGTAATTCGTCAGGTCCGCTTCGCCATGTCGCTCCAGATTATTCATTAGGACGACACCTTTGCCATTGATTAGTGGCTCATAAGCGGGCGATAGCTGAAAAGCATCCCAACGCTGGTTGTCTACCTGAACACCGGAGAGATCGGTCCTCACATAATTCCCCTTCGTCAACTCGGAGGCGCAATTGACGGCCACAATTCCCTCCGCCTGTACCTGCCCTTCCGGCCCGACGTGCACCAGATCTTTTGCGCAGCCAGCCTCACCGGTGAGGTGGAGTTGCGAATTCCGGATGATCCCGTCAACCAAGAATGAATCTGTCCCCAATGCGCTGATATTGGCGTGAAAGTTCAAGGTGGAGTTGTAGGTGTAGGTTCCCTTGGCCCACCTCACACCGACCTGGCCCTTCTCTACATTCAGCCACACATCGGAGATATCGGTGTATCCGAAGCTATTGCTTCCTCCGTTAATCACGAAGGCCATCGCAGTGGTGTTTCCAATGTGCGGGATGCCGATGTGAACGTCTCGAATGACGGTGCGCTCGGTCCAGGCCGGCAGCTGGGCCATAAGGTTCTCAAGTAATATTGCCGTGGAGTTCGGACCGCGGAAATTGTCGATGACGAGATCTGCGAACGTCGCTCCAATCACGGTTCCTGACCGAATGCCGTTTTGTACATTGTTGCCGGGGCCTTTCAGCGTGAATCCCCTGAGTATGCCGGCCTTCTGGATCGTGTACGGCTGCATCTGCCAGACGATGGCGTCTCCACCGCCGGAGTATTCCAGAGAAGTCAGCGCCGATCCCGCCCCCAACAGACTCTGGCACGGCTTGGACATGCGAATGGTTGTAGCGTAAACGTACTTGCCCGCGGGGATGTGAACCTCGGCGCACCCGTCGCCCTTGGCGAACACGTTGTTGATCTTCTCGCCGATGTCAGAGCCGGGATAGGCCGCGGGATTGACGACGCCATTTACAGCCGATGCCGTGATGGCCAGCGAGGAAACATCCGATTGTCCTTTTCCTGCCGATGCCGTCGACTGAGGGAACATCGCTGCTCCGTTTGGCCTGGGCTTACCCCAAATCGCCCCGAGATTGCCGACCGCAAAAGCCATCAAAACGAGGAGCAAAATGGCAAGAAATTTCAAGCGTACTCTCGTCACAAGCCGACCACCACCCCAAGCTCCGATTGCGCGCGGGCCAAGTCTTGCGGAATGCCGATGTCGATGAAGTATCCAGCCGACTTGAACGCGAGCAGGCCACGTGTCAACTGAGCTGGAAGGACCTGTCGCTCAAGAGATATGCTGCGGTCCTTGACCACCCGATCCATGACGGACGGCTCGAACAGGTATACACCGCCGTTGATAAAACCCGGCTTTCGCCCCGTGCTCTTTTCCGAGAAAGAGGTCACCCATCCTTCCTCATTGACCCCTACGCTGCCGTAACGCGAGGTGTCGGGCACGCATGCCAGCGCGATGCTGGCCTCGGCCCCGCGCGCGGCGTGCAAGTTCCACATCGAAGCGAGCGACAGCTGAAGGATTGAGTCGCCATTCATGGCCAGCACGCGTTCTCCGAGAGCGTAGCGCGAGTAGGCCAGGCCGAGTGCTCCGGCGGTTCCCATCGGTTCATCTTCGTGCGAATAACGGATGTCGAGGCCAAAGCTTTGATCCGCCAGCCACTGCTCGATTTACCCGGCGCGATAGCCCATGCACAACACCACCCGCGAAAGGCCATTTTCCGCGAGCATTTTCAAGAGGTAGGCAAGAGACGGCCTGCCCTGGACCGGCGCCAGCGCCTTCGGCCGATCGGCATACACCGGCCGCAGCCGCGTCCCCAGGCCTCCGACCAATACCAGGACCGGGCACTGGGAGAGCTCATTTTTTTCGCGCGCTTCCGAAATCATCTGCTTCTCGTGGTGATGTAACGTCAGGCGCACACCGGCTGAGGCGGCCGGCGAGCGGATAGGGCACTTCGCAGGACGGCTTCGAAATGCCGGCTGAATTGGTCGCGGGTAAATTCCGCGGCACGGCGCCGCATCGCGGCGTCGGACAACTCCCGCCCCTCAAAACGCAGGATCGCTTCCTGCAAGGCTGCCGCAGATTCTTCTTCGTAGAATTCGGCCGTCTCCGCCGTCATCGAATCGACGACTCCGCCTTTGGCCAGGGCGATCACGGGACACCCCGCCGCCGCGGCTTCGACCGGCACGAGCCCAAAATCTTCAACCCCGGGGAATATCAGCGCCTTCGCGCGCCCGTAGCAGTTGAGCAGTTCTTCATCGCTGACGAATCCCAGGAACTCAACGGAGGCGCGCAGCTCTTTGGACAGATTCTTCAACTTCCGCTCTTCCGGACCTTTGCCCACGATTTTCAGTGGCCGCCCGAGGCCAGCGCAGGCCGTAATCGCCTGGTCGACGCGCTTATAGGGGACCAGCGCCGTGACCATCAAATACCAATCCTCAGGGCAGCGGACCACAGCCGCGCCGTTGCCCATATCGCCCGGGCCGTAGATGACCTCGGCTTCCCGTCCGTAGAGATTGCGGATTCGTTTCGCCACGTAGTGCGAGTTGGTGCAGTAGACGTCCACACGATCCACGGTGCGGAGATCGTAGACCTGCAGCAACTTTGCGATCGGCTTGAAAAACAATCGCGAGGCAACGTGCCCGACCTGCTCCGGACCGAAATAGTCGTCGAAACGATCCCAGATGTAACGCATCGGGGTGTGGATGTAGCAGATGTGCAGCGGCCGGTGGTTCGAGTTTTTCTTGACCATTGCTTTGGCCACGGCGTGCGAAGTCGAGATCACGACGTCGGCGTCTTCCGCGCTCACCTGCGTCATTTCCGCCGCCAGGGGAAACAGAGGCAAGTAATGGCGGTATTTCGTTTTAGCGAACGGCATGTGCTGCAGAAAACTGGTGTAAATCGTGCGCGCTTCAATGGACTCACTGACGCTGCCGGGCACATGGACCAGAGTCCACAGGGGAGCATCGGGAAACATTTCGCACAACGTCTCCAGCGCTCTTTCCCCGCCGCGCATTCCGGTCAGCCAGTCGTGGATCAGGGCTACCTTGAGATTGGAAATGTCCAGGTCGGGCGAAAGGCCTCGTTTCGCCGCCCACGCCCCGGAAAATTCTGAGAAAGCTGCCAATTTTTTCTTGCTCATTTTTCTTGAGAGTAATTCGCAAACGGAGGCTGGCGAGCACGCGGATCGAACGCTCTACCGAAGGACGGAGGTACTGCATCAGCTATTTCTATGAAACGGACCGCGCCCTCTCGCTGGCCAATCCAAAAAGCGTGTGAGGTTGTCGAAGGCCTAGAGATCCTACGTCGGCCTCCCCGTCGCGCTGAAGAAGCATAATTGCAATCAGAAACCAGAACCCGTATTGCGCCAGCTCGAGGTTGAACATGCCGGTCAGGAGGAAGGTCGACCAGAAGCTAGCGATTCCTATCAACAGCGGTGTGGGACGCTTGACGGTTTCGATGCGAAGGCGCCGCCACAAGGCCCAGAGCAGTCCGACAATAATCACCATTCCTACTAATCCGATGTGGAGCGCCAACGCCAGGTACATGTTATCTACCAGCACGTTGGTGAAACTTCCGAACATTTCGTCCCTGAGGGGAACAATGGCCGGTTTTTCCGCCTGGGAAAACCCCAGACCAAGCATCTTCTGCAGGAACGTCGAGTGCAAGAACTGTGCCCCAAAAATCTCCCATTGCAGGAGCCTTAGATCGAGTGAAGAGGCGTCATAGACCGTTCCGGTCTGGCCCACAAGTTTGGCGATACCGCTGAAGGCAACAAACGAGCCGAGAACGAGCCCAATTAATGGTTGCCAGATCATCCGGCGCAGACGCCGTCCGAAAGTAAATGCGATCGCTGCGAATGTGGTGAACGCAAGCTGCACATACACCACGCGCGTCAGGGTCGTGTAGCAACAGGCCGCCGCGAGCAGATAAAGCGGGACTCCTTTAATCCACCCTTTGGGTCTGCCGCACATTCCAATTCCGATGGCGGCAATCAGTACGGCAAAACTCCCATACTCCAGGGCAGTGCCAAATACGCCGAATGCCCTTATACTTCTCTGTCCTAGTGCCGTCCACCAGCTGATGTAGATTCTGAAATTGCCATCGCTGCTGGCCATCTGAATGACCGGCTTTTGTGATATGAATTGCGCCCATCCGATCATGGCGCAAACCAGAAATATGGACACCAGGATTCGCGTTGCCGACTTCTCCGACAGCCTTCCCGTGAAGGCGCAAGCGAGCGGCGCGAAGATGAGCGGGCAGTAGTATGCGTTGTACCCCAGGATGATGTCGGCTGGTGTCTTCCCCTCCCACAGCCACAGGTAGGAGAAATCGAGGAACAGGAAGGTCATCGCCGCCAGCCACATGCCGGTGGGGAAGGCGGAGAGATCGAGCCTGCCATAGGTCAGCGCCAGTAAGGTCAGCAGGCAAAAGCAGGCAATCTTGATGACGGCGACGGGAACGGGAACACTGCCCGCCGTAAGCAGCATCTCTATTTGTGGCAAAGCGCAGTTAATGACGCAGGCGACCACCGCCAAGAACGCCGTGGTCGTGAGAACGCCGCCCTGCGGACGGTACTGCCGGTACAGTTCGCTGTAGTCGTAGGTGACTTCACTCATAACAAGGAGATGGTTTTTGATTTCAGTCGCGAGGATAGGTAAGTCTTGTCATGGCGTGGATTAAAGTTCCCTGTCGCGCCGTCCCTTAAGGCTGTCTGGCGGAAAACACGACTGCCACATGGGAAAAGCGATCGGTTGCAGCGACGATCTTGAACGGTCTTCTGTACGCGACCGAATAGTCCATCAGCGCACGATATTCATGGAGGGCGTCCCAGAATTCATCAAAAATGACAATTGTGTCAGGAGATATGATCGTCTCCGTCATCGTTAACGTATAAAGCGTTGAGGAATAGAGATCGCCGTCGTTGTGAATTACAACCCGATTGGAGGGCCGGTAAGAAGCGAGAAACGGCGGAAGTGAATCCTGGAAGAGACCGACCTGAAACTGTACACGAGCATCGGGCAGATCGGGCGGCTGCCCGCGCCGACTAAACGTGCCCTTCGGACTGTCCGCATTCCAGTCCTCCGGTAAGCCAGTGAAGCAATCGAACCCAAAGAAACGACTCCTTGCATGGTGGTTGAGGGCGCACCAATAGCGCAGGCTGGCCCCCTCAGCGACACCGAACTCAATGTAGTCGATTGGGGCATCGTCTAAGACCGTGCTTTGAAGGTATTCGTACATCAGTCCCCGACGGGGAAACTTGGGGCAGTCAGCTTGCTTAACGGTTCGGCACCATCTCGACGTCCAATTGGTGCGATCAAGGAACTCCCGATAGGGCAACACCGCCGCGGCAACGGAACGCTTCAAGGAGATACCCGAGCTGAACACCTGTTCTGCCTCGCAGAATTGGCAAAAGTCTTACGATAATCCACTTTGCTGCGGCGCCGTGTCGCCATGCGGTGCGTTTTATGCAGACGCGGGGCTAATCGCCGATCGCAGCACGGAGTGCTGGGCGTAGTTCAAATTGACGCGCTGAGCGGTGGTTCAACAGATGCTCGAACGAATCGACGGCCTCGTCCCAGCTGCACTTCCGGATATCTTCGTAGCCCTGCCGCGTGATCTTTGTTCGCAGTTCCGAGTTGCCAACAAGCCGCAACTGTCTGCCAGTTTCCTGGGATTACCCGGCGGACTCGGCGCGTGTCGGGTCTCCCACCTCAGCGGGGGCGAACGAAGTCCGAAGCGCGACCTCTGAACTTTGCACCTCAGCAGGGTTAGCGCTGTAAATGACTGTCAGCCCTCTTCTCATGGAGGGAAATATGCGCGAAATCAAGTCGACCACTTGCCTAGCGGCTCGCACTAGACCCGTCCCTTCCACTCCGAAATAGTTTTTGTATTCGGAGGCAACGCAGACTAGGCCCGCACGCGCACCAGCTTCAATGAGTTCGTCACTCGTGTACTCGCGGATGTGCCCCCGATTTATGGTGCTCATGCGCAGGCGCTCATATGGGTTCTGGCCCAGGAGAAGCTTGATACGTTTCGTTAAGAAAGCTGCATTCGGGGTCTGGCACACGATCACGCCACTATCCGCGAGCAACGACTTAATTAGGTTGAGAACAAGCTCAGGGGCGGTGTAGAGATGCTCGATCGTCTCCGCGAACACGATGAGATCGAATTTCTGTTGCCAATCCAGGGCATCAACTGTTTGGGCGTTGTTGAGATCAAACACGATATGCCCGGAGTAGCCATCGGCGAAGCTGCCTGATTCGTGACTGCACTTGGCATCGGAGCCGAACTCGCCGTTGTCCGAGAGGGGGAGCCCCAGTGTGGTCACTGAGTCATACTTTTCAAGCAACATACGTGAGAGATTGCTGCGCCCAATGTCGAGCACCTTCGTGGACCGACTAGGACAGAGCTCCTGGCACTTACTCACAACATACTCAAAGCGTTGTTTGTGGAACTTTAAGTAGTCGTGGTCCGCGTGCGCGCGGATTTCTTCAGCTAGCAGTTTAGATCGTAAGGGCATTGGTCTTTCCTGACGCCGGGTGAGCGGAAGTTTCTTAGCCGTCACGGGTGCGTAAGAAGTTGGAGCAGTGTCGCATCCGCCGTAGTTATCTAGAGCGCTCTCCAGAGAATCGACAGCTCTGGCCCAGCTGTACCTCTGGATGTTTTGATGAGCTCGCTGCGCAATGCTCGTGCGCAGCTCTGGCGAACACGCCAACCGCAATATATTCTCAGCGAGCCGTTCAGGATCCTTTGCGGGACTGAGGAGGGCCGTCTCCTCGTGCACTGCGTACTCCCGGTGTCCGCCAATATCCGTTGCTGCCAGGGCGGCTCCGCACAGCATGGCCTCGGCGGGGGGCAGCGGCCAGCCTTCGATCCGTCCGGGAGAAACAAAGACTGACGCCTGGTTATAAAGTGCACGCAGCATCCGCGGGCTCGGTAACTTGTGATACTCGGCCCAAGATGGTAGCACCGGAGCAGGTGAAGCACCGAACAAGGTCACTCGCAAATCGGGAAGTTGCCTCCTGACGAGGCTCAGCGCCTCAAGCCCGTCAGCTGAGCCCTTCACTGGATGCGAGTGATAGAGCATCATGAGCCGGTTATGATCGCGAGATTCAATTGGGGCGTCGAGACCGAACTGCTCAGAATCGATGCCATTTGGAATGTAGGTACATTCGATGCCCATTTCTCGGGCCATGTCCCGCAACCAGCGCGCGATCACGATCTTCTTAAGCGGAGTCTTCCAGGTCGCGCGAACCCGGTCTTCCGGTCCAGACCACGTTTCCCAGCTCTGAATCAGGTAAAACTTCTCACCTTTTTCGGCTGGATAATCCACCACCCATTCGGCTGTGGCCCAGGCAGTGGCCAGGATCACGTCGCCATCGGGAATGAACCGGCTCGACAGTGTCGGAACCCACATGGTGCGGACAGCAGGCTCAAGCGGGAACCATCTCTTCGGACGGTACTCGCGGACCATGCCTCGGTGCACGAATGAGATTGCGCCTCTGACCGCCTGCAATGGGCTGGCTTGCGTCGCGACCAGAGCGGGATGAACCAGGGTTACGCGATGTCCGCGACGGGAGAGATGGTTCGCGTATTCATAGACCACTTTGTTTCCGCCAGTCGGTAGATGACTGGAACCGGGCAGGAGAAATGTAATCTTGAGACCCTTCATGTTATGACGATTGACGGGAAAAGCAATTCGGCGGACTGACTATCCGACGCCGATCTATTGCAGCCGCAGATTGGCCTTCCAGTTGATTATGTTTTCCGCAGGGAGATTGATTTGGGTGGGGACACGACCAGTGATCCACGACTCAAGCTTGTGCAATTCCGTGCGTTGAAGCACGGGGAAGCCGGTGTCGTTGGCGATCTCCACGCTGCGGTGATCAATGCCGATGACGAGTGTCCTTTTCTTGAACTGAAGAGCGCGGATGCCGCCGTGCAGCCGGCTGCCGATGTAGTCCAGTTCTTCATTCGCCAGAAGATGATCGTAGGAGTGCAAGTTTTGACCGATGACGCGGATACCCCTGATGTTCAATCCCTGAAAATAGGTGTAGTCGCCGTGCATCTGGGGAAAGAAATACAAAGTCTCATAGTGCTTCTTGAGGATGTCGATCATTTCCCGGTCGGCCGACGGATCGTGAAGATAGGCTGTCAGCGTGAACACCACATTCTTTGTTTTCTCCTGTGGAATGGCCGCGCAGTGTTCGGGGCTGAGCCTCCACATGGTCGGGCACGACGTCGACACGCTGACGATTCCGATCTGATCGAGCAGGTGCTGTGTGAACCGGTCGCGCACGGAGTGGACCTGGTGTCCATCCAGCACGCGACGGAGCAAGATCCGGTCTCGAAAGGACGGCCTGGCGCTAATGCCTCCCCATGTCACGCCAAAACAGATGGCATTGGTGAGGAAGATCGAATCGAACCAGCGTAGGCGCCATCCTTTGGAGGCAAGAACGTTGGTGCCACCAATGAAACACATGTCGCTCTGTCGCAGGAAGTAGTAGGAGCGCCGGCTGAGCGCTTCGTGACTGGGCAATCGAAACACGCGAGCGTCAGGGAACATTTCGTGAATGACGTCGTTGACGGCCTGCATGATGATCTCGTCACCCAGGTTCCACGTTCCAAAACTCGTGTCGATGACCGTGACGGTTTTCAGTGGATACCTTCCTGTGGCGAAAGCTTCGATTGCCTAAAGGAGCGGCTTACGCAAACAAGCGCTGGACCAGCGCTACGCTGCGATGGAGAAGGTTCCTTGGGGGCCGTCGTGGAATGGAACCGTCCGCACCTGGGTCCAACACACGAATCGTTGGACCCCGGAACCACTCTGCAAGTTCTTCCTGGGAGAGAAACAAACCCTTAGCTGTCTTGAAGTCGTTTCCACTCTTGCCGCCAAAGTGATGCAGATAACGTTCGTGCTCGGCGTAGCCCTGCACCGAGTAGCCTTGCGCGAGAAGCGCCGCCTGGAATTTGGTGACAGCCCAGAAAAATTCGTGCGCCTCGTCGAGTCCGTGCTCGCGATACAGCGTTGCGTCCACAAGCAGGCAATATCCGTCCACGCGCAACGGATTCTCCTCAACGCCATAAGCCGTAATTCCCGGCTTGTGAGCCATCAGCAGGTTGGACAGCCAGTGGGGATTTCTGATCTCCACATCACTGTTGAGCAGCAGCAGGTGGGTGCTGTCGGGGGCAGTATTCTGCGCCGCGATGTTGTTTCCCCTGGCGAAGAACGAGTTGTATCCCAGCAACGCCAGATGCTGGATCAGTCCCTCGTGCTGAAGACGCTTCAGGAGATCCTTCGTGGGCGACTCGGACGCATTGTCCACCACCACAAGTTCGTAATCGACGTCTCGAGTGCATCGAACCAGCGAACGGATGGAGAGCTCCACATATCGAGGCGCATTGTGCGTGAGCATCAGAATGCTTACTTTTTCGAACGGCGCCGGCTGCGGGCGTTCGCCTTCCATGGACTGATCCAGGTTCATCGGGGCCGGAGCCGAGACGTTCACGGCCTGCTGTCTCCTCGTGGCAAATGCAAGCGACCTGCGGCTTTCAGACAATGCTTCCTGAAGTCTGGAAACATACATCTGACGTAAGGTGCGTTCTGCATGACTGCTTGCAAACGCCCAAGTCAAGATGATGACGATGCCAGAGTTGAGGAGATACAAGCTCGCGAGGCGGAGGGCACCGGGCTTCAAGGAAATCAGAACCGCTCCCATCCCCAGGCAGCAAGCAACGGAAGTCATAAAGCACGGACGAAGGACGCCATTCACCCAGCCCGCCGCCTTGAGTCCAATCCGCTTGCATAGGAACCATATGCGGCCCGCACCCGCAAGGACAGAGCCGCAGGCCGTGGCCCACAACACCGAGCTCGCGGGCATATGCAACCGCAGGAGCAGGTAGCCTACGGGCACCGAAATGCATAGCAAGACACCAATTACCGCTTGATACAATGCGATGCGCCCCTCTGCTTGAACCGCTGCCCTGAATCCGGCGGTCAGCATGTCGATTAAGAGGATGATGAGCAAAATGGTGGAAAAAATCACCGTGTCCGCTGGTATTTCGCGGAGCCATAAACGCAGGCAATAGGTCATCTCGAACAAAACGGGACCAATAAAAAGCCACAAGAGCACAAACGCATATTTATTGCAGAGGTTGGAAAGAAACAGCATCTCAGAACGGTCCCCTGATGCTTCGGCCTTCACAATCGCAGGAGACGTCGCGGTCAGAAGTCCGTTGCTGACGCTAGAACCGAACCCGTTGACCTGCATGGCAATTCCATTGGCGACGTTCGCCATCGTGCCAAAGAATCTGTTAAACAGAATTGCCGGTCCCTGGTAACGGATCTGGACTGCCAGCGTGCCCAGCAGGTTCCAACCGGAAAAACTGAGCAGCCGGCGTATCTTCATTCCGCTCGTCGGGAAGGAGAGTTGCCGGCACTCGGCATAACGGGCCAGACAGTAGAGGACGGGCCCAACCATGACGAAGCCATCGCTCACGGCGTTAATCGCTGCATACCAGACCAGTCGATCGCCGGGAAGCGCTGTCAGCGAAATAACGCCAATAATCAGAAACAAGGAACCTGCCGTCGCCATCAGGTACAGCGCGGCAAACGACTCCTTGGCCATGAGCAGGGCCTGATACGGGGTGGAGACAATGCTCATAAAGAGCAGAACCGCCACGACGCGATAAGTCCACATGGCCGCACCCAGCCTGGCTTGGGAAAGACTAAGGAAGCTATAGATCACCCAGTGTGACAGCAGCAGAGCGCCCGCCAAGACACTGAGGGCGAGAAGCCCATGTATCACCAGGCTTGCGCTGAACCACTGGCCAGTTTCTTCAGTACTGCCTTCGCCCAGCGAATAGGCCATATGCCGTTGAGCCCCGCCGGTAAGGGCTCCGTTAATGAACAGCAGGGCGGTGAGACTTCCCGCGATCACCGAAAAAATGCCGAAGTCTGTCGCTCCCAAATTTCGCAGGGCCAGCGGCAGTGTGACGAAGCCGGCTCCTGCGGCCACCGCAATCCTGGCGTAGGACGCGACGGTGTTCACGACGATTCGGGTCGAACGGTCCACGGCTGGGAAGCTCAGTTACTGGATCGATGAAAGTCTGGTTGTCCGAGGCGGGGAGAACTGACCTCACACTGCTCTGGGGTATGCGGGAACAACTGAGTCCCACCTCTCGATGGTGGCGGGCATTTCGTGAACCCGCCATGTCTGCAAACCTGCGCCCTCAAAGGCGAACTCTTTGGGTACGGCGCCCATCTTGATGAGGGCTTCGGCCACCCTGATTTTGTCCTCAAACTGGCAGTAGAAGAGAATGAAACCGCCGCCGCCCGCTCCCGTGATCTTTCCCCCAAGAGCCCCATGCTTTCTAGCCTCGGCGTACATCTCCTCAATCACCGGATTGCTGATCTTCGCCGACATGCGCCGCTTGGCTTCCCACGCGGAGTGGAGGAGGTCGCCGAAATCACCCAACTTGTGACGCATGAGTGCGTTCTTCATGTCGACGGCCAGTTGCTTTTGTTGCGCCAGCGCGTCAACCGTGTCCGCGTTGCCCGACTCCAGCCGCTGTGTCTGATCTTCAATGATTCGATCCGACTGACGAGTCTGGCCGGTATAGCAAAGAACTAGATTGTGCTCCAATTCGTTCAGCACTTCGGAATTGACACGCAACGGGTTGATCACGACGCGATCTTCATAGAATTCCATGAAATTGAATCCGCCAAAACTCGCGGCATACTGATCCTGAAGACCACCCCTGATGGCCAGGTCGCAGCGTTCAATTCGATATGCGGTCTCCGCGATTTCGTAAGAATTCATGCGAATGTTCTTGAACTCTTTAATCAAGCCGACCAAAGCCACAATGAGAGCCGATGACGAGCCGAGGCCCGATCCTGGAGGAGCGTCGCTGTGCAGGAAGATCTCGAAGCCGCTGGAATCCTTGGCCCGGGAATTATTGATCACTGCCTTAACCAGATCCAACTGGCCGTCCAGCAGCATTTCGCTGTGAACCGTGTACTCAAGCAGGAGCTTGAAGTCCGCCGATGCCAGCTTGATTGCTCCGTCGTAGCGCGGGCGCAAACTGCCCCACGCGAAGCTGTCAATCGTTGCGTTCAAAACGCAGCCACCATTGCGTGCTGGATACGGCGGTACATCGGTGCCGCCTCCAGCGAAGCTGATGCGCAGGGGTGCTTTCGCACGAATCTTCATACCTTCCACTTCATGGGGAGTTCGTGTTGTGCTCGTGCCAGATCGTCAGGCACACCGATGTCGAGGAATAAACCATTCGTGACAAAGCCGTACAGTCCGGATCCAATGAGCTTGGGAAGCATCTCATCTTCCATCGAAACCGGACGCTCATCGGGAATGGAATCGACAAATTGCCGGCTCAACAGATATGCGCCGGTATTGACCAGGCGATTGCCTCTCTCGTTGGCGCTCGAGTTGGTGTGCTGATCGCGAAATGAGGTAATGGCTCCTTTTCCGTCCATCAAAACGCGACGGTAACGACTGGTCCTGTTGGACGCCACCAGAGCCACGGTAGCCAGCGCCCTGCGACTATGATGAAAATCCAACATGGCTTGCACATCGAGGCCTACCAGCGAGTCACCGTTGAAAACAAAGAGGACGGGAGCGTCAATCATACGGGCGGCCTTCTTGACCGCCCCGGCATTTCCCAAGAGTTCTTCTTCGATGGAATACCGCAGTTCCAGGCCCCATTTCGTTCCTTTGTGGAAATGACCCTGAACTTCGGATCGCCGGTAGCCGACGCACAGCACAACACGCCGAATACCGTCGAGACGCAGTTTGGCCAGCAGATATTCCAGGAAGGGTCTATTGGCCACCGGGGCCATACTCTTCGGGCCGGTGAGAAAAACCGATCGCGAGCGGGTACCGAGACCTCCCACCAAAACAATTCCGGCGAGTGAGCTCATTTAATAGGCGTGTTTGGCGTTCACGGAGTCCATGACCGTGCGGATCACGATCCGCAGATCGAAGAGTAGGCTCCAGTTCCGAAGATAGTAGAGGTCGTGTTCGACCCGTTTCTCAATCGAAGTATCGCCGCGCCAGCCATTCACCTGTGCCCATCCGGTGATGCCGACCTTCAGATAGTGGCGGGCGTGGTAGCGAGGAACTTCGACTCCGAACTTCTCGACAAAGTGCGGGCGCTCCGGGCGGGGGCCGACGACGCTCATGTCGCCTTTGATCACGTTGAAGAATTGCGGGAGTTCATCCAGGCTGGTGCGGCGCAGGAACGCGCCCACGCCCGTGCGCCGCGAATCGTCGCGGC
>Ga0187781_10001911_pt1 | contig 15844 bp, 13 predicted proteins | sample 0715_SJ02_MP02_2_FD_132447 | JGI IMG/M metagenome (GOLD analysis project Ga0187781, IMG submission 132447) | Tropical peat soil microbial communities from peatlands in Department of Meta, Colombia - 0715_SJ02_MP02_20_MG | ecosystem: Environmental > Terrestrial > Soil > Wetlands > Peat | place...
CGCACAAGATCCCGTGGTTGACGTCCACCTTTTCAAAGATCGCAACTTCGCCATTTCGACGTTCATGATGTACACGCTGGGCGTGGTTCTCTACGGCACGACGCTGCTCGTTCCCATTTGGCTCCAAACACTGATGGGCTACACAGCGATGGAAAGCGGCATGGTGTTGCTGCCGGGAGGGCTTGTTCTGCTGGCGATCCTGCCATTCGTCGGGGCGCTGCTGGATCGTTTCGAGCCGCGATGGATCGTCGCGACGGGGCTGCTGATCATGGCGACCGGCCTCTTCCAACTCTCGCATCTCAACCTGAACGCAGGGACACGCGCGCCTGTGACCGATTGGATTATTTCCCGGATGGGCACCGCGTTCTTGTTCGTGCCGATCAACGTGATGGCATTCTATTTCGTCCCGCGCGGAAAGATGAATAACGCCTCGGGATTGATCAATCTGGCGCGAAACATTGGCGCAAGCACGGGCATCTCTTTTGTGACGACGATGCTCGATCGCCGCGCGCAGTTTCATCAGAACGTCCTCATGGAAAACTTGCAGCCCGGAAACCATCACTATCAAGCCGCCCTGCACCATTTGACCGGTATCTTGGCCGCGCGCGGAGCGGACGTGGCTCATGCCCTAACGCAGGCGCAGGCCCTCGTGTACGGGGAGATGCAGCGCCAGGCCACGATGCTTGCGTTCGTGGACGATTTCCGGATCAATGGCACAATTTGCGTGTGCGTCTTGCCGCTACTATTTCTGATGAGAGGGAAAACCCGCTAGGGCGCGGGGCCTAAGCCTGCCGCTGCACGAGGATCTTCAGAAATGAGCCGCTGCGAAGCTCCGCGGATGAAAGCGTGGTGATCCGCTCGACTTCTTCCGCCGTCAGCGCGCCGCAGTTGATGGCTTGCGCAAAATAGTTGAGCAGGCCTTGCGCCATCGCCGCATCGTCGAAAACTTGCCCCACGCGCGTGGCCTGCGCGGCCTTCTCGATGAAGTTGCGGAGGCGCTCCGCCGAGGAATCGAGATTCTCCAAAAAGAAGGAATAGACAGCCGCGTATCGGGCGGGAAGCTGCGCGGGATGCAGATCCCAACCCTGATAGTAGCCGTTGGCGAGCGACCGGCGGACATTTTCGTAGTGAATCTTCCATCCGCGATGCACTGCCGCACGATTTTCGTCTGCTTGCCGCGCGCTCAGGTCCGGGCCATTCTTGGCGGCGCGGTGGCGAGGGATCGGCATGATGTTGGTGGGGCCGTCAGCGATGCGAATGCCAGTCCCCGCGAGCGCCACCTGCATGACTCCCCGCGCGAAATCCGAGGCGAAATGCGCGATCGGCTGATAGGTCGCGGAGATACCAAGCGACGCCGTGTAATCGTAGGGTCCGAAGTGAATGGCAGCGCAGCGGCCTCGCGCGGCGCCCACCAGTGCGAGCAGATTGGCCTCGCCTCGTTCATTGAGGATGGCGCGCGGCGTCTCGACCATCAACTCGATGCGCAGCGCGCCGGGCTCGAAATCGAGCATCGGTTCCAGGCGCGAGCAGATGTCGGCGAGCGCCGCGACTTCATCCGGCAGCGCGACCTTGGGCAGAGTGACGTAAAAGTGCTTGGGCAGTTCGCCGCGCGATTTTGCTGCCAGTTCCGTGAGAAAAATATCCAGCGTGCGAATGCTCCGCCCACGCAACTCTTCGTTGAGGGGCTTGATGCGGATGCCGAAAAATGGAGGCAATTCGCCCGCGTTCATCCCGGCGCTCACTTCGCCGGCCGCTGAAACCGCGTGGCCATCTTCTTCCGCGTCCGGGCGATTGCCGTATCCATCCTCGAAATCGATCCGGAGATCCTCGACCGGCTCGCGGCGGAGTTTTTCTCGAATTCGCCGATAGACCGTGTGGGCGAACCACGCAGCGGGGTTCTCTCGCCGCGCTGCTTCCGGGTCGGCTTCGATCGACTTGGCCAGGGACGCGGTTGCGTCGGGCAAATCGGGCAAGCTGCTTGCGCCGGGCAGGCCGATCGCCCTAGCGAACGCAGCGAAATCAGGCCCGTAGTCGTCGAGCGATTTCAGCGCCAACTCCCCCAGCTTTCGCGCCGTGCCGGCGCGAAAGAGGTGCGCTCCGCCGTACACAACGTGAATGGGTTGGCGGTCGCCCGGCGGGCCGGGATATCGGCGCTGCAGGGATTTGTGCGCCTGTTCGAGCCGCGTCGCGACTTCCTGCAGCGATTCCGGCGTCAAAGTTCGTTTCATGAACTCTCGCGCAGTCCTTCCCGTCTCCGGGCTGGAATCAAGAGTCGGCCGTGATTCCCGGTTGTCCGAATGGACCGGACAGGATACATTTGTTTGCCCGCGCTGCGGAAGTTATCGGCCAAACTTGCTGCTGACCAACCGGGCGCAGGTGTTTCCGCATCTCCCACCATGCGGGTGCTCATCGGCTGTTGGGCACAACGGACCCAAAGCGATGCTTGGGAAGATCTTGATCGTTGACGACGAGGCTGCGTCGCGTCTGGCGCTCGTGACATTGTTGCGCCGCGAGGGCTTCGAAGTGAGTGAAGCCAGCGATGGCGCGTCGGCGCTGGCCCATTGCGCCGCGTTTCGTCCGGATCTGATTCTCCTCGACATCATGATGCCTGGGGTGACCGGCTTCGAAGTTTGCCGGCAGGTGAAAGCGGCTCCGGAGACACGGCTTACGCCGGTCGTTCTCATCACCGGACTGAGCGCCACCGAGGACCGCATCCAGGGGATCAATGCGGGCGCGGACGATTTCCTCAGCAAGCCGATCGACTTCAACGAGCTGCTTGCCCGCACTCGCTCCCTGCTGCGCCTGAAACAATTCACGGACGAGCTTGAGAACGCCGAAGTCGTGTTGTTCAGCCTAGCGGAAAGCATTGAGGCGCGTGATCCCTACACGCGCGGGCATTGCGAGCGCCTCGCAGAAATGTCGTCACGCCTCGGCGGGCGTCTCGGTTTGCCGGAAGAGGAGATCAAGGCGCTGCGCTGGGCCGGAATCGTGCACGATATCGGCAAGGTGGCAGTGCCGGACGCGATCCTGTTGAAGCCCGGACCGCTTTCGGCGGACGAGATTGAAGTCATGCGCAAGCATCCGGTGGTCGGCGAACGCATCTGCGCGCCGCTTAGGGCTTTTCGCCCGGTCCTGCCGATCATCCGCCACCATCATGAGCGACACGACGGCTCAGGCTACCCTGACGGCCTGCGCGGGTCGGAGATTCCTGTGACGGCAGCGATTCTGCAGCTCGCGGATGTCTACGACGCACTCACAACCGATCGGCCGTACCGCAAGGCGTCCCCGTCGGAAGTCGCACTCAAGATCATGCACGAGGAGTGCGCGCGCGGTTGGTGGAATCGCGAACTGCTCGACGCCTTCACCGCCATGCTCGGCAACGGGCATCCCGGCACACCGCCCAAGACCTTGGGGAAAGCAGCGTCGTAGAATGCGGCGTGCGCGTCTCAGGATTTCTTGACGCGTTCTTCGCCCGCGTAAATCACGAACCGCCTGCCGCGCAGGAAGCCGATGAGCGTGAGTCTCAATTCGCGCGCCAGTTGGACCGCCAGGCTCGACGGCGCTGAGACCGACGCAACGACCGGCAAACCTGCCACGATCGCCTTTTGCACGATCTCGAATCCGCCCCGCCCGCTCACGAGCAGCACGGCATCACTAAGGGGCACGCGATTTTCCAGCAGCGCCCACCCGATGACTTTATCCACCGCGTTGTGACGGCCGATGTCCTCCCGCAAAACGAGCAATTTACCTTTCGCGTCGAAAAGAGCGGCGGCATGAAGGCCGCCCGTGCGCCCGAAAACAGCCTGCGACGCGCGCAACGCGTCCGGCAACCGCACCAGCACTTCAGGATCGAGACGGAACTCGGGGTTGGGCGGTTCTAGCGCCCGCGCGCGGACTGCATCAATCGACGCCTTCCCGCAAATGCCGCAGCTAGACGCCGCAAAGAAGTGCCGCTTCATCTTCTCGAAGTCAGGAGCTGATTCGGGCGCCAGGAGAGCACCCACCACATTGCCCCGGTTCGGCTCGCCGTCCTGAACCACAGCATCGAGAGATACGATTTGAGCGCGCTTGGTGACAATGCCTTCGGTGAAAAGAAAGCCAGCCGCGAGTTCGAGGTCGTGCCCCGGCGTTCGCATGGTCACGCTCAACGGCTCGTCTCCGACGCGGATTTCGAGAGGTTCCTCAGCGGCGAGGTAATCCTCTTTGCGGACGACCTTCCCGTCGTCCCATTCGGAAACTTGTGTCAGATCAAGGCTGCGCGGTTTGCGGGCCAACCGGATGTCTCCCAGCGCGCGATTCAGCGCGAGCCTGAGGCGCTGAGGCTACAGGATACATCGGGCATGTTGCTTACAGGGCCGCTAAAAACGAACTGGCTCGTCCCGGAGGATTGCGGGACGAGCCAGGGGGGCGTTGCTTGGTGTGAGGGACTGCGGAGGATCCTTTTCGCCTCCTTACTCGGGTTGATTTGGGAGCACGACACCCGTGGCCGGATCAAGAATCAGCTTGGGTGCGTGAGGTTGGTCGCCGAAGTCGAACAAACCGTTCAGCCTGCCGGCTTTCACATCCGACGAGTTCCCACCGATAGTGCCGAGCTGCCAGTTTTCCTCGATGAAGCGAAGGATCGACGACTGGTCAACGACTCTGTTGTCGACGTAATTCTGCTTCGCCCAGGACGAAATTACGAGAATCGGAAGCCGCGGCCCGTATCCGCACTGGCCCTGCGTAGAGGTTGCTGCCGAACCGCAATTGCCAGGAGCGACGAGGGCGTCGTCGGCGACCGCCGATTGATTGACGACAGGCCCGAGCACGTGATCGTACCAGCCGTCGGAATCGTCGTACGCGATGATGATCGCCGTGTCGTCCCAATAGTGAGTGTTCATGATCGCGTTGACCACGCTGACCACGAAGTTCTGCTCATCGATCGGATCGGAGTAGCCCGGATGCGCATCCTGATAGGCAGCGGCCTTGAGGTAGGTCACTGCGGGGAGACGATCCTCGCCGAGTGCTGTCCAGAACGCGCTCAGATCGTATTGATGGTTGGCACCGTCCGATGATGTCCCGATCAGCTTCGGGTCGCTCGGGGGGACGTGATTTTGGTTAGCAGTCTGTGCAAAGTACTGGAAAGGTTCGTGGTGCGGGATGTAATCGCCGCTGGTATTCACTGCATCATCGCCAGCCAAGCCGGCATGGTGCGCCCCGCAAATCGCGCGGCCCTCCGCGTCGTATCCCGTGGGCCCAAACCCGCCCTGGAACCATCCCCAGGTCAGGTTCTTCGCGTTGAGCAAGTCTCCGACGTTCTTTCCCGTGACCTTGATTCGTATCTTGGTGTAGAGTTTGCTGCCGGTCGGATCGGTCGCCACGCAATTGTCGTAGAACGGGCGCGGATCACCGATCGCAGGTCCCGTTAGCGCCGAGTTTGCGATGTTTCCATTGGCATTCTTGGCGTTGGCGGCCTTGCTTCCGTCTGCCGAGGGCTCCAAGGTTGCAAGGGACGTTGTCCCAGCGATCAAGTTGATAGCGCCTACGGTTGAGGGGCCGAACATCGTGCCGTAAGAATTGTCGCTCAGGGCGTAATGCTGCGCGTAATTCCACATCGCCTGAACCGTGTTCCCATCGAAATAGCCCATCACGACGCCATTTCCCTTGCCGTAGTCGTTGCAACCTCCTGACGAACCCGTGAATTCGGGGTATTTATCCTCGAGTCCACTATCGGCCGCCTGCTGCTCCGGCGTGTAGTCGTGGTTCTGGTCACAAGTTACGGAGTCGGCGCCCGTGTCCATGCGGAACGGCTGCGTCGAATTGGGGTTCTCATCCAAGAGCCCGCCGCTGAGAAGGTTGTTGACGCGCGGCGTATCGTGCCTCGCATGGAAAGCTGGCTCACCGTCCGGGTTGGTCGCGTACGGGTAGGTAGCGAAGTAATGGTCGAACGAAATATTCTCGTTGAAAATCACGATGACGTGCTTGATTGGCGTCGTCGTGACGGTGCCAGTGTCAGGCTGGCCCCCGGCCAACAGAACGCTTGGGCTCGCTAGGGCTAGGTTGGACGCGATCAAAGCAGCGGCCATCCAGCGAAGGTTCTTCCGGATCATGAAATCTCCTTGTAGTGTGTCAAGTCTCCCGCCTGATGCCGCTGTGCCTCGCGCAGGGACAGCATCGTCGCACGCCGAGTGCCGAGAGGCTTTCGGAATCAAACGCGTGCTTGAGGGATACCGGGCCGTTGTTATTCCCAGATGACAAAGCCATTAAAAACTGCAATGTGGCTAAGCTTTCACAATTGGCCTGGCTTAGGTACTGAAACTGGGTCGCTCGAGGAGCGGATGGCCGTCGGCAGGGATGGTCCGCAGAGAACGCGGCCCGCCAAGTGGACGCGCGCCCGTGAGTTCGCGGTCTGCGCCCTCGGTATCACGCGGATCAATCCCATCATTCCACCGTCCTCATGTTCGAGAAGGTGGCAGTGGTAAACGAAGGTCCCGACGACATTCGGATCGCGAAAGTCCATGCGGAGCTTGACGCTCGGATACGCCCGGCTCTTGCCATCCCAGTACGAGACGTTGATTGTGTCACGAAGATACGGCTCGTCGAGCGGGACTCCATTGAACTCGGTTAACATGAAATGAATCTGATGGATGTGGAATGCGTGCAGCTCCTGCGTCCGGTTCTCAATGACCCAGTCCTCCACGTCTCCCTGCTGCACGACGATGTCCGGTACCTTCGAGCTCCGATCGAACAGCTTGGGCTCCTGGCCATCGACCGTGATGTAAAAGTCGGTTGGGCTGTTTGGATTGCTCGGATCTCGTGGTTTTTCAGAGAAGTACAGCCGTCTCGTCCTTACGGGTTTCACGTCGCCGACCCAAACCGTCTTGGGCGGTCCCAGCGGCTCCGGCGAGCTGGCAAATCGCGCAAGCGGCTCGGGAGCGTCGGGCGAAGCGACGATGGTCGCGATCGGCCGCGTTGGGTCGTTCTCACCGGCCGGCCCTGTATCCACCGTGCGGGTGACAAAACTGGCTTGTTGCCCTGCCGGAAGGCCCCTTACCACGAACTCTGCACGTCCGGCCGGCGGTAGCAAAATGTGACCTTCCCAAATGATTCGATTGCCGGCCAGCCCGCCTTCGTTGATCGGATTACCGTCCAGCGCCACGACCCCAAGCGGTTGCGGCACGTTGCTAACGAGAAGCTGCAAATCCAAATACGTGATTGCCGACGCGTTTAGAATGCGCCAGAACTGTCGCTCGCCCGGCCTCACCTGGATCACCCCGGGCGGATAGACTGGAAAAGGAACCGGCACAAAATTGATCGAGAGATCCTTTGCAGGTTTGCCGCCGCCGGTCCCTGTGTTCAGGATGTCGCCTTCCGCATCGCGCAAAACGATGGGGGGCGGAACGTTCCCTGACTGGATTGGCTGCGCGTCGGGATTCTCCAGATCCTCGTCCCGAATCACAAAAACACGCTCGGGCAGACCCGCCAGAGCCGTATTTGCCCGCTCGATGCCCTCCACAATCAACGCGCCGGATCCTCCGCCCAGCACCTGCGTCTTCGTAAGTCCGTGGACGTGCGCATGATACCAATAAAGGCCGGGAGGCTCGTCCGCAGGGATCCGAAACTTGTATTCGAACGGCCGTCCGTCTGGCTCGATCAGCGTATTGAGCACGTCGTCTTGGTGGCAAACCGGGGGCACGTCGAGGCCGTGGAAGTGGATATTGGTCGTCGCCGAGCTCATCTGTGCTCCCGCGCAGCCGCCGGGCATCGAATGCATGGCTGGCTTCGCGGCCCCGGTGCCGGAGGGCAGGCTTACTTCGTTCTTCAGGCTGAGAATCAGCAGGTCTCCAGGCTTTAGCCTCAGCGTGGGCGCCTCGGCGCGGTTCTTATACAAGTAGCAGTAGCGGTAGCTGCCATTTGGTTCGAGGGAGCTACGGTAGGTCAGCTCTACCTTTAGCACGCCATTCTGGCTGCGCAGATCCTCGGGTTCGGGCACCGTAGCACCGGCAGCGGGGCGTGGACACGCATCGGTGTTGGCACTTTGAGCAGCCGTGCACACAGGGAGGCAAGAGAACGCGATAGCGACAAACAGGAGAATTTGCGGGAGTGTTGCACGCATGGCCGACACCGATCCGTCAATACAGTAAGTACAGATTGTTTCTGTTCTGTGACAGTAAGTTGAAAAAATCCATTCGTGGGACTTTGAGCTCGCATGGTCTGGCGGACTCGGTTATTGCCTGTTTCCGGGCCTATGCTAGAATGTGGCGGCAAGAGCTTTATTGCCGCTCCTGCCACACTTCCCGTAAAGGTTCGTTTTATGTCCGGACACTCAAAATGGGCGACGATCAAGCACAAAAAGGCGGCCACCGACGCCCGCCGCGGCAAGATTTTCACCAAGATCATTCGTGAGTTGACCATCGCGGCCCGCGTGGGCGGTGGCGATCCAAACACAAATCCGCGCCTCCGGACCGCCATCCTAGCCGCCAAGGGCGAGAACATGCCCAACGACAACATCGAGCGCGCTATCCAGCGTGGCACCGGCCAGCTCGAAGGAGAGACGCTCGACGAAGTCACCTTCGAGGGCTATGGCCCGGGCGGCGTCGGCATGCTGATTCAGGTCGTGACCAGCAACCGGAACCGCATCGTCAGCGAGATCCGCCATCTCATGTCCAAGAACGGCGGAAACCTTGCCGAATCGGGCGCGGTCAACTGGATGTTTCACCGCAAGGGTGACATCGTCGTGCCCAAAGAGCAGGCGGATGAGGACAAGATGATGGGCATCGTCCTCGACGCGGGCGCGGAAGACCTGAAAGACGATGGTTCGACGTGGGAAGTCATCAGCCCTCCTGAGGCGATGGAAAAAGTTCGCGAAGCGCTCGCCGGCGCCGGAATCAAGCCAGCTTCGGCGGAAGTAGCCTGGCTGCCGCAGAACTACGTCAAGTTGAGCGGCGCGCAGGCGCAACAGATGCTGCGCCTGGTCGAGTCGCTCGAGGACCATGATGACGTGCAGCACGTCTACGCGAACTTCGACATCGACGAAAAAGAGATCCAGGCCGCCGTCGCCGGCTAGCGCACCGTTCTGTCGCACATTGGCGAAAAAACTCTTTCCTCCTGTTCCGCTGCCCGCGTACACTTGTGTCCGCTGAAATGGCGAGTCGTCCCGCAAATATCGTCGCGAAGCCGCGCAAGCTGCGCATTTTAGGCGTCGATCCCTCGGTCGCTGGCGCAACCGGCTACGGGGTGATCGAAGTCGACGGCTCGGACGCCCGGCCGATGCGATTCGGAGCGCTGCGCCTTCCCGATAGCGTCACCTTCGCGGTTCGTCTGCGCGAGATTCATTTTCTGATTTCCGGTCTCGTCGACCAGTTCACGCCAGATGCCGTCGCCGTTGAATCGGTGTTTGCGGCGCTGAATATTCGCACGGCTCTCAAACTGGCGGAAATGCGCGGCGTCGTCCTGCTCGCTGCGGCGCAGGCGCAAATTCCGGCGCACAGCTATTCGCCGCGCGAGGTGAAGGCCAGCGTCACGGGCTTCGGCGCCGCATCGAAGCAGCAGATTCAGCAGATGGTGCGATCGCTTCTCGGCTTGCCGGAAGCGCCCGAGCCGGCAGACGCCGCCGACGCGCTTGCCGTCGCGCTGTGTCACGCGCAAGCCGCCCGCGCGCGCGACCGTATGGCCGCGGCCGCCAGCCGATGGCGCAGTCCCGCCGCGAGCGCGAGTTTTCGTTCGGCGAGCGCCCCGATTTCACGCGCGCGGTGACTCTTGTGATGGTTTGCCGCAGGCTCCTGCCGTTCGCGTTCCTTGTGCTCGCCGCATTTTCGATGAATGCAATCGCCGCTCCCGCCGGCGGCCCCACGGTCACCTTCCGCAAGGTTTTCAAGACGAGCTATCCCGAGTTCGTTGAGATCAAAGTGGACGAGTCCGGTTCGGGAACCTACGATATCCGCCAGCTCGACGACGACGCCAACCCGCAGCCGATGAAAGTCGACCCATCCCTCACGCAGAAGATATTCGACCTCGCCTCGAAGCTTCACAATTTCGACGGCATTGATCTGGAAGTCCATCGGCGGATTGCCAATCTCGGCGAGAAGACGTTGCGTTACGACCGCGGCTCCGAAACGCACTCGGTGACGTTCAATTACACGCTCGATCGCTTCGCCACCGAGTTGCTGGACATTTTCGAGGGGCTGTCGCGCCAGCAGACCGATCTCGCGGATCTTCTGCGCACGATGCGCTACGACCGCCTCGGCGTCAACGATGTGCTCCTCCAGATTCAGAAGGACTACGATCGCAAGCTGCTCCCGGAACCGGACCAGCTTCTCGCGCCGCTCGATCAGGTCGCCGCCGACAGCCATTTCATCGATATCGCGCGCGACCGTGCCCGCACCTTGGCCGTCCGCATTCGCGCTCAACACTGACCGTCCCGGTCACCACGCGGTACCCAGATATCGTTCATGGAACCCCATCACGCACCGGCTGATGTTTCGGGAACTTTGTCCTCATCTCGCAGGAAGAAGAATTGTGGGACCGGGCTCGGGGCGCGCTCGTGTTGGACGGGCGATGTGCAGTTTTTCTTTTTCCTTCGCTGGTCTTGCGTACAGTGCCCTGGCCGCAGAGACAAATCTGTTACAACTTTGATGACAGCGTCGTCCATCCCGGCCCGCCCTTGGTAGCATCTCACTTGTCCAGCGCGTCTCTATTTCATAGTTGAGGGTACCGAAAATGCAAAAGCCGCATGGCCCCATCGGCAAACTCCTGGTGGCTCTTGGCTTCATTCTGGTCATTGCGATCTCTTCTTGGACGCAAGTCAGCTACGTCCGGCCGCTCATCACGCAGCCCGTGGACGAAACAAAGCTGACCGTGTTGCACGGCAATACGCATCCTCTGGCGCGCGCCGAATTCGACAAAGGCGCCGCACCCAGCACGCTGCAGATACCCCACATGCTGCTGGTCCTGAAACGCAGCCCGGAGCAGGAAGCCGCGCTTGAGACGTTGCTCACCGAGCAGCAAGACAAAACGTCGCCGAATTACCATCACTGGCTGACGCCTCAAGAGTTCGGCCAGCAGTTCGGCGCCTCCGAGCAGGACATACAGACAATCAGCTCCTGGTTGGAATCGCACGGATTCCGGGTCAATAAAGTTTCGACCGGCCGCATGACGATTGATTTCTCCGGCACGATAGCTCAAGTTCAGCAAGCCTTTCACACATCGATCCACCAATACGCGGTTCAGGGCGTGCAGCGCATGGCCAATTCCAGCGACCCATCGATTCCCGCTGCGCTTACGCCGGCGGTCGCGGGCGTTCGTGGGCTGCATAACTTCTACCCGAAGGCGCAAAGCATCGCGCGGACCGCGAAACAGGTCGGCCATCCTCTGTACACCTTTCCTACGAATCCTCAGTGCAGTCAATCGACATCCTCCAGTAACCAGAATCCGTGCTCCTATGGTCTCGGTCCGGCAGACTTCGATAAGATTTACAATGTTCCGTCTTCGGATAGCGGGACCGGGCAAATTATCGCAATTGTAAGCGACAGCGGCATTCAAGCTACTGACGTCAGTGAATTCCGGTCAATCTTCGGCTTGCCTGCAATCAACTTCCAGGAGATCCAAACCGATCCGAACAACCCCGTTGGGGTTTTAGGCTCGAATAGCGACGAAGTCGAAGCGGTCCTCGATGTGGAGTGGTCCGGCGCTGTGGCCCCCGCCGCGCAGATCGATCTCGTCGTCTCCGCTTCACCTTCCGACACGCCCAGCACCTTTGGCGGAGACGTTTCCGCCGAATACATCGTCCAGAACACCAACAATTTCGCAGGCGCCAATCCTGCTCCGATTTTGAGCTTCAGCTACGGCGAGTGCGAGCTAGGTCTCGGTGCCACGGGAAACAAGTTCTACAACAATCTTTGGCAACAGGCGGCTGGCGAAGGTATCACCGTCCTGGTGTCTGCCGGAGACAACGGATCGGCCGCCTGCGACCTCTTCTACGCGCAAGGGCCGCCTTCGCAGCCGGCTCAATTCGGCCTTGAAGTGAACGGCATCGGATCCACACCCTACAACGTCGCCGTTGGGGGCACTGACTTTAATGATGTCAATAATCCCCAAAACTTCTGGGGCACAACGAACAATGCGACCACGGGGCAGTCGGTCCTCGGCTACGTGCCGGAGATGACTTGGAACGACTCGTGCACGAACTCCGTGATCTATTCGCAAGTTTTTGGCGATGGCACTGCTCTCGCGGGCTGCAACGACATTAATCAGCAGGAACTTCTCTTTCAGGAAACGGAGAATCCGGAAACAGGAACCGGCGGCGTGATTGTGACGAACCCGGTCGGGGGTTCCGGAGGCGTGAGCAACTGCACTTCATCCAACCAGTCGACTCCTTCCAGTTGCTCGGGCGGCTATGCGAAGCCGGCCTGGCAGACCGGCCCAGGCGTGCCTGACGACGGCAACCGCGATCTTCCCGATGTTTCGATGTTCGCGGGTGACGGCCTCATTTCCGGAAGCTTTTATATTGATTGCGAGGAAGATTTTGTGGGCGCTCCGTGCAATCTAAGCCAGGAAGCTTTCCTGGAGGTTGGGGGAACGTCCGTCTCGGCGCAGGTCATGGCCGGAGTCGTGGCCCTGCTCGATCAGAAGACAGGCTCGCGGCAGGGACTTCTGAACCCAACCCTGTACGCGCTTGGCTCGCAGCAATCCGCAGGCAGCTGTAACTCGATGTCGCCCGCAGCAACTTGTGTATTCAACGACGTCACGGTCGGCACAATCGAGATGCCGTGCCAGGCTGCGGGGTTCCAGGGAGCTGGTTCACCCAACTCACCAAATTGCTCCGGCACAGGTGCGGAGGATATCGGCATCCTCACCGGTTACAACGCGGGTACGGGATATGATTTGGCGACGGGCTTGGGCTCCCTCAACGTAACGAACTTGATCAATTCTTGGGGACCTACCTTCTACATCACATCGTCGAGTCCTTCGGCCACCGTCCCGTCTCCTGGACAGTCGGGTAATGTGAGCATCACGGTGACTGCCGTGAACGGCTTCACCGGGACAGTGAACCTTGCCTGCTCAGGATTGCCAGCCGAAGCCTCTTGCAACTTTTCTCCGTCGTCCTCCGCCACTCTGACGAACGCGACCACGAGTGTGCCGATAACAGTGATGGTATCTACGACTGCTCCATCAGCAGTGATGCCGATGGGACGATTCGGCAAGCCCGGACCGTGGATGCCCTACGGCGGTGCGATGGCGCTTGCTTTCCTTTGCTGCGCGGCGTTGGTTCTCCTCCATTTCGCCGGCTTCGACAAGCGCTGGGGCAGGACGGCATTCGCGCTGATCGCCTTTTCAGTGCTGATTGCCGTAGCGGGTTGCGGCGGCGGAAGTTCTGGCGGCGGTGGTGGTGGCGGCGGAGGCGGCGGGAACAGTGGCACGCCGACTGGCACAACGACCGTCACAGTCACGGGCGCCAATGGGAACGTTTCGGCCGCAATGACGTTCCAACTAACGGTGCAATAGTTCACGCCGTCTAGGTGATGACGATTCCGGCGTAGCCAACCACGCGGTCGCGATCGCCGTTGATGTCGCCCGACGTGGCGTAGCGAATCAACGTGGCCTCGCTTGCGCCCAATTCGCGCGCGGCCACGAGCATCGCCACCGTCGCCGCGTAGCCGCACATCGTGATTCCCTCCATCCGCACGGTGTCGTAGAGCCCGCGCGGATCGAGCTGCAGGATGCGCGCGATCGCGCGCTGGTCCTTCACGCGCGTGATCGCATCGCTCTCGTAGTGGTTCATGTCCGAGCTGGCGATCAAGAGCACCGGCTCCTTCTGCGCTTTCACAACGTTCTCCACTGCGTGTCCCAGCTGTTCAATCGCCTCGTAGCGGTCCGTGCCGAGTACCACGGGCACAAAACGCAGATTCGGACGAAGCCTCTGCAAAAACGGAAGCTGCACTTCGAGCGAGTGCTCTCGCGCGTGCGCGATCGCGTCTTCCCGCAGCAATGGACACGCGTGCGCCAACTCTCCCGCCAGCGCGGCGTCGATTGTCGCCTCGCCGAATGGCGTAGCAAACGCCCCTTCCGTCAGGATCGCCATCGGCTGGCCCTGCGGGAAATGCCTTGGGCCGAGCAGAATACACCGTTGCGGAATCTCGATCGCGGAATAGACGGCACCCGCAACGTGCCCGGAATACATGTATCCCGCGTGCGGTACGACGCACGCGATCGCGGAGACTCTCTTCGCGCCGTCCTCACAGAATGCTTCAACCTGGCGCGAAAGCTCTCTTGGTTCTGCGGGATAAAAAAGGCCGGCAACGGCGGGCGGACGAACCATCAGCCGCAGTTGTACCACAAACGCGCTCAAATCGAGTTCGGCGGGAAGGTTGGGAGGCTGAAGAGCCGACGTATCAGCTTGACTTGGAAGGCTTGCCGGAAATCTTGAGCGCTACGGTTTGTCCGTGTTGGTGCAGGATCTTCACTTTGTCGCCGTACTGATAGCCGCCGCGGTCCACGATCGCCTGCATCTTATCTTTCATTTCCGCGGGAATGGTGAACGTGTGAATCATCCTCTCGTCGGCTTGCTCGCGCACGACGATGGACGTCGCATCCGCGTGGATCACTTCAGCCTTCAGCCACTCGCCTTTCGTCTTGGTCTGTTTTTGCGTCGACGGGTTCGCTGGTTTCACGAGGACAGGCGCTGACACTTGCTGAGCGGAAGCAGGCGCTTGCAAAATAGCCAGCGCTCCGGCAAGCGCCACCAAAGCTGCGGCGATGCTATAGCTCTTCATCGAAGGAGATCTTCAGCGACTTCAAGAACTTGATGTCTTGCGGAGTAATCTCGATCTTGGGCTCCGCGCTCTCCTCGTCGAGGACTTCGTCATCCACCCGTATGTGCAGCGACTCGAGAAAGCGGCGGTCCTGCGAGGTCATTCGAGAATCCTGCGGCTGCCGTTTCGCCAGCCCGATCGTCGCGTCGAGTTTCAGCACGATGTCAAACCCGGCCGCGCGCACGTTGGCAATCGCTTCGGCGATGCGCTCCGAATCCGACACGGAATCGTTGATCGCGTGCCCCAGCTCTCGCAGCAACTGCTTCATGTGGTCGTCGAGTTGCAACGGGTGTCACCTCCTAGGAGGTTTACCTACCCTAATTCTAGGGCGGTGGCAAGCACGAAACAAGGCTCGGCGGAAGCCGCGATTCCCTGCGGTTACCTGCCCGTCGGCCCAGCGGCGTTTGGCGCTTCCGATCGCCCGCAACGCCCCGCCTTGTAATAAAATCCGTACATGCCCGCAAACATGCTTCCCGCGCTTTGGCGCTCAATTGCCGTCACCCTGCAGACGTTCTGGCGTGTCACGCGCCAGCTCTTCCACGAAGCCACAGGCACGCTTTTTGGCCTGTTTGCCGCCTGGGCCGCCTTTGCCGTATGGAGGCAGTGGAGGCGGGGCCCGGCACTGTGGCTCATGGGCTTCGCAATCGCCTATGCCATAATGATGGCCGCGTTCGCGTTTGCTTCGTTCCGCCGCGCTCGGCGCGTGCGATGAGCCTCAAGGGCCGTCCGGGCTGTCCTTCGCAATGACGAAAGAAACCAAGACTCCGTCCCGTCCTCCAGAGCCAAAGCGCGCCTCGACCGCCGGCCTGCCGATGGAGCCCGTTATTTCGCCGAGTGATCTCCCCGCGTGGGAGGCCGAGCGCGATCTCGGGTATCCCGGCCAGTTCCCGTTCACCCGCGGCATCTATCCCACGATGTACCGCGGCCGCCTCTGGACCATGCGCCAGTACGCCGGCTTCGGCACCGCGATCGAATCGAATCGCCGCTATCGCTATCTGCTCGAGCAGGGCCAAACCGGCCTTTCGGTCGCCTTCGATCTCCCCACGCAGATCGGC
>Ga0187781_10001913_pt1 | contig 15834 bp, 9 predicted proteins | sample 0715_SJ02_MP02_2_FD_132447 | JGI IMG/M metagenome (GOLD analysis project Ga0187781, IMG submission 132447) | Tropical peat soil microbial communities from peatlands in Department of Meta, Colombia - 0715_SJ02_MP02_20_MG | ecosystem: Environmental > Terrestrial > Soil > Wetlands > Peat | place...
CGCTCGCGGGGGATATGGCGCGAACTACCTGCTGGAAAAGCTTGATCTGAGCCGCATCCAGGCTCGGCCCAAAGTCCTCGTCGGCTACAGCGATCTTACTTGCCTGCTGACCTATGTCGCCGATTCCACCGGCCTGATCACATTCCATGGCCCCATGGTCGCCAAAGACTGGGCGCGCGAGGGAGGCGTGGATTTCGCATCCTGGCAGGCCGCTCTGTGCCAAACGGTGGCGTGGGACGTGCCGCTCAATCCCGGCGTCACGGGCTTGGTCGAGGGCGAAGCGGAAGGAGTTCTCTACGGCGGATGTCTCTCCATCCTGGTCGCATCTCTGGGCACGCCCTTCGAAATTCATACGAACGATACGATTCTCTTTCTGGAAGACGTTGCCGCCAAGCCGTTTCAAGTCGACCGCATGCTGATGCAATTGAAGTTGTCGGGGCACCTCGAAAGGCTCCGCGGCATTGTCTTCGGCGAGATGCTGGATTGCATCCAGAGCGCCAACCAGGGTTACACTCTGCAGGAAGTTGTGAGGCGCATCGTCGGCGATCTGGGCGTGCCGGTCGCGTTTGGAGTAAGGTCGGGGCACGTGACCTCGGGCAACATTACGTTGCCCTTCGGCGTGCGGGCGCGGTTGAGCGTGCGCGGCGGGCGAGTGGGCCTGCGGATTATGGAAGCGGCAGTGAGCGGGGAATGAAGGACTTGTCGATTGTTGATTGTTGATTTTTGATTGTTGAATAAAAACCGACTCTTGCAGGGTTCTGATTCGACAATCAACAATCAAAAATCAACAATGGTTTCCGCCAAACATATCCACCTGATCGGCATTTGCGGCACGGCCATGGCATCGCTGGCCGGAATGCTCAAGCAGCGCGGAATTCACGTCACCGGCTCCGACGCCGCTGCGTATCCGCCGATGTCCGACTTTCTGCGCGAACTCGACATTCCGGTCGCGCAGCCGTTTGATGCGAAGAACCTCGAGCCCAGGGCTGATCTGATCGTGGTCGGCAACGCCATCTCGCGCGGCAACGTCGAACTCGAACACGTGCTCGATCACCGCCTTCCGTTCTGCTCGTTGCCGCAATTGCTGCACGATGAGTTCCTCCGCGGCAGGGAAGTGCTGGTCGTCGCCGGCACCCACGGCAAGACGACCACCACATCCATGCTGGCGTGGATTTTTCACTCTGCGGGTCTCGATCCCTCGTTTCTGATCGGCGGCATCGCAGAAAATTTCGGCTCCAGCTTCCATCTGGGATCGGGCCAACACTTCATCCTCGAAGGCGACGAGTACGACACCGCCTTCTTCGATAAAGGCCCGAAGTTTCTGCACTACTTTCCCGATGCTGTGATTCTGACTTCGGTCGAATTCGACCACGCCGACATCTACAAAGACCTCGACGCGGTCGAAACTGCCTTCCAACGCCTGGTAAATCTGATCCCGCGATGTGGAAGGCTGATCGCTTTCGACTCGGGAGACAGCATCGAGCGCGCGATCGCCAAAGCGTTCTGCCTGGTTGAGCGCTACGGTTCGAAGACGGCGCAGGGATTCAGAATCTCCCGCCTCAACTTTGGGCCGGAGCGAACAGGTTGGTCGGTTATGCAGAACGGCAGGCCGTGGGCGGAACTGGAAATGCCGCTGGCAGGAGAGTACAACGCGTGGAACGCCACCGCGGCCGCGGCCATGGCGCATGCCTACGGCATCTCGATCCCGGAGATTCGCCACGCGCTCGCGACGTTCAAGAGCGTCAAGCGGCGCCTGGAAGTGAAAGCGCAGGTGAACGGGATCACCATCGTCGATGATTTTGCTCATCATCCCACGGCGATCGCCGGAACGCTGAAAGCGCTGCGCGGTCGATATCCCGGGGCCAGGTTGTGGGCGATTTTGGAACCGCGCTCGAACACTCTTCGCCGGCGCGTGTTGCAAAACGATCTGGCGCACGCCTTGGCCGGAGCCGACGAGATTGTTGTGGCAGGCGTGTTCCGCTCGGAAGCGATTCCGGAGAACGAACGCTTGGAACCGCCGGTTCTCGCCGCCGAAATCGCGCAGAACGGCCGCCGCGCGCGCCTTTTGCCCGACGCTGACGCTATCGTGGCGGCCGTCGCCCCCGAACTTCGCAGTGGAGACATCGTCGCCATTCTTTCGAATGGCGGCTTCGGCGGCATTTATGAGAAACTCCCGGCACGCCTGCAGGAATTGTCGGAGAAACGAATGGCGGAGAAATGATGAAACTCTTTGCACAGCGATTTCTTCTCACTCTTTTTCTGATTGCCGTAATGGCGTGCGCCGGTGCTTTGGCCGCGGATTCCGGCGTCTCCTATTCCGTCTCGCTCGACCATCCCGAGCAACATCTGGTGCAAGTCGAAATCGCGATCCCGCCCGGCGGGGCGACCCGTGAACTGCAGCTTCCTGTGTGGAACGCGCTCTACCAGGTGCGCAACTTCGCTCAATATATCAACTGGGTGCGCGCGAAAGATCGCTCTGGAAAGCCGCTGCCGGTCGGCGAGCTCGACAAGAGCCGCTGGGAAATTCGCGGGGCAGAGAACGGTGCGCTCGTCGAATATCAAATTTACACGGACTCTGGCAGCCCCTTCGGCGCGCAGCTCAACGCCCACCACGCCTTCTTCAATCTGGCAGAAATCCTGATGTATCCGGTCGATGCGCGCAATTCGAATTTCACCGTGCGCTTCAGCCGGGTGCCCGCCGGGTGGCAAATCGCCACGCCGCTGGCTTCTTCCGGAGATGCTTTCACTGCTCCCAACTATGACCGGCTGGTTGATTCTCCCGTCGAGATCGGAACATTTCAGGAATCGGATTTCGACGAATCCGGCGGCCACTTTCGCGTGATCATCGACGCCGATCCCGCCGACTACGACGCCAACAAGATCGTCGCCGCCCTGCACAAGATCGTCGGCGCGGCCAGCAGTTGGATGAACGATCGGCCGTTCGACACTTACATGTTCTTCTATCATTTCCCGCGCGGGCCCGCCGGCGGCGGCATGGAGCACGCGTATTCGACCGCGATCGAACTCAACGCACAATCGATCAAACAAAATCTGTATGTGCTCACGGCCGTCACCGCGCATGAGTTCTTCCACTTGTGGAACGTCAAGCGCATACGCCCCCAAACCCTCGAGCCGGTCGATTACACCAAGGAAAACTACACGCGCGCGCTGTGGTTCAGCGAAGGCGTGACCAGCACTGCCGAAGAGATCATCCAACTGCGCGCCGGATTGATCGACGAGAAACAGTTCCTGGCAAACCTGGGCGGTCAGATCACGGAACTCGAGGAGCGTCCCGCGCATCTCACGCAATCCGCCGAAGAGTCGAGCCTCGACGCCTGGCTGGAGGGCAATAGCTATTACCATCGGCCCGAGCGCAGCGTCTCGTACTACAACAAAGGTGAGTTACTGGGCTTCATGCTTGATCTCGCTCTGCGCGATGCCAGCCTGGGCAAGGCCTCGCTCCGCGAACTCCTGCAATGGATGAATGTGAACTATGCGCGGAAAGGCCGCTTTTTCGACGATTCCAACGGCGTGCGCGAGGCCGCGGAAGCCGTAAGCCACGCTGATTTGAAGTTCTTCTTTGAACACTATGTCGCCGGCGTCGACGAGATTCCCTGGAACGATTTTCTGCGGCCGGTGGGACTGCGGGTCGAATCTTCCACTCGCACTGTACCGGATCCGGGTTTTATGGCTTCGCGCAATTTCGATGGACCCGTTACGGTGGTCTCGGTCGTCCCGGGTGGAGAGGCCGAGCGCGCGGGACTACAAGCCGGCGATATCATTACTGAGCTTCAGGGCAATCCTCCCGGTGAAGAATCGCTCTATCGGCTGCAGTCGCTGACTCCGGGCGACATGCTCACCGTGAAAGTGCGCGGCCGCCGCGGAATGGAGCGCGAATTGAAGTGGAAAGTCGGGGCGCGGGAAGAGGTGAAATACGAAGTGAAGGACCTGGATGAAGTAACTCCCGCGCAGAGCGCCCGCCGCGCCGCCTGGCTGAAAGGCGAGGCGCAGTAGGCTCAGCAGGTTCGACCATGAAGCAGGGAGAAACCGCGGCCAGGCGCAAATGCAGCCAGCGAGAAAGAGCAACGCATAGCGGGGTTTAGGAAATGATTCGCGCCCTCATCATGCTGACCTTCTGGGCGGTCTCTGCGCCCCTTGCCGCGTTGATCGGCTTTCCCTGGACGTTCATCACCGGCGATGTTCGCCTGCTCTATCGGATGTTTATTTGGGGAGCTTATACCGGAGTGCGGCTCACCGGCGTGCGCGTCGAAATCATAGGGCTCGACGGCTTCGATCACTCCCGCAGCTACATCTTCATGACCAACCACACCTCCAACCTCGATCCTCCGATTCAGATTCCGCTGATCCCGCGGCGCACCTCGGTGATGGTGAAGAAAGAGCTGTTCAAGTACCCCATCCTCGGCCGCGCCATGCACCTGGGAGCGCTGGTGCCGGTCGATCGCGGCAATCGCGACGCCGGCATTGAAGCCGTCGAAGCTGCCAAGAAAGTGGTCGCGCAGGGAATCAACATGACGATCTACGTCGAAGGCAAGCGCTCATTCGACGGCAAACTGCTGCCGTTCAAGAAAGGCCCGTTCTATCTCGCCATGGAGTGCGGCGTTCCCATCATCCCCATGACAATCGTGGGCACGCACGAAGCCATGCCGAAAGGGCGGTTCGCGATCAAGCCGGTCCCGGTGAAAGTAATCTTCCACGCGCCCATCGACCCAAAAGACTTCGGCGACCGCGATTCACTGATGGAGAAAGTGCGCGCCGTAATCGAAAGCGGCCTGCCGGAGCCGTACCGGCAGGGAAGCGCGGTTGCGGCCACGTAGAATACAATTTCCGCACGGCCCCTTGGATTGAGAGTTGCACCACACCGCCTGTGGAATTCTGCACAAAATAAATTCGCGGCGGGCGTTCCCGAAGGTACGAAACTGGCGTACTTAGGGTGTCAGAATTTTTTTCTCAAGGGCCCAGAAGTCTTGCTGGGCGCGGGTTTCCCGAATCGGAACGTGCAAAGTCTTGATTTCAAAGATCGAAATGCAAAGTATCACGCACAAACCACTTAGTGGCTTCTTTCGAGCCGTTTTTCGGTGGTCCGATACCGTCACAGCCTCGGTCATGATGGCGCAACGCGAATGTGGTGCGCAAGGTCAGATGTCACAATGGGGTGTGGAAAACCGAGACCGAGGTTTTCGTTGGCCGGAATGCCCCACCCGCTCGCAAAAAAGCGTGGTGAGAGTGAGGCAACCCGATTTGGGAAATCTGCGAAATAGAGGGCCAGACTCCTATCAGTAGACAGGAATCTCGGTCACGGTGCCGCTTATAACTCCGTTCGTGACCCAAATGTTGGCTCCATCGAAAGCTACCGCTGCGGCACTGGGTACGGAATAAGTTGTGATGGTCGCACCGCTGCTGGCCAACAGCTTGGTCACGTTGTTGCTGCCGAAGTTCGCCACCCAAATGTTGGCTCCATCGAACGCAACCCCATACGGGCTCGATCCAACGGAGTAGGTTCCTACCACCGCCCCGCTGGTGGCCAACAGCTTGGTCACGGTGTTGCTTGAGCTATTCGCCACCCAAATGTTGACTCCATCGAACGCAACCCCAACCGGGTTCGATCCAACGGAATAGGTTCCTACCACGCCACCGCTGCTGGCCAACAGTTTGGTCACAGTGCTGCCAGCGTAATCCGCGACCCAAATGTTGGTTCCATCGAACGCGACTCCATACGGTTCGCTCCCAGTGGGAAATGTCCCTACCAAGGCCCCGCTGCTGGCTAACAGCTTGGTCACGGTGCTGCTGGCAGAATTCGTCACCCAAATGTTGGTTCCATCGAACGCGACCCCCTGCGGGGACGATCCAACGGTATACGTTCCTACTACGGCTCCGCTGCTGGCTAACAGCTTGGTGACGTTGTTGCTGGAGCTATTCGCCACCCAAATGTTGGTTCCATCGAACGCGATCGCGTACGGAAAGCTTCCAACGGAATAAGTTCCAACGGTCGCCCCGCTGCTGGCTAACAGCTTGGTCACATTGTTGCTGTCGTTATTCACCACCCAGATGTTGGTTCCGTCGAACGCGACCGCGTACGGATCGCTTCCAACCGAGTACGACTGGCTGTACCAACGCAGCAGTGCCGCGTTCATAGCCGCAGCAGTTGGCCCTGAAGGCCCCACGGGACCTTGTGGCCCCTGCGGTCCGGTCGCTCCGGTCGGCCCTTGCGCTCCAGTCGCTCCCGTTGCGCCGGTCGCTCCGGTTGCTCCCGTCGCCCCCTGAGGCCCGGTTGCTCCAGTGGGGCCTTGCGGACCAGTGGGCCCGGCTGGCCCGGTAGCTCCGCTGGCGGCGATGAGTTGCCAATTCGGATTAAGCGTCGACGGCTCCGAAGCGATGCTGGCGGCGACCGCCAGCCAGAATTGGCCGCCGTCGCTGACCGCATCGCCAATCTGATAGTTTGTGGCGGAAACCCAGCTTCCCTGGTTGTTGATGCCCGGCGCGGCCAACAACTGCCAATTCGGATTGTTGGCGTTCGGAGCCGAGTTTGTGTTTGCGACCAGCGCGATCCACGAAGATCCCCCGTAGCTGACGGCGTCGTTCGGCTGATAGGCAGTCGTCGAAATCCAACTTCCAAGATTGGTGATTCCCGCCGGACCCTGCGGACCCGCAGGACCGATCGGGCCTACCGGCCCCTGTGGGCCTTGTGGTCCTTGAGCGCCCTGCGGACCCTGGGGTCCCGGTGGGCCCTGAGCCCCGGTGGCGTACACAATGTCCAGCTCCGGCGGGTGGCTGGTCGTCGTGCTCTCCTTGCTGTCGAACGTGACGTTTGTCGTGCCTTCGGCCACCAGCGCAATGCCGTCGTTTGCCGTGCTTCCGCTTAGCCAGGCCTGCACCGCCGACGTGATATTCACCTGGATGTACTGGCTCTTCGACGCTGTGGTGATCAACACATTCGACGCAATGTTGTTGCCCAGGGCGGGCGCATTGCTGGCGTTGATTGTGCTCTCGGTCCAGGACCCGTTAACGTAATCCACGGCGAAGGAACCGGCGGTGGTCACGCTGTTGACATAGAGCTTCAGCATGGCCTGACTCACCGTTGCGCCAGCGGGAATTCCGGAGAGATCGAACTGGACGTAGCCGATTTGCGTGGCTCCGTCCACGTTCACCGTGCTCTTAGCCCCGTAGTTGGTGGTGGAAGCGGCGGTGTTGGTGTAGGAATCGTTGAGCGGAGTGATCTGTGCATAGGCCGCGGTGCAAACCAGCAGAACCAGGTTTAATGGAACCAGGCTTAAAGGTGTGGCCAAACGCCGGAAATTGCTCGGTTTCATAGTTCTCTCCTGGTATTTCTTTGTCTTGCTGCGGTGATTTCCGGGAAACAGAGTCGAATGCATCCGTCCTGTTTTTTTGACGAATCGGAACCTGGGACTAACTCGGGTTCCTCTCTCTTGATGAAATCGGAAACGGCGGGCAAAAGACGACATCAATGGAAAGATTTTTTCTGGGGAGCCTTGGAAGAAGCCAGTTTCCCGCCGCGAAGGACCCATGCAACTCGTGGGCAGAGTCGATGATGCCGACAAGTTGCATAGGTCCTTCGGCCCGCAGAGGACGCGGGCTCTCCAGGATGACAAGTTCCGGATAAGGCTACTTTTTCTTTTTAGGCTTGCTCTTCGGCTTGGGCGCGGCTTTCGCAGGCTTCTTCTTGGCCGGCTTGGAAGCACGCGTTTTCTTGGGCTTCGCCGCGGGCCGTTTCGACTTCGGCTTGGCCGCAGCTTTCATGGCCTTCGGCTTCTCTGGTGGTTTGGTCTTCAATTCAGGCTTGGACGCAGGTCTCAGCTCGGCCCTGGGCGCCGGCGCTGGAGGCGCTGCAGGCATCGTTTCCACCGCGCCTGCCTTTTTCTTTCTGCCAGCTTTTTCCAGCGGCTTCTCGCCCGGTTTTACAGCCGGAACGGGAGCGGTACCTGGCGCCGCCTTGGCGGCGCGTCCACGTCGCGGTGCTGGCGGAGGAGGCGGTGGGGGCGGCGCAAACGGCTTCAAGAACTTCAGCGTCTCGGTCCGCGAACGCAGCTTGCCATCGAGCAGCAGCATAAATACATCGTGGGCGAGCTTGGGATAGATCGGCAGTTGCGGCGTGATCAGCAGTTCCGTCATCTCGGGCAGGGGAATCTTCTGCTGCACCTGCCGCCACTTCGTCAGATAGTTTTTGATCTTCTGCTCCACGGCCTGTTGGCGGGTCGTGACCGCGAGGAACAGAATCATCTCCGGCCGCGACGAGGAAAGCAGCTGCCAGGTCCGCGACGGGGTGGCCGCTTCTTTGCCGGTGAGCCGCTTGGCCAGTTCCTTGGCGTGGTCTTCAATATCGCGCCAGGCTTCGACCAGATCCTTCCGTGGAATCAGCCGCTGGATATCAGCTACGTCTTTGCCCGGGAAATTTCCGGTCAGAAAGTACATCACCGCCGGCCCGGCATCGGGAGCATAGCCGAGATCGACCATCTGCTGGCGCGTCTTCATCAGCGCGCTCAGACCACTGGTGTCAACTTTGGCCACCGTCCAGCGATCATGCAGAATCTCCAGCCAGCCTTCCTTCTCCAGCATCTTGACCACGTTCAGCGGATCGTCTTCATGCGCCAGTGCGGCGATCTCGTGGCCAATCGAGGAACGCAGAATGTAGTCGATGTACTTGCCTTCCTTCGCCGCGTCGTAGCGGACCTGCGTGCGCTCTTCCAGCGGCCAGTGAAAACGCGCCGCGAAACGTGTGGCCCGGATCAGCCGGGAAGGATCCTCTAAAAACGAATAATTGTGCAGGATGCGAATCAGCTTGGCTTCAATGTCGGCCACGCCGTTGAAAGGATCGAGCAGCAGGCCGCGCGATCCTTCATTCAACGACAGTGCCATGGCGTTGACCGTGAAGTCGCGGCGGCGCAGGTCCTCGTAGATGGTGGAGGGAGTGACAATGGGCGGCTTGCCCGTCTTTTCATAGCGCTCCGTGCGCGCCATGCTGATTTCGGCGCGCGCATTGCCCGGCAACGCCAGGAAGATGGTGCGCACATCTTCCTCGACGGCCACAATCTTGGCGCCGGCTTTTTCCAGATCCTTCTGCAGCTTGAGGGGATTGCCCTGAACCGTAAAATCGAGGTCGCGGATGGTGAATCCGCTGATAATGTCGCGGATGGCTCCGCCGGTCAGGTAGAGATTCATACCCGCGGCGCGAACAACATCTTGGATGAGGCCGACGCCTTTGAGTTGGTCCGGCGTCAGCCGGAGCTCCATCGTGTAAATGTAATCGGCCATTCGCGTTAGACGGCGGTCAAACCCTTACCGCTGCGCGATTTACGGCCATCCAATCGTTCGCCAGGGAGGGCTGAGACTGCCGATTTTCCACAAGATTTCCACAGGCCGGCGTCACGCCAAACCCCGACCCCTTAGCCACGAAGATGCAAATGGCTTAATACAAAGTACTTATACGACGTGAAAACTTGCGGCAAAATCAAGAAAATAACACAACGTTTATATTTTGGCTACTGCCAAGGCGGATTCCGCGAGAATTCTTTGAAAAAGTGCGAGAATCGCTGCTGAAAGTACCCAGTTGCCAGTACCCAGTACCCAGTTCTAGGTATCCAGGCTGAACAGTGTGCTGACCCCGCGCCGAAGGGACCAATAACTGGGTACTGACAACTGGGCACTGAGCCCTGCTTGCATGGCTACGCACAAAAAAGTCATCGTCCGCAAACTGGACCGCGATTCGGTCTCCGGATACGTGTCCGGAGCGCAGTTCGTCAACGAAGGCAAAGTTGAGGTTCTCAACACCTCAGGGACCGTCATCTCCATCGATCTGCGGGAAATCAAGGGCGTTTATTTCGTGCGCGAGTTCGGCGAGGCCGAGGCCCTGGCGAGGAAGACGTTCACTTCGCGTCCGCGGAGCGAGGGATTATGGGTGCGCCTGCGCTTCAAAGACAGCGAGGTGCTCGAAGGCCTCATGCCCGCCGATCTGCTGCAAGCCCTGCCGGAAGGATATCTCGTCAACCCTCCCGACCAGCGCTCCAACACGCAGCGCATCTTCGTGCCCCGCACTGCGCTGGAATCGCTGACGGTGCTAGCCGTAATCGGCGCCACCCGCCGCAAGCCGCGCCCGATGCGCGGCGAGGATCAGCGCCAGGTACCGATGTTTGAGGAGTAAAGCTCAATTCTCAAGGGAAGGCTATCGAAGTTTGGCAGGGCTGCCGTGCTATTGCTTGGATTCGAGCCGTTTCTGGCGGTGCTCTAGTTGCTCCAACCTTTGGTTTACGCGGAAGACGTCCACGAGTCGGTCGATCTGAGATCGCACATCGTTGCTAATCTCAGCACGCAGACTGTCAAGTTTGCCTTCCATCCTGTCGAGACGTTTCTCAATGGCATCGAGGCGAACGGTTGCAGATTTCAGTTCTGGCGCAAGAAAGTCTTGCATTGCCTTGCGCACGTCGTCGACCACAGCCATATCGGCACGCCCTCCGACCTGGCCCAATTGTACAGCCCTTATTCGTTGAGAATCCAGCCGGAGAGTCGAAGGTTGAGAATCCGCTCAATTCTTCGGCGTCAGCAAGAACGCATGGTTATGCGCACCCTTCGTTCCATACCCGGTAATCTGTCCCGAACCGTTGATCGCGTTTGCGTTGATCAACACCCAGCCCGAGTGGGCGGGAATCAAGTCATTCAAATCCTGCATGCCGTTGGCCGAGGTCCATACCATGGCGTGGGCGGCGTTGTCCGAGATGTTTCCATAGCCCACCACCACCTCCGACTCGTTGATCGCGAAAGCAACGCTATAAGTCCCACCGGTCAGCACGCCCAAGTCTTCGATTTCGTTCGAAGTATTCCACTTGACCGCGTGCCAAAGGCCTCCGGTCGAAGTGCCGTCGGATTGGCCGGCCGCAGTTCCTGCATTGTTGATTCCGTTGGCCATGCTGGTGATGCCGCCCGCGAGCGTCCCCAGATCGACGAGCGTGGAACCGGTCCACCGGAAAGCGTGTGAGGTAAAGGGGGGGCCGTAGCTGTACACGGATTCGCCAGCAATCTCGCCGTCGTTGTTGATCGCGAGGCCCGCACTGAAAATGGCGCCGGACAGGCCGCCGAGATTCGCGATTTTGTCGTTGCTCCAACTGGTAATCTTCACGATGCCCAGGCTGTTGAAGGAATCCCCGGCGATTTCTCCCGAAGCGTTGATGGCGAACGCCGCGCTGGCAGAGCCGTTGGAGAGCGTGCCGAGATCGGTCATGACCCCGGCAGCCGACCATTGCACTGCCTCGAAGTTGGTGGCAGGATTACCGCCTTCGTTAGAGTACCCAACCACAACGCCGTCGCCGTTGATGCCCTGAGCGGCGCTCACCGTTCCACCAGAGAGAGTACCCAGGTCTTGCATGCCGCCTGCCTTGGTCCAAAGAAAGGCGTGCTGGCCAGGGACAAGTCCGGTGCAGGGATAGCCGTACACGGTCTCAGTGTCGGAGCAGCCTACCACGTCGCCGGAGCTGTTGATCCAGAATCCGCTCGATTCATTGTCGCCCTTGAGCGTGCCCAGGTCGGTAATGGTGTAGGTTTGCGCGGCTGCCAGGGTGAGCGTAGCGCAGGCAAACACCAGACAGCGCAAGACTGCCGAAAAACTCATGCTTCACTCCCCAGTCTGTGACGGATGTGCTCGATACGGGCGAAAGAGGGGCGCGCTGAATTAATCGTTAACACGGGGCTTTGCCCCTGTCAATATTGACTAGTTCATGGGTTGGCTTCGGGGAGCGGATTCCAGCGGAGGACGGCTGAGTGCTCCGAATCCTTGTAAATTCTCCACCGCCGATGTAGTGTTGTGTGGTCTAGCGGACGAACCGGCTCCCTCCTTCCTCCATTCGGTTCGCTCTGGTTGGATGTGTAACATCCCAGCTGGTAGGTGGTCCATGCGCACACTCGTAGTGTTCTCGCCGAAGTGTCGGCATTCCTCTGCGGCAATTCTGGTTAGCCTTTTGGTCGCGCTCGGTCTATGCGGCCCCGCTTTTGCTCAAGACGGTACAAGTTTGCCCACGGCGCGGCCACCGCTCATTACGGCCGCTGTGGACGAGTCGCAACTGACCACGCTGCGGGGAAATACCCATCCCCTGGCGCGGCCGGAGTTTGATTTGGGAACGGCATCGGCCGACCTGCCGCTGCGCCGCATGCTGCTGGTGCTCAAGCGCAGCCCGGCGCAGGAGTGGGCGCTGCGGACACTGCTGGACGATCAGCAGGACAAACGCTCTCCCAGTTACCACAAATGGCTAACGCCGGACGAGTTCGGCCGCCAGTTCGGACCAACCGACACCGACATGCAAACCATCACGGCATGGCTGCAGTCGCATGGATTTCAGGTAGGAACGACCAAGGGCCGCACCGTGCTCGAATTCTCCGGCACCGCCGGTCAGGTGCAGGAAACGTTTCACACCACCATCCACAAATACCTGGTGAACAGCGAACAACACTGGGCCAATGCGAACGATCCCAGCATTCCAACCGCGCTCACGCCCGCCGTAGCGGGAGTGCTGACGCTGCACAACTTCATCAAGAAGCCGACGATTCACTTCACGGGAGAAAAGGTTGCGGCAAAGCTGGTGCACGGAAAAGGAGGAAGGCCGCAAGTGACGTTCCCGCCGCAGAACGGCCAACCGGCGATCAACGCGTTAGGCCCGGAAGATTACGCCGTTATTTACAACATCAATCCGATTTATGACGTCGGCATCAATGGCGGCGGAATCAGCATTGCAGTGGTCGGGCGCAGTGATCTATTCAATGGTGGTCAGGATATTCAAAATTTTCACGACGTATTCGGGCTTAACGGCGGGCCTTTTAACATAACTTTAGACGGGCCTGACCCTGGCGACTTGGGAGGCGGCGAGGAAGCGGAGGCAACCTTGGATATGACGTGGTCGGGCGCCATTGCACCGATTGCTGGCCTGAACTTCGTCGTCTCTGCGACGACTAATACAACTGATGGTGTCGACCTGTCCGAGAACTACATTATCGAAAAGGACTTGGCGGCCATCATGACGGAGAGCTTCAGCGCTTGCGAATTGTACGCGACCGATGCGGATCTGGCTGGGCACGGCGCAATGGCAGAGCAAGCTGCTGCGGAAGGGATTACGTATTTCGTGGCTGCAGGCGATAACGGAGCTGAAGGGTGCGACGATCCGAGCGTTGCACCTGCGACGCATCCGATTTCTGTGAACTATCTGGCATCCACTGCATATGACATCGCTGTCGGCGGCACGATGTTTAACGAGAACGGAAATACCGGCAAGTACTGGACGTCGGCGGCACCGTTCGCGGAAACAGCAATCTCTTACATTCCCGAAGATGTTTGGAATGAGAGCAGCCTGACGAATGGCCTTTGGGCAGGAAGTGGCGGAGCGAGCGCGGGAAACATTGCGAGTGGAGTGGGAACTACACCAGGAGTACCGAAGCCCAACTGGCAGTATGGAGTGGCAGGCATTCCCGATGATGGCGTGCGCGACCTGCCGGATGTCTCTCTGACCGCGGCAGAACATGATCCTTATTTGCTTTGCCTTGAGGGTTCTTGCGTCCCGAATGATCAAGGAGAAGTTTATGTCTACTTTGTCAGCGGAACGTCGGCGTCGACCCCGTCATTCGCGGGTATCATGGCGCTGGTGGATCAGAAATTTGCGGACGTTGTAAATGATAGTGCGGTGCGCATGGGGCCGGCGAACTACATTCTGTATCGCCTAGCGGCCACAGAAAGCGCATATCCCTCGCAGTGCAACGGCTCAAACACTAGCACCCTGCCTGCGAGCACATGCATTTTTAACGATATAACCGTCGGCAATAACGTTGTGCCCGGCGAGGTGGGGTCGGACTATCAAGCGGGAGTGGGATACGACCAAACAACAGGCTTAGGGTCCGTTAATGTTACCAATCTGGTCAATAATTGGAATAGCGTAACATTCAACCCCACCACCACAACGCTTTCGATGGCGGCAGCTACCATCACGCACGGTACTCCGGTGCCGTTTTCAATCACCGTAACTCCGAATAGTGGCAACGGTACTCCGACGGGCGATGTATTCATGATTGCATACAGCAATTCGGCTGCGGGAGACAGTAGTTTGGGATATTGGACTCTTTCTGGTGGATCGGTTTCCTCGCAGGCTCCTGACATTCCAGGGGGGAGCTATTTGATGACCGCCTATTATGCAGGCGATGAAACCTATGCTCCTAGCAGTTCGGCGAGTACAAACTGGTTCACGATAAACCCTGAGCCGAGCACCACAACCGTCTCTGTCGTGACGGCCAACTCGAACGGGCAATCCGTTCCGTTTACCAGCGGGCCATTCGGCAGCTTCGTCTATGTGCGGGCGGACGTGGCGGGGCAGTCGGGGTACGGCGTCCCGACCGGGACCGTGACGTTCAGCGATACGTTCGGGCCGATTCCCGGCGGAAGCACCTTCACCTTGAACAGCGAGGGTAACACCGCCAATCCAAACGGAGTCTTCAATTTCGACGCCGGGAGGCACACCATCTCGGCAAGCTACAGTGGCGATCCCAGCTTCAACCCAAGCAGCACAACGCAGGCGCAGACATTCACGATCAGCGCGGGATTCTTTGCGACGATTCCATCGGCCCAGCAGACGGTGGTCGTCACAGCTCCTGGCGCCACCGGGGCCTCGTCACTCAGCGTGTCCAATTCGACCGGATTTAGCGGGACCATCAGCTTTGCCTGCTCGGGGCTGCCTTCCGAATCCACTTGCACGTTCAGCCCGTCGACCGTATCGGCAAACGGCACGTACAACGCCACCACTGTGGGCATTACAGTGACCACCACGGCTCCCACCACCAAAGCTCAGGCGGACCGGCGAACAGGCCAATCCATGCCCTGGGTCCTGGGCGTCGGCCTTATCCTTCCCGCGATGTTCTTCGGCGGCAGGAAACAACGCGCCCTGCTCATTCTCATCATGCTGGCGGGACTCATGGTGTTGCCCGGGTGCGGCGGGGGAGGGGGCAACGGCGGTGGGGGAGGTGGAGGCGGTGGAAACCCGGGGACGCCGAAGGGAACATCGATTGTAACCGTCACCGCCACCAGCGGAACGACCACCAGCCAGACCGGATTCGCTCTGATCGTGGAGTGAGAGCCCCCGCAGAGACGGCACGGCTCGAAGATCCGCTCCGGATCGTGCCTGCGCATTCACCTCGCGGCTTCTCGGGTGGTGTAGGATTTAGTCGCGCCTGCACCAAGAACAAATGAAACTCTCCGCCATCGCCTCCGCCCTGAACCTGCGCCTGGAGAACGGTTCTCCCGACACCGAAATCACTTCTCTTAACGGCATCGAGCACGCCGGGCCGGGCGAGCTCACCTTCGTCTCCAATCCAAAATATGCAGCCGCCGCGCGCACCACCAAAGCCGCCGCAGTCATCGTCTCTGAGGATTTCCCGGCCATTCCTGCGGCCATGCTTCGCGCGAAAGACCCCTATCTTGCTTTCGCGCACGCGCTCGAACTGTTTCATCAGCCAGTGAAATATGCGCCGGGCGTGCATCCCACGGCGGTGGTTGATCCCTCCGCCCGCATCGGCCCGAACGCGCACATCGGGCCTTATGTTGTCATTGGCGAAGACGTCGAGATCGGCGCCAACGCCGTGCTGCTGGCCCATGTCGTGATTTACCGCGGCGTGAAGATCGGCGACAACTTCTTCGCCCATGCGCATGCGACAGTGCGCGAGAACTGCCGCATCGGCAACAACGTGCTCTTGCAGAATGGAGTCGTCATCGGCGCCGACGGCTTCGGTTTCGCCAAGACTGCCGACAAACACTGGCACAAGATTCCCCAGCCCGCGCCG
>Ga0187781_10001914_pt1 | contig 15826 bp, 13 predicted proteins | sample 0715_SJ02_MP02_2_FD_132447 | JGI IMG/M metagenome (GOLD analysis project Ga0187781, IMG submission 132447) | Tropical peat soil microbial communities from peatlands in Department of Meta, Colombia - 0715_SJ02_MP02_20_MG | ecosystem: Environmental > Terrestrial > Soil > Wetlands > Peat | place...
CATCGGCACCGAGCACATCCTGCTCGGCCTGATCCGCGAGGGCGACGGCGTGGCCGCGCAGGTGCTGGTGAAGCTGGGCGCGGACCTGAACCGGGTGCGCCAGCAGGTCATCCAGCTGCTGCACGGCTACCAGGGCCAGGAGCCTGCATCGGCTGGGACCAGTCAGGGTTCCCTGGTGGGCAAGCGGGCGCGCGCGGGGCTATCCGATGAGGCCCTCGCGCGGCTCGACTCGCTGGACCGCCGCCTGGCCGCGATCGAACGCTGGGTGGGCCTTCGGCCCGACCTGCACGACCTGGACCAGGAGATCGCACAGGTACGCCGGGAGAAGGAAGCCGCGGTCGACAGGCAGGATTTCGAGGCCGCCGCGGAGCTGCGCGATAAGGAAAAGCAGCTGCTGGCCGACCGCGCCGACCGGGAAAAGGAGTGGACGGAGGCCGCTGCTGGCCGCCAGGCGCTGGCGGAGGAATTCGGCCGGGTGAGCGCCGAGCTGGACAGGCTGCGAGCCATTCTGCGCGAGCGCGGTATCGAGCCTGGTGACGACGCCGCGTAGGCGCACGGGGAGATGAGGCGGCGCGAGCCGTTCAGCGGCCGCGACCGCGGTCTCTGATGAGGCGGCGCGAGCCGTTCAGGGGGCGGCGACCGCGGTCTCGATGAGGCGGCCGAGGGCTACAAGCTGCTCCTCGCTCCCGGGCGGGCCGATGAGCTGCAAGGACGCAGGGAGCCCGGCGGGTCCGCCGGGGACGGGCAGGGCCAGCGCGGGCAGGCCGACCAGGTTTGCGGGCATGGTCAGCAGGGTGAGCGGTGTGCGTCCTCGCTCGCCGATCAGCGGCGGCGCGCCCACCAGCGTCGGCAGGGCCAGGAACGGATGACGGGCCAGCAGGCCGTCGAACCACCGGCACACCGAGGCCCTGGTCCGGTTGGCGGCGGCCGCCTGATCGGCGGTCACCGCGGCTGCCTCGGGCAGGTTGCGTTGGTTGTACGGGCTGAGGCGGGCCAGGTCGGGCATCAGGTACTCGTTCACCGGGTAGGCCTCGAGGTCGATGAGCAGGCTGCCCGCGGCGTTGGCGGCGGCGAAGTCGAGGCCGGCGACCTCCGTGGTCGCGATGTCCGCGGCCTCCAGCGCGGCATCGATCGCGGCGTCGACGGCCGGGTCGACCTCCGGGTCGGTTTCCGGCCGCAGCCGGGCCACCCGGAGCGCGCAGGATCTGGCCGCGAAGCCCGGTTCGATCAGGCGCATGCCCAGTTCGGCCGCGGCCACGTCCGCGCCGAGCGGGCCCACCGTGTCCAGAGACGGCGCCAGCGGGTAGACGCCCTGCACCGGCACCCGACCCCAGGTGGTCTTCAAGCCCACGACACCGCAGCACGCCGCGGGTATCCGGACCGAACCGCCGGTGTCGGTGCCCAGCGCCACGTCCGCCTCGCCGGCCGCGACGGCGACAGCCGAGCCGCTCGACGAGCCGCCGGGCAGGCGCCGCGGGTCGGCCGGGTTCACCGGCATCCCGGACCAGGCGTTCGTGCCCACCGCCGACCAGCACAGCTCGGCCAGGTTGGTCTTGCCGACGATCTGGGCCCCTGACCGGCGGGCCGCGGCCACCACGGCCGCGTCCTGGCCTGCCGGACGGGCCCGTTCGGCGATCACCGGGCAGCCGACCGTGGTCGGCAGGCCCGCGACGTCTATGCAGTCCTTGACCGCGAGCCGTACGCCCGGCCCGACGGGCGCCAGTCGCACGATCCAGGTCGGGCTGCCGCCGTCGTGATCCATGCGAGTCATTGTCGCAAGGGGGGCCCGGGGGGTGTCCCCCGGGCTAGCGCAGCCAAGAAGTCATGGACTCGTCGCTTGGAAGTCATGGCGCCGGTGCCGGATTCGATCCTGCGTGTCGCACCGCGTGACCATGACGGTCACGCTCGAAGACCTGGCCGCCGGGGTGACCGAACGGGCGCTGGTCCCGGCCTCCGAGTACTGGTCCTGCTGAGCTAGCAGGACGTGGCGCCAGCGAGCGTGCGCGCCTGGCCGTTGCGCATTCTGCCACAGGGATGACCGCCGTTGAGTACATTTTAGAATGTATGTTTGATATCCAACACTCGATAGTGTGGGTCCGCGGTGCTCCTACCTGAACGCGTTCAGACGACCTTCAGGAAACTTGCAGCGTTGCGGGGGTCCACCCTCGGCTGGCCTCAAGGTACGCGGCCGAATATCAAGACGTAAAGGTAAGGGAGGTCTGGGGGGAGGCGTCCCCCCAGAAGGAAAGAGACAAAGCCGCTCAGGCTGCGGCTGGCGAGTTAGGGGCGAGACCCATGAGCAACCCGTTTGAACCAAGGGACCCGGAGCAGGCAGGCGGACCGCAGGGCGGATCAGGCTCCTCCTCGGGACAAGGGCAGGTCCCCTATGGCTACCCCAGCCCGCAGGGCTATCCGACGGCCCCCGGGTACGCCGGCGGGTCGTGGTATGCGGGCGGTCCTGGTTACGGCGAACCGCCGATGCCGCCGCGGCGGAACCACAAGCGCGGGCTGATCGTGACCGGCGCGGTGGCGCTCGCCACCGGGGCCGCGCTGGGCGGATTGATCGGGAGCATGAACCACGGCGTGGCGGGCACGGTCACGGCCACATCGAAGACGGCGCTGTCCTCCAGCGAGATCGCCTCCCGGGTGGACCCGGCGCTGGTCGACGTGGTGGCCACCGACGGCGACGAGGGAGCGACGTCGGCTGGCACCGGCATCGCGCTGTCGTCCAACGGCGTGGTGCTGACCAACAACCACGTGATCGAGGGCGCCACCTCGATCAAGGTCACCGACATCGGCAACGGCAAGACCTACACGGCCACGGTGGTCGGCTACGACGCCACCCACGACGTGGCGGTCATCCAGCTTCAGGGCGCGTCCGGCCTGACCACCGCCAGCCTGGGCGACTCCTCCACCGTGCAGACCGGGGACAACGTGGTCGCCCTGGGCAACGCCGGGGGCGCGGGCGGCACCCCGTCGGTCGCGACCGGCACGGTCACCGCGCTCAACCAGTCGATCACCGCGTCGGACGAGCTGTCCGGCGTCAGCGAGCAGCTGACCGGGCTGATCGAGACCAACGCCGACATCCAGCCCGGTGACTCGGGCGGCTCGCTGGTCAACTCCTACGGCCAGGTCATCGGGATGGACACCGCCGCGGGCTCCAACTACCAGATGCAGGGCCAGTCCGGCCAGAGCGCCGAGCAGGCCTACGCGATCCCGATCAACGATGCGCTGTCCATCGCCAAGCAGATCGAGGCCGGCACCGCCACCTCTGACATCCACATCGGAGCCACCGCCTTCCTCGGCCTGGAGATCGGCTCCTCGAGCAGCTCGAATGGGTCCAGCGGGTCCGGCGGCTTCGGCGGCTTCGGCGGGTCCAGCGGCTTCGGCGGGTTTGGTGGCCAGGGCAGCCAGGGCAGCCAGGGCAGCACCAGCGGCGTGACCATCGCCGGGACCCTCTCCGGCTCCCCCGCCGCCAACGCCGGAATCACCGAGGGCGACACGATCACCGCGATCGGCGGCCAGTCCGTCGCTTCGGCCGAGGACATCGCGCACGCCCTGGTCAAGTACCACCCCGGCGACTCGATCTCGATCAGCTGGGTGGACCAGTCCGGCCAGTCCCAGACCGCCACCGTGACCCTGGTGAGCGGCCCCGCCGCCTAGGTCCGGTTCAGGCCCCGAACCGGTGATCCCCGCTCCGGGCGGCGGGGATCACCGGTTTCGGCTGTCTACGGGTCGTCGAGCGGGTCGGCCCTCCGGCGAGCCAAGGGGCGCGGCGTCGCCTGGACTGAGGAGCGACGAGGGCCCGCTGCCGCTGGCGGCCAGGCCAGCAGCGCGACGCCGGAAGAGGGCCCCGGAGGCGAGCCGGGGAAACGCGGCACGCACCACGTTCCGTTCCGTATAAAAAGAGTTCAGCGGCGGCGGAGGGGAGATCGGGTGCGAGCGGCGAGACTCCACGCGGCCGGCGACCTGCGGGTAGGCGAGGAGCCGGTGCCCGCGGTCGGCGCGGGAATGAGCCTGGTGCGGGTCAGCGCGGTCGGGATCTGCGGCTCTGACCTGCACTGGTGGGACGAGGGCGCGATCGGCGACGCCACGCTCGCGCACCCGCTGGTGCTCGGCCATGAGGGGGCGGGCGTGATCGCCGAGGGGCCGCGGCGGGGCGAGCGGGTCGCCATCGACCCGGCCATCGCCTGCGGGACCTGCCGGGCGTGCCGGGACGGCTACGCGAACCTGTGCTACCGGATCCGGTTCGCCGGGCACGGCGAGACCGACGGCATGATGCGCGAGTTCATGGCGTGGCCGACGGAGCTGCTGCACCCACTGCCGGACGGTGTCCCGGATGCGGACGGGGCCCTGCTCGAGCCGCTCGGAGTAGCGCTTCACGGCGTGGACCTCGGACACCTCCCGTTCGGCGGCACCGCGTCGGTGGTAGGGTGCGGGCCGATCGGGCTGCTGGTCATCGCGGTGCTGAAGGCGGCGGGCTCGAGTTCGGTTCTGGCCATCGAGCCGCTGGCGCACCGGCGCGAGGCGGCCGCGCGGTACGGCGCGGACGTGGTGGCCGAACCCGGCGCGGCATCGGGGCGCCTGCCGGAGCTGGTCGGCGCCGGAGTGGACGTGGCGTTCGAGGCGGCGGGCAACGACGGGGGGGTCGAGTTGGCGGTGGAGTCGGCCCGGCCCGGCGGACGGGTGGTGCTGGCCGGCATCCCCGGCGACGACGCGATCAGGTTCCAGGCCTCCGTCGCGCGGCGCAAGGGGCTGACGATCGCCATGGTGCGGCGGATGAACCACGTGTACCCGCGGGCGATCAGCCTGGCCGCGCGCGGCGTGGTGGACCTCGGCTCGCTGGTGAGCAGGCGGGCGGGGCTGGGCGAGGTGAAAGAGGCGTTCGGCGACGCGGCGCGCCGCACCGGGCTCAAGGTTCTCATCGAGCCGTGACGCTGTGCCGTTAAGCTGGGGCTCGTGCGCACGGTGCGGCTGGCGGCGGTCCTCGACTGCTGCTGCGTGCTGGCGTTCGTGATCATCGGCCGGGCTCGCCATGACGCCGCGGGCGGCGAGAGCCTGAGCGGGATCGCGTCGACCGCGTGGCCGTTCCTGACCGGGCTGTTCGGGGGATGGCTGGCGACGCGGGCCTGGCGGCGGCCCTTGCAGCTGGCGCCTTCGGGCCTGGGAGCGTGGCTCGGCGCGGCCGGCCTGGGCATGGCCCTGCGGGTGGCGGCGGGGCAGGGCACGGCGGTGGCGTTCGTGCTGGTGACGCTGGCCTTCCTCGGGCTGTTCCTGCTCGGCTGGCGGGTGGCGGCCCGGCTTCTTCCTAGGCGCTGACCGGGACGGCGGCCGCGCTCAGGTCGAAGCCTGCGGTGATGTTTTCTACCGCGGCGAGCCGGTAGGCCGTGAGCACCTCGACGGACAGCTCGTGCAGGCGGCGGGTCTGAGCGGCGCAGCAGTCGGCCAGCAGGATCACCGGGAAGTCGCGCATGAACGCCGAGCGGATCGTGGTCTCCACGCAGATATTCGTGACCACCCCGCAGACGACCAGCTCGTCCACGCCGAGGCCGCGCAGCAGCGGCTCGAGCGAGGTCCACTGGAACGCGTCGAAGCGCACCTTGTCGACGGTGAGGTCCCGAGGCTCCCAGCCGAGCTCGGCCACCACCTCGGCGTCCCAGGTGCCCGCCGCCAGGCCGTCGACGCCGGCCAACGCGGGGCTGTTCTGCTTCAGGGCCCGGCCCTCGTCCGCGCGGCCGGGCCGGTACAGGTGCCGGGTGAACACCACCGGGATCCCGGCCCGGCGGGCCTGGGCGACGGCGATGGCGGCGTTGTGAACGGCTTCAGCCGCGCCCTCCAGGCCCATGTCGATCCGGGTGAACGAGCCTTCCGGATGGCAGAAGCCGTTCTGCATGTCCACCACGAGCAGCGCACGGTTCATGGGCACCTCCTTGCCGCCTCCCACGGTAACCCTGACCCGGTGGCAGGCCCAGGGGCAGCCCGATGTTCCATCGGCCGGCCATTGAAAGGACGAGAAGAGGCGGTAACCGAGTGGATGGGGTCGCAGAGCCTCAGCTGTCGGCCCGGCGGAGCAGGAGGTACTGCCGGATGCCTAGCATCCGGAACATGGCCCGCTCGACGGGTCCGAACGCCGCGCGGACCACCGGCTCGACCTGGTCGCGGTCGGCGAGTTCGGGCTGGACAGCCCGGTACTCGGTGCCCTCGAGCTTGATCGTGCATCCTCCGGCGGCGCGGACGTTGCGGGACCAGTCGGACTGGTTGCCGAACGTCAGCGGGATCACGAAGGTGTCGCCGGTCAGCCGGGCCCCGGCCGGGGTGACGTGCGACCGTCCCGACCGCCGCCCGACGTGGCGGATCTCCGCGGCCATCGGAATGTGCCTGCGGCCCGCCAGCTTGCGCATGGCCGGATTGAGCACCTTGGTCAGCGGACCCATGACCACGGCCACGAGCCGGGAGGGCCGGACCACCGCGGGGGTCTGCGTGTCTGACGCGCTCATCTTCCTGATGCCTTTCTTCGCGGGGATGGCACCGGTAAAGACGGCGCGGCCGAGGGGAAAGTGACGAGGATCAGCCGAGCTGGGCGGACAGGAAGCCGAGCTGGCGCGGATCGGCGATCACGTGCACGGCCTGAATCTTCTCGCGCTGCTCGCTTCCGGTGGGACGACCCCCCTGGGACCCCTCGCTCGTCATCGTGAACACCAGGACTCCGGCCAGGTCCCGGCCGAAAAAGGCGAGCAGGGCGGGCTGCCCGGCCACCGGGTGGGTGACCAGCGTGGCCGGCGGTGCCCAGTAGTACAGCAGGTTCCGCGCCACCCGGGCCGCGCCGTGGATCACGCCGTGACGGCGCGGGTCGGCCGGACCCCCGTCGAAGTCGCCCCAGGCGTCGGGGGCCAGTACCTCGAGCAGGCCGCCCAGGTCGCCGGTGGCGCAGGCGGCGATGAACTTCTCTGTGACCTGCCGGTGCTCGGCGGCGGCCACGTCGAAGCTGACACCGCCAGGGCTGGCCTCGATCTTCTGCCGGGCCCGCCGGGCCAGCTGACGGCAGCTCGCGGCGGACCGGCCGACGGTCTGCGCGATGGAGTCGAACGGCACGGCGAAGATGTCGTGCAGCACGAAGACGACGCGTTCGGCGGGACTGAGCCGCTGGAGCACGACCAGCAGGGCCAGCCGCACGTTGTCGTCCAGCGTGACCCGGTCGGCCGGATCGCCCAGCCCGGCGCGGCTCGCGGGCAGCTCGACGCCGCTAGTGAACTCGATCTCGCTGGCGTCGTGCGGCCTCTCGCGGCGAGCCCGGGCCGAGCGGATCTGATCCAGGCACAGCCGGCTGGTCACCACGATCAGCCAGCCGCGGGCATCGTCGATCTTCCCCGGGCTGGTGTGCAGCAGGCGGGAGAACGCGTCCTGGACCACGTCCTCGGCCGCGCCGACGTCGCCCAGCATCCGGAAGGCCAGGTCGATCAGGTAAGGCCGGTAGGCATGCCAGGCCTGGACGACCGGGTCGTCTCGCTGTTGTTCGGTCATGCCACCGCCTCAGGCCACACGTTTGGCTCCGCCTTGAAGGACGGCGCAGGCCAACCCGATGTGACGCGGTCCCCGGACCAGCGTCACGTTCGGGCCCGCCATCCCGTCCTTCCAGTGACATCGTGCTGCCGGATCCAGCGTGACAGCCCGGGGGCCCAGGGAGGGACCGTGACCCGTATCTACCGCCATACCATGCAGGACGCGCCAGATGGGTCACGCCCCCTGCTGGAAGGCATCGTGCCGTTCTCGCCCACCGGGAAGCTGCTGAACATGCACGCGCAGATGGCCCACTCCCCCGCGGTGCTGGCCGCCTACACGTCGATACGCCAGGCTACGGTGACGTACGGGACGCTGGATCCCAGGGTCCGTTCGGCCTTGATGCTGGCCACCGCGGCGGTCAGCGGCAGCGCCTACGCGCAGGCCGTCACCTCTTTCCTCGCGGTCCGGGCCGGCTGGAGCCAGGCGGAGGTGCTGGCCTTGCAAGAGGGCCGGCCACTGGGTGAGGACAAGACCGACGCGCTGGTGGGCGTGGTCCGGGAGGCGGCCACCTGGTCCGGCCAGGTCGGCGACGCGACCTGGCGGCAGGCGACCGAGTGCGGCTGGAGCAGCGAGCAGCTCGCCGAGGCCTTCGCCTTCCTGGCTCTGACCGTGTTCACCGCCTACTTCCTCAACTACGCGCAGACGCCGATGGATCTGCCGGCCGGCCCGGCGGCCGACGACGAGCCGGCGTAGCGGACATGGAACTCGCGCAATGCCGTTTGGTCACGGACGACGTTGAGGGTCTGGCCGGGTTCTACGCCCGGCTGCTTGGCGTGCCGACGGCCCTGAACGAGTACTACGTCGAGATCCAGGCCGGGCAGGCCTCGGTGGGCTTCTCCCGGCGGCGGTTCACCGAGCACCGGGAGGCCGACGGCCCGGCCGCACCCGGTCCGGCGGCCTCAGGTCCGGGGCGTCGGGACGACATCATCCTGGACTTCGGCGTCGACGACGTCGACGCCGAGTACCCGCGGATCGCCGCGCTCGATGTCGACTGGGTGATGCCGCCCACCACCCAGCCCTGGGGCAACCGGTCGATGATGTTCCGGGATCCGGCCGGGAACCTGGTCAACGTGTTCTGCCGCGGTCCGGTGTTATGGTGGATCTATGATGCGCGCGGTCATGACCACGACGCCGGAGTCGGTCCCGGCGCGCTGACAGCTGTCCTTATCAAGGCCCCGGGGCGAGTGCTCCGGGGCTTTCGCGTTCCCTGGTCGCTTGCCCCGCACTTTCGCGAGGAGATGACCATGCACGACCATCGCAAGCTAGGCCGCGAGCTCGAGCTATTCGACACTGACCCGCTGATCGGCGCCGGGTTGCCGTACCTGCTGCCCGCCGGCGCCGCGATCCGGCACGCACTGGAGGAGTACATCGGGGAGGTCGAGCGACGGGCTGGCTACCAGCACGTCTACTCCCCCGTGCTCGGCAAGCGCGAGCTGTATGAGATCTCGGGTCACTGGGCGCATTACCGCGACGGCATGTACCCGCCGACGGACATCGGCGGCGAGCAGGTGGTGCTGCGGCCCAGCCTGTGCCCCCATCACGCGGTCATCTACCGGCCCGGGGCGCACAGCTACCGTGACCTGCCGCTGAGGATGGCCGAGCTGGGCGGCATGTACCGGTCCGAGCTGTCCGGCGTGCTCGGCGGGCTGACCAGGGTGCGCGCCATCCAGCTGAACGACGCGCACGTCTTCCGCACCCCGAATCAGGTGGCCGCGGAAGCGGCTGCCGCGCTCGGGCTGATCGAGCAGGCCTACCGGGCGCTCGGCATCGAGCCGACCCGGTACCGGCTGTCCCTGCCCGGCCGGGACGGCAAGTACGTCGGCGGCCGCGAGATGTGGGACCGGGCCACCGGCCTGCTGGAGCAGGTCCTGGTGAGCGCCGGGGTGCCGTATGAGGCCGAGGAGGACGAAGCGGCGTTCTACGGGCCGAAGATCGACGTGCAGATCGCCGACAGCGCCGAGCGGGAGGCGAGCCTGTCCACCGTGCAGGTCGACTTCTACCTGCCCGAGCGGTTCGGCTTGGAGTACGTCGGCGCCGACGGCGCCCGGCACCGGCCGATGATGGTGCACGCCACGCTGGGTACGCCGCTGCTGGTCGGCCTGTTCTGGGGCGCCCCGCTGGTGGCTGCCGAGGCCGAAGCCGGGACCACCCAGTTCGCCTGGATGCAGAGCGTCACCCGCAAGCGCTGGCTCGCGGTCAAGATCGGCTGGATGCTGCTCGCCGCGGCGGTCTGGGGCGGAGTCATCTCAGCCCTGGTGACCTGGTGGGTCAGCCCGACCAACGCCGAGCAGCTCAACCAGTTCGATCCCGGCCGGTTCGACATCATGGGCATCGTCCCGGTGGGCTACTCGCTGTTCGCGGTGGCGCTGGGCGTCACGGCCGGCGCTCTGCTGCGCCGGACGGCTGCCGGCGCTGGCCGTCACGCTGGCCGGGTTCATCGTCGTGCGTGTGGCGATCACGCTCTGGCTGCGGTCGCACTACATCAGCGCGGTCACCGTGACCTACAACGTGCTCGGCGGCTACACGCCGAAGGGCGCCTACTGGCGGCTCGCGTCGGGCGTCATCGGCCCGAACGGCCAGCAGCTCCCCCGGCCGAACAACACGCTCTACGTCGACGGCATCCCGCAGGCTTCCCTCCCCGGTGCCTGCTCGAACCTGGCCGGCCCCAACGGAGGTAACCCCACGCCGGCCTGTACCCGGGCGCTGTCCCACTTCCACGCGTTCCTCACCTACCAGCCCGCCGACCGCTTCTGGGCGTTCCAGGGCATCGAGACCGGCATCTTCCTGGCCCTGACCGCCGCCCTCATCACGGTGACCGCGGTGACGCTGCTCCGCCGCGACGCATAGGTTCCGCTCGAGCTGTTCCGGGCCGCACGCAGCTGGCCCGTTCGGCAGAAAATCACTTGCCCCGGCCGGTGCGGTGGTGCATCGTACATGTGACCTCAGCCAGCCAGGGAGCGGAAATGCGAGCGGCCTTCATAGCCATCGACAAGGGCTTTTTCACCTGTCCGGAGGGTATGAGGCGTGGCTCGCGGAACGCTGAACCTGGGGATCGTGGCGCATGTAGACGCCGGTAAGACCACCCTGACCGAACGGCTGCTGTACGCGGCCGGGGTCATCGACGAGGCCGGCAGCGTCGATGACGGCACCACCCAGACCGACTCGCTGGCGCTGGAACGGCAGCGCGGCATCACGATCAAGTCCGCCGTGGTCTCGTTCACGGTCGGCGACGTTACTGTCAACCTCATCGACACGCCGGGCCATCCGGACTTCATCGCCGAGGTGGAACGCGCCCTGAGCGTACTCGACGGGGCGGTGCTGGTGATCTCGGCCGTCGAGGGAATCCAGCCGCAGACCCGTATCCTGATGCGTGCGCTGCAGCGGCTGCACGTCCCGGCCGTGCTGTTCGTGAACAAGATCGACCGGCGTGGCGCGGACGATGAGCGCCTGCTGGCGGACATCACCGAACGGCTGACGCCCGCGGTCGTCGCGATGGGCGCCGTGCACGAGCCCGGCAGCCGGGCGGCCGACTTCACCCGGTGGGACGACGCCGACCGCGCCTTCCGCGCCCGGCTGACCGAGGTGCTCGCCGAGCAGAACGAGGCGATCCTGGCCGCCTACGTCCGCGGCGAGCCCCCGATGCCCTACCGGCGGTTGTGCCAGGAACTGGTGACGCAGGCCAGGCGAGGGCAGGTGTACCCGGTGTTCTTCGGCTCGGCCCTGACCGGGGCGGGCGTGGACGCGCTGATGAGCGGCGTGGCCGAGCTGCTGCCGGTGGCCGGACCGAACGTGTCGGGCCCGTCCGACGCCGCGGGCCCGGCTTCGGGCCGGGTGTTCAAGATTGAGCGCGGGCCGGCGGGCGAGAAGATCGCCTACGTGCGCATGTACTCCGGCACCGTGCGGATCCGGGACCGGGTCCAGCTCGGCGCGGGCGGGGCACGGAAGGTGACCGCGGTCAGCGTCTTCGCGGGCGGCCCGGCCGTCCGGTGCGGATCGGTGTCGGCCGGGCAGATCGGGAAGCTGTGGGGCCTGGCGGAAGTCCAGGTCGGCGACGCGATCGGCGCACCGCGCAGGCCGCCGGAGCGGCACCAGTTCGCCCCGCCGACCCTGGAGACGGTCGTGGTGCCCCGCGATCCGCGCCACCGCGGCGCGCTGCGCGCGGCACTGGCTCAGCTCGCCGAACAGGATCCGCTGATCAACGTCAGGCAGGACGACGTCCGCCAGGAGATCTCCGTCTCGCTGTTCGGCGAGGTCCAGAAGGAAGTCATCGGCGCCATGCTGGCGGCCGACTTCGGCCTGGAGGTCAGCTTCCGCGAGACGACCACGATCTGCATCGAGCGGCTGGCCGGCACCGGTGCCGCGGTCGAGCGGCTGGGCGAGCCGCCGAATCCGTTCCTGGCCACGATCGGGCTCCGCGTCGAGCCGACCGTAGCCGGCTCGGGCGTGCGGTTCCGGATCGAGGTGGAGCTGGGCTCCATGCCGCTGGCGTTCTTCCGGGCGGTCGAGGATACCGCCCGGGAGACCCTGCGGCAGGGCCTGCACGGCTGGGAGGTACCCGACTGCACCGTCGTCATGACGCATTCCGGCTACCTGGGCAAGCATGGCCTGGGCTACCAGCGCTTCAACAAGAACATGTCGAGTACGGGCGAGGACTACCGCAAGCTGACGCCGCTGGTCCTGACCAGCGCCCTGAGGCAGGCGGGAACCGTGGTCTGCGAGCCGGTCCACCGTTTCCGCCTGGACGGGCCGGCCGACACGCTCGGACCGCTGCTGACGGCGCTGACCCTGCTGCGCGCGGTCCCGCATTCCCAGGTGACGAGGGGCGCGGCGCTGACGCTGGAGGGCGACATCCCGGCGGCACGGGTGCACGAGCTGCGGCAGGAACTCCCGGCACTGACCCGCGGTGAGGCAATCCTGGAGTGCGTCTTCGATCGCTATGAGCCGGCGGGCGGTGTCGTGCCGACCCGGGCGCGCACCGACGGCAACCCCCTCAACCGCGAGGAGTACCTGCAGCGGGTCACTCGACACGCGAGCCTGACCGCGGGGTGAAAGGCTGGGCATTGGGTGCTCCGCGCACCGGGTGGATAAGCCGTTGTACCTGTTCTGCTTGCTGGTACAGTGGCCCATCCATCATGTTCGGGCAGGCAGCCTCGGACCGGGCCAGCTATGAGCAAATGGGATCTAATTGCATAAAATGGGCGTTATCTTGCTACGCCGCCAACTTCGGATTGCTTCCGGCCATCTACCTCGTACCCCGGATCCGCAATGATCGGCGGGCTTATCGGGTAAAGCGGGCGAAAAGGGTACACGGGCCCCGTTCCACCGGGCCGACGAGCATCGACGTGACCGGCGCTCCAGAGGCGTTCAACAACTTCTCAGCATTTCATTAGGCGTGTTCAATAAAGACCCGAAAGTCTATGCCGGTGAAAATCTGGCGGCGTAAGAGCCTGCTGATCAACGCGTCACTCGTTGTGGTCCTGGTGGCGGTCGGAGTTACCGCCTACCTGGAGATACGGCCGGCTAGCAAAAGTACCACCGTGGAGACGACGGCGGTGCAGCAGGGCACGGTGCTGGCGACGGTGTCCGCTTCCGGCACGCTGGACGCGGCGCAGGACCTCGGCCTCAACTTCACCACCGGCGGCAAGGTGACCGCGCTCTACGTCAAGGTCGGGCAGCAGGTCAAGGCGGGTCAGGTACTCGCGAAGGTCGACCCCACCTCCAGCCAGGATGCCCTCGACCAGGCGGAGGCGTCGATGTCGGGGGCCGAGGCGGAGCTCAGCGCCGCGGAGCAAGGAGAGACCTCCCAGGCGAAGAAGGTGCAGAGCGACCAGGCGGGACAGTCGCAGCAAGCGGTGCAGACCGCTGAATCGACGCTGTCGGCCGCCGAGCAGGCGGCCGACGACGACGCGGCCTCGGCGGAACAGACCGTTACGACCGACGAAGACAATCTCGGTTACGCGCAGCAGCAACTGGCCAACGACGAGACAAAACTCGACACCGACGAGTCCACGCTGAACACCGCCGAGAGCCAGCTGTCCAGCGCCGAGGCAGCCGAGGCGGCCGCGTGCGCGGGCAGCACGACGGACCCGACCAGCACGCCCAGCCCCAGCCCCAGCCCCAGTGCCTCACCCTCGTCCAGCACGTGCACCACGGCCGAGGCGACAGTCACGACCGACAAGGCGACGGTCACGAGCGACACCAACGCCGTGACTGCCGACGAGTCGACCGTGCTGTCGGGGGAGCAGACGGTGACGAGCGATCAGAACAGCATCACCGCGGCGCAGGACAGCGCGAAGACCACAGAGGATCATGACCAGGCTACGGTCACCGCCGACCAGGAGGCGGTGTCCAGCGCGGAAAAGTCGTACCAGACCACGCTGGCCACGAACGTGGAGTCTGCCACGCCGAACTCCACGACGATCGCGCAGGACGCGGCCGCCGTGACCAACGACGACGTGGTGGTCCAGGAGGATGAGCAGGCAGTGGCCGGGACGACGCTGACCGCGCCGTTCGGCGGCACGGTCGCCTCGATCAGCGCTGACGTCGGTGAGGTGGTGTCGAGCAGCGGCACCAGCAGCTCCTCCGCTTCGGGCAGCTCCTCAAGTTCGGGGAGTTCCTCCAGTTCGGGGAGCTCCTCCGGGTCCGGTTCCGGCGAGGCCGCGGGGACCGGCCCGTCCGGGGTCGGCACCGGCGCCGGCGGGGCGGGCACCACGAACGAGGCAAGCGGCTTCATCGTGCTGACCGACCTGTCCAACCTGCTGGTCCAGGCCACCTTCGACCAGACCGATGCGGCGAGCCTGCGCGTCGGCGCGGCGGCGACCGTGACGCTGGAGGGCGTGACCGCGGCGAACGCACTGTCGGCGACCGTGGCGGAGATCGACCCGACGCCGACCACCAGCAGCGGGGTCGTGGACTACGGGGTCACGCTGGCCCTCACCCAGCATGCCGCCGGGCTGAAGTCCGGCGAGTCCGTGAGCGTGAGCGTGATCACCGGCGAGGCGAACAACGCGCTGTACGTGCCGGCGACGGCCGTCACCACGTCGGGCACCTTGTCAACCGTCGTGGTGGTCGGCGCGAATAACACCGAGGATACCATACCGGTGACCCTCGGCGTCCAGGGCAGCACCGATGACCAGATCCTGTCTGGGCTCACCCTGGGCGAGAGGGTGCTCACGTCGACCGCGACTCCCAGCAGCGGCACGGGCGGCTTCCCGTTCCGCGTCGGCGGCGGCCTGGGCGGTGGCCTGGGCGGTGGCCTGGGGGGCGGCGGCCGAGGATGACGCGGCCACTGCCGCGGCACGCGGCCCAGCCGTCGGCAGCACAGCCTCCGGTCACGGCCGGGCCACCGGCCGTGGAGCAGCCACAGCCGGTGATCCGGCTCGTGTCGGTCGTCAAGACCTACGGCACCGGCGAGGCGGCGGTGCAGGCGCTGGATGGAGTGAGCCTGGACGTAGCAGAGCGGGACTACGTCGCGATCATGGGCGCATCCGGCTCCGGCAAGTCGACGATGATGAACATCATCGGCTGCCTGGACGTGCCCAGCGAAGGCCAGTTCCTCATCGACGGCATCGACACCAGCTCTCTCGACGAGCAGCAGCTCGCGGTGGTGCGCAACCGCAAGATCGGGTTCGTGTTCCAGGCGTTCAACCTGATCCCGCGGATGACCGCGCTGGCGAACGTGGAGCTGCCGCTGTCGTACGCGGGCCTGCGGACAGCAGAACGCCGGCGCCGGGCGGAGGCGGCGATGCGCCTGGTCGGGCTGGCCGAGCGGATGCAGGTTCAGCCGAATCAGCTTTCCGGCGGCCAGCAGCAGCGCGTCGCGGTCGCCCGGGCGCTGGTGACGTCACCGTCGCTGATCCTCGCCGACGAGCCGACCGGCAACCTGGACACCAGGGCCAGCCATGACCTGATGGACGTCTTCGACCGGCTGAACGCGGCCGGCCGCACGATCGTGCTCATCACGCACGAGGCGGACGTCGCCGCGCACGCGAAGCGGGTGGTCCAGATTCAGGACGGCCGTATCGTCGGCGACCGCCGGGTGACCCGGCCCGACGTGCTCCCGCCGCTCCTCGGCCAGCCGGCGGCACGGCCGTGAGCCCGGCGCAGGTCTTCCGGTTCGCGCTGGCCGGGCTGGCCGCGAACAAGCTGCGCTCCGCGCTGACCACGCTGGGCATCCTGATCGGTGTCGGGTCGGTGATCCTGCTGCTCGCGGTCGGCAACGGCTCCTCCCAGTCGGTGCAGAACGCCATCTCCTCCCTGGGCGCCA
>Ga0187781_10001915_pt1 | contig 15819 bp, 19 predicted proteins | sample 0715_SJ02_MP02_2_FD_132447 | JGI IMG/M metagenome (GOLD analysis project Ga0187781, IMG submission 132447) | Tropical peat soil microbial communities from peatlands in Department of Meta, Colombia - 0715_SJ02_MP02_20_MG | ecosystem: Environmental > Terrestrial > Soil > Wetlands > Peat | place...
CCTGCTGCAAAGGAACCACGCTGATGTCCGCATTCCACGAAACGGGCATAGGCCAAGGGAAAAGCTGGAAAGCTCGCTGCTGGAACAACCGCACCTCCGCGCGCGCCTGCGCCATACTCGTTCCGGGACGCAACCTGCCGATGATCGGCATGAAATCGCCCGCCCAGTAAGCGATGGTGTCGCGGGAATCGTTGTGAAGAGGAATCCACATCTGCGTCTTCGCCGAGGGAAAACGGAAATCCGCAGGCATCACGCCGATGACCTCGCGGCTGGTGCCTTCGAGCGCAATGGACTTGCCAATGATCGCCGGGTCGCCTCCAAACTGCTGTTCCCATAGCGCATGCCTCAGGATCACGTAGTTGTCTTGGCCAACTTTGTCATCACCCGGATAGAACGGCCGTCCCAACTCCGTGCGCGCACCCAGGATCATGAAAAGCTCCGCGGAAACGAGTGTGCCGGTAAGGTGCACGGGTTCCCCGCGGCCCGTCAAGTTGAATTCGTGCCCCTCGAAGTAAGTGGCTACGTCGAGCGACTGCGTTTGCTCCCGCATAGCCACAAAGGCGCCTTTGGGGTAAGTTCCCGTGACGCTCACGAGGTTCCCCGGCTGGGAGAACGGCAGAGGCCGCAAAAGGATGCCGTTGACCAGGCTGAAAATGGCCGTATTTGCGCCAATGCCCAGCGCGAGTGTCAGTACGGCCACGGCGGTGAAACCCGGGTTCTTGCGCAGCATCCGCGCGCCAAACCGCAAATCCTGCAGGAGAGTCTCCAGCCACGGCAAACCACGCCGGTCGCGGTAAATTTCTTTGCTTTGCTCCACACCACCTAGCTTCATCAGCGCATCGCGCCGCGCGGCCTCGTGGCTCATCCCGGCACGCTCGTTATCTTCCGTGTGCATGCGCACATGGCTTTCTAGTTCCGCTGCAAGTTCCTCTTCACGGTGCGTGCGCTGGAACATTCCTGCGAACCGCGCCAGAACCGCCCGTAGCCACGTCATGATTCCTGCTCCCGAGGCGCGAGGAATTTCGCCAGGATCGCTTGCGTTTGCTCCCATTCCTGCGTTTCGCGTTGCACTTGCTTCCGCCCCGCTCGCGTCAATTTGTAGAATCTCGCCTTGCGGTTGTTATCCGAAACGCCCCACTCGGACGCGATATAGCCTTCCTGCTCGAGTTTCAGCAGCGCGGGATACAACGTGCCGTAGTTCACGCTGAGCACATCCCCGCTGATCTGCTCGATACGCCGCGCGATGCCGTATCCATGCAGCGCACCCATGGATTCCAGCGTCTTCAGAATCATCAGCGCCAGGGTTCCTTGCCAGACATCCGCCTTGTCTCCCACGCGCATCCTCCTATGGCTAAGCCATAGGGAATATCCCACACTTCCTATGGCTTAGCAATAGGAAAGATTCGGGTTTGCCGCGTCGCATGGAAGCTGAACCCAGAGGCCAAGCGGTGTTGGAGGGAGATCAACCACAGGCAGGGGCTCCAACCTACACATAAAATGGCACTTATTATTCTCACTTGAACACGTTCAGTTTTTACTTGACTTTCCAGCCCGCCCTGGGCATAATTTGAACATGTTCAAGTACCTCACCTCCGACTCGCGCACCACCCGTGACGTCATTCTCTCCACCGCGTTGACGATGTTCCGCGAGCATGGCCTTGACAGCACCACCATGCGCGATATTGCCAAGGAGGCGGATGTGGCGCTCGGTGCCGCGTATTACTACTTCGCGAGCAAGGAAGCGATCCTCCAGGCTTACTACGACCAGGTGCAAGAGCAGCACCATGCGCGCATGGTGGAAACGCTTGCCGCCAGCGATCTCAACCTCGAGGGTCGCCTCAAAGCTGCCTTCCACCGGAAACTGGACATCCTGCAGAACGACCGCAAAATTCTCGGCGGCCTGTTTCGCTATGCCGGTGAACCGGACCATCCCCTCTCAGCGCTCGGTCCCGGCACGCGCCGGAATCGCCAGTCGAGCATGGCGGTGTTCAAACTCGCCATCGGCGACGAGAAACTCCCCACCGACATCCGTGCTATCTTCCCAACTCTTCTCTGGGCCGCGCATATGGCCATTCTGCTTTATTTCACGTACGACAATTCGGAAGGCCAGGCGCGCACTCGCAAGCTGGTGGATCGCGCAGTAGCTCTAATCACCGCGCTTTTGTCCCTGGCAAAACTCCCGTTGTTGAAACCTTTTGGCGGGCGCCTCGCGGCTACGCTGCGCGAGGCTGGCCTGGTAGTCGAGTCGCAGTCGGTCGTCTCCACCGACGGAACAGGAGAACTCTCATGAGCAATCAGCCGACTCCACCCTATGATGTCCCTCCTCAATCTAAAAGCAACGCCTATAATCCCATCACCCTGGAAGACGTGCAGCCTCCCGAGCCTGATTCCTTCTTCCAGGGGCTGGAAAACCTGTCCAGCCGCATCGTAGCGGTCGTCTTGTTTGGTGGCATCTTCTTCACCGCGAACCGTTCGGCAGTCGCCACTCCCGTGGTCCTGCTGATTCTTCTTGCATGCCTGCTCTACCGCATGACGCCGCGCGAACGCGCCATCACCGCCGCCCCCCTGACCTTTTCCGCCGTCCGCCTGGCGCAGCAGTTTACCGAGCCGCTGGGAATCTGGAGATACACCACCCCGCTATCGTCGCAAGGTCCGGCTCCTTTCCTAGAGTCTGGAAGCACGTGGCTTCCGCTCTTTCTTGCCGTGTACTTGTTCTTTACGCCGACGCGCTACAGCAAAAGCTACCGCGTAGCTTTCTGGTATTCCATTTCGCTCCTGCTTTCCGGCTTGCTTCCAGGAGCAGGTTACCTAGTGGTTTGCTCCATGCTGTTTTACACGCTGTTCTTCGCCATAGTCATCAGCCTGGCCATGGATTTAAGCGAGAATTCCCACGCCCCGCGACCTATGGCACAACCTCCGCAACTTGCCCGTCCCTGAAACTGGCAAACGGTCGCCGTACCGCACCCGTTGACTACCACCAACTGACCCTCCACTAAAAAGCAAGTCCCGCCGTCTGCAGCAAACGGCGGGACTTTTGCGGTTTCCTGCTTGGGTTTTCAGGACAAGCTCAGAAGAACCCCTGCCCTCGTCCTACCACGGTTTCTGCCACTTGCGTGGAGGGTGTGGCGCCGCTGGGCGTAGAGAACAGCCAGCCGCGAACGGACACCCAGTTGTTTACGCTCAACCCGCCGAAGCTGTCCGGGTTCAGCCCCATGTACGTTGTCTGCGCCGTGGTGTCCACGGTGATTTGTTCCGGCGTCCAGTTCTGGGTCGACCACGCCAGGAAGAAGTTCGGGAAAGTGGAAATGGTGAAGCTCGTGCCGTTCGATCCGATCGCCGAGATCGTTCCCGTGATCTGGCTTGGCTCAAGCTCAATGCTACTAGCCGTAAAAGAAACCGCCGGTGGTGACCATTTTGGTGGATCGGATGTCGTAAGCGACCCAGTTGCTACGCCCACCTGCACGTCTTGCCCCACGAGCAGGTCTGTCGCACTCGCAAAACTCAGCCCGCTGGGAATCGTCGTGAAACTACCCGAATCAACCGAGAACGTCGGGGCGGGGCTGCTCGGCACGGTCACTGTTGCAATTCCTCCGAAGGGTAAGGCGGTGGCGTTGGGTGACCAGTGGAGCAGCAGCGTCATTGTGGTGCTCCCACCCGCTGCCGGACTCAGACCAATGATGTCCCCCTCGACGACCTGCTGGGAAGCTTGTCCTATATAGTCGACCTCACCCGCCAGCAATGTCCCCGGCCCCTCTACTCCTGCCACTTGCACTTTCACGATCTGCTGAGCCGCCAAGCAGGAGAATGCGCTCGCCGGGCAAATGCTGGTTGGGAAATCCGCGTAGGTCGTGCTGCTGTTTACGTCGATCGTAAAGGTCCTGCCATAGCGCGTCTGCAATGTGAATTGGTTCTGCTGCCCAGCAGGAACATTCTCCACCGTCCCTTTGATGAACCCGAACGGCGGGAACCCAAAAGGAGGCGCTGACGGCAACGTCTTAACGGTCACTCCGTTTGTTACTCCCAGATTCACGGACAGATCCGACTGGATCACGTTGTTCAAATGGAAGTCGAGCAGCAATCCGACAGGCGTGCCGCTCGAGACCGCCAACGGGAATGGCGTTGAACTCAAAACCACCGTGCCAGAGTTGTTGTCGATCTGCGGCGTGGTCTGGCAAACGTTACCTATGGGACACGTGCTGGCGATCGACGCGTTCGATGCGTTGAAGATCACCAGTTGTGGATTGGCGAACGTCAACGTCAGGCTGTTGTAGGTTCCCGCTGTCACACTCGCCGTGCTCAGAAATGCGGAAATCGCCTGGAGGTCCGTGACGTCAATCTGTATCGGAGTGTTGTTGCTCAAAAGTGAGACTTGCCCGGTGGCCGGTGGCGCCGGGGTCAGGTAGGCCGCCGTCAGGTTAATTTGGAAAAATAAGACCGTCACGCCACTGGGTGGCTGGTCCGTTATGCTGATGGTGACTTGCGAAGCAGAATTTGAATTTGCAGATTGCGGACTCACCGTGCTCTGACTGCAGCCAACAAGCAAAAGGACCACTAGCCCGACGAAAAAAAAGAGCGATGCTCTGCGCATCTTAACCTCCTTGGGATCACAAACGTAGGAGCATAGGGCGAGCACATTCGCAGCGCACCCATGACACACCGCGGACGTGGGGACATCAATCAGTGTGCAACCAACGTGCCAAGTATGTGAGTGAATTAGAGCGAATCCTCGAAGCCGCGGCACTTGCGCCGCTTCACTTAACTCCGTCAGCTATAAATCTTTAGCGGTCCAAGCAGCCCCAAATCGTCCAATAGCACGGAGTTTCGATCTCAACTTTCTTCGAAACCCGCGATGAATTTTTTGCACGGCAGTTCTTGGCAGGTGCGCAATTTGTTCCCTTGGTAATACTGTTACCATTAGTACGGTGGCAAAGCTCTAGCTTTCAGCCTGCTTGAAAGGGCAGGGTACGCAGGGTTGGCATCCTGTCTGAGCATTTTCGCAGGAGTTATCACCATCAGCGTCTTGTGGTATATTAACAACTAGCGATGATCTCAGGAGAGAGCGTAACGCTTAAGCCCTGGGGCACGTTAGCTAACAGCCGAAGGCTAAGTAGCTCCCGTCTCGAGACCTCACCGCAAGAAATGTAAGAGGCAGTCTGCCGGACAACACCGCTTTCCCTGCGCGCGTGGCTCCTTCGCTCCTACCTCGGAATTTCTTTCCCAGCAACATCACTCAGGGAGGGTGACTTATGACCGAGCCTAAAAGACATCACGTCAGGTTTGAAGCCGAGAAAAAGGTCTCCAAGCCAGCGCAAGTGAAATTCACCACCGAGGACGGAACAAAAGTGTCCTTCCCCGCCCACAAGAAGGTGAAGGAGAAAGTGGACGTCGATTTCATGGCTCGGAACAAGAAAAAGTGAGTGCGCACCAGAGAGAACCGAAGTGGCTTATACGCGTTCGGAATTGAGACGTATCTACGACCGCACCAGCGGCTACTGTCACCTCTGCGCGAGGAAATTGAGCTTCACAAACTACGGTCGCCCCGGTGAGAAAGGGGCTTGGCACGTAGAACACTCTGTACCTCGCGCCAAGGGCGGAACTGACCACGGCAATAATCTCTACGCCGCCTGTATCAGCTGTAACCTCGAAAAAGACACACTTACAACGAGAACCGTCCGAGCGTGGAATGGCAGAACACGCGCGCCTCTCTCACGCGAGCATCGAAAGAAAGTCCGTGCAAAGAACGCGGTCCTAGGCGGTGTCATCGGCGGAATCCTTGGCTGCGCCTTTGGCCCGCCCGGCGCGGCAATCGGTGCGGCCATTGGCGCAAAGATCGGCCACGACGTGAAGCCGGACTAGTTTATTCAGCGTGCGCCCAATGCCTATCCCCGAATTCCAACTAGAGACCTGGTCGCACCAAGGTGCCGTAGCCACCTCGAGTACAACGTATCAATCGATCCAGCATGCTCTGGCTGCCGAGGCCTCCCCAGTCAGAGGCATGAACTACGAGGTGTACCTGCAAGGATCTTATAAGAACGACACCAACATCCGCGGCGACAGCGACGTAGACGTAATGGTTCAACTGAAGGCCACCTTCGGCTACAACCTTTCAGGACTCAGCTACGAGCAAAAGGCCGCGTTTGAGAGAGCCTATCCAACAAACGCCACCTATCAATGGGCCCATTTCCGCACCGACGTCCTGCGCGCTCTCCGGAATTACTATGGCAACTCGGCGATTACCGAGGGAAACAAGTCTCTCAAGCTCGCCTCTGCATCGGGCAGGCTCGCCGCAGACATTATTCCGGCAATCCATTTTCGAAAATACTTATGCTTTTATGGAGTCCAAAGTGAGCACCACGTGGACGGCATCGAGTTCTGGAGTCGGAACGACGGTCGGCAGGTTATTAACTTTCCCAAACTTCATTACGACAATGGGGTCTTGAAACATTCGGCTGCCAAGACAAATGGGTGGTACAAACCCGCCGTTCGCATGTTCAAGAACGCGCGAACGTATCTGGTTGACCAGGCCAGGATTTCAGACGATCTGGCACCATCCTACTTCCTCGAGGGCCTTCTCTATAACGTGCCGGACGCCAAGTTCGGCGGAACCTTCGAAGATACCTTCGTCGAAGTCTTCAATTGGCTCTGGGCAGAGGCACAGGCTGCTAGTCTTGTTTGCCAGAACGGCCAACTGCCACTGTTTGGACCTGCCGCTGAGCAGTGGAGCTTGGTGAAGGCACACCAATTCTTGACCGAACTCGGGCAGCTCTGGAAGAACTGGTAAGCGTCATGCACCCGTACTCGACCGACTCCAAAGAGCGCGAGCAGGTTTTGCTCGCCCTTGCCGCACTGGCGATCGTCTTGGCGCTAGCCCTTTCGCTGGCGCTCAAGGCTGCCCATCTCACTGTGCCGTGGTGGCTTGATGCTCCTGCAACTATGGGTTTTTATGGAATTCTCTTCAAATGGTTCGACGAAAGACTCTGGCGTTGGCCACCGATCCGCTGGACACGCCTGCTGAAGGTTCCGATCCTCGCCGGTGAGTGGCAGGGTCACGTGCTGTCCTCATTCGATGACCACAAAAAGCCGCACGCAATCACGCTTCGGATTAAACAAACATGGACGCGAATTGTGGTTTTGTTATCTAGTGGAACATCGGATTCTCACACGCTGACCGCCTCCATTCAAATAGCGGCCCCTGAGGGCGTGGTTCTAACGTATCAATACCAGAACCAACCAAGGCCGGACGCGCTAAAGACAATGGAAATGCACATAGGAACTGCGCGTTTGGTCTTTATGGATGGCAGCGCTTTGGAAGGCTACTATTATTCGGGGCGTGGCCGTCGAGAGTTCGGCTCAATCCACGTTGTGCGAGTTAAATCCTAGGGAAAATTACGTTTCCACACTGAACACCGCACACTACTACTGCGGGTACTGCTTGATGCCGGTAACGTGCTCGCCGGTGAAATGGATGAAGATGGTCTTATCGGGAGGGTGGCCGTAGATCCAATCTTCCGTGTCGTTGCCTTGCGCATCGCGTTCGCGCACCTTGCGATCCGGCTTGCCGATTGCTGCAACGACTTCTTCGCGATCCATGCCGATGACCGCGTGGCGTTCCGTGATGGCCTTCTTCATCTCCGGCGAGAGGGTGTCAAACCACTGCACGGACGCCGAGCGCACCTTTGAGAAGTCCAGAAACGGCGCAAGCAGCGCCTTCAGTTCGTCCGGCGTAAGGTCCGGAACGTTCTTCGGGAATTGCAAGAAGATGGTGCCGCCGCGGCCTTGCTGGAACCCTGGGGGCCCCTGCTCGCCATTGGGATTCGTCTCCGTGGTGGTGGTCGTGGGAACAGGCGCACCGCCGATGCCGAATTGAATATGGTCTTTCCAGTTTTTCCTCGGGCGTCCCCCGCCATTCACGTCCACGATGATGGTGTGCTCATGAAATTCGAGCTTGGTGATCTGCGCATTGTCGCCCGTGTTGACTGCGGCTCCATGGACAGTAACCAAGCGATTGAGGTTATCCTGGTCCAGCGGTTTGTCCGCGAACAAGATGAAGCCCTCTTTTCCAGCTGGGATGGGCTTTCGCGCTTTGGCAAATTCTCCGGAGACATAACGGATCAGCTCGAGCTTGGATGTTTCTTTTAACGTGCTAGTTTTTGCCGCCGCCGTTTGGGCCGCAGCGCTCTGCGCCGGATCGTCAAGCGAGGCCATCATGGGATAAAGGGGAATTTGCGCATCGGAGGGAAAAGCCTCGGCTTTTGTTTCCGTAGAACGATTCGGCACAAGGTGCGGCAAGTCCGCGGAGGCGGCTAGTAACAGGCCAAGAGGGATGGCGATCCGGTAGAACATTTTAGGAGGGGCCCAGGCCAAACGGAGTGGGCGCCTACTTCATTTTATGATGCGCCGAGGCCGTTGAGTAGTCCCTTCGCAAGGGCATCGTGCAGCAGCCGACGATCCTACTTGCCACTGCCCCCCACCGCGCGATTGCGCTGCAGCAGGTGCGGCCCGTTTTCCCGGCGTGCCTGCGCGGGATTGGGCTCAAAACACCGCCGGCACCGTGCTTCATAAGCATCGCTGGCGCCGACGACAATCAATTCCTCGCTCTCCACCAGCCGCTGGGTATGCACCGCGGGGTTCCCGCAGCGCACGCAGATTGCCAGAAGCTTGGTGATCTCTTCAGCAACGGCCAGCAGGCGCGGCATGGGCTCAAATGGGCGGCCGCGATAATCCGTGTCCAATCCGGCCACGATTACACGTTTCCCCAGATTGGCAAGTTTGGTGCACACTTCCAGGACCTCTTCGCCCAGAAACTGTGCCTCGTCGATGCCCACGACTTCCGTGCGCGCCTGCAACTTCTCCATAATTTCCGAAGCTTTGCTCACATTGTCCGAAGGAATGCCCAGTCCGGAGTGCGACACAATCTCGTTGGCTTCGTAGCGCGCGTCGATCGACGGTTTGAAGATCTGCACGCGCTGGCGGGCGATTTCCGCGCGCCGCAATCGCCGGATGAGTTCTTCACTTTTGCCGGAGAACATGGGGCCGACAATCACCTCGATCCAGCCCATGTTGCCCTTCACGATGTCCACCTGTGGTCTCCTCCGGCACGCTCCGCCAGAGCGCGTCGCAACCCGCTCTTTCTAGACACAGAATACACTCACTTCCGCAACTTCACATCATCCTGCCATCACCGACGCCGTGCGATACATGCGCGCGTTGTAAAACGGAGCGAACGCCGCTATCACCGCCAGGCGAAACGACTCCTGCCGCGAGATCAGATTCCCCGAGAGTATTCCCCAAGCGCCTTGCGCGTCGCGGATCCCGACCGCTCCCGCGAATTCGTCAATCGCCAAGCCGAGTTCCACTCCCTGCGACAACACCTGCTCGGCGAGCGCTTCCGGAAGCTCTATGCTTCCACTGCAACCGAAATGGCCTCGCTTGCCGTCGGTTACGTACGCCCAACTTTCGAGGAAAACACGCTTCTCTCCATTCTCGCCGACGACGTCCAATCCGCCTTCCAGTCCGACACAAAAATCCGCGGGCGATTCTTCTGCGCGGAGCTTCTCCTGCAACACTTCGGTGCGCTGGCGCGCACCCTGCATCAGTTCCTCGCGAGAGGCGGGCGTAGAACTGACGCCGCTCTCGACTTCGTACCCGACGACCTCGAGGTTTCCCGCGGCATTGAGCAAGGGTGCCATCGCGGACGCCGCGTCCTTCACGGCATTCAGCTTCGGCCTCCGTACACTGCCCACGGCAATTCGTAAGGCATTCATCTTCGGCAAAAGTCCACTGTGCGAATCTTACCCTCAGTGCGCACGCTAGTTCAGCCCGCATTTTCCTGCAGCCTGAGGAAATCTCTATCGCGGTCAGTGGAAGGGAAGCTGTAAAGGCAGTCTACGTAGGATGTGTGATTTATGGAATGATTAGGAAGTGGAGCGGCCTATGAGAATCGAACTCACGCCTGAACCTTGGCAAGGTTCCGTACTACCATTATACTAAGGCCGCTTCGAGCACTTATTTTATAGCACGCCAGTGCATCAATCTCAAATGGACCTTCCCGGCGTGCCCCAAGATTCACGAAATCAGGACACTTGCAGGACGCGCGCCGACTTCACGATCGGCGAGCGCCGCTGGCGCTCCGCAAACTTCGTAGCTTTCTCTTTGTCGGTGTACACGCGGCCAAAGGTCTCTCCGTCCGCGTAGTTCACAGTTACCAGATAATGATGATGTCGGCGCCGCCGGTCTTTTCCAAATTCGGATTTTCCGTCGCGCACCGTCTTTCGAGGCGCTTTACCAGGTGATTTGGCCACAGTGTAATTACCTCAGCAGTTGAACGGCCTGAACAGGAATTTCACAGAAGTCTAAACGTGCGCCATGGGCGTATAAGATAGTAACTCCATTTGTGCGAAATCCCAATAACCATTTCTCGCTAATTTTTTTTGCGCCACGGCGCGCGGAGTTCAGCGCATGCGAAGATTGCAGGAAATTGCGCGCGGTACGCGAGTTGTTCAAGCTCCGTTCGCCTCTCCGCCGAAGGAGAAGGTCAAATCCGGGCCTGCAGATTAATCAAGAAAACCGTTTTCGTCCATCAAGAAATTACTGGGCCCGGCTACCGGCAATCCTTCCGCGGCGTACGATTTTGTGCACAATTCTTGAAACATTTCCGGGGTTTTTACGTCTTTACCTATGAGAATTGATTATGGTTTTAGGGACAAAGAAGGAACGCATCATGTGGAACGTGGGAAAAATGCCGCCAGTGCTGGAGGACCTCCGGTCACATTCTCCGGAGCAACTGGCGGAACTCCGTCTGCTCCTCGCCGCCGGGGTCACAGGGCGGCCGGACGTGCGCAGGCCTGGCTTCTTCGAACTCGATGGCGCGTCGAGCGTATACTACATTTTCCGCTATCCCTCAGGCCAGAAGGTTTTGCTCATCGCCGCATGGCAAAGAGACATCGACCCCGTGGCCGAATTGATAGCTTGTAATTGCCCGGCGGCTTGACGAATCAGCTGTCTATTCTCTCAGTCTTTTTCCAACTTTAACGCCACCGAATTGATGCAATAGCGTAATCCCGTTGGATTGGGACCGTCTTCGAAGACGTGTCCCAGGTGCGCCTCACAGCGGCTGCACTTCACCTCCGTACGCACCATCCCGTGCGAGCAATCGGTTTCCTCCGCAGTGGCTTGCCCGCTGGCCTTATCAAAAAAACTGGGCCAGCCACAACCTGAGTGGAATTTCGCTTCTGACCGAAACAGCGGCTGCCCACAGCAAACGCACTTATAAACTCCCGGGGTCTCCGTTGCTTCGTACTCTCCTGTGAACGGCGGCTCGGTGCCCTTTTGCCGGGTCACGTAATACTGGTTGGGAGTGAGTTGCTTCTTCCACTCCGCATCGCTCTTTCGTACCTTCCCTGCCGTTTGTTCTTTGGTCATAAGCTCCCGGTGCCCCTTCTCTCTCTGCCAGTATCAGATTCGGCGCATAGTCTTGACGTTTCCTCTCCGGGATTCAATTATGGAGTCATCCAGTCGGGAAGACGAGAGTATGCCGGAGACGACCGAACCGCAATACGCTGAGAAACGCCGCTATCGCCGGGCGAAGATCGCCAAGCCCCTGCGCGTCAGACCCTCGGACCCGCGTGACGAGCACTTCGAGGACCTGCCAGTTAGCATAAACGCATCAAAAGAAGGGATTTACTTCCACACTCGCCGTCCGAACTACTATAAGGGCATGCGCCTGTTCGTCACTTTTCCTTTTGCTTCCGCGCATGATCCCATGAACTGCGAGTACGTGGCCGAAGTGGTCCGCGTGGAAAGTCTCCCCAACGGGCGTTTTGGCATTGCTGTTCATCTGAAACTAACGGTGAATTACGGTGGGGCTCCTGGCTCCATTGGACCCTCTTGATCATCAGAAATTTCGATTCCGAACCCCCGAAGTTTGGATTGGCGCCTTCTTACGCTATGGTGTAACTTCCCTCTCAGAATGATTTACCGGGCGCATCGACATCACCACCATCACGGCTTTTCCCCGCGCCCGTTGTGGCCTGTCTAGCGCTTACCTGAAATCAAGCTCTAATCAGCCCGCTGGCGCGCAACCGCTCAGCGGGATTTTTGTTTTTGAGGAGGCTCTCGTGGAATTGGCGTTCGATAAACTCGGTGGACTCATTCCGGGGGTTGTTCAGGACCACCGTACCGGCGAAGTGCTTATGCTCGGTTATCTCAATCCCGACGCTCTGGCGCAAACGCAACGCACCGGGGAGGTCCACTTTTTCTCCCGCTCCCGCAACCGCCTCTGGAAGAAGGGGGAAACCAGCGGCCACGTACTTCGCCTGCGTGAAATTCGCCTCGATTGCGACGCTGATGCGCTGCTCCTTTTGGTAGAAGCTGCAGGCCCGGGCGTCTGCCACGAGGGTTACCGAAGTTGCTTCTACCGTGAACTCGGTTCGGATGGCTCTTCTCGAGTGATCGCTAAGCCTTCCTTCGTAACCGGCGAAATCTACGGCAGCTCGGGGGCACAATGAGCTTGCTGAAACTCGGCATCCCTAAAGGCAGCCTCCAGGAAGCGACCGTCGAGCTTCTGGCCCGCGCGGGCTGGAAAGTGACCCTGAGTTCGCGCAGCTATGTGCCCACTATTGACGACGCCGAAATCACATGCCTTTTGGTTCGAGCGCAGGAGATGGCTCGCTATGTCGAGACCGGCGCCCTGGATGCCGGCATCACCGGGCATGATTGGGTCGAAGAAACCCGCGCTGACGTTTTGGAGCTTGCGGAACTGGTATACGCCAAACAACGTCTGGCCCGCGTCAAGTGGGTGCTTGCCGTGCCGGAAGATTCCTCGATCCATGAGCCACGCGATCTTCAGGATAAGGTGATTGCCACGGAGGTCGTAGGAATCACGGAAAAATATCTGGCCCGGCATGGCGTCAAAGCGCGCGTGGAATTCTCCTGGGGCGCCACGGAAGTGAAAGTGCCACAGCTCGCGGATGCCATCGTCGAGGTTACGGAAACCGGCTCGTCGTTGCGTGCCAATCGCCTGCGTATTTTGGATACCGTGCTGGAATCCTCCACCGTTTTCATCATGAACCGCAAATCGGCGAGCGATCCCGGCAAGCGCGAAAAGGCGGAGAATCTGGTGCTGATGCTGCAAGGCGCCATCGCTGCCGCTACTCGGGTCGGGCTGATGCTCAACGTGCGCCGCAACGATCTCGCCGCGGTTCTGGCCGTTTTGCCCGCTCTGAAAAACCCTACCATCTCGTCCCTCAGTGATTCCGACTGGGTTGCCGTAAACACCATCATCGAGGAATCCGTGGTTCGTCAAATTCTCCCGCGCTTGAAGGCAGCCCGAGCACAAGGCATCGTGGAATACCCCTTGAACAAAATCGTGCTGTGATGCGCATCCTGAAACTCACGTCCGCTAGCGAATCGCAGCTTATGAAACTGCGAGAAGGCCAGGACCGCGCGGCATATCGCGTAGCGCAAAGAATTGTCGCAGACGTGCAACGCCGCGGCGACGCCGCACTCGACGCTTGGTCGAGCAGGCTCGACGGCTTGGATCTTCGGCGCCAGAGCCTGTGGGTTTCGCGCCGGGAAATGGCCGCCGCCAGAAAGCGCGCCCCACGTGAGTTTCTTCATGCTTTGGAGCATGCTGCGCGAAATGTGCGCCGTGTCGCCGAAAGACAGCTACCACGCCCTTGGTCGCTACATGTCGAACCTGGGGTGGAAATCGCCCAGATTGTGCGGCCCATCGATTCCGTTGGGTGTTATATTCCCGGCGGACGCTTTGCGTTGTTCTCGACGCTGATCATGACCGTAGTTCCCGCACAAGTTGCCGGAGTTGGCCGCATTGTCGCAGTTTGTCCCAAAGCGAATGACCAACTGCTGGCCGCCGCCGATCTTCTTGGTGTGAAGTACCTGGCTCGAATCGGCGGCGCGCAAGCCATCGCCGCGCTGGCGTATGGCACAAAGAGAATCGCGCCGGTCGAGAAAATCTTTGGGCCGGGCAATCGCTTTGTGACCGCGGCAAAGCAGATTGTCAGCGCCGATTGCGCCATTGACCTGCCCGCTGGGCCTACCGAGGCAATTGTCCTCGCTCGCCGCGGCAATCCCCGTTGGATTGCAGCGGATCTTCTGGCTCAGGCGGAGCACGCCCCCGATGCCGGGAGTTACCTGGTCACTCCTTCCTCGCAGCTCGCGAAACGCGTGCAAGCCGAAATCCATACGCAACTGAAGCTTCTGCCCAGCAGCAATCCCGCGCATCGTTCGTGCCGCGAGACCGGCGCGATTCTTCTCGCCAAAACCTGGGAAGCGGCCATTGACTTTGTGAATCGTTTTGCGCCGGAACATCTGTCCTTACCGGAGAGTTCGTCCAGGCTGCTGAAGGAAATCCGTTCCGCCGGTACCATCTTTGTGGGTCCTCTCAGCGCGCAGCCTTTTGGCGATTACGCCAGCGGCAGCAATCACGTTCTCCCAACCGGTGGCTGGGCGCGGCGCCGTGGAGGCCTTTCCGTGCACGATTTTCTGAAGCAGCTCGGCGTGCAAACGATCACCCGCCCGGGCTATCTGCGCCTCGCTCGCGATGTTCAGACCATGGCTCGCGCCGAGGGGCTTCTCGCTCACGCCAATGCCGTCGAGGTCCGCCAATGAAAATCCGCTTGCCGGTGCGCAAGGCCATCCTCTCTCGGCAGACTTACGAGGCTCCGGCAGAAGGACGCCATGGGAAGATCCGCCTGGACTTCAACGAAAACACCACGGGCTGCAGTGCCGCCGCCCGCAAGGCCATCGCGCGCCTCAGCGCGAAAGAGATTGCCACTTACCCGGAATACGAAGTTCGCACGCGTGAGCTGGCCCGCTCTTTCCGAGTTACGCCTGAGGAACTTCTCCTTACCAACGGCGGCGATGACGCTCTCCGCGTTTTCTTCGACACCTTTGTTGAACCGGGCTCGCACATCCTGATTTGCGAACCCACATTTCCCATGTATCGCTACTACGCGGAAATCGCCGGTGCTCGCGTCCAGGCTCTGCGGTATGGCCCAAACATGGAGTTTCCCCTCGCAGAGGCGCTCGCTGCGTTGAAAAAGCGGCCGCGTGTGTTCTTTCTTGCGAATCCCAACAATCCTACGGGCACGCTGGTTTCGAAACGTGATCTAACCAAGCTAGCTCGTGCGGCAAGGCGCACCGTTGTCGTCGTTGACGAAGCGTACGCGGAATTTTCTGACGCCACCGCCGTTCCCTGGATTCGCCGCTACCCACACCTGTTCGTGGCACGCACCTTTTCGAAGGCCGCGGGGCTTGCCGCGCTTCGCCTGGGCGCCGTGATCGGGTGTCGCGATTCCCTCGCTCTGGTGCGCCGCGCTATGCCTCCTTACCCCGTAAATCTCGCGGCACTGGTCGCTGCGGTTGCCGCTGTCAAGGAACGCACATCTATCGCGCAGTACGTTTCTGCCACGAAGCGCCGCCGGGAATGGTTCTCGCGCGAATTGCAAAAGTCCGGCGTGCGTGTCTTTCCCAGCGCCGCCAATTTCCTTCTTGCTGATTTTGGTAACGTCGGACCCGCGTTCTTTCGAAAGCTCGCGCGCCACAACATCCTGGTGCGCGAGCGCAGCAAGGATCTGGGGCACGGCTACGCCCGCATCACCATAGGCACGCAGGCCGAAATGGACAAATTCCTTCGCTTGCTCCGGCAGAAAGATTAGGCGCGATCATGCCCAGAACCGCCTCGATTCACCGGAACACTAAGGAAACGCAAATCGCGTTGCGCCTCAACCTGGATGGCCGCGGCAAATCCGAGATTTCCACCGGCATCCCCTTTTTCGACCACATGCTGGACCTCGTCAC
>Ga0187781_10001916_pt1 | contig 15813 bp, 13 predicted proteins | sample 0715_SJ02_MP02_2_FD_132447 | JGI IMG/M metagenome (GOLD analysis project Ga0187781, IMG submission 132447) | Tropical peat soil microbial communities from peatlands in Department of Meta, Colombia - 0715_SJ02_MP02_20_MG | ecosystem: Environmental > Terrestrial > Soil > Wetlands > Peat | place...
ACCGGGGCTGGCCGACCTCATCTTGGGCTGCCGGCAGCTCGAGGCCCTGGTCCGCGACGCCGTCGCCGAATTCGACCGGCTGGACGCCTCCCACCGCGACGGGGTCCCCATGGCCTTCACCATCTCCATGAACTCCCTGAAGATCACCGCATCGAGGCTGGTCATCGAGATCGTCTCGCAGGCGCTCATCCTCTGCGGGATGGCCGGCTACGCCCAGCGGACCCCCCTGAGCCTGGGCCGTCAGCTTCGGGACGCTTTCAGTGCTGCGGTCATGATCAACAACACGCGCATTCTGGCCGATAACGCTCGCATGCTCTCCATCTCGAGCGGGATGATCTGATGAACGACTCGAACGACTTCGGAGAGGCCCTGGTCGCGGCCGGGATCCTCTACCCCACCGGGGTCCCGGGTGTCTCTGGGCGATCCCAGCGGTACCTCGACGTCGTCAAGGGGTTGCACGCGCTCGTCGACGGGTGGGGATCGGAGCTTGGCGCCACTCAGGTCCAGTTCCCCCCGATCGTCAACCGGACCACCTTCGAGCAGACCAACTACATCCAGTCGTTCCCCGACCTCATGGGCGTCGTCACCATCTTCACGGGCGACGACCGCGACCACGCCGAGCTGTGCCGCCGCTCGGAGTCGGGCAAGGACTGGCACGACCTCCTCGAGCCGGCGGAGGTGTTCCTGGCCTCAGCCGCGTGCCACCCGGTCTACCCGATGTGCACGGGGACGCTCCCGGCCGAGGGGCGCTACTTCAACGTCGAGAGCTACTGCTTCCGCCACGAGCCCAGCTCCGACCCGGCCCGGATGCAGTCGTTCCAGATGCACGAGGTCGTGCGCGTCGGCAGCCCCGACCAGGCCCAGGAGCATCGCGACCGCGGGCTGGAGCACGGCATCTCGCTCCTGGGCCGGCTCGGACTCGACGTGACGGTGGTGACCGCCAACGACCCCTTCTTCGGCCGGCTCGGCACCGTCATGGCGCACAACCAGAAGGACGAGGCGCTCAAGCTCGAGGGCACCGCCCCCATCGGCAGCCCGGACCACCCCGTCGCCATCATCTCGGGGAACTGCCACCGCGACCACTTCGGAACACCCTTCTCGATCCACACTGCGCAGGGCGCGGTGGCGCACAGCGCCTGCGTTGCCTTCGGCATCGACCGGGTCACCCTGGCGCTCTTCTGGAAGCACGGATTCGAGCCGGACGGCTGGCCCGCTGAGGTGCGCGCCGCCCTCTGGCCCTGACGCCGGCGGCGACCTTCGAACCGTGACGACGGCGACGCCGATCTTCTTCGGGCCCGCGGACCGACCCCTGTTCGGCTGGGTGCACCAGCCCGAGGGCCGCATGTCCCGGGGCACGGCCGTCCTGTGCCCGCCGCTGCACCGCGAGTACATCAGCGCGCACTACTCGCTGCGCGTCCTGGCCGAGCAACTGGCCGAGCGCGACATCACCGCCATCCGCTTCGACTACGCCGGCACGGGGGACTCCGCGGGCTCGGGAGCGGACCCCGGGCACATGGAGGCCTCCGAGGCTTCGATCGACCATGCCCTGCGCCTGGCGGAGGACCTGGGGACCACCGAGCTGGTCCTGGTGGGCATGCGCATGGGGGCGCTCCTGGCCGCCCGGGCGGCCGCCCGGTCCCCACGCGTGTCGGCCCTCGTGCTGTGGGACCCCTGCGCGTCAGGGCGTGAGTTCGTGCGGGAGCAGATCGCCCTCTTCCGGCTGACCTACGGCAAGGCCAAGACCGTCCACGACGGCACCGAGGTGGCCGGATTCGTGCTCACCGCCGAGACGGTCGAACACCTGGGCACGTTGGTCGCACCGGACGCCAACCCGACGGTCGAGCGGGCCCTCCTGCTGACCCGCCCCGATCGCTCCCGCGCCGGGTCGTTCGGCGTCGAGGAGAGCCGGGTCGAGGACGCGGTGGCCGAGGGACAGGCCGAGCTCATGGACATCGAACCCTTCCTGAGCACCCTCCCGGCGAGCATCGGGACGATCGCCGGGTGGCTGGAGCGGGTGCTGCCCCACGAGCGGCGCGCCCAGAAGGCGCCCGACGGCCGGGACGAGGTGGTCCTCGAGGGGGCGCCCGGCGCGCCGGTCACCGAGCGCCTGGTGCACATCGGTGCGGACCGCCTCTTCGGCGTCGTGACCACGGGCGCCGCCGACCCGGTCGGCCCGTGGATCGTCTTCCTCACGAGCGGGAACGAGTCGCACGTCGGCCCGAACCGCATGTGGGTGGACCTGGCACGCCGCTGGGCCGGCCTGGGCCTCCCCTGCCTCCGCCTCGACCTGAGCGGCATGGGGGACAGCCCGCCCCGGCCGGGGCGCCCCGGGCACGTGGAGCGGGCGCCGGAGGCCTTCCAGGACGTGCAGGACGCGGTCGAGCAGCTGGCCCGCGGCGCCGCGGCGCCCCCGCAGGTGGCGCCGGTGGTCCTCGTCGGTCTGTGCTCGGGTGCCTACCAGGCGCTCGACAGCGCGATCGACCTGCGCACCCAAGGTGCGATCGCCATCAACCCGGTGCTCCGCTTCCCGCCCCCCGAAGCCGGGGCCGGCCGGGTCGACCCTCGGCGGACCCTGTGCCGCCCCATCGACGAGTCACTGCGCAGCGCCTACCGGCGCCTCCCGAACTGGAAGCTCGTGCACCTGGCCCGCCAGGCGTACATCGCGGTGGGCCGCCTGCAGGCGCGCCAGAAGACGGCCGTCCGCTCCCTGCGGGAGATGTCCGCGCACGGGACCGACGTGCTGTGCATCTGCGGCCGCCTCGAGGCCGACGCCCTCTTCGAAGGGTCCAACGTGCCGACCCAGCCGCGCGTCGAGCTCGCGCCGCGGGCGCACGTCGAGGTCATCGAGGGCCTCGACCACGGGCTGATCCCCGAGCACCACCGCCGGCAGGTTGCCGACCTCATGACCCGCCACCTCGTCAGCCACTACGGGGGCGAGCAGGGCCCTGGGCCTTTTGTGGCCGAGGCGCCCGCCGACCTGGTGCCTTGAGCAGGCTGCGACCGGCGGCGGACCCGGTAGCGTGCGAGGGCGGGTCGACCCAGTACCGGCGCAGCGCGGCGCGCGTCAGGCGGTTCTTCGTGGCCGTCAGGAGGCTCGAGCCGTAGTCCCAGTAGTTCACCTCGACGACGTCGTGCCTGGCGAACCATTTGCTGGTGCCCTTGATGAACAGCGGGTTGTCCCCGCCGCACACGCCTTTTGCGGCCGTCACCGGCGCACCGCTCCGGCAGGTGCCCCAGCCCAGGCCCCATTCGGGGATGAACATGGCCTTGTGGCGGGCAGCGGCGAACTTGGCCAGCCAGTTCAGCCCGAAGGGTCCGTCCTCCACCTGGGTGACCTCCGCCTTGGCGCCGGGGTAGTCCTGCCACTCCTCGTCGTAGACGTCGAGCCCCACGTAGTCGACGTAGGCATTGCCCGGGTAGTACTGGGCGAGGTCGCCGGCGCCGAAATCGCCCCGGTCCGGATTCCACACGAACTTGAACTGCGCGCCGGGCACGGCCCGCATGGTCGTCACGATCTGGCGCCAGTACCCGATGAAGTCCTTCGCGTGGCCCTTGGCCGCCCAGGGGAACCAGATGCCGTTGAACTCCCAGCCGATCCTGATGATGCTGGACCCCTGCCCGGCCGCGACAAGCGTGCGGGCCAGCGAGCTGAAGTAGGTGTCGTAGGCGCCGGTGGCGCCCCGGGCGAGCGACGCCCCGGAGTCCGGCAACATCGGGATCCCCCAGATCATCGAGTAGCCCGAGCCGGCCCAGTGCGACAACTGCCACGTCGGTTGCGTGATGGTGGCCCAAGAGGTCCCGTCGAGGAACTCCATGGCGTACTGCATGCGGGTGCCGACCTGCGCGCCGAACCTCGTCACACCGGCCGGGTTCCCCGCGCCGGCGTAGGCGCCGACGGCGTAGGTGCGCGGCGCCTGCGCGCGGACCTGCACCGAGGCTCCCGCCATCGGTGTGGGGACCACGAGCACGGCACAAAGGACCGCGAGGGTGGCGGCGCGTGCGAGCATCGCCCGTGTCGTGCCACGAAGGCGTCCCTCAGCCATGTGCCCCCATTGTCGTCCCGCCGTCCCGGGCGACGGACGTCGCCCCAGGGTCGGGCCCTCCTGCTCCCCGGTGGTCGCCCCGAGGTCCCTCGTGGCCGCTGGCGCCAGGGAAACACCAGCTCGAGAGCTACTTCTCTCGCGTCACCGCCTCCCTCGCCAAGGGTCAGAACCGCAAGCCGAGGCTAGACTCTGCCGGTGACCGGCGCCGATCCGACCGACGCCCTCCTCAGGCAGGCGTGGGCGGCGCTCGGCGGTGATCCCGCGCTGACCAGCCTGGTAGAGCTCACCGGGGACGCAACGGGTCTGCTCCCCTCGGCGCTGGCGGCCGTGGCTGCCATGACGGCAGCCGTTTCGGCCTCGACCCTCGCCGCCTCGGTGCTCGACGCAGCTCGTCGGCCCGGGGCGCCGCGGCAGGTCGCGATCGACCGCCAGCATGTCGCCGTGGCGGCGCGCTCCGAGCACTACGCGCGCTCCGAGGCGCACCAGGAGTCCGAGCGGATCTCCCCCCTCCGGCGCTTCTGGGAGACGGCCGACGGTTACTGGTTCCGCGTGCACGGGGAGTACCCCTGGCACCGCGACCGGGCGCTGGCGGTCCTCGGGTGCGAAGATCGCCACCGCGCTGTGCGCGAAGCCGTCGCGCGCTGGCGGGCCGAGGACCTCGAGGACGCCCTCGCCGGCGCCGGCGGCCTGGGTTACGCCGTGCGGACCGAGCAACAGTGGCACCAGCACCCGCAAGGACGCGCCGTGGCGGACCTGCCGCTGCTCGAGAGCGAAGTGGGGCCCGGCCCGGCGCGCCCGAGCGGGCCGGGCCGCGGAACGTCGGGCCTACGCGTGCTCGACCTCACACGGGTCCTGGCCGGACCGATCTGCACCCGGACCCTGGCGGCCTGGGGGGCGGACGTGGTGCGCATCGACTGTCCGCGGCTGCCCGAGATGCCCGGGCACGCGCTCGACACCCTGCCGGGGAAGCGCAGCGCGGAGCTCGACCTGGTCGAGCCGTCGGGCCGCGCCCGCTTGGAGGAGCTGTTGACCTCCGCCGACTTGCTCGTGCTGGGGTACCGGCCCGGCGCCCTGGCACGCTTCGGGCTCGATCCCCGCCAGCTGGCCGAGCGCCACCCCCACCTCTGCGTGGTCACGCTCTGTGCCTGGGGCCCCACGGGCCCCTGGGCGGAGCGGCGCGGATTCGACTCCCTCGTCCAGTGCCCCACCGGGATCGCGCTGGCCGAGGGCACCGAAGGGCGCCCCGGGACCTTGCCGGCGCAGATCCTCGACCACGCGACCGGCTACCTGGCCGCCGCCGCGGGCATGGTGGCGCTCGCCGCTGTACAACGCGGCGAGCCGCCCCGCTCGACGCAACTCTCCCTGGCGCAGACGGCCCAGTGGCTCCTGGGCGCCGGGCACCACACGCCCGAGACACCGCGTCGCGGCGACGTCGACGCCTACCGGGTCGTCCTCCCCGGTGCCGCGACACCCGTCGACGTCATCCGCCCCCCGGGCCGCCTGGCCGACCTCGAGCCCCGGTGGTCCTTCACGACCGACCTGGGCGCTGACGCGCCGGAGTTCGGCCCGTCAGCCCGTTGAGTGCAACGGCCGTAGAACGGACGCCTGTGCCACACTGACGCCATGTCGGAGATCTGGAGGCTGGCTGCCCGGCGGTCGAACGAATTCGACACGGCCGCGGTCGCCTACGAGACCTATCGGCCGCACTATCCCAAGGAGATCTTCGACGACCTCATGGAGCTCGGGGCGCTACGGCCCCGAGCGCGGACCATCGAGATCGGCGCCGGCACCGGTATCGGCACCGCCGGCCTGGTGGCCCTCGGCCTGCAGGTGACCGCGATCGAGCCTTCGGCCGCCATGCGAGAGCTGGCCCAAGAGAAGCTCGGGGACCGGGCCCGCTTCATCGAAGGCCGCTTCGAGGACCTCTCCCCCACTGAGGCGGTCGATCTCATCGTGGCGTTCAGCGCCTGGCACTGGGTCGAACCCACCAAGGGCCTGGACCTGGCCGCCGCGCTGCTGCCACGAGGCGGGTCGCTCGCCATCGCGTGGACCGAGGTTGTCTCCTGGGGCGAAGGCGACTTCGAGGACCGCCTGGCCGACGTGACGGGCTCGCCGTGGCCCAAGAGCGTCGAGCACATGGTGGCCTCGCTCGGCCCAGTCGACGACGATCCGCGCTTCGGCGAGTTCGCCGTGCGCCGGCACCGCTTCCAACGAGTCCTCGACGCCGACTTCTTCATCGGCCTCACCCGGACGTACCCGGGCTTCCACACCGAGAAGAGAGACGAGCAGTTCCGACAAATCATCGACAACGAATTCACCGGATCGATCACCCGCGTCGAGGACGCTGTGCTCTACCTGAGCCGCCGTTGTTAGAGGGTTGTGAGCATCAACTCATGCTCAAGCCAGTGCTCCAATCGGCCGATCGAAAGCCGATGTTCGATCGAGCGCGACGTGCCCATTTGGGCGGCGGGAGTAGTGTTTGGAAATGGCGGAGTGCGGTAAGGCGGGGTCTATGACGGACAAGCCATTGTTGGCAGTGGTCTACAGTCCGCGGTCGCGGCCGTGGATGGAGATCTCCGAGATGGCATCCGATCTTTGCCGCATCCTGTGGGTCGTCGACGAGTCCGAGCTCGACACCACCGCCAAGGCCATCCGCAAGGTGGGCAAGGTCGTCAACGTCGAGGGGCTGTGCCCCGAGGAAGTGATCCAGCGCGTCGACGCGGAGAGGCCCGACGGGATCACCTGCTACTTCGACACCGACCTGCACCGGCAGGCCTGGCTGGCCGCCGCCCTCGGCCTGCCGAGCACCTCCGTGCGGGCCGTGGCACGACTCAACGACAAGCTCCTCCAGCGCCAAGCTCTCGAAGAGGCCGGTGTCCCCGTGCCGCGCTTCTGTGAGGTCAAAGAGGGGGTCGACGCCGAGGAGATCGACCGGCTCGTGTCCATCGTGGGCTTCCCGGCGTTGCTCAAGCCGCGCAACGGGACCGCCTGCCGCGGCATCTACCTGGTCGAAAACGTGTCCGATCTGTGCCGCGCGCTCGACGAGACCGAGCACCCCTCGACCCTGATCTACGAGGAACGCATGGAGGACCTCCCGCCCACTGACGCCCCGTATGCGGACCGCATCAGCGTCGAGACAATCGTGAGCCAGGGGGTCCACAGCCACCTCGGCGTCACCGGACTGTTCCCGATGATGCCTCCCTTCCGTTCTCAGGGCGGCTTCTTCCCGGCCGACCTGCCCAAGTCCGACATCCCTGAGGTGTTCGATCTGGTCACCTCCGCCATCAAAGCGCTCGGATCGGACTTCGGCTGCTATCGGACCGAGATCAAGCTCACACCGCAGGGGCGGAAGATCATCGAGATCAACGGCCGCCCCACCGGGCTCAGCCCCGCCACCATCAAGCTGGCTTCCGGGGTGCAGCTCATGAAGCTGGGCATGCGGCTCGCCCTCGGCGAGCACGTCGTCGTCGACGGACCGGTTCCCTGCGAGCGGATCGCCTACCGCTTCTACCGTGAACCTCCCCTGACGGCGACCAAGGTCACCGGGATCACCGGACTGCACCAACTCGGCGAGAAGGCGGGCGTGCTGCAGATCGACGTGCACAAGGAGGTCGGTGACCCCGTCGACTGGCGCAACGGATCGCTCGACAAGGTCTTTCAGGTCACCGGTACGGTCGGCGACTATGCCGAGCTGGCCGACGCCTACTCCGCCTGCTCGGCTGACTCCTACGTCACCTACGAGCACGAGGCGTAGGGCGCGGGCGGACCGGCCCGGGCCACGCCGCGTCCAGCGAGCCGGCTTCCTCCTCGCACTCACGGGCGCGGCCCTCGGAGTGGCCGGTTGCTCGTCGGGGTCGCCGAGCCCCTCGGCCCAGCGGGCCGTGAGCGGCATCCTGAGCTCGACCACGACGGCACCCGACCAACCCTCGGGGGCGGGGGCGCGCCAGGGAGCTGGCGCAGGGTCCGGCTCGGGCTCCGCCTCGGGCTCGGGCTCGGGCTCGGGCTCGAACAGCACCGGGGGCAGCACGGAGCCGGGCGGCGGTGCGAACGGATCGACGAGCCCGAGTGTGGCGAACGGGACGACCACGACCTACTCCACGTTCACCTGCATCTCGCCGACGAGCACGCTTACCGTGTCCTACGCCCCCAACGGGTCGCGCTCGCCCTACCCTGACGTCCCGACCCTGTCGGGCACGCTGACCAACGAGTCGGTGCAGCTGCCCCTCACCGATGTCGTGATCACCTTGACGCTGAGCGGCGGCGGGCAGGCTGAGCGCATGATCCCCCCGACCGTCACCATCGCCGGCCCGGTGGCACCACGTGCCAGCTCGCACTGGACCCTGACCGAGGCCCCGCAGACCGCGCACTTCGCCAGCATCGGCATCTTCCGCATCTCCTGGGACGCGGGTGGGTACCCGTGTGGCAACGCCGCACAGGGGCCGTGACGCAAGCCGGATCGCTACAAGCGCACAAATGAGGCCGGCAAACCCTGCAGCTCCCCCGCACCCTGTGACAATTTGCGATGGTCCGGCGTACGGAGGGGGCTGTGGTGATGTCGGTGCGTCTGCTGCGTGCGTCCTGTGGCGCCACATTCGTGGCCAGCCTGCTCGCGGTCTCCACGTCGGTGCTGGGTACGACCACCGCGTCAGCGGGCACGCCGGTCCCCGGCGCCCCCAACTGCCCGATGTTCCCGGCCGACAACGTGTGGAACACGCCCGTTACAAACTTGCCCGTCGACCCGCACTCGGCGCAGTGGTTGGCCAGCATGGACGCCTCGACGACCAATTTGCATCCTGACTTCGGCCCGTCGGGCGACCCGTCGAACCCCTATGGCATCCCCTACACCGTGGTGCCCGCCGGCCATCAGTTCGTCAACATCTCCTTCGAGTACGCGGACCAGAGCGACCCCGGTCCCTACCCATTCGGTCCCGACACGCCCATCGAAGGAGGCCAGGACTCGACCGGTGACCGCCACGCCATCATGGTGGACCCTTCCACGTGCACCCTCTACGAGCTCTACGACGCGCAGTACAGCCCTGAAGGCTCCACCGCGGGTTCGGGTGCCGTCTGGAACCTCAACTCGAACGCGCTGCGGCCAGCAGGCTGGACCTCGGCCGACGCCGCCGGGCTGCCCATCCTGCCCGGGTTGGTGCGCTACGACGAGGTGCTCTCGGGCAAGATCACCCACGCCATCAGGATGACAGCGGAGCAGACCGCCACCAGCTACATCTGGCCGGCGCGCCACGAGGCCGGCACGGCTTCGAACCCGAACCTGCCGCCGATGGGAGCGCGCTTCCGCCTGAAGGCGAGCTTCGACATCAGTGGCTTCTCGCCCCAGGCCCAAGTGGTCCTGCGGGCTATGCAGACGTACGGGCTCATCCTGGCCGACAACGGCAGCAACTGGTACTTCGGCGGCACTGCCGACCCGGCATGGCCCCAGTCGCTGATCGACGAGCTCAAGGAGGTGCCCGCCAGCGCCTTCGAGGCCGTCGACGAGTCGTCCCTCATGGTGGACCCCGACTCTGGGCAGGCCCGCTCCTTCCCGGGCCCGGTCACGGGCATCGCCGCTCCCCCGACAGGCGCGGGCTACTGGCTGGCCGACTCCGAGGGAGCCGTGTCGGCCCACGACGTGGCCAGCTACGGGGACATGGGGAGCACCCCGCTGAACGCCCCCATCGAGCACATCGTCTCGACGCCCGACGGCGGCGGCTACTGGCTGGTGGCATCCGACGGCGGCGTCTTCGCGTTCGGCGACGCCGGCTTCTTCGGCTCCATGGGAGGCCGTCCGCTCAACGCCCCCGTCGTGAACATGGTCCCGACACCCGACGGCGGCGGCTACTGGTTGGTGGCATCCGACGGCGGCGTCTTCGCGTTCGGTGACGCTCGGTTCCTCGGATCGATGGGCGGCCAGCACCTCAATGCTCCCGTGGTGGGGATCGCGGCCGACGCACAGACGGGCGGCTACTGGCTGGTGGCCTCTGACGGCGGAATCTTCGCCTTCGGAGCCCCCTTCTACGGGTCCACCGGCAATCTGCGCCTGCAGCAGCCGGTCAACGGCATGGCCGTGTCGACCGGCGGGAACGGCTACTGGTTGGTCGCCTCAGACGGCGGGATCTTCGCCTTCGATGCCCCGTTCTGGGGGAGCACCGGTGGACTCGCTCTCAACGCGCCCGTCGTGGGCATGGCCGAGGACGGCGCCACCGGCGGTTACTGGTTGGTCGGGTCCGACGGCGGGGTGTTCGCGTTCAACGCGCCGTTCGACGGCGCGGACTGAGCGCGGTCAGAACGCTTGGCGTCCTCCGGAGAGGCGTCGAGGGTCAGCCGCCGGCCTGCGGCACGTACTGGGGCGGGTTGCGCACGACGTAGTCCCCCTCGATCGCACCACACAGCGTCGCCAGTCGCTGGGGCAGCGTGCACGCCAGCAACGTGATGTCCACGCTGTCGGCCGATCCACCTTGAAGCTGTGGGTAGACGGCAGCACCTTGGGAAGCCAAAGAACCACCGGAACCCGCGCCCGACCCTGTCACGCCCGGAGGGTCCGTGAAGGTGACGACGTCGGGGGTCAGATGGACTACCTTCTCTCCCTCATTCGACGGGCACGGGAGCCCACTCGAGCGGACCGCGGCAGCCGCGGCCGAGTTCGGGAAGAGGGCGCAGACGAGCTCGGCTCCAGGCAGGTGACCGGTGTAGTCACCCTCCAGCTCGACCAGCACTGCACCCTTGGGTGGGAGTCTCGTCGAGTAGTCAGGTTGTCCCGGCGGAAAGACGTCGAGCTTCTCGCCTCCGTCCGCGGCGACGAGCGCGCCACAAGCCCATCCGGCGGGGCCCAGGACGGTCAGGAACCCGTTGGAATAGAAGGCCAACCTTGTGAGGTCAGTCGTCGCCGGTAACCGGCGCGCCACGAACGGCGACGACGGCTCCGCGCCGAACGACGTCCGACACGAGACAACAGGCAGCGTGCCGACAGCCGGGCTCGACGCCGTTGACACCCGTCGTCCCGACGCTTGCGCCACAGACGCGGGGGGCATGACGAGCACGAGCAGGCAGGCCCCGACGAGGATCGAGAGTCGTCTCATCGAGACAGCGTAGGCGTGCGGCGCCCCGCAGGCCCCGCCCGACCGGCTCGCCCGAGACGACCCTGTGCCTGGGTCCTTGCGCTCCTCAGTCTACGAAGGTCGAGTTCGACCCGCCCCCGAGATCTGGAAATGCAGGCGGGCGACGTTCGAGGTAGGACTGCACCCCTTCCACGAAGTCCGGGCCCCTGAATGCGACGGCCATCAGCGACGTGGCACGTTGGCGCGCCGCTTCGAGACCGGCCTCCCAGTCTGCATAGACCTGCTGCTTGATGACCGCCATGGAGGCGGGCGAGCAGCCCGAGGCCAGGTCGGCTGCATACGCGCGCGCGGCGTCGAGCACCCCCTCGGCCGGCGCCACCCGATTGACCAGGCCCAACTCGAGTGCCTCCTCGGCCAGCACCACGCGCGCCGACAGCAACAGATCGAGCGCCCTTGAGGTCCCGATCAGCCGCGGCAGCAGCCAGGACGTGCAGTACTCGGCGATGAGCCCCCGCCGGGGGAACGAGAAGGTGAGCTTCGCCCCGGAGGCCGCGAAGCGGACGTCGAACATGAGCGCGAGTGCGAGTCCCGCCCCGGCTGCCGCTCCGTTGATCGCTCCGACGACCGGCTTCGCGATGCCCAGCGGCAGCGTGATCGGTCGTCGGCTCGCGCTACCGAGCTCCATGGTGCCCGTCTCGACCGCATCCTCCAGCAGGGCGACGTCCGCGCCCGCACAGAACGCGCGACCGGAACCTGTGACGACGATCGCCCGGACGTTCGGGTCTCCACCTGCCTCGAGGAGGAGGTCGAAGTAGCGGTCCTCCATGTCCGGGGACAGCCCGTTCATGCGGTCGGAGCGGTTGAGGGTGATGAGCGCGACCCCATCGCCTCCGACGTCGTAGAGCACCAAGTCATCGGGCACCGTGGCGCCACCTTCCTTGTGATCGAGGGGGCAGATCCTCTTCGGAGAGGCCCGGGGGGCAATTGGTCCACGAGGCGACAAGAGGTCCGACGTCCCCTCGGGCGCGTCCGAAGACCCGAAGCACGCACCGTCGCCCCATGTCGGCAACGTAGCCTTGCCCTTAACTAAAGTCAATAAAGGTGCTTGCACCGCTTCAGCTTAAGATTCATAATCTCGGCCTCGAGATGGCTCACTTCAGGCCCCGGGCCGGTGTGGCCCGAAGCCGGAGAGGATCGACGCTGCGCGACTACTACGACTACGACGTGGCCGTCATCGGGGGTGGGCTGGCTGGTGGCAGTGCCGCACTCGCCTTCGCCCTCCAGGGGCTCTCGGTGCGCGTGTTCGAGCGCCGGGACATGGCTCGCGATCCCAACCGGGGCGACCTGATGCACGCGCCAACCGTCGACATCGCCCGCGAGCTCGGCATCTTCGATCTCCTCCGGGCGCGCGGTGCAACCACGCTGCGCGGCGTGGAGACGGTGGACCCTGACGGTGCGCTCAGCTTCAAGACCCAGGTGGAGGGCAGCCTGATCCTCAACCATGCCGAGCTCGAGGCCGCGTTCTTGGAGGCCGCCGAGGACCAAGGCGCCTCGGTGGAGTCCAACGTCGCGCGTACGCTCACATTGGACACGGACTCGACCCAGCCCGGATGGTGGGTGGACACCGGTGACGGGGCGACGAAGGTGCGCTTCCTCGTCGGTGCCGATGGCGCCGGATCGCTGACCCGCCGCACCCTCGGTATCGCGCTGGCAGACGATCACGAGTACGACAACTGCATCGCGGTGCTCCACGGGGACCGGCCTGCGTGGCTCGAGGCCGAACACGGCTGGCAACTCATCCATCCCGACGGTGCGGTGTTCATCCTCCCGACGACGCCGGTCGGCCGGGTCCGCCTGGTCGTCCTGATCCGGCGCTCCGAGGCCAGGGACTGGATGACCTCGAGCGAAGCCGAGCTCGCCCACCGCCTGGGCGAACGGCACCCCCTCCTGGGTGGCATCGTGCTGACCAAGCGGGGAGGGTCACACGTCTACCGCCTCAAGCGGACCCACGCTGCCCGCTACGCCGGGCCGCGCGCTGCGCTCTGCGGTGACGCCGCGCACACCATCCACTCCATGGGGGGCCAGGGGCTCAACATGGCCATTGGGGATTCGGTACAGCTTGCCCGGCTCGTCGGCCCGGTGCTGGCGGGCACCTCCGCCGAGGAGCCCGCGCTGGACCGGGCCCTCGGCGACTATGAGGAGATCCGCCGGCCGGTCAACACCGAACTGATCGAGCGAGCAGACCGCGCGTCGCAGCAGGCCCGGCCCGGCGCGGATGCCTTCGCGCGCGCCCTCGACTTCTACCGCCAGGCGGCAGCGGACCCCGGCTCGCTCACCACGTTCAGCCAGCGCACGACCGGCCGAGCGTGATCGAGGTCCGTCAGGTCGACATCCACCCTCCGTCGACGTTGATCACCTGCGACGTGATGTAGTCCGAGTCGGAGGAAGCCAGGAACACCACGGCGCCGAGCAGGTCGTGCGGCGTCTGCTCGCGCTGCAGGCACTTGGCCTGCAGCATCCTGTCGCCCACGGGCAGGCCTGAGTTCTCCATCAGGTGCGCGGTGCCCTCGCTCATGGTGACACCCGGCGTGATCGTGTTCACGGTGATGCCGAGCCCCCCCACCTCGCGAGCCAGGGCGCGGGTGAAGCCGATCACCCCGGCCTTCGAGGTCACGTAGTGCAGGAGGCCCGGGATGCCGGCGAGTGCCGTCCCCGAGGAGATGTTGATGATCTTGCCCGAACCGCGCTCGGCCATGCTCGGGACGACGGCCCGACAGCACAGGAACATGCCGCGCAGGTTCACCGCCATCACCCGGTCCCACTCGTCGACGTGGATGTCCATCCACGACTGCACCTTGAGCGCTCCGTAGAGCGCTGCGTTGTTCACCAGGAAGTCGATCTGCCCGAAGCGGTCGAGCGCCGCGGCGGCCATGGCGCGTGTCGACTCGGCGTTGGCTATGTCGACCGCGAAGCCCAGCGCCGCTCCCCCGGCTGCTTCTACTTCGGTGACCACCGGCGAGGGATTGGCAATGTCGGCTACCACGACAGCCGCGCCCTCAGCCGCGAGCCCGAGCGCGTACTCACGCCCGATGCTCTGCGCCGCGCCGGTGACGATGCCCACCCGGCCATCGAGTCGTCCCATGCGATGTGCTCCTTCTCTTCGGGGATCTTGTTTCGCGCCGGTCCCGGTCAGGGCGTCAAGACTGCCGGAAGGTTCATCAGCCCGCGCAGCATCTGTGCGGGCCCACGACGGATGCCCGGCTCGTCGAGCTCGTAGTCGGGGAACCTGGCCAACAGCTCTTCGAACGCCACCCGGACCTCGAGTCGGGCCAGCGCCGCGCCGAGGCATCGGTGTATGCCGAAGCCGAAGACCAGCGGCCGCGGGTCCAGCTCCCGGTGGATGTCGAATTGCCCGGGCTCCGCGTACCGACGCTCGTCGTGATTGGCCGATCCCAGCACCAGCATGACCCGGGACTCCGCCGCGATGGTCGTTCCGTGGAGCTCCACGTCGCGCGTGCACCAGCGACCCGCCAGGGGCGCGGGGTTGTCCCAGCGGAGCATCTCCTCAACGGCACCGGGCGTCAGTCGCGGGTCGCGGGCCAACTCCCGTCGCTGGTCGGGCCACCACCAGAGCGCCACGGCACCGTTGCCGATCAGATTGGCCACCGTCTCGTGCCCCGCCGCCGCCAGGAGCAGGAACTGGGCCGTGATCAGCTGGTCGCTCAACCGGTGGGTGTTGCCGTCGTCGTCGGTGACCTCGGCCGCGATGAGCATGGAGATGACGTCGTCACCCGGGTGCCTGCGACGGTCGGCGACGAGCTCGTCGTAGACGCACTTCAATTCCATCACGGCGCTTCTGGCGTCGTCGCTGGCCATGCCGCGCGTGGCCGGGTCGGGATCGCGGGCGCTGCTGCGCACCGAGAGGTCGTGGATGGCGCCGCGCAGCTCGGCCGGCACGCCGACCAGCTCGCCGATGACGTCGAGGGGGAGACGCAGTGAGAACTCCTGGACCAGGTCGATGCGGACCTTGTCGCGCGCGGTGTCCAGGTACCCCGCTGCCACCTGCCGCACGAAGGGCTCCAGCTCGCTGACCCGCCTGGGGGTGAACACCCGCGAGAGGAGCCTCCGGTACCAGGTGTGCTCAGGCTGGTCGGTCGAGATCAAGAACCCGATACCCCGGTCCGCGCCGTCGATGGTGACGCCGTGGCCGGAGATGTAGGTCGCCGGGTCGAGCATCGCCGCCAGCACGTCGTCGTAGCGGGTGATGGCGTAGAAGTCCAGTTCGGGGTTGTAGTAGACCGGTGCCTCGTCGCGCAGGCGCTTCCAGCACGGATAGGGGTTGTGCTGGATCTCGGTCGCGTAGGGGTTGTACTCGACCACGGGAGGCAGTGTCACCGTGTCCTCACGTGAGCGGGATGTACACATTCTTGGGGCGCAGGAAGTCCTCGAGTCCGTAACGACCTCCCATCCGGCCGAACCCGCTCTGCTTGACCCCTCCAAAGGGCGCCCCGGGGTGCACGCCGGTGAAGCCGTTGACCGAGACCATGCCCGCCTCCAGTGCGGCAGCCACGCGGTGCGCCCGCCGCAGGTCGTTGGTGTGCAGGTAGGCGGCCAAGCCGTACTGCGTGTCGTTGGCCAGCGCCACTGCCTCGTCCTCGTCGCGAAAGCGGATCACGGCCAGGACCGGGCCGAACACCTCATGCTGCGCAAGGTCG
>Ga0187781_10001917_pt1 | contig 15809 bp, 11 predicted proteins | sample 0715_SJ02_MP02_2_FD_132447 | JGI IMG/M metagenome (GOLD analysis project Ga0187781, IMG submission 132447) | Tropical peat soil microbial communities from peatlands in Department of Meta, Colombia - 0715_SJ02_MP02_20_MG | ecosystem: Environmental > Terrestrial > Soil > Wetlands > Peat | place...
CCGAACATTTTCGTCTTCGTGATCGACAGCCTGCGCCAGGACTACGTTTCACCCTACAACCCCGCGGTTGACTACACGCCAGAGATCGACCGCTTCGCCCACGACAGCATAGTGCTGAAAAATGCATATACGCGTTACGGCGGCACCGCCCTTTCCGAGCCTGCCATTTGGGTTGGCGCCCTGCAGCTGCATAAGCAGTACATCGAGCCTTTCTCTCCCATGAACAACCTCCAGAAGCTGCTGGAGACGGACGGATATCAAAGCTATATCAGCATAGATCCCATTATCCGGATGATGCTCGAGCCCTCTTCTTCGATCACGGAATTGGATCATGACAGCAAATCCTGGGCCGAGCTCGACTTCATTCCGACCTTGAAGGAACTTGAAGCGAAGATCGATTCACGATCCGAGCCGAAGAAACCGATCTTCGCCTACACCCAGCCGCAGAACGTGCACACGCTGACACTCGAGCGCTCCAAGATCAAAGGTGGCCGGAAGGCGGTGAGCATTTATGAGTTGCGCAGAATGGATGCGGCCTTCGGCGAATTTCTCGGCTTCCTGCGGCTGCGCGGCCTTTACGACAACAGCATCATCATTCTGACCGCCGACCACGGAGACTCCTATGGCGAGTTTGGCCGGTGGGGACACTCTGATTTCCTGTTTCCTGAAGTCGTTCGCATTCCGCTGATCGTTCACCTGCCGCCACCCATGCGCGAGCGATTGGTCTGGGACGCAAATGATCCCGCGTTTTCGACCGACATTACCCCCAGTTTGTATTACCTCCTCGGGCATCGGCCCATCATCAACAACGAGTTGTTCGGGCGTCCTCTTTTCACTGAGACCCCGCAGGAACGATTGGCGTACCAGCGGTCCCAATATCTGATTGTCTCCAGCTACGCGGCCGTGTATGCGATCCTCAGCGGCGATGGTCGTTCCCTGTTCATCTGCGATGCGGTAAATTCAAAAAACTACTACTACAACCTGGTCGAAGATCCTGCCGGCGCCCACAATCATGTGACGATTCAGTTGCAGAATGAGAACGAGGCCCTGATCCGCCACGACGTGGGAATGATCGACGACTTCTATGGTTGGCATTCTTCCGAGAAGTGAAAGATTAGAAAAACGAACAGACCGAAACCAGATCATGGACTCGGCGGCTGCATGCGCTGATTCCAGGCGCGGCAACAGAGAGCCGCAACGCCGCTGAGTTACGAAAGTATTGTGCAACTGCCGACGAGAATCTGAAGGAAAACCAGGCAAAGCTATAATTCAGTTTCCAGAATCAGGGAGGCCCTTTGTCGTCGTCAGCCAGGCTTCGCAAACAGCAGAAAGGTGAATCAGCTCCGGAGGAGCGCGGCGCGGCTTTTTCTCCGCAGCAGAACGTGTTCATTGCCTGCCTGGCGCTGGTGGTGGCGACGCTGGCCTTCTACAATCCCGTGGCGCACTGCGGATTTGTGTATTCCGACGACATCGCCTACGTAACGGGAAACCCTCAGGTTCAAGCGGGGTTGACTTGGAACACCGTGGTGTGGGCCTTCAGCGAAGTGCACACTGGTTTCTACCACCCGCTGACCTATCTCTCGCACGCGCTGGACTGCCAGTTGTTCGGGCTGAATGCGGCAGGGCACCATTACGTGAGCCTTCTGTTGCACACGGCCAGCGCGGTTCTGTTGTTCCTGATTTTGCTGGAGGCTACGGGCGCGGGATGGCCGAGCCTGGTGGTCGCTGCGCTGTTTGCGCTGCATCCGGAGAATGTTGAGTCAGTCGCCTGGGCCTCGGAGCGCAAGAACGTGCTCAGCATGTTCTTTTTCCTGCTGGCGCTCTGGGCATACGGCCGCTACGTGAAGCGTGGAGGAACCGGCCGCTATGTTGCCGTGGTATTGCTTTTTGCCGCGGGACTGCTGGCCAAGACCCAGATCATCACTCTGCCGTGCGTGTTGTTGCTGTGGGATTACTGGCCTTTGGGCAGAATGTTCTCTGCGCCGTCGAGCGCTGAAGGGGCGAGCGCCCCCCGATCGTTCGGCTATCTGGTCAAGGAGAAAATCCCGTTGTTTCTCCTCGCCGCAGCCAGTTCCGTGATCACCGTAATTGCGCAGCGCCAGGAAAGCGCGCTGCGGACGCTGGGCGAGTATTCGTTTTCGGCGCGCATGGGGAATGCCATCGTGAGTTACGCGCGCTATCTCGGCCACACGTTCTGGCCGGTGCGACTAGCTCCGATCTATCCCCATACCGGAGTTCCTCCGATGGGCCAGATCGCCGCCGCGGCGATGCTGCTCGCGCTGGTGACCGCCGTCGTGATTTGGCAGCGCGAGCGCCGCTATCTGATGGTTGGCTGGTTCTGGTTCCTGGGAACGCTGGTGCCGGTGATCGGAATCGTGCAGACGGGCGAGCAGGCCATGGCGGACCGATATGCCTACCTGCCGATGATTGGTCTTTTTCTGATGCTGGTGTGGCCCATCGCGGCGGCGGTTGAGGCGAAACGCATAGCAAAGGCGTGGGCCGCGGTGCCCGCCGTCGTTGTGCTGGTGACGCTCGGCGTGCTCACTTATCGCCAGCTCGCTCACTGGCACGATGGCGAGACATTATGGAGATATACGATCAGCGTCACCGATCGCAATTATCTGGCGCACGACAATCTGGCCATGGTGCTGGATGGCGAAGGACGGCCGGACGAAGCCATCGGCGAGTTTCTGGTTTCCGAACAGTACCACCAGTATCCGCCGGATCAGCTTTTGAAAATCGGTCTGTACGAACAGCGTAACGGGCATTTCAAGGGCGCGATCGAGCAGTACCAGAAGGTTTCCGGGAGCGCAGCGGACGCAAAACTGCGCGCCGCCGCCTGGAGCCAGACCGGTTCAGCGTATGCCCAGATGGGCGATTTCGAGCAGGCCAAAAAGAGCTACGAGAACGGGCTGCAGGCAAATCCCAATGACGCGCCGTCCCTGGTCGGCAGCGCGATGCTGGCCGCGCGCGATGGCAATTTCTCTGAGGCGGTCATCCGCTTGAGTCAGGCCATGAAAGTGGAACCCACCGATGTCGGCTATCTCCTGCTGGCTGACGCTTTGCGGCACGCTGGCCGTTTTCAGGAGGCGCAGCCCGATGAGGATCTGGCGGGGAAGATATCTCCCAATCTCGATCAGGCCAGAAAGAACGCCACGGATACGCAGCTTTTCTTCGGGTATAAAGCGAAGTAAGGTGTTACAGCACTTTCGTTCAAAGGTCGGTCATCCTGAGCGAGGATTAGCGTTCGCGCCAAGCGCGAACGCTAACCACAGTCGAAGGATCCCACGAATGCCGGCACCCCCGATGTCGCTTCTGGGAGTTCTCACCGGTCGTTCGGCAGCGTCGTGAGAACGCCCTTTTGCATACGTCTCGCTGCAACCAGTCTAGGGATCCTTCGACTCCGCCTGTGCTTCACAAAGTGAAGCCCAGGCTTCGCTCAGGATGACAGCGCAAAATTCACACTATTTTCGAAAGTGCGTTAGGAATCGTGCCCCACGCTCAGGCCGCCTTGAGCAGCATGCAGGTGACGTCGTCGTGCTGGGGCGTCAAGCCGACGAAGAGGTCAAGCTCAGCCATTAGGCGCTTGAGCATTGCCGCAGGCTCTTCGGATTTCCCCGCTTCGATCACGCCCAGCACACGCGTCTCGCCATATTCTTCCTGGCTGGCGTTGAACGCTTCCACCAATCCATCGGTAAAAATGATCAGCCAGTCGCCGGGTGCGAGAGTAACGGTGGCCGATGCGTAAGTCCCGTCGGGCCGAATGCCGAAGGGTAGACCGCCGACGTCGAGACGCTCAATCTGTCCGCCGGCGCGGCGCAGGATGGGATTGTTGTGCCCCGCGTTGATGTACTCGAAACTGCGGCTCGTCGGGTCGTACAAGGCGAGGAAAGCGGTGGTAAAGCGCAGTCCGCCCTGACTGTTGGTGCAGGCGTAGCGGTTCATGTTGGCGGCCAGTTCGGGCAAGGCGACCAGCGCGGTCGAGAGAGTCTTCAGACTCGCTTGAAAGGTGGCCATGAGCAGGGCCGCGGGAATGCTTTTGCCCGCAACATCGGCGACGGCGAAGACCACTCGGTTTTCCTCGGGCGTTTTGCCCGGGCGCGGGAAGACGTCGTAGTAGTCGCCGGCGACCGTATTGGCAGGGCGGGTGGCGTAGGCCAGGGTCAGCCCGGGAATCTGCGGCGGCGCGCCCGGAAGAAGCCAGGTCTGGATCTCGCGCGCGATCTGCAGGTCACGCTTCATGACGACGCGATCGCCGATTTCAAGAATCAGCAGGACGAGCAGGAGTAGTCCCGCCCAGAAATGGAAATCGAATTCACCCACATAAACCTTGCCGCTGGCTCCTGTGTAGTTGAAGCTGAATGCTGGGGCGATGAGGAGAATCAGAGCCAGCAGCAGCAGGACGCGACGTGCGGGCGAGAGTTTTTCAAACACCGCCCAGAAGAATTCCTTGATGACATGCACGTGGCGCCCACGCGTAGTGAGGCCTTCCGGCGTCTTGGCCGCGACGTCTTTGGAATAGAGCTGGTAACTGGCACGGGCTTCGGTTTCAAACTGCGACCAGAGTTGGCTCACCTCAAGGCCTTCGGTCACGCGCCGCCAGAAGTGGTGCAACCTCACCCCAAGCGTCGAGGGCTGGGCGGAGTGTCCGGCGGGTGGGGAGGCAGTGGCCATAGTGAACGAGAATTATAGAGGATGTGTCTTACCGCCGAGCACGCCGAGAGCGCCGAGGTACGAGGGCCATAGATCCGCGAGGGCAAGATGCAAATTGTTCGCAGCCGCGAGCTCTTTCCTTCCCTCCGCGCACCCGGCGTACTCGGCGGTGAAAAGCCCTCTCAAAACAGATCCATCTGTTGCTCAAACAACGGCATGGGCCACTTGGTCGCATAAGCCGGGCGGTCACGGCGATCGGAGCGGGGGATTCCGTATTTTGCGCGCAGGCTTCTGACCAACTCAGAGATGCGTTTCGTGTAAGCGGGCGGAAGGAAAGCACGATCGCGATAGCGCCGGCGATAATTCTCCACCAGATGCGGAAAGTTCTGCTCCAGGAATGGAAGGAATACCGCGGCTGAGCAAGGTTTCAGAAAGAGCGGATTGGCGAAAACGTGATCGGCTCCGGCCTCGGCCGCAGCGCGGATCACCGACTCCAGGTCCTCGGGCCCATCGTTGATTCCGGGCAGGACGGGCGAGCAACTGATGCCGACGCGCAAGCCAGCCCGGCGCAAGGTGCGAACCGCGTCCAGCCGGAGATCGGGACGCGGGGCGCGGGGCTCGAGGATTCTCGCCAGATCGGCATTGAGAGTAGTGACGGTGATGTGAATGGAGAGTCTGTTGGAGCGGGCAATTTCCTCGAGCACCTGGAGGTCGCGGACGATGAGGTTTGACTTACTGATGATGCCCAGTTCGAAGCCGCTGTGGCGGGCGAATTCTTCGAGAATTTCACGCGTGACTTCGTAGCGGCGCTCGGCGGGCTGGTAGGGGTCCGTAGCCGTGCCCAGGGCGATGGCTTCGTCGGGCTTGACCCGGCGAAGCTCGTTGCGGAGCAGGCTGGCAGCGCGTTGCTTGACGTAAATCTTCCGCTCGAAGTCGAGGCCGTCGCGCATTTCCATGAATTCGTGGGTGTAGCGGGCGTAGCAGTAGCGGCATCCGAATTCGCAGCCGCGGTAGGGATTGATGGTCCAGGTGAAAGGCATGGCGCGGCGGCTGACGCAGCGGTTGAGCAGAGACTTGCTCTCCAGCATGAAGTACTCAACCTCATGCCCTTCGCGGAGGGAGTCAGCCTCGGAGGCGAGGCGGGCGATGCCGACCAGACGAGGCTTGTCGGCGGCTGGAAGCAAGGGCAGGGAAGTCATGTATTCGTCTTTTGTTCGCCTATCATACAGTTGCCTGGAAGGAGCGTCAAGAGGGTGATGGGGTAATACGCATTGAGGGGAAATTGCTACACCCTACCCCAGGGGGGTATATGCGGGCTAGTGTTGACGCGGGGACAGCGAGCGTGGAGCGGAGCGGCGTGCGTCTGGAAGCGCGAGATCGCGTGGCGCAGAGGTAGGGCGTGGCGCGGGGTGGGGGACCGGTGCGATGGGATGCGATGTGGGAATGGGCGAGGGGCGCGCGTGCCTGACGCTGGCGGTTGAAGCAGTCGACAAGCCCTAGCAACCATCGGAGGTGTAGTCCAATGGCAGCTGCGCACAACCTACCGCAACTTCCGAGTTCCCGCAAATCACCAATTGGCAGAAGTGGCATTCTCACCCTTACCGGTTTCGGCATTAAGGTGCGGATGCAGTCCGGCCATCTCGAAATCGAGGACGGCATCGGACCGGAGCGCCGAAAGATCAGGCTCGCCCGCGTGGGCCACGGGCTGAAACGTCTGGTCTGCATCGGCTCTGATGGCTTCGTATCGCTCGCGGCGTTGCGATGGCTGGCGGATCAGAATGCTGCATTCACGATGCTGGAACGTGACGGCAAAGTGCTCGCCGTCACGGGACCTGTCCGCCCGTCCGATGCCAAGCTCCGTCGGGCTCAGGCCCTTGCCCATTCGTCTGGGGCCGCGCTAGAGATCGCGCGGGAACTGATCAGGCAGAAACTCATCGCCCAAGAGCGGGTTGCACGTCAGAAGCTACTCGATTCCACAACTGCGGACGCAATCGCTCAATTTCGTGCAGAGCTGCCCACTGCTGACAACATCACAACGACCCGACTCATCGAATCGCAAGCCGCCCGCGTCTACTGGTCGGCGTGGAGAACACTGCCGATTACTTTCCCCAAGAATGACCTCAAACGAGTTCCCGAACACTGGCGAACGTTTGGCGCTCGCGTCTCGCCGCTGACGGGATCGCCTCGGCTCGCTAGTAATCCGCCGAACGCAATTTTGAATTACCTGTACTCGCTCTTAGAGGCCGAGGCGCGACTCTCCGCCAGCGCGATGGGGCTCGATCCGGGTCTGGGTGTCTTGCACGCGGACACGACTGCTCGCGACAGTTTGGCCTGCGACCTCATGGAGCCATGCCGCGCTCAAATTGACTCCTACTTGCTTGACTGGATTACGCGGCAACCTCTCAGGCGAGAGTGGTTTTTCGAACAGCGGGACGGCAACTGCCGATTGATGGGGTCATTCGCTGCGCAGCTGTCCGAAACCGCCCCTACCTGGGGCCGCGCCGTCGCGCCGGTTGCCGAGTGGGTCGCACAGGCTCTTTGGAGTTCCTCACCAAAATCAGCGAGTGATCTGCAGTCGGTTCCCACCCGCCTTACGGGGCGTCGGAGAAGCGAGGGACGTGGCAACACATTCGAGTTGAAGGCGAATCCAGTCCCTCGCAGGGCGACAGTCTGTGAGGTCTGCGGCGCAGAAGGTGTGAAGAATCGCTACTGCCAATCATGCGCGGTGGAAGTCTCTAGGGAGAACATGGCTCAGGTGGCGCTCATGGGCCACTCACGCCCGAAATCTCAGCGAGTCAAGGCTCGAATGTCCAAGAAGATCAGCGACCACGCCGTGGCGAACACATGGTGGGACCCAACAAGTCTCCCGAGCTGGCTGACTGAGGAATGCTATGTTCAGAAAATCCAGCCACAACTCAAGACGATCAAGGTCCGAGAAATAGCGGAAACCATGCACGTTTCAAAACCGTACGCCGCGCTCATTCGCGCTGGCCGAAACCGCCCTCATCCGAGGCACTGGCAGGCGCTGGCAAAATTGGCTGGCGTTTCGGGATGATCGCTTGCATGTACGATCCTACTCTGACCACATCCCAGCCTAGCGCAACGAACGCGCTAGGATGGGGCACCCACGTTTTTCTCACCGAAAGGGCTAGAACTCGCGCAGCACCGGATGCAGAAAACGTTCGGACTCGAGGTAGGCCCAGAGTTCGAGGCGGTTTTCCGGCAGCGAGTAGTGATATTCGGTTTGGTCGTAACTGGTTGAGGCGTTCATGTCTTCGCCGCCGTTCTGCTCGACGATCTTCCCGAATTCGTTGCTGACCACGAATTTGTCGGCCTCGGCGATGGCATCTTTCCAGGCTTGTTCGAGTTGTTTCAGCCTGGCTTCATCGCGTCCAACCGTTTTGTCGCGCTCGGCGAGGTAGGCGGCATAGGCGGTCTCGACCTTGGCCAGCGCAGGCTTTTCCGCAGCATAGTTGGTCGTGCCGATCGTGTCCGTGCCCTTGAAGGCCATGTGCTCGAACATGTGGGCAAGTCCGGTGGCGCGCATGGGGTCTTGCGCGGAGCCGGCATCCACCAGCGTGTAGAAGGAGAATACGGGGGCCTCGGGGCGCTCGCAGATCAAAATGGTCAACCCGTTGGAGAGCGTCTTGACGGTGATGCGCTTTTCGAACGACGCGACATCCTGGGCGGCGGCGAAAGCTGCAAGTAAACGAAGATGACTGCGCTGAGCTTAACGACGTGGTGTTTCATCGGACCTCCGGGTTGCGCGCACACGGCAAAGATGCGACCTGGGCGGACTTAAAGCATTCTCGCATTTGTCATCCTGAGCGAAGCGAAGGATCTATGCATTTGGCTGGGGAATGCATATCCACTTGCCAGCCAGTTGCACAGGTCCTTCGCGGCAAATATCGCCGCTCAGCATGACATAACTTTAGACTACTGCAATAGGCAGGTGCTCTAAAGGGCGGAACTCCGAAACTACGTGGGAGGAAGGGAAGTTGTCAAACGGAGCGAGTATATTTGGCGTCTCGCGGCGTTTCAGGCACAATGCTGCGAGCGCAGCATGGATTCCACGCTCGACATCCAGGGCAAGCACCTCAAACTTTCCAATCTCGAGAAGGTGCTGTACCCGGCTGCAGGCTTCACCAAGAAAGACGTAATCGACTACTACGTGCGCATCGCCCCGGCGATCATCCCGCACCTGGCGGGACGGGCCCTGACGCGCAAGCGATATCCCGACGGCGTGGATGGCGAACCGTTCTTCGAAAAGAACGCGCCCCTGCACCGGCCCGACTGGGTGAAGACGGCGCCGATCTGGAGCGGGCGCAACCGGCGGACCATTCATTACGTTCTGGCCGATGATCTGGCCACGCTGGTCTGGCTGGCGAATCTGGCGGCGCTGGAACTGCATCCCTCGCTGGCGCTGGCCGAAGACGTCGCCTGTCCGACAGAGATGGTGTTCGATCTCGATCCGGGGCCGCCGGCGAACATCATCGAATGCTGCCGGGTAGGGCTGTGGCTGCGGGAGATCTTCGAGCACTTCGGACTGCGCAGTTTTCCCAAGACTTCCGGATCGAAGGGGCTGCAGATTTATGTGCCGCTCAACACGCCAATCACTTACCATGCCACCAAGCTGTTTTCGCACGCGCTGGCACAACTGCTGGAGCATGATCATCCGGAGCTGGTGTTGTCGGAAATGAGCAAGCAGGCGCGTACCGGCAAGGTGTTTGTCGACTGGAGCCAGAACGACGAGCACAAGACGACGGTCGCGGTATATTCACTCCGAGCACGGGAACGCCCCACGGTTTCGACCCCGGTAAGCTGGGACGAGGTCGAGCGCGCCCTCAAAAAGAAAGATGCCGGCCTGCTGGTTTTCGAAGCGGCGAAGGTGGTGGCGCGCTTTGAGAAGACAGGTGACTTGTTCGAGCCAGTACTCGAGCTGAAGCAGCGGCTGCCGGAGCTCAAGAGGACGGCAGCGAAGCCTGCCGTACCCTCCGTGTCCTTGCAGGTTGCAGCCAACGCAGGGGATGACGCGCCGTTCAGAGGAATGAACCCCAGCGAGGGAAGGCCGAACAAAAGAAGGAAGTCACGGAAAAGATGATGTCAGAAGGGTTAGGGAAGTGACGGTGGTTTGAAGGGGTGCGTCTCCGGCGGAGCCACTCCAGCCGCGCAGCGGCGGGAACGTGAAAGCCCGGCACGGCAGTGCCGGGAGTGAGAAGCTGGGAAGTATCGAGTCCGCTTTAGCGGACGACACCCGGAGGGCGTTTATGAATCAACTTTTCGCCGGCACGTCGGGATGGGCCTACCCCAGCTGGAAACCGGATTTTTATCCCGCCAAGCTGGCGCAAAAGAAGTTCCTCAGCCACTACGCGACGCGGCTTAACACGGTCGAAGTGAACTTCACTTTCCGGCAACTGGTGAAGGAAACCATCATCCAGAATTGGCTGAATGAAACGCCTGCGCATTTTCGTTTCGGCGTCAAGGCGCACCAGGTCATCACGCATATCAAGCGGCTGAAAGGGACCGAGGATTTTGTGCCGCGATTTCTAGCCACCATCGAACCGCTGGCCGCGGCGGGAAAACTGGGGCCGGTGCTGTTTCAACTGCCGCCCAATCTGAAAGCCGATGCCGCGCTGCTCAGGGATTTTCTGGAAATCTTGCCGCGGACCGTGCCGGCGGCGTTTGAATTCCGGCATGCTTCGTGGTTTGCCGATTCGACCTACGACCTGCTGAAGGCGAGCAACACGGCGCTGTGCGTGGCTGAGACGGAAACCATGACCACTCCTGATGTGGCCACGGCTGCCATCGTCTATTACCGATTCCGCAAGCCAAGTTATACGGCAGAAGAACGCCGGTCGATGGTCGAGCGGATCACTCAGCATCTGGCTGTGGGCCGCGACGTGTTCGCCTATTTCAAGCACGAAGAAACGCCGGAGGGCGCACTGTCAGCGGTGGAACTGCTGCGGGAAGTGGCAGGGAAGTAGCCAGGCGGGTTATCGAGAATAAAGGGGGCAAAAAAGCATTGGGGAATGAGCGCTGTCCGGATTTATCGTCCATTGACCAGGGTGCTCCACGGCTGCAGGAGCAATCAGGAATACATACACAGGTACGTGCACCGCTGGCACATGCTGAATTGTTTTTGTCGCCCCGCTTATGATAAAGGAAAGGAATGACTTTCTTGAGGAAATGGACACATAGCTTAAGTGCAGCACTGCTGATCGCATTGTTGGCGGGCGGGACCCTGCAAAAGGCAAGCGCAGAGGAGAATGGTCTCGAGCGCACGCCCGTTCTCGGCTGGAGTAGCTGGAGCTTCCTGCGGAAACAGCCCACGGCGGCCCAAATGAAAGCTCAGGCGCTCGCGCTGCAGAATTCCGGATTGGAGAAGATCGGGTACCAATACGTAAACCTCGACGACTTTTGGTATCAGTGTCCGGGATCGCAAGGTCCGAACGTCGACCCTTATGGCCGATGGATCACCGACTCAGCGAAATTCCCGGCCGAGGGAGATACCGACGGCATCAAGGTAGTCGCTGATTACATCCACAGTCTTGGGATGAAGTTCGGAATCTATGTTACGCCTGGTATTTCCAGGCAGGCAGTCAGCCGGAACACGCCCATTAAGGGCACGTCGTACACAGCGGCCCAGATTGCGGAACCGTCTGTAAAGGAGAACAACTACAACTGCAAGGGCATGGTCCGCATTGACTACAGCAAGCCGGGAGCGCAGGAGTATACGAATTCATGGGTAGATATGCTGGCGGCGTGGGGTGTCGATTACATCAAGATTGACGGCATGACAGACCGCAACGCCGCTGACGTGAAAGCTTGGTCGGATGCCATACGGCAAAGCGGGCGGCCCATGGTCCTGGATGTCACGCAGGGGGACCTTACCATCGCTATCGCCCCGACAGTGATGAAGTATGCCAATCAATGGGAATTCGCCCCCGACGTCGAATGCTATCGCTGCGAAAAAGGTGGCAAGAGCTACCCGCTAACCAGCTGGGCCGACGTTGCCAAACGCTTCGACTACGTGACGGAGTGGCAGCCTTACGCTGGGCCAGGCGGTTTCAACGACTATGACTCCATCGAGATAGGAAATGGCAACAACGACGGGCTGACTCCGGTCGAGCGCCAGACTCAGATCAGCCTCTGGGCCCTTGGAGCGTCACCCCTCATCCTCGGCGTCGATCTTACTCACCTCGACCCGACGGATCTGCAAAAATACCTGGAGAACTCCGCAGTCCTCGCCGTCGACCAGGATTCGATCGCCGCGAAAAGGGTCCTCAATAACGGCAACCGGCAGGCGTTCGCCAAGATGGAACCGAATAAGACGGAACCGAATAAGACGGAACCGAACGGAGATGTGATCATTGGTTTGTTCAACACCGGCGGGAAGGCAGAGGAAGTCTCCGTTCCAGCATCCGCCGTAGGCCTCCCCGAAAACAAAAGCGGCTATTCCTTACACGACCTGTGGACCGGGGAGACGAAGAAAACAAGCGGCACCATCAGTGCTGTCGTTCCATCGCATGGGGTCGTCCTGTATCGCGTCCGAGGGCTTTAAGTTACTCGATTGCTGACCCAGTCTGGGTCGCCAACTAAGAAATTGTTCAAGCGCTGTCTCCTTGGGCGCGCCTGATTTGTAATAGCCGCAAAATGGCGCCCTCGATACAAACGGCAGCAAATGCCCCACTATGCTCTGGAGTCAAGCTAGCGTGCGAGGGTACTCAAGAATCAGGTGGTTGGTCTGGTGAAGCGTGGAATCCACCTAGGCACCCGTTCGCAATAGCGCAGGTAGTCGTTGCCCCACTTCTCCAGCATTTGCGGCTCCTCGAAAACGACCACTGTTATGTGAGCAATTAACGCTAATGTGGCGGTGTACGCCAGTAGCCACCAAGACTTAAAGAAAAAGCTCTCTCCTAGTAGGACGAGGATCAAGCCAAGGCACATCGGATTGCGAACCAACCCGTAGGTTCCCTGTACCGCGAGGTTGGAAGGGGTGAAAGCGGAACCAGCCACGACAAAGTCATATGCACACCGGAGATATCCCATCAGGCCAACTGCCGTCAGGAACACCCCGGCAAGAGACAAAGCGACAAACTCGGCAAAAGGCTTCCCAGGATGCCCCCTCAGGATCTTGTGGGGCACCTCTACCGCAACCACACCGCCAATTATCAAACGGAGAGCCAACAGAGCGGACACGCTGAGCAGAACTCGGCTCTTGGAGGTTCGTGTTGAAGCATCTAGCTGCACTGCAACAGCGCCAGTTGTATGCGGCCATTCTACGCTGTTATCGCAGCCGCGAGGCAGATTTAGACAAACAGACGAGTTCACGCATTGGCCTCGGTTCACTGTTATTGCACCTTCTCCATCACTTTTCTCTGCGTCCGATAACGCGCATACTGAGTTTTCTTAGCTATGCCTTCGGAAGCCAATGCGCGGGTGCTTTCCGGATTTCTCGACTATCTGCGGATCGAGAAAGGGCTGGCGGCGTTGTCGATCAGCGCGTATACGACCGATATTAGCCAGTTTACCGGATTTCTGGAGAAGCGGAAACGCCTGCTGCTGACGGCGCAGCGCAGCGACGTACGTGAATTCCTGCAGCAACTTTTTTCTTACCAGGTGGACGGGCGCAGCGTAGGGAGGAAGCTTTCGGCCTTGCGGCATCTCTATCGCTATCTCCTGCTCGACAAACGCATCGAGCACGATCCCACGCTGAATATCGAATCGCCTCGGCAGTGGAAGGTTTTGCCCAAGGCACTGGCTCGGGACGAGATGGAGACCACGCTGGCCGCTCCTCTGGCGCGGGGAACCGGACGGGAAAAGCAAAGCGCACATTCAGCGGCGCTGGCCGTGCGCGATCGCGCCATGCTGGAAGTGTTCTACGCGGGAGCGTTGCGGGTGTCAGAGATGATCAACGCCAAGCTCGAAGACTTGAAGCTGGAAGCGGGATACATGCTGGTTCGCGGCAAAGGCGATAAGGAGCGGGTGGTGCCTTTGGGGAAGTCGGCGCAGGATGCGCTTTCCGAGTATCTGAAAGAGGCAAGGCCGGTGCTGGCACAGCTTCGAAGCGGGAAGAGTACCCAGGTCTCGCAAAAGAAGCGAGACCTTGGGCAGCCGCACCCGGCGACCACGGGGTGCATCCAGAGTGGGGTGCCCCACGTCTCGCCGTTTTTGCGAGACGTGGGAACTCCGGCTCCGAGAGGGACAACTCCCTGCAGTTCGCCCCTGTTGTTCATTGCCCGGGGAGCACGCAAGTTGACGCGGCAACGGGTGTGGCAGGTGGTGCGGGCGGCATCGGCGGCATCAGGTCGGCGCGCCTCGCCGCACATGCTGCGGCACTCTTGCGCCACCCACATGGTGGAGAACGGCGCAGACCTGCGGACGGTGCAGACGATTCTCGGCCATGCCGATATCTCGACCACGCAGGTGTATACGCACCTGGCGCTCGACCGGCTGCGGACCGTGTATCAGAAGCACCATCCGAGGGCGAAGGGAAGAAATTGTTGATTGTTGAATTTTGATTGTTGATTGAAAGACAGACAAAGTGCTGATGTTTGCTTTGTTCTCAAATCAACAATCAACAATCATCAATCAACAATGGCAAGGCAGAGCACAATCGTGGGCAAAGCCGTGGCTGATTTTCTCCGCCACCTGCGTGAGCGCAATTCCTCGCCGCACACCATCAAGGCCTACAGCGGCGATCTGGCGGGCTTTGCTGCCTACACCGGCTCGCGCGGATGGAACCAGATCGACCATATCGCGATCCGTGGATTTCTCTCGCAGCTCTACGAGAAAGGACTGAGCAAGACTTCGGTGGCGCGGTCGCTGGCGGCGGTGCGTTCGCTGTATCGCTGGCTGGCTCAGGAAGGCGTGGTGGAACAGAATCCGGCCAAACTGGTGGCGACCCCGAGGCTGCCCAAGAAACTGCCGCGGGTGCCAACCATCGAAGAAATGAACGCGGTGCTGGATGGGCAAATGCCCGAAGCGGCGGCCTTTCCCGAGCGCGACCGGCTGATGCTCGAACTGCTCTACGGCTGCGGCATCCGGAATTCGGAGCTGACGGGTATCAATCTCGATGACATTCGGCTGAGTGCGGAGGCAAACCTGATTCGCGGCAAGGGAAAGAAAGAGCGCTATGTCCCGTTTGGTGAGTCGGCCAAAAGCGCGCTGGCGGCGTACCTTCCCGCCCGGCAGGCCACGCTTGGGGAAACTGGCAAAAACACGCCGGCGCTGCTCATCAATCAGCGCGGCGGGCGGTTGACCACGCGCAGCGTGGGGCGGATCATCAAGAAAATTGCCGTGGCCAAGGGGCTGTCTCCCGACGTGCATCCCCATACCCTGCGGCACGCCTTTGGCGCACACATGCTGGAAGAAGGTGCGGACCTGAGGGCCATCCAGGAACTGCTTGGTCACGAGCGGCTGGCCACGACCCAGCGCTATACCCAGCTTTCGATGAAGCATGTACTTGAGGTTTACGACCGGACGCATCCCCGCGCCCGATAGGGAAATCCCAAAGGCCAATTACCTCGGTAATTTGGGATTCCACTCCGCCGGTTTGAAAATGTCATAGAACGGGAAGACTAGGACCGGAGTCTCTGCTTCCGGTCTGGTACCTCTGCCCCGGAGGCACAGTGCGCAAGATTAATCCGGAACTTTGGCTGCTGCTGTTTCTGGTCGTGATTGCTGCGATGTTGAACTTTCTGGTGGCGTCGCAGCGCATGGCCCTCGTTTTCTATTTTTTGCCGACGCTCTTTTCCGCTTTTTATTTCGGCCGCCGTCATGCCACTCTGACCGCAGTTGCCAGCGTTGTGCTGGTGATCTTGCTGACCTACATGAATCCGACAATGTTCAGGGGCCGCGTGGAGTTACCCTTTGATCCCCGCTGGTTTGACCTCACGGTGTGGGGTGGAGTTCTTATGGTGGCGGGATACGTCACAGGCACGCTGTATGAGCGCAACCAGCAGACTTTGCGGGAGATGGAAGACGGCTACGACGGGATGCTGGTGATCCTGCAGAATTTCCTGGCCAACCAGAAATACAGCGAAGCGCACGCGTATCGCATCTCCATGTGTGCCACCAAGATTGGCGAGACCTTGGGCCTGGATTCCGGCAGTATTGAAGACCTGCGTACGGCTGCACTGTTGTTCAATCTGAAA
>Ga0187781_10001921_pt1 | contig 15794 bp, 8 predicted proteins | sample 0715_SJ02_MP02_2_FD_132447 | JGI IMG/M metagenome (GOLD analysis project Ga0187781, IMG submission 132447) | Tropical peat soil microbial communities from peatlands in Department of Meta, Colombia - 0715_SJ02_MP02_20_MG | ecosystem: Environmental > Terrestrial > Soil > Wetlands > Peat | place...
ATCCGCACTGAACAGCTGAAGCAAGGCAGACCCAGGGTCTGGCGGCGCCCAAATCACGGCCGCGCGGCCGGACACATGCAGTCACCGCACCGGTCAGCCTGGCCGCGTGCATCGTCCTCGGCCGGCCCAGTTCGCCAGCCATCGCCTGCAAGCTTAGGCCGTCAATCTTCCCGGCGCGTGCGGCCGCAGTCCCTGCTCGTGTCATCCGGCCACGCTGAAAGTGGTGCCCGGCGGCATGTGCTGAACGTGGCTGAAGGTCCTTGGGGTTGGACGGCTCTGGGCGGACCGGTCATTGACGTCTAAGTTTGTAGCGGATGATAGACACCGACAATGACGAGAAGCTCAGGCCTTACGTGCCCGCAGTCGTGATCGATTGGCTGCGAGATAGCCCTGAGTCCAGTCACCGCACGGTGCAGGGCACTCTGAGCTTCATCGACATCTCCGGGTTCACCCAACTGACCGAGCGGTTCGCCCAGGCGGGCAAGGTCGGGGCCGAGGAGATGAACCAGATCCTCGACGCGGTCTTCACCGGCCTGCTCGATGTCGCCTGGGGCTACGGTGCGGATCTGATCAAGTGGGGTGGCGACGCAGTACTGCTGCTCTTCCAGGGCGACGGGCACGCGGCTGCGGCGTGCGCCGCTGCATACGAGATGCGCAGCGCACTGCGGCGCGTCGGCCAGGTGACCGGCACCGCGGGTTCGGCCACGCTGCGGATGTCCGCTGGCCTACACAGCGGTCAGGTCATGTTCTTCCTGGTGGGTAGCAGGCACCGGGAACTGATCATCACCGGCCCGGCGGCCACCCAGACGGCCGTGATGGAGGCGGCCGCCGAGGCGGGCGAGGTGGCGATCAGCCCCGGCACCGCCGCACTCATCGGTCCTGGCCTGACGGGCGCGGCCAAGGGCCCGGGGTACCTGCTGGCCACCGCCCCCAAGGTGCCGCCGCGTCCGGCCCGGCGCATCCGCGACATTGTCGGCCTCAACCTGGGACGCTACCTGCCTGCGCCGACGGTGGAGAACCTGCTGGTCGGCGGCCATGAAGGCGAGCACCGCAGGGTGTCCATCGCGTTCGTGCAGTTCTCCGGCACCGATCAGCTCCTGGCAGCCGACGGCCCGGAAGCGGTGGCCGCTGCCCTGCAACACGTCGTGGCCGCCGCCCAGGAGGCGGCGTACGCCAACTACGTGACGTTCCTCGGGACAGACATCAGCGCCGACGGCGGCAAGATCATGCTCGTGGCCGGCGCTCCGCGGAGCACTCGCCGCGATGAGACACATCTGCTGCAGGCCGTGCGCGCCGTCCTGGCCCGGCCGGGTGCGTTGACGCTGCGGGCGGGCGCGCATGCTGGCCGCGCGTTCGCCGGTGATCTCGGACCGGAATACCGGCGCACCTACTCGGTGTGGGGGGACGCGGTCAACCTGGCCGCGCGGCTGATGGCGCGCGCGGCGCCAGGCCAGTTGATGGCCACCGCGGAGATCCTCGACCGGTCTACGAGGATGTTCGCCTTCAGCTCCCTACCGCCATTCCAAGTCAAGGGCAAGGCCGAGCCGGTGCATGCCTTCGACGTGGGCGCCCCGCTGCCGAACCGACCTGCCCCGGTCCAGGCCGCCGCCCGGCTCGCGGGCAGGGATGCGGAGGTCGCGGCGTTGCAGGACGCCCTCCACTCACTGCGCCGCGGTCTTGGCCGGGTGGTCGAACTGGTCGGCGAGCCCGGCATCGGCAAGTCACGGCTACTCGCCGAGCTGCTGGCCATGGCCGATAGGGAGCGCCTCATCGTGGTGCGCTGCGACGCATACGCCACGGCCATCCCGTACGGAGTGGCCGACATGCTGCTGCGGGATCTGCTCAGCGTGCCGGCCGAGGCCGAGCCGCTGGCTGCGGCCGCCGCGCTCTCCAGGGCGGTAGCCGAGCAGGCGCCGCACCTGGAGAAGTGGCTGCCGCTGCTGGCCACCGTGGTGGGTGCCGAGCTGCCACCGACACCCGAGGTCGACCAGCTGGAAAACGTCTTCCGCAGGCCGCGACTTGAGCAGGCCGTCACCGAGCTGGTGGGCGCCATCCTTCGGCACCCCACGGTGCTCGCCGTGGAAGACGTGCAGCTCGCCGACGAGGCTTCCGTCGGCGTGTTGAGCCGTCTGCTCGAGGAGGTACCCGGCCGACCATGGCTCGTGGTGATCACCGGACGCGCGCCGAAACCACTGCACCCGCCGGACAGCGCCGAGCTGCTGCGGCTGGAGCTCGGCCCGCTGTCAGCGTCCGCAGCCGAGATCTTGCTGCATGACGCGACTAGGCGGTCGCCGCTCGCCCCGCACCAGCTCGCCGCGATCGCCGAGCGCGGCGCCGGCAACCCACTGTTCCTGCGCGAGCTGGCCGCCGTGGCGGGGCGAGGCGAGAACGACAAACTGTTGCCGGAGTCGATCGAGGACGTGATCGGGGCGCAGATCGACCTGCTCACTGCGGCGGACAAGTCCACGCTCCGGGCCGCGGCGGTGGCGGGGATGTCGTTCGAGGAGGAACTGCTCGCCGAAGTACTCGGCCGGCCGCTGGACGGCGGGGTGTGGGAGCGCCTGTGGGAATTCGTGTCAGCCGAGGCGCCTGGCACGTTCAGATTCCGGCACGAACTGCTCCGTGACGGGGCCTACGAGGGGCTTCCCTACGCGCGCCGGAGGCAACTGCACGCACAGCTTGCCGATGCCCTGGAGCGCCGGGCCGACGGAACGCTGCAGGCCGAGGCGGCCCAGCTCTCGCTGCACTATTTCCACGCTCAGCGCTACCCGGCCGCCAGCTACTACGCGCGTATCGCCGCCGAGCGGGCCGCCGCCGCTTACGCCAACGCGGAGGCGGCCGGGTTCCTGGCCACTGCGCTGGATGCCGCCAAGCGGGCGGGTCAGTCGCCGCCAGAGGTATTCAGGCTGGCCGAGGCACTGGGGGATATCCGCTACCGGCTCGGCGACTTTCGTGCCGCGGCTCACGCGTTCGCCGAAGCCAGGAAGTCGTTCGACGGCGACCCGGTGGCCTTCGCCCGGCTATGCGAGAAGACCGCGCTGGTCGTGGCGCGGACCAGCGGCGTTTCGTCGGCCCTGCGCTGGACCGCGCGCGGCCGGGAGGCCCTGGCCGGGCTGACCGACGCCGATGCCCAGCGACAGGATGCTGCACTGCTTGCCACCCGTGCTCCGCTGCGCTACCGGCAGGGACGCTTCGCTGAGGCCGCCGCGACCGCGATGGAGGCTATCGCGGTGGCCCGACGGTGCGGCGCCCGCGACGTGCTCGCTCGCGCTCTCTATCTTCTGGATGCTGCTGATGTGGCCCGGGGCCAGTACGGCGGCGAACCCTGGGCGGAACAGGCCCTCGCGATCTGGAAGGAACTTGGGAACCTGTCGTGGCAGGCTCAGGCACTCAACGTGCTTGGCAATCGGTCCTACTTCGAGGGCCGCTGGGACGACGCGCTCGGTTATTACCGCCAGGCTGAGGAGGCATTCGGGCGGGCCGGTGACCGGTGGAATGCGGCGATTACCGCGTGCAACACTGCGGAGATCCTTTCTAATCAGGGTCGCTACGGCGAAGCAGATGACGCGGCTCGTCCCGCCGAGCGCGTACTGCGCGCCTCTGGGGCTCCGTCGGAGATGGCATTCGTCGCTACCGTCCTCGGCAGAACAGCCGCACGGCGCGGCCAAGCCGAGGAGGCCCTCCGCCTGCTCGAGACCGCGCGTGCGGACTATCTCAAGGCCGGCGAGCAAACCGGGGTGGTGGCCACCGAGATCGGCATCGCCGAGGCGCTGCTATACGCGGGTGAGGCCGAGGAGGCGCTCTCCCAGGCCGACGCCGTCGCAGCCAGCTCGCACGTGCGGCTGGGCGATGCGAGCGCCAGCGCGCTCGCCCGGGTACGCGGTTACGCCCTCGCGCTGGTCGGGCGCGCTGTCAGTGCGCAAGAGGCGATCGATGAGAGCCTGCAGGCCGCCCTTCAGCGAGGTGACCGGTACGACGAGGCTCTTTCCACCGACGCGCTCATCCGGCTGGCCGAGATCCGGGGCCAGTCGGCTGAACCGGACCTCGTCGCCAGTCGCGATGAGCTGTTCCGAGCACTTGGCATCCGCGCCGTGTCGGCTCCTTGGCCGGGCGCTTCCAGCAGCTGACCCGGTTCGGTAACGGTCTGTGACGGGCAGGCCGGCGGCTGGCTTGGCTGTCGTCAGAATGAAATGTGCGGGTCCCCGCTCGGAGCGAAGATGGTAATGACCTCCACGCCGGCCTTGGTCTTGTGCCGTGATGTGATGCACGGCGACGGGCCGCTGGCCGAGCAGTCCGGAAGCAGCCCCTCCCATTCGCCGTTGTTCATCACCAGCGGTGTGCCTGGCTTCGTGGTGAACGTGGTGGTCAACGAACCCGAACCCCAGCAGATGTTGAAATGCGCGGCGCCGGGGCCAGGAAGTTGCTGCACCAGGTTTTTCGCCAGCATCATCGTGATCGTCTTCGACCCGCCGGTGAACGTGAAACTTACCACCCCGTTGGGCACGCCGCCGATGATGGTGGTGCACGACAGGCTCGGGAAGCCTCCGCCCGTGGCGGTGAGCACATCATTCGAGGACGCCTGCCTGGCGACCTCGAAACCAGACGTGCCTTGCGAGCTGACCGTCTCGCTCTGGCAGGCCTGGCCCGATTGGCAGTGCACAAGCTGGTCGACGATGTCGAACGAATCGGACGCGCCGCTGGTCACTCCCCCCGCAGACGCTTGTAGCACGAACCCGAAGCCGACGCCGTTGACGGTCAGGGCTGGAAACGTCGCGACGCCTTTACTCGCGTTAACCGTGTTACCCGTAAGCCCGGGCGTGCTGAAATTGGGGACGCCGGGCGCATGGGTGAGGGTGAGGGTGACAGGCCCGTTGAAGCTGGCGATCGGATTTCCGGCGGAATTCTCGACGTAGACCACCACGGGCGTCATCGAGGTGTTTACCTGTGTCGTGGTCGGCTGCCCGGTCTCGGCAAACACGACCGTGCTCACGCTCTCGCCGGCCAGCGCAACGGGTGCCGCGCACATGAGCGTGACCGCGGCTGTGACTGTGATCAGCATGCTAGGTATAAAGAGTCGGGCGGCAGACGGCATCCTGGCTCCTCCCGCAGAATCCGGCTGTATCCGGCCAGGCCGCCGCCGGAGCGCCCGGGCAGGAGTTTGCCATAAACCTAACACCGCTCGCGCCGGGCGCTTGATCAACCGTGTCACGATCGCCCGGTCTGCGAGTACGGCCTGGTGTCATGCGGCTCGTCTGCCGCCGGCCCCGGCGCGGACGCCAGGGCATGCGCCACGGTGGCCTGTGACCGTACACCTATTCGGCGCTGCCCCCATCAGGGTCGGCAGGTGTGTTTTCAATCAGCCGCTGGTCCACCAGCGCGTCGGCCGCGGCACTGCTCATGCTGTTGCTGGCGATGGCGACGAGGAACGCCTCCCGTTCCAGGGCTAGGGTACGCAGCGGCTGGTCCGCCACGACCGTCGCTACTCGCGGGATGTCACGGAGCAACGCGATTTCCCCGAAGCAGTCGCCGGCGCCCAGCGACGGCCCGGACTTTCCCCCTACGTTCACCGTGGCCGATCCGGCGACAATCAGGTAGAACAGGTCGCCGGCCTCCCCCTCGCGCACCGCGGCCGTACCCGGCGGGAACTCATGCGGCTGAAGGTTAGTCGCGAGGAGCTCGATCACGGCCAGCGGCAGCGGCGCGAACATGGCCACTCTCCTGAGTAGTCCTACCTCCTCACCGGGCGCGGGCATCGCCATGTCGAGCCGCGCGAAGCGCCTGACGTGGGCCAGGGCCAAGACGGTCAGAGCGCCGCCGAGCAGGCCCAGGGTGCCGCGAACGCCGAGGGCGTGCAGGAGCAGGGGCGCGGCGACGGCTCCGAGGCCTAGCCCGGCCTGAACCACGAACTCGGTCGCACCGAGCACTCGTCCGGCGCTATGGGGACCGACGCACCGCGCGACCAGCGTGAAGAGGCCGACATCTTCGATCGCGTTCCCGATCCCGACGACGATGAGGGCAAGATAGGCCACGGCCGCGCTCGGGGTGAGAGCGAGCCACACAAGCGGCAGCCCCCATAGCAGCAGGCCGACCACGAAGGCCCGGCCCAGCCGACTAATGTGCACGAAGGTCGTGGCTGCGGCCCCGCCAACCAGGCCTCCAGCGCCGATGGCTGCGGTGAGCCAGCCGACGGCTGACTGGCCCAGCGCCAGCGTCTTCACCGCCAACACCGCGATGAGAACGACAAGCGCGCCACGGACGAACGTCTGCGCGAAAGCAAGAATCGCGACACCACCAGGCGGAGCCACCCGGGCCAGTTCGGTGAGGCCGCCGGCTGCGTCCCGTGCCACCTGGACCGTACCCTTAGCAGCGGAGCGAGGCCTGTCCGGGACGACTAGGCGACGTAGTGACAGAGCCGCCAGCCCGACGAATCCGGCCGCCAACGCCATCGGGAGCGGTGGGGCCGCGAAGATGAGCAGGCCGCCGGCCAGCAGCGGCCCGGCCAGCGCGCCCGAGTTCTCCAGTACCGCCGAAACCGCGTTCGCCGAGGTCAGCTCGGCGGGGGTACGAACCAGCCATGGCAAAATCGCTACCTGCAGCGGCCGGTAGGTGCCCGCCAGCGACGAGCTGACGGCGGCGAACGCGATCACGGCGACCGGGGCGGCATGCAGCGCCGCCGTCAGCGCCGCGAGCGCGAAGAGCACCGCCCGGAGCCCGGTGACCCGGCGTAGCAGCACACCCGTCCGGGTGCTGCCGGACACGCCCGCGATGCCCAGCGTCACAACCATGCTGAGCAGCGTGCGGGACGCGACATACGCGGCTACCAGCGCAGCGCCGCCCTTGTCAAACGAGTAGACCACGAGTGTGACCTGGCCGGCCAGCTCACCGATGACCGAGGCGCCCCAGCCGAGCTCAATCCGGCGCACGTCAGGAAGCTGGAGCACGTCACGGACCGTTCTTGACCGGCTCCTCCGCAACGTCCTCAGGCGCCTCATTCCCACCACGGTCCGTCAGCCCCCCGCGGTGTCGTTCGCCTCGCCCAACCGGCTCCCCCGTCGGTAAAGCACCGAGGATGAAGCGGTCACCGGGTTGTCGCCGAGGCCGTGTAAGCCGAGCTTGCCGCCCCATTCCGACCGGCTTGCGCACGGCCGGTACCCGGATATCCATATCTAAATGGACGTCCTTGTCAATCATTATGCTGGCAGATTTTTCGGAATACCAGCGCCGCCTTCGCAGCGCCGGCCCCGGACGCGTCGGCTGACTGACCGACCGACTGCCGGCTGACTCCCAGCTTTACCAGGACTAACTTTAGGCCGGCCTGCCAAGGGACAGATCGCAGACATACCATGGACTTGCTGCACCACTTGAGCGCAACACGCAACGGAGGGCCCCTGATGCAGGTTCCAGGCGTGTTCTACAACGCCAAGTCCTTTAAGGACGTGCCGGCCGGCACCGTAATCTTCGAGGAGGGCGCGAGCGGGGCCGAGATGTTCGGCATCGTGGAAGGGGAAGTGGAGGTGCGACTGCCCAATGGCGCGGTTCACAGGCTCGGCCCCGATGACACATTCGGTGAGATGGCGATCGTCGATGCCTCACCGCGGAGCGCCACGGCTGTCGCGGTAACCGACACCAAGCTGGCGGTGATCGATCGGCACAGGTTCCTCTTCCTCGTCCAAGAGACGCCGATGTTCGCGCTGCAGGTGATGTCGAGTATGGCCGAGCGCCTTCGGGCGGCGAACAGTTCATGATCGCCTGCCTCACGGTGAGGAATTGCCAGGAGCTCGGCGAGCAGCTTCTCCGCGCCCTACCACGGCGAGCGCGCGCTCGCCCGCTCCCCCGGCTGGCCCCGCTCGGCGTGATCGCCGGCGCGCACCACGAGCGCCTGGACGGGTCGGGCTACCACCGCGGTTCGGCCGGGGCGCAACTCTACGCTGGGGCCGGGCTGCTCGCTGAGGCCGACTGCTACCAGGCGATGACGCACGCCCGGACCCGGAGCGGCCCGCCGCCGAGCTGCAGCCCGGTTGCGGGCCGGGCGGCTGGACGGCGCCACGGTCCAGGCCGTGCTAACGGTCGCCGACCGCGCCGGCAAGGCGGGCAGCCGGGCGTTCCCGGCGGCGCGGGGACCAAGGTCAGCGGGGCTGCGGACGGCAATTGAGCGGCGGGGTGATGCCGTCCGGGTGGGCGCGGGTAACGTCGGCGACGGCGCTGAGGATCTTCCGGTAGCCCGTGCACCGGCACAGGACGCCGGAAAGCTCAACGGCGAGTTCCTCCTGCGTCACCAGGGGTTTGTGGGTGAGCAGGTCGTAGGCGCTGAGCAGGAAACCTGGTGTGCAGAAGCCGCACTGCAGCGCGTGATGGCGGCCGAACGCCTGCTGCAGCGGATGCAGCTCCCCCGGCCTGCCGAGGCCCTCGACGGTCAGCACCTCGGCACGCTCCAGCTGGCAGGTGAACAGCAGGCAGGACCGGGCTGCCTGGCCGTCGACCAGGACGGTGCACATGCCGCATACGCCGTGCTCGCAGCCGAGATGCGTGCCGGTGAGGCCGAGGTGATCGCGCAGTGCATCGGCCAGCGTGACGCGGGGCGGCAGGCTCAAGGTCACCGCGGTGCCGTTGACGGTCAGGCGCGTGGTGACGCGGCCGTCCGCGGGCGTGAGCGCGGCCGGCGGCGGAGGTCCGGGCGGGGGCGCGGGTCCGGGCCGGGTAGGTGCGCCGCCCGGCGGGGGCCGAACGCCGGTGGTCCCACCTGCCGCGCCCTCCCCTGCGGCGCGGGCGTATGCGGCGGCGAGTTCGCGCGAAGCAAGAACCGTGAACAGGCGTCGCCGGTAGGCGTTGGACGCGTGCATGTCGCCGGGGATGTCAACGATCTCGTCGGCCAGCACCGACATCTCAGGCCTCAGCGCGTGCACCAGGCCGGCTGGACGCTCTCCCGGGGCGTCCAGGCATGACGTGAGGATCGGGGTTACGTCGCGAACCACGGGGCGGCCCGAGACGCCGAAGGCGGCCAGGGTCGCGTCCAGTACTTCGCCGGAGGCGGAACGGCGGACCTGAATGGCCACGCCGGCCAGGGCGAAGTCGCCGTGGCGGCGGGCTATCTCGGCGAAGGCGAAGCCGTCACCGGGGCCGGCGACCGGGAAGCGCGCGCCCAGCAGGAGCTCGCCGGGTGCAAGGACGGTGGTCATCGGGCCGGTGAAGAACTCGCGCCCGGTCACGGTGCGCCGGCCGCCCGGTCCGGCGACGTCGAGGGTGGCGTTCAGGCAGGCGGCGACGGCGGGCAGTTCGGCCGCCGGGTCCGCGTGGGCGAGGCTGCCGCATACGGTGCCGCGGCCGCGCAGTTCGCGGTGGCCGATCCAGGGCAGCGCCATGGCGAGCAGCGGCACCGCGCTGGCGGCCCGGTGCTGCTCGACCTGGCGCTGCCGGACGGTCGCGCCGACGTACAGGGTGCCATCGGACGCCAAAAGCTCGTCCAGGCCGGTCACCGCGTTAATGTCGACGAGGACGGCGGGCCGGCCCAGCCGCATCGCGAGGACCGGGACCAGTGACTGGCCTCCGGCCAGCACCTTGCCCTCGTCGCCGGCCCGGACCAGCGCGGCGACGGCGTCGGCGACCGTGGCCGGGCGGACGTAGTCGAAGGGCGGGGCCTTCACCGGCCGGCTACCTGCCCCGGAAGGCGGGCTTGCGCTTCTGCGTGAAGGCGGCCACGCCCTCAGCGAAGTCGGCGCTCGACCTGAGCATCGCGTACGCCTTCCGTTCGAGCTCGATACCGGTGTACAGCGGGCCATCGGCGCCCCGGTCCAGGACCTCCTTGGCGGTGCGCAGGGCGAGCGGCGAGTAGCCGAGCAGCGTCCCGGTCAGCGCCGCGACCGCGTCGTCCAGGGCGGCCGCGTCCGGGCAGACCTCAGCGACCAGGCCCCACTCCCCGGCCCGCGCGGCGCTGATCCGGGCACCGGTCATCACGTGGTACTTGGCCCGGGACAGGCCGATCAGCCGAGCGAGCCGCTGCGTCCCGCCGCTGCCCGGGATCATGCCCAGCTTCACCTCAGGCAGCGCGAACTCGCTGCGCGCGGTCGCGAGCCTGATGTCACACGACAGGGCGATCTCCAATCCCACCCCGAAACAGTAGCCGTCGACGGCCGCGATCACCGGCTTGGGGCTGCGGGCGGCGGCGGTGACGTTGTGGCCCAGGTCGGTGAAGTCGACCGGGTCGACCTCCATGAAGCCCGCGATGTCGCCCCCGGAGGAGAAGTGCTGCCCGGCGGACCTGATCACCACTACCCGGACCGCCTCATCGGCGTCGATCCCGGCGAACCGCTCCGCCATCTTCTGGCGCATCTCCCAGGTGATCACCGTGTGCGGGCCGTTCGACAGGGTGAGGATCGCCACCTGGCCGTCGGCCTTCAGCTGGACCTCGCCGCCGGTCAGTGCCATCAGCGTTCCCTTCTATCAGTGAGTGCAGCACGTCGCCGTGCACGGGCAGGGCGTTCAGTTCGACGCCGAGCGGGCTGATCGCGTCGGCGACCGCGTTGGCCAGCGCCACGGGCACGGACATGCTGCTGCCCTCCCCGCATCCCTTGGCGCCCAGCCTGGTGTACGGCGACGGCGTCTCGATATGGTCGGTGAACAGGGGGAACGTCGCCTCGGCCGACGTGGGGCACAGGTAGTCCATGAACGTCCCGCTGGCTGGCTGGCCGTCCTCGGAATACAGCATCTGCTCGTAGAACGCGCCGCCGAGGGCGTGCGCGATCGCGCCGTGCACCTGGCCCTGCACCAGCGCCTGGTTCAGCACGGTGCCGGTGTCGTGCACCGTGGCCAGCTTGTGCACGGTCACCTGCAACGTCAGCGGGTCGATGCGGACCGCGGCCACGTCGGCCACGAACCCGTAGCACAGGCTCGAGTTGATGGTGTCCTCCGCGGACGCGGCCGTGGCCTGCGGGGGAGTGAACGCGGCGGCGGCGTACAGGCTCAATGCGGGGGGTGCCAGGGGGGTCGTCCGCCCGTGGCCGACACTGCCCCGGGGCAGCGACCCGGGATCCCAGTGGACCAGGCCGGCGGCGTGCCGGAACGTGACCGACCGTCCGTGGTCGATTTTATGCCGAACGGACCCACCCGCGAGCTCCAGGTCATCTGGATGCGCGCCGAGAAGGACGCCCGCGGCGACGCGGATGGTGGCCGCGATCTGGTCGGTGGCGTCGGCCAGCGCGCTGGTCAGCAGCGGCGCGAACCGCGACGAGTAGCTGCCCGAGGTGATCGTCCACGGAGTGGTCGCGGTGTCCATCTCCACCAGGGCACGAACCTGCTCGAGCGGCAGGCCGAGCCGCCCGGCCACCACCTGACGGGCCACGGTGGCGTGGCCCTGGCCCTGCGGCACGGTGCCGAGCAGCACCGACACGATCCCGTCCGGGTCGACGCTGATCCGGACCAGTTCCGTGGCACCGGACTTGCCGCGCCCGCGGGCCCGCAGCGGGGCGGGCGTGGCCAGCGCGACGTAGCCGATGTTGGTAGCCGACGGATCGACCACGGCCGCCAGCCCGATGCCGAAGTACTCGCCGCGGGCGCGCGCCGCGGCCTGCTCGGCGCGCAGCGAGTCGTAGTCCGCGTTCTTCAGCGCGAGATCGAACGCCCGCCGGTAATCCCCCGAGTCGTAGACCCCGCCGGTCGGCGTGCGATACGGGAACTCACCCGGGCCGATGAAGTTCCGCCGCCGTGCCTCGGCCGGGTCCAGGGCGGCCGAGGCGGCTACCTTGTCCATCAGCCGCTCCAGCCCGAAGTACAGCTGCTGGCCGCCGAACCCCCGATTCAGCCCGGTAGGCATCGTGTTGGTGACCACCGCGCGGGCCCGGATGTGCACCGCCGGGATGCGGTAGGCGCCGGTGATGTTGCCGAAGCACCGGTACAGCGTGGACGGCTCGGGCGGGCGCAGGTAGGCGCCGACGTTGTCGGTCAGGTCGACACGCAGCCCGGTGACGATCCCGTCGGCGGTGACCGCGGCCTCGAACCGCATCAGCCGGTCCGCGCCCGCCGAGGACCCGGCCAGGTGCTCGAGCCGGTCCTCCGTCCACCGCACCGGCCTGGAGGCGTGCTTGCTGGCCAGCGCCATCAGCGCGATATAGGGATAGATGCCGGCCTTGATGCCGAAGCTGCCGCCGATGTCCGCGGGCACGTGCAGCCGGAGCCTGGCGGTCGGCAGGCCCAGCGCCCCGGCGACCACCGGGATCATGCTGAACGGGCCATGGAAGTTGGCCCAGGTTTCAACGGCGGACCCCGCGGCGTCCTCGGTCCAGTTCGCTATCACCGAGTAACACTCGAGCGGCATGGAGGAGTACCGGGGGAAGGAGTAATCGCCGCAGACCACGTGGCCGGCTTCGGCGAAGGCCTGCTCGACCGGGCCGAAGCTGAACGTCCGGTCGGTCGCGACGTTGCTTTCCGCCTCCGGGTGCAGGCAGGGGGCGCCGTCGGCCAGCGCCTCCCGAGTCCCGGTGACCGCGGGCAGCTCGTCGTAGTCGACGTCGATGAGCTCGGCGGCGTCCTCGGCCAGGTACCGGTCGGCCGCCACGACCACGGCGACCGGCTCGCCCACGAACCGGACCCGGTCGGTCGCGGCCGCGTAGTACGGCATCGGCGTATGCGCCGACAACGGGAACGGGCGCAGTCCGCGGGCCACGTCCTGCGGGCCGATGACCGCCGTGACGCCGGGCGAGGCGAGCGCCGCTCTCGCGTCGAAGCCGGTGATCCGGGCGTGCGGATGAGGGCTGCGCACGATCGCGGCGACCAGCGTGCCGGGCAGCGGGTCCAGGTCGTCCAGGAACCGGCCCTGCCCGCAGAGCAGGGCGGGGTCCTCGATCCGGGCAGTGTCTTCCCGCTGGCTCTGTCTTCCCGCTCGCCTCCGGGCCGCTATCGGGGCGCCTCCTTCCCTCGTCGCTCCTCCGTCGCCCCTGGGGCGGGTCCGGGGCGACAAACACGGTCCAGTCGGCGCCGCGGCCCTTTGGCTCGCGGGAGATCCAGGCGGTGCCGCGCCCTTTGGCTCGCGGGCCAGGTCCCCGGTCACGGCTGCACCTCGGCGAGCGGCTGGTAGCGGCCTTCGGTGAGCTCGCGGCGCAGGATCTTGCCGACCGCCGACGTGGGAATGCGCTCCACCGCGATATAGCGCTTGGGCCGTTTGAGGGCGGCCAGCCCGGACCGGTCGCGCGCGTACTCGGCCAGGTGAGCCACGGCTCGTTCGGGAGAAAGGTCTCGAGCCGGCACCACGAAGGCGGTGACAGCCTGGCCCCAGCGGTCATCGGGCAGACCCACCACCACGACGGCCGAGACGGCCGGGCAGCGGGCGAGCGCGGCCTCGATCTCGTCCGGGTGGATGTTCTCGCCGCCCGAGTTGATCATGTCGTCGACCCGGCCGGTGACCCACAGGTCGCCGTCACCGTCCTGCGCGGCCATGTCGCCGGTCAGATACCAGCCGTCGCGGATGGCGCGGGCATCGGCGTCCGGGCGGTTGCGGTAACCGCGGAAGGCTTCCGGGCTGGCCATGCAGACCGCCACCTGACCCTGTGTCCCCGGCGCCGCCGTGGCGGCGGGATCGAGCGGATCGACGAGCCGGACCCGGGAGAACAAGCCCGCGCGCCCAGCGCAGCCGGGCTTCTTCCTGGCGTCAGGGCAGATTGTGAACGTGTAGACCTCGGTGGAGCCGAGGTGGTTGACGAACACCTCGGGATCCAGCGTGCCCGCCAGTTCTTCCACCAGGGCCGGAGTCATCGGGGCGCCGGCGTAGGCGACCCGGGTGACGGCCTCGGCGGCCTCGGCCAGGCGCCCGGTGCGCAGCAGCGACCAGTAGATCGCTGGCACCAGGTACAGCGCCGACACCCCGTCACGCGCGATCAGCTCCAGCGAGGCATCGGCGTCGAACCCGGCCTGCGGAACCCAGGTCCCGGCGACTAGGACGCTGGCCAGCAGCGTGCGCACGCCCATGGTGTGGAACAGCGGCATCACGCCGAGCGTGACCTCGCCCGGACGGTGCTGGGTCTGGATGACGTGGGCGACGGTGGCGGCGTGCTCGGCGCTATGCGCGCGCGGGACGCCCTTGGGGCGGCCGGTGGTACCCGAGGTGTAAAGGATGACGCTGAGCTCGTCGGGATGCACGTTCTCGCTCAGCTCGCCGTCGGGTTCATGCCGTGCTATCTGGTCGAGCGCGGCGCGGTCCCGGGGCCGCGTGCCCAGGGCGGCGGAAAGGGCCGCCAGGGTCGTCTCATCACCGACCACCAGCGCGGGGTCGGCATCGCTGACGCAGTACGCAAGCTCGGCGGGGCCGAACCTGACCGACAGCGGGATGGAGGCCGCGCCCAGCTTCTGGACGGCCAGATGCAAGCTGGCCATCGGCTCGCCGCCGGGCAGCAGGAACGCCACCCGGTCGCCGTGCCGCACGCCAAGGCCCGCCAGCGCCCGGGCCAGCTGGTTGGTGCGGGCATCCCACTGCCGGTAGGTCAGCGGCTCCGGACCGCCGACTGCCTTCCGGCCCGGGTACCGGTCCGCCGTCCAGGTGAGCATCCGGGCAATGTCCATGATTATCCAGAACGTACCTCACGCTGCCAGGCTCGGCGTTTGCTGGCTCCTGTCATTGCGGGCGAACGGGGTTTAGGCTGCTGGGGTGGTGGCGTGTGGGGCGTGTGGGCAGGTGAACCCGGAGATCGCCCGGTTTTGCCTGGCCTGCGGCGCGCCGGTGGAAGCCGGGCCGGGGCCGGCGGCGGAGGAGCGCAAAACGGTCACCGTGCTGTTTTGTGACCTGGTCGGGTTCACCGCGGCATCGGACCGGGCGGACCCGGAGGATGTGCGGGCCCGGATCCGCCCCTATCACGCGCGGCTGCGACAGGTGGTGGAGGGGTTCGGCGGGGCGGAGAAGTTCATCGGCGATGCGGTGATGGCGGTGTTCGGCGCGCCGACGGCTCATGAGGATGACCCGGAGCGGGCGGTGCGGGCGGGCTTGCGGATCTTGGAGGCGATAGGGGAGCTGAACCGGGCCGATCCGGGACTGGGGCTGGCGGTGCGGGTGGGGGTGGAGACCGGGGAGGCGGTGGTGGCGCTGGGCGCGCGCCCAGAGTTGGGTGAGGGGCTGCTGGGGGACGTGGTGAACACCGCTTCCCGGTTGCAGGGGGTGGCGCCCGTGGGCGGGGTGCTGGCCGGGCCGGGCACGTACGCTGCTACCAAACAGGTGTTCGATTACCAGGCGCTGGACCCGGTGGTGTTGAAGGGCAAGGCGGAGCCGGTGCCGGTGTGGCGGGCGGTGGCGGCGCGGGCCCGGCTGGGCACCGACGTGACCCGGTCGGTGGCCACCCCGATGGTGGGTCGGCAGATCGATCTGGGGATGTTGACGGGGGCGTTTCAGAAGGCGGTGCGGGAATCGGCGGTGCAGCTGGTGGTGGTGGCCGGGGAGCCGGGGATGGGCAAGTCGCGGCTGGTCGCCGAACTGGGCTCGTTCGTGGACGCCTGGCCGGGGCTGGTTCGCTGGCGGCAGGGCCGGTGCCTGCCCTATGGGGAGGGGATCACTTTCTGGGCGCTGGGGGAGATCCTCAAGGCCGAGGCGGGGATTTTGGAGACCGACCCGCCGGAGGCGGTCGCCGCCAAGATCGACGCCATCATCCCCGATGACGCGCCGGATGCGGCGTGGCTGCGGGCCCGGCTGCGACCGCTGGCCGGGCTGGCCGCGCCGGAGGCGTCCCGGGAGGAGAACTTCGCCGCCTGGCGGGCTTTTATCGAGTTGCTGGCCGAGGACCGCCCGTCGGTAGTGGTGTTCGAGGACCTGCACTGGGCCGATG
>Ga0187781_10001922_pt1 | contig 15793 bp, 15 predicted proteins | sample 0715_SJ02_MP02_2_FD_132447 | JGI IMG/M metagenome (GOLD analysis project Ga0187781, IMG submission 132447) | Tropical peat soil microbial communities from peatlands in Department of Meta, Colombia - 0715_SJ02_MP02_20_MG | ecosystem: Environmental > Terrestrial > Soil > Wetlands > Peat | place...
ACAGGTCTGTAGGGCAGGTCTATCTTCGTCGTTACCCCCCGCCACAGTCAAGCAGTCGAACCGAAGGCGCAGAGCATCGACCGCTGGAGAACTAGGATGCTCCTGTGTCCCCTAGGTTCAAATCGGACGAGGAGGAGGCAAAAGAGCTGGTTGAGCGAATCAGGTGTAGACGACTCGTTCGAGTCGGTCGTTCCAGAGGAAGCGGAAGCACAGCGTCGCCCACTGCGGCCCATAACGACATCTGACCTGCCCATCTTTTCCGTCCTCGACTCGATAGATTTCTCGGAGCACTTCGTCCTGCTGGGGGAGGTAGGCACCGGGAAAAGCACCGTAGTCCCGATTCACGAGTTCGAGAAGTCAGGGAGGACCCGGCACATAATCATTCGGGAACCGTCTAGGGCCTCTTGCAACGCCCTCTACTACTCACTCGAAGCGCTGCATCCTGAGATTAAGAATCAACTGGCCATCATAACCAAAGACACCAAGGTCAACGTCGAAGGCAAAATCAAAATCGTGACGGACGGCGTCCTGATTAGGATGCTGGCCGACCGCTCGCTCTCCGAGACCTCAATCTACTTCGACGAGAGCCACCAGATGTCATCTCAGTTAGAGCTCTGCATGTCCCTTTCGAAGAGAGACGAAGCGACGATGAAGAACCTGTTCCGGGTGATGAGCGCCACCATCGACCCGAGCGAGTTCCTTGCCTTCCTGGGGATCTCCAAGCTCTACTCGGTCAGCGGCAGGAGGTACCCAGTGAACGTCGAGGTTGAGCTTGCTCGGGATCTGGACGCGATGTTCGACACGCTCTCGAGGTACCTTTACACCCAGCCCAGGGACGAGTCCTGGTTGGTCTTCCTGCCTACCCGGCGTCTCGTCGAGAAGTACGCGGGGAGCTACGGGGGCGTTTACATTCACGGTGGGCTAGAAGGTTCCGAGATCAACCGAGTCCAACGGAGGGCGGAGCGGGACAAGAACCTGAAGGTTTTCGCCACCAACGTGATTGCCTCCTCGGTAAACATCTACGTGGACAACGTCCTGATATTCAACGACGTAATCAATAGCAAGGACAGGCTAGGTCAGAAGACCCTCCGGTACGGCAAGCTGGACAACAACTCCCTCCTTCAGATGATGGGAAGGATCGGGCGCTTCAAGCCAGGCCGAGCGGTCATCCTTACCGACTCGCCGGTTCCCATGAAAATCCATCCGACCCCCGTCCGCAAATCCCTTGAGACCGAGACTCCCTTCGACCTTGTACTCCTGATGTCGAAGTATGGCCTTGACCTCTCCAAATTTGAGTTCATGTCACGAGTGAACCACGGGGAGATATCATTCGCCGAAGACTGGCTGTCCGACATCGGGGCCATCGAACGCCGCCCACATAGGATAACAGAAAAAGGTCTCCTGATGAGCGAGATCCCCTACGAGCCTGATTTCGCCCACATGATCTCCAGCGCGCTTATTTCCGGGGACTACGAGATGGCGAGATTTCTGCTGGCGTGCGGGTCCTTTGGGGATTCCCTTAGCCACGCCTACAAGACGGACTTCGAGTCCTTGGCTCGAGAGTTCCTGTACAACTTCGACAGGTCTAATGAGCTCAACATCAAGGCGCACGTCCTGAAGAGATACTCTGAAGACGCGGGGGGCCGGTTCAAAGCGCAGATGGCCGCCAGTGGCATCTTCCCGCGCTTCGTAGAAGAGGCATGGAAGAACTATGAGGCCGCGAGGGATTCGCTGAACGATCTTCTTCTGACCTCGAAGGATGAAACGCTGCCAAGGGAGGTGGTCGTAGATCCGGATCTCAACCGCCTCGAGTCGTACCTGACGGACTGCCTGTCGTTCGAGAGGTACGACTTTTACGAAAAGGGAGACTACGACCTCAGAAGCATCATAGCCGAAGGCCGGTTCTACGCGAGGAGCGTGACAGTCAACTTCAGGAAGATACTGTTCGATATCGTCGCCCTTCACCCCAGAAGGCGTCACCACCGCTAGTATTCTCAGCTTCTCTCACGAGGACGGCGAACGAGAGACTCACGAAAACGTGCAGTAGGTTCGGTATCTTAGGGAGCACACTGATAGAGTTCAAGAATGGCACAACCAGAAATCAGACGCAGGCAACCTCTTGCAAAGACAAGCTCGACCCACCAACACACGTCTGGCCAAGTGGCTTGTTCCGTACATAATCGTCGCATCGCTGCAGTACCAATTCACCAAGGATGGGCTCTCCTACGCCTCGCCCTTCGTCCTGATGACTTTCAGGTACGTCTTCACAGGTGTTGTCTTCTACTTCCTTGGAGGAAGAAGGATTTCGCTTGATCGCGACGCCCTACTAGTCGCCGCCTTCTCCTCCGCCAGCACTCTCCTCTGGGCGGTTGGCCTCGATTATGTTTCCGCGGGCGATTCCGCGGTTCTGAGCTACACGATGCCCCTCATCTCCATTCCTGTGGCATTCGTCGTCATCAGGGAGAAAGTCTTGCGTCGTGAACTTCTGGGAGCAGTGGTAGGATTCAGCGGCGTCGTCGTATATTCACTCACCCTGAACCACGGCTCGCAACCCCTCGGCGCCTTTTTCACACTCGTCGGTGCCGTCTTCTGGGCGACGTACAGCGTTTACTACAGAAAGCTCAGAAGCAGGGACCCGATCCCCATTCTCACCACGCAATTTCTGGTCGGCTCGATACCAGGCGCCGTCGGCTCGGTGTTCTACCCTCAGATCTCGCCGGGAATCAACCTGTTGATTGATCTTGTCTACATCCTTCTATTCAGCGGAGTGGTTCTGTTCGTCCTCTGGAACGGGCTCCTTCGACGCGGGCGTGTTGGTCGGATTACAACGATGGCCTTTGCCGTGCCCGCGATGACGATCCTCATAGATTCCATCAGGACCCTCACTTTCCCGAGCTCCCTAACCGTAATCGGGGGAGTCATGATGTTCGTTGGAGTCTTCATAGCGAATTGGAGCAGAGATTCGGGAGAGACAGGGTGAGGCTCGAGGGTGTGAACCGGCAACCTACTCGCCGCTCCTCCAACTTAGCCTGGAATGATTCGGCCGGCTCGACCCCGACCAGGTTCCTGTATCGCATCCATGCAGATTTATGCCACGCGGAGTCCAATCTGACACTGTCACGATACGAACTCAAGCCTTAAATCGACTCCCACCCCCATGACAGAGGTTCGTTTTTGTTTCTCAGGCATCCTAGTGTCTTTGCGGCAACCGCATTAATGATCATCGGATTACTGATGATTAGCTTGACCCTGGTGCCAATCGCTCACGCTCAGCCATCCGTCACCGCCACTGTCATCGTCGGGAAGGCACCGTACGGTGTCGCTTACGACCCCGCAAAAGGGGAGATGTTCGTTGTGAGTTATGATGCGGACACGGTCTCGGTGATCTCTGACAGCAACAACCAAGTCGTCACTACAATCAGTGTTGGCGACTCGCCTGCCGACATAGCGTACGATTCGGCAAAGGGAGAGATGTTCGTGTCAAACACTGCCAGCGACACCGTCTCGGTAATCTCAGATAGCTCTAACAGCGTGGTGGCAACCGTGAATGTTGGAGCAGACCCCAGGGGTGTTGCGTATGACCCAGCCCAAGGAGAGGTCTTTGTCTCCACCTCCACATACTCGACTTCGGGAACGGTCTATGAGATATCGGATAGCAACAATGCTGTAGTCGGGACGATTGGACTCCCTGGTGCCGCGACCGGAATCGCCTTTGACTCTGGCAAAGGCGAGCTCTTTGTTTCTACGGGCGGCAGTTTTGTATCGGTGGTCTCCGCACCCACGGGTGACATTGTCGCCAGCGTCACCGTGCCGGGCCTGCCACGAGGAATCACCTACGATCCGGATAACGGAGACCTGTATGTATCGAACTACGGCACCAGTGCGAATTCGGTTTCCGTGATATCTGACAGCTCGAACGCCGTGGTCGCGACGGTGTCCGTTGGGCCATGGCCCTTCTATTCGGCGTACGACTCGGCCCTGAACGAGGTCTACGTTGGGGACTCGGATTCTCACATGGTGTCAGTAATCTCTGCGAACAACAACACCGTCGTCGACACCATAACTGCGGGAGAATATCCGACAGCAGCCGCGTATGATTCAACCACGGGAGAAGTGTTTGTGACCAACTTCGGCATAAACACGGTTTCTATAATCTCTGGCGCCGGTGCTCCAACGGCCACGTCCACGACTAGCGCAACCATCACGTCCACGACCACATTAACAACCTCTTCGAGCATGACCGTGCTTTCAAGCTCGACGGTATCGACGGCACCACCCACCTCCACTTCGTCTTCTACGAGTCAGGCATCCAGCACGACGACATCTGCAACGACCTCTACCGCGGCTGGTAGCGTGCCCGAGTTTCCCCCGAGCATCCTGTTCGCGTCTGCCGTCGCCATCGTCGCTGTAGCAGCGTACTACCTGGCCAGTCGTCGCTGGTTGCCCTCTTTATCATAGATTCTGGGCGCAGAGGTCACTCGCACGTTTTACCGTCAGAGTGACGACATTCGGAGTGGAATCAGCCTTACCATGGTTAAGAGCGGGCACGTCAATCGCCGATGGCACTTCGGTTGGCCGCTGGAGCTTAAATTATCACGGTCTCTTGGGCTCTATGATGGCAAAGCATGTTACAAAGGCTCCCCCAGAACTAACGAAGGTGCTCTTCGAGAACGACAAGGTCCGTATAATCGAGTTGAACGTGAAGAAAGGGTCGAAGATAGACATGCACACACACCCAGCCTACTTCTCGTATAGTCTCACGCCTCTTACATACAAGACCACATCGCCTGAAGGAAAGACGAGGGTACGCAGGACAAGGACAGGTCACATAGAGTGGTCGGACGGAGAATCCCACGCCGTTGAATTCACGAACGCAGCGCAAGCCCTCGTTGTGGAACTAAAATAGGAAGTCCAAACCGTTGAAGTCGGATAGGGAGGAGAATCCTTCGTCACTGTTCAGCATTCTGGGGCTGGTTTCCGCAGGAAGGGCCACAGTCACTGTGGGAGGCCTCCGGTTCATCGAGATGAACGGCGACGAGAGAACGCTGGACGTCGAAGTGACCGTTGCCAAACAAACAGGCATAAGCCTGTCGAATCTTGCAAAATTGAACGGTGGGCCGATAGGAGCGCTGACCGGCCCGATTAGGTTTGCTGGCGCCCTTTCCCAGCTCGAATGGAAGTTGACCTTGCGAGCGGGAGGGGAAGAGGTGCTCAGCATGGGAAAGGGCTCCTCCCGGCTCACGGGTCGAATCACCATGAACCCTCTCAAGACTAGGAAATTGCTGAAGGTACTGAGGTAGCTGGAACTCTTACGGCGCTACGCCATTAGAGCGACGTTCTTGCTGGCCGAGGCCTTCTTCTCGTCATCAGTCATGTCCCTGACGTGACTGGTAATGGTGACGAGGCCGTCGAACTCCACACTCATCCCCGTGTTTGGGAATCTGACGTTCATGCCTTGGAGGTTTATGTCGACCTGTGTGTGCTTGTCAGAAAGGGCTCCGATGAGTTCCGCCACTATCGATTTCTCAATCCCTGCCGTATGCCTGGACGATGCCATTGCCAAGTACTCTGATGGCCAGATATTTAGAGCTTCAAGGGACTGAAGACGCGCCAACTGACAAGGAGTGAGCTCTTTCTGGGCCCCAGCATCCAAGCTCATCGCTTGTAAAAGTTCTAAATCGAACCCTCCGCGAGATGGACCAAATGGCCAAGACTGCAATCAGGGGCCTTGGGGAAGTCAACCTTTGGGTCAAAGACATCGACGAGATGAGAAGATTCTACGTCGATGTCCTGGGATTAACACCCATCCACGAATCCAGGAGACACATCTTCCTGAAGATAGCTGATGGATACGGGGGCCACCCCCAGGTAGTGGCTCTTTTCGACTCGAAGTTCGAAGGAGTAGACGTCAAGCCGGACGTAAGAAGGACCACTCTCAATCACGTTGCGTTCGAAATTTCGCTCGAGAGTTGCGACTCTGAGAAGAGACGTCTCAGGAAGCTAGGGATTCGCGTAAACGAACAACTGCACAGGGAGGCCCACTGGCGTTCCCTGTACTTTCGCGATCCCGATGGAAACCAGATTGAACTCGTAGCCTTCGACAAGAGTCTGAAGTAGTCACGCTCCGACGCATGTCAGAAGCCTTACGGATTTAGTTGCGTTGTAGGCTTCCGGCCACCCGGAGTCTGGAATCAACAACGATGGACCCCTTCCCCTCCTGAAGCACCATCAGGGGATTGAGGTCGAGCTCGGCGACCTCCGGAATCACTTCCACCATCTGGCTGATACGAAGGATAGTCTCTTCGAGCGCCCGCTCGTCGTACTTCGGCCCGCCTCGGTAGCCTTCGAGGAGCTCGTGAGTCTTGAGGGAACGGACCATTCTCTCTGCGTCCTGTTTTGTGAGAGGAGGGAGGCCAACCGAGACGTCCTTTACAAGCTCCACAAGAGTCCCTCCGGCTCCGCAGGCAATCAGAGGCCCAAAGGTAGGGTCGCGAGCGACGCCGACGAACATCTCGACGGCGTCCGAAATCATCTCTTGGACGAGGAAGCCGCTCACGACAAACCCCTTCTTCTGAACCCGGTCGCGCATCTCCTCCGCTGCGCGTCTCACCTCTTCGGCAGCAAGTCCGACTTCCACCCCCCCTGCCTCTGTCTTATGAAGCAGGCCTGGAGCGAATGCCTTGAGAGCGACCTTCCCTGCAAAACCACTTGCCGCTTCGGCTGCTTCTTCGGCGCCTCTGACTTGGACCGACCTGACGGTTGAAATTCCGAAGCACTTCAGGAAGGCGTCGGTGTCAGCTGCGCTCAGCCACTCTTCCTTGGAACCAACCACTCTTGCCACAATCGAGGCCGCTTCGGTGCCGTTGATGGCAAAAGTCGGTGGGATGCTGCGGGGGGAATTCAACCACCTCCCGTAGTCCGTCACCCGGGCCAGGGCCTGTACTGCCAGCTCGGGGAATGGGTACGAAGGTATCCTGATGGTGCCGTCAGAGAGCTGTCCGGAGACACCCTTGGTTGCCATGAAGGTGCTTATGACCGGGAGCTTCCGATCCATCCCCCTCACAGCCCCAAGAATCTCTGCCGCCACCTCCCTGGGCTTCTCAACCAGCGGAGGGATGAATATCACCATGAGGCTGTCAACCTCTTCGCTCTGGGTCATCGTCTCGATGGCACGGGCGTAGTCCGCTGGTGTTGCGGCGCCGCTCATGTCGACTGGGTTCTTGGTGCCCGCTATTGGTAGGAGGAACCTTCTGAGCCGTCCCTGCGTCTGAAGGGACAGCTCAGGCACCTTCAGACCCAGACTCTCGCAGGCATCGGCTGCAAGGATTCCTGCTCCTCCGGCGTTTGTGATTATCGCCACCCTATCTCCATTTGGCACTGGCTGAGTCGACAGAAGGGCTGCCACGTCGAACATCTCGTCCAGAGAGTCGGTCCTGATGACTCCTGATTGCCTGAAGAGGGCATCGACGGTGATGTCAGAGGCGGCCACGAGAGCTCCCGTGTGGGACTGTGTCGCCCTGAAGCCCGCCGTGGAGCGTCCGCTCTTCACTGCGACGATTGGTTTCTTGGCTGTAATCCTTTTCGCCAACCTTGCGAACCTTCCGGGGTCGCCGAACGACTCGATGTACAGCAGAATCACGTCGACGTTGTCGTTTGCTTCCCAGTACTGTACGATGTCGTTGCCCGACACGTCCGCCCTGTTGCCCGCGGAAACGAACTCAGAGAGGCCGATCCCGAGCCTGTCGGCGAGGTCGATGACGGCGACGCCGAGCGCACCCGACTGGGACCAGAACCCGATTCGCCCTGGGATCGCCCTGTAGGGGGCAAACTGCCCGTTGAGGTTCACCTTGGGGTCGGTGTTGATTATCCCCATACAGTTCGGTCCAATCATGCGCATGCCCGACTCCCTGCACACCCCTACAAGCTCCTCCTGGAGGGCAGCGCCCTCTGGCCCTGTTTCTGCGAACCCTGATGAGATGACCACCAGGGCGCGCACCCCCTTTTGGGCGCACTCGTTCGCCACATCTATTACGGAACTGGCGGGGACGACGATGAACGCCAGGTCCACGGGACCCGGACACTTCAGGACCGAATCATAGGCGGCCACCGACTGCACGACTGTCGCCCGCCTGTTCACGGGGTAGACTGGGCCGTTGAAGTCTGCCTCAATCAGGTTCCGGAAGAGCTCTCCGCCGATCGACCCTTTCTCCCGGGACGCCCCTATGACGGCTATGCTCCGGGGCCTGAAGAAGTGCTTGACCGAGGCGACGGCCGCTTCAGTGTCGCTGTGGGTCTGTCGAGAACCAGTAGTTGAACCGGAGTCAGGGGGGTTTGCTCTCATGCCACTCTACTCGCTGTGACTGAGCGCTCCTATAAACGCGCCCAGGATTCCACCGGACCGAAATGATGACTGGTGCCATTGATGATTTGAATTCCCGCTCGATTCAAACCCTTAAGAGAAACGCGGAAGGACATTATTAGGATGGCGGGACCGGTTACCAAGACCTACAAGGTTTCGAAGACGTTCAAGGCACCTCTGGCCTTCTGTTATGCCTGGTGCACAGACTTCCGTGCTGACGACTACAAGATGACGGGGTCGAAGACAAGGCGACACTTCCTCGAGCAATCTCGCCGCAGGTTCGTTTGGGTAGCTACTTACAAAGAGGGCAGGAGGACGGTGGAGGGGATCAGGGCCGTGTGGCTCAAAGCGCCCGACGCCTGGCATCTAGACACCTGTGGTGACGGGAGAGAAATTGGGGATTACAAGCTCACTCCTGTGGGAAGGGGAACCCGGCTCGACATGGTCTTCCGAGTGACCTATGACGACCCGAAGAAGGTGGAAGGCGTTAGAGAGTGGGTGCGAGATACAAGGCGGGAATGGGACACGTTTGGGAGATTCCTAGAAGCAGACTACAAGGCCTCAGTAGGCAAGGGTTCTAGCAGGTAGAAGCGTCCCGGTTCCTCCGCCGTCGTGAGAACTCCGAGCTAGGTTAATCCAACTTCTCTCTACAAGATTCTTGAAATCGCATCAGCTATCGAACCAGTCATTTCCGCGCGTTCTTTGACCAACTGAATCCTGTCCGACCTTTCCTCCTCCAATTGCCTTAGCCTAGTTTGCATTAATTCTAGTTGGTTCCATTCCTGGGCAAACCGGGATTCGGGGGAATGAGCATTAATCACGCTGAGCTGTTTCTGCTGTTCGAGTATCTCGTCTGGCAGGATGGCCAGCTTCGACTCGAGCTCCCTGATTATGTTCTCGGGGTCCTTTGTTGGAGTCTTGTTTTTGCCTAGCAGACGGTTGAAGAGTGAATTGGTGTTCTGAGCAGCAGGAGCTTCTGCAACACGTCTTCGCTCACGCTCTAATTCCCCCGAGTAGCTTGCTCTTGCCGCTTTGAGCTCTGAAATCCTTGAAACGACGAGGGCTCTTCCGGCTTCAATCTTGCTTTCAATGTCAGAGATGTTCGTGTTGAGTTGAGACATGTCCTCGTCGATGGACGAAACCTGAACAGGTCTAGACAGGCGCTCATTCAGTTCGTTGCGGCTGGTTAGGTATTCCGGTGAAAGCCTCGCTACGCCTGCCTTCTCCTCGAACTCGTCGAGAAGAACATTCACTCCCCTGACCCAGTTATCAAGCGCGTACCCTCCGGTCTCGGTGGAGAACTTCTGTTGTCCGAGTTTGCTCAGGGCGTTAATGGTCCTGGCCTTCAGCTGGTCGAAATCCAGCTCTGGGGTTTCTTGTATCCTAATCTTCCGTTGGTGAAAAGACTGGTTCTTCATCCCCCTCTTTCTCCGTGGGAGCTAACCCTCAACTGTCAGGCAACGCCACTTCGTAATCTGATTTAAGCGGTTTTAACTGGCACGGGGGGAGCTTTCTGTAGTTCGTCGCCAGTCTCCTGGTTGTTCCACTCTGGAGCCTACTGCTCTCCCTCTTCGGGTTGCAACGAGCTTGACCCAAGACTTTTTGGGCACTCCCTAGGCTATTGGAGGGAGGAAATGACATCGTATCGTAAGCGAAACGAAAAGAAGGAGGAGTGGAAGGGACACAACCATCCGTTTAGCGAAAAGTGTGGGCCCCACTGTCCCAGGAACGAGAAATACAAGGGTCCTGAGAAGAAACCTGGCTTCCTGTTCAGGAGGAAGCGATAGTCAGCGTCGTACTCCAGGCGCAGGTGGGCATGATGAAGACGCTGATTATCGGCCATGAAGACGTGAGGCGGCTCCTGCCAATGGCCGATTGCGTAGACGTCATGAATGATCTTTTCACTGTCCTGGCTCGGAGGGAAGTGGTACTCCCGCTCAGGCAAATCGTTCCGCAGCCCGACGGAAAGGGAGTGTTCGGCGTGATGCCGGCATACCTGGGGAGCCCAAGGACAATAGGTGGCAAGTTCATCACTGTCTTCAACGGAAACCGTGACACTCCTTACGAATCCCACCAGGGTGCGGTTCTACTCTTCGAATGCGACAATGGGCGGCTCCTTGCAGTCGTGGATGCCACCACCGTCACGAACATCAGGACTGCAGCCGCGAGCGGGGCAGCAACGAGGGCTCTCGCCAGGAAGGATGCCCAAAACCTCGCAATTCTCGGATCGGGGACACAGGCTTCGATGCACCTGGCGGCGATGCGCGCAGTCCGCGAAATCACCCGAGTCAGAGTGTGGAGCAGGAACGCTGGACATGCTCGACATTTCGTGGAATCGGAAGGGAGTGGGGGGCAGCAGGTGGAGGTATCGTCCTCCGCCGAGGAGGCCGTCTCGGGTGCAGACATCATATGCACAACCACTTCGGCCACCAGTCCGATTCTGAAGGGGGAGTGGGTTTCCTCGGGTGCGCACATCAACGCAATTGGAGCGTCTGTCCCGGGCTATCGGGAACTTGACTCGAGGGCCATGACAATAAGCAAGCTTTACACCGACAGGCGGGAGTCACTCTTCAGCGAATCCGACGACTTTCGGATAGCTCTGAAGGAGGGTGCAATCAGGGATGACCACCTCAAGGGCGAGGTGGGGGAGGTCTTGATCGGAAAGGTGACGGGGCGCTCATCGAATGCCGAAATCACACTCTTCAAGTCACAGGGGCTGGCGGTGGAGGACCTCGCCGCGGCCTACCATGTCTACACAAGAGCGATGGAGAGTCAACTAGGGACCTGGATTGAGTTCAATGGAGAACGAGAACTGCGGAGGGAGTGACCCAAACCCTGTTCGGGTCAACTCGTGGTGCATTGAGAGGTGGGTGTGGGCCTAAATCCAGTCCCTTAGCCACCATTCGGGGTCGGGCATGCCACTCCTCGTGACCGCGACCTTCAAATCGTGTTTGCTGTATCTCTCGCGCCGAAGCTCCACCCTTAGGTCATCGCCGGAAGTGGTGAGGACGGCGTACTCGGCCCAGACAGGGTTCATTACCCTCCCATCTGCGGCTTCGTAAAACGGGAGGCCAACACTCCCAGGATTGATTATCAGAGAGGTCCCAAACTTGCGGACCATCTGGGAGTGTGTGTGCCCACCTGCGTAAGCCTGGGCGTGCTTACCTTCGAAGATCTTGCCGAGCTCCTCGGCAGAAGCTGTCGGAAGAACCTGTTCGATGTTTGAGCGAGGCGAGCCATGGTAGCACAATAAGGAGTGTCTTCCACCGTTGATCTCTACCGTAGGTTTGAAACCCGCGAGATACTTCCTGTCTGTCGCGTCAATCTTTGAGGCGGTCCAGTCGTGCAGAGCGGCCAACTTTTGCCTTTCGTCTGTGGGTATCTTCAGGTTACTGAGGTCCTCTCATCCCTTTTTGGCCAACGTCTCGTCCGTGTTCCCCAAGACACAGGGCCAGCCGGCTCTTCGAAGGAACAAGATTATCTCGTGAGGCTGTGGCCCGGAGGCTGCGACATCTCCAAGGCATATGACGCGGTCGGCATCTCCTATGCCCTGCAGCATGCTTTGAAGTGCGACAAGATTACCGTGGATGTCTGAGAATATCGCGATTTTCAAGCAGCGTCTAGAGGACGAGTGCCACGATAAACCTTCTCTGTGAACGGCCTACCGCGCTGATCTCTGCCGCTCAGGAATCTGTACGCGAATGGTGCTCTCCAAAACTCTTCTTTCGGCGCTTCTCAGGATTTCACTGAGGGTTGAGGGCCTGACCCCGACCAGTTCACTGAGGTTGGTGAGGCTTATCTTCCGAGGGAATTCGAAATACCCCTGCGTCAGAGCGGTCCCCAATACCTGCTCCTGTCTCGTTGTGAGCGTCACCTGGTGGTCGAGGGGGTCGATGACACTCTTCGAGGCCTTTCTCCTTGGCATTCTTCTGTTCATCCCGATGAGTGCTCCTGACGGCTTCTTGCGAACTGCCACAGCCTGTACAGAATGTCTGGAACATCCGCGTTGGGGGTGCTCTCCACAACGAAGTTCCCAATATCGCATTGGACTGCCACCTTCGAGTAGGCGGCTCTGTAGACTACGCGTTTCTTCCCCTCATCGCTGACTACGACGCGCTCGATGAATAAGAGGCCACTTTCTGTCAACTCGCTCACCTTCCGATAGGCAGTGCTCGTCGGCACGCCCGTCTCTGAGCATATCTCTTCGACGGATTTCCCTTTTGAGATCGCCGACCTCATTATCATGTTGCAAGGGACGTCTGATATCGCCTTCAGGAAGACCAATCCCATCTCGCTATTCGCCTCCGTAACAATGGTCTTCTGGGCGACCGCGTTCCACGGAAGGCTTGATTCAATTACCTGCATGTCAGGTCGTTGATTGCCCACGCGAAAGGGATATGTTTCGACCCTAAGGGGTTAGGAACCGCCCGGAGCATCCGAATTGGCTTACTCTTCTATTTCATTGCCTTCGCTCAGAAAGCTTCCCAGGATGTTCTTCTCCGCCGCCCTAAGGCTCTCACTTAGGGTGCTTGGTTTGATTCCTATCCTCCCCGCCAGCTCCGTCAGGCTTATCCTCCTTGGGAAGTCGTAGAAGCCCATCTCCATAGCCGACCTAAGGATGCCCAGCTGCCTCGTGGTGAGCTTGTAGTCCGGGGATACCGGCCCGATATCCGTGATTGCGTAGCCTACTCTCTCCTTGGAGAGACGACTAAGGAGCAAAGGCACCCCCTCGTTACCTAGGAAGACCTTGTAGTCCACCATACAGTCGTCCACAGTCCTGGCCGAAGAGACGAATACCGCCTGGTTGGTGCCCAGAATGGAGGGGCACGCCATGCATTTGCTCGCCACGATTACCCCCATCATGTGCTGCTCGGAGAGGTCGGTAAGCTCCGTGCTCATGACCGAAGGATTGGATTCCAGTTGCTGGCGAACTTCCCCTGGACTTCCCGCCCCCAGCGAGATGTCAACGAAGTGTGCGACTTCTTGCCCCCGACCTACGAACTTGAGCCCCATGATTCTCACCTCAGCTGAAAGGTCAACGCACAGCTGTTTGACCCAGTCATCAGCCCGTGCCTGAAACTGGAGCTGCATCAAAGAAGTTGGACCCGAGCCGGGACCGCGGCGGCGCTGCTAATGATTCTTTCTCCATCCGTTCGGGCAACGGATAATTACGCCGATGGATAACAAGACCCAGTTGAGAATAAGAGAAGCGTTTCCGAATTTGTTCGAGAAGGCATACCCGGCCGTCGACCCGACGACCCCGATACTGTCGGTCCTTCCTTTACTACGTTTTCACGAAATCGACGTCCTGCCCCTGTCTTTCGATGCTGGCAGGAAGCAAAGGGGCGTCTTTGGCTTCTCCTGCCTCGCGAGGCTGTTGAACGTCCGACCTGAAGGAATCAGCTCTTTCCTGAAACGTCCGTGTGAGGTTGTGTCAGAGCCACTTGCCATTATTCGAGCCGATCGGTCTCTGTCAAGTCTCTTGAACGTCTTCCTGCGAAGACGATTTGGCTTCGCGCGCGTGGTGGAAAGCAGAGGAGCGGGAGCTCTCCTGGTCCTGTCAGATGTACTTGGGTTATACCAGGATGGTACGCTCAGGTCCTCTCTCGTCCTGGAAGATGTCGGATCCACTGCTTTCTCGATGCCGACCAAATCGACCGTCAGGGAGGTTCTTGTCGAGATGTTCGACAGAAGGATAAGGCGTGTCTTCATTTCTGGGACCCACGAGTTCGTCTCGGATCGGAGCATAATCGAGCATCTGTTTAGTCCGGCGGTACTCGCCCGAGTGGCTCAGTCCGAGCCGGAGGACATTCTCGAGACGGCAATCTCAGGGATTGGAACGACAACAGCAAAGGTGACGGAAGGGCGCATGCACCTGAGAGAAGCCGCGGCTCTGCTGAAAATCGAGCCTGGGCAGTGCCTGGTCTTCAATGGAAAGGTCGCCACTCCCTGGGACATCGTTGTGAAGCCGTGGAAGGAGAGCGAGTTGAAGATACGGAGCAATCGTTAGCTACGCTGGGAAATCCACCACTCGAGATAGGTCGGGATCTAACCGGGTGGGGAAGTGTGTGAGTAGGCTATGTATGAGGCGCTCAAGGCTGCCGGAAGGCCGCCTAGGCGATAGCTCAGCCTTGTTTCATGAGCCTGTGCATTCCCGCCTTGCGTGCGCTTGATCGTCCTTCCCCTCCATTTTGGGAGGTCGATTTTTAACCCCGTCACAAAGCGGGAGGGGAGATTTCGGAAATGGTTCAGTACAAGTGGGTCGCTCTTTCGAACACCACAATGGGAACCCTGATGGCAGCCATAGACGGCACCATAGTCCTGATCTCCCTCCCCGCCATCTTTCGTGGCATCGACATCAATCCCCTTACCTCCTTTCAATATCTCCTCTGGATACTCTTCGGTTACAGCTTGGTCACGTCGACCCTTCTCGTCTCCTTCGGCAGGATATCTGACATGTACGGGAGGGTCAGGTTGTTCAACCTCGGCTTCGCCGTCTTTACGGTGGGTTCCCTCCTCTGTGCCGCCACCCCCAACACGGGGACCCTCGGCGCCACGGAGCTGATCGCCTTCAGGATAATCCAAGGAATCGGGGGAGCGTTTCTCTTCGCCAATAGCGCCGCGATCCTGACGGACGCGTTCCCGCCGAGGGAGAGGGGGAAGGCTCTCGGGATCAACATGACGGCAGCCATAGCAGGCTCCCTGGTGGGGCTGGTCCTGGGCGGGGTCCTGGCGCTCTTCGACTGGCGATATATCTTCCTAGTAAGCGTCCCCGTAGGTGCCCTCGGTACAGTCTGGTCCTATGCCAAGCTGAAGGATGTCAACGCCGTCAGAAAGGGGCAGAAGATCGACGCATGGGGGAACCTGACTTTCGCGGCCGGGCTCACCCTTGTGATCTTGGGGGTGACCTACGCACTGGTCCCGTCGGGAACCTCGGCCATGAGCTGGGGGGACCCATGGGTGATTACATCCTTGGTTGCCGGATTTGCACTGCTTGCTGCTTTCCCGTTCGTCGAGAGCAGGGTGACTAATCCCATGTTCCGGCTCGAGCTATTCAGCAACCGGATGTTCAGCGCAGCCAACCTCGCCGGAGTTCTGTCGTCCGTGGGCAGAGGCGGGGTTCAGATCATGCTGATAATTCTGCTTCAAGGTATCTGGCTCCCTCTGCACGGCATTAGCTACCAGTCTACACCTTTTTGGGCAGGAGTCTACATGATACCCATGATAGTTGGATTTTCAGTGATGGGCCCTGTGAGCGGCTACTTCTCCGACAAGTACGGGGCCAGGGTTTTCGCCACCATCGCCATGATCATAACCGCTGCGACTTTCATTGCGCTTTCGTTTCTCCCATACGACTTCGACTACACCGAGTTTGCGATAATCATCTTTGTCATGGGGCTTGGTGGGGGACTTTTCGCTGCCCCGAACATCGCA
>Ga0187781_10001923_pt1 | contig 15789 bp, 14 predicted proteins | sample 0715_SJ02_MP02_2_FD_132447 | JGI IMG/M metagenome (GOLD analysis project Ga0187781, IMG submission 132447) | Tropical peat soil microbial communities from peatlands in Department of Meta, Colombia - 0715_SJ02_MP02_20_MG | ecosystem: Environmental > Terrestrial > Soil > Wetlands > Peat | place...
ATGATTTCACTGGCAGGCAAAGCGGCACTGATTACCGGAGGTTCACGGGGGATTGGCGCGGCGGCGGTCAAACTGTTCGCACAGGCCGGCGCGGACGTGGTTTTCAGCTACAACTCCGCGAGGGAGGCAGCGCGTCAAATCGAGCAGGAAGCGGCCAAGCACGGCACGCGCGTGGAAGGGTTCAAGGCCGACGCGGGGAAACACGAAGACAACCGAAAGCTGGTGGAACGCACCATCCAGCGGCTGGGCCGCATCGACATCCTGATTGCCAACGCCGGCATCTGGAACCTGGAAGATCTTCCCATTGAAAAGATGACCGAAAAACAGTGGGACGACATGATCCGCATCAACCTGAAGAGTGTTTATTCGGTGATTCATTTCACGGTGCCACAGATGATCAGGCAGAAATCCGGGAAGATTATTCCGATCAGCTCGACTGCCGGTCAGCGCGGAGAATCCTTTCACACGCACTACGGCGCGTCGAAAGGCGGGATCATCAGCTTGACGAAGGGTTTGTCCACGGAATTGGCACCGCATGGAATTCTCGTTAACAGCGTGGCGCCAGGATGGGTGGCAACGGACATGTCGAACCCCGTGCTGAACACGAAGGTGGGAAAGAAGATGGCCTCCAGCGTGATTCCACTGGGCCGCGCGGCAACGGCGGAGGAAGTTGCAGGGCCCATCCTGTTTCTCGCTTCGGACCTGGCAAACTTCATCAACGGTGAAATTCTGAATGTAAATGGAGGCTCGGTGTTGTGCGGATAAGGGTTTGCAAATCCGGCCCCTTGGCCCTTGGTTTTTTTTTGATCTTCGGTTATTTGGTGTTTCCGGCGCGGGCGCAGAACCCGGACACCATGGACTTGGATCAAAACAAGGCCAAGGCGCGGAAGCTGCTGAATCAAACCATTCAGGCTTTGGGCGGGGGGCTGTACCGGGACCAGGCGCAGAGCCAATGCGAAGGGCGGGTGGCGCAGTTTGACCGTAATGGCGGGATGCTGGGGTATTCCTTCGTAAAGAGCGACTGGCAGTATCCGAACAAGAATCGAACGGAATATATCGTCAAGAGCACGAAAGGCGGAATGTTCGCGGTCCTGTGGGGAAACTTGCCCATAAAGGGTGGGGACGTGATCCAGCTGTTTGACGGCGATAAGGGCTGGACCATGGACAAGGGTGGCGTCAGCGAATCTGACGCCACGGTGGTAGAGGAGTTTCAGGCCGGACTGAAGCGGCAGGTACGGAACTTGCTGCTGCATCGAGCTGATGAAGAAGGGGTGTTCCTTCACTACGCGGGCCTTGGCACGGCAGATTTGCGCGAAGTGGAGTGGGTCGATTTTACCGACGAGGAAGACCGCACAGTTCGTCTGGCCCTCGACCGGCTGACGCATTTGCCTGAGCGCACAGTGGCCAGCACACCGAACGAGGAAACACGCCAAAAAGATGAAGACGTAATGATTTACACAAATTATGAGCTGGCTCAAGGCATTCAGACTCCCAAGCAGATAACTCGCGAACACAACGGACGTCGGATCTACCAGATTTTCTACGATACCTGCAGCAACGCCCCGAACCTCCCCGCGGATTTTTTTACCGAAGACGGCTTGCGAAAAAAGTACAAGGACACTGGCGGGAAGGCAAAAGCGGACAAGTGAGGATTCAGAAGCCGTTTTAAACCTCTGATAATACTAGGTATAGTACCGGGCGCAGTAACGCTATCTAACCAGCCGAAATCCTGCTAATTTATAGGGCCTGCCTAGCCTAGTGGTAGTAACCTGTCCCGTAGCGGTCAAGGCCAATTTCGTCACATGAGGGGGAAAGGTCTCGAGGTGCGCGCGTTCGCAAAGCGGCACGCCGGCTTCAGCCTAACGGAACTCGTCGTCGCGCTTGCGGTCGCCATGATCCTGATGGCGGTCGGTTTGCCGATGTTCCTGCACGCGTATCACTCGTATGAGTTGACCAATGCAGCGAATCAGATGCGCGATATTTTGCTGCTGACACGCTACGAGGCGATCCGCTTAAACAAATCCGTTAACTGCGTGATCCAGCCGTCGGGGACCAATCCGGGGATGACGAATGTGTGGGCGGATTCGAATGGAAACGGCTCGCTCGACCCTGAAGAAAAAATGATTCTGTTAGGAACCAGCGGAAACCTAGTCGACTCCGGCAGCGTTCCGAACACGACGGGACTCGTGGCGGGGGCGGTTGGCACGATGGCAACGACCAACCCGTCCCCGGCCGGCTCGGAGGTCCTGTTTGATGCGCGGGGCGCCGTTAACCCTGCGACAACGTTGAACGCCTTCTATTTGGCCAGCAGCGTTGCCCCGGAAGCAGGCTTTCGCGCTGTTTTGCTGCTGCCGGCCGGCTCCATTCAGATTTGGACCTGTGACACCTCGGGAAATTGGCAGCAAGTGCAGTAAAGCGAGATGAGGAAGTGAAGGAAGCAACCAGAGTCAAGTGGGAAAACGAGCGCGGCTTCACGCTGGTGGAGATGCTGATCGCTACCGCGATTGTGATCGTTGGTCTTGTGGCTGTGGCACAACTCGTCCCCACCTCCGTGATGCTGGATTCGAGCAATCGCAGTGATGGGACCGCCCTTGTTTTTGCCCAGCGAGTGCTGGAAGCAATGCGGGAGCAACCTCTGAACGCCACCACGTTCAGCGATCCGCTGGGAGTGGTGTGCCCGCTGAGTCAGACCTGTCAATTGGGCGATCCCACGTCTCCGAATGCGGTTGTGGGCAGTCCCGTGGTAATTTTCCAGAATTATCCGGTCATCGATTACACGGCAGCGCAGGTGCCTGGTTACAGTTTCACCTACTCGGATCTGAACGATCCCGCAGGCACCACGACCGACGTGCGTTGGGCAGTAATCACGAATGTGAATCCGGCAGGGGCGGTTATCTCCCGGCGGATCATTCTCGGCGTCTTCCGACGCGGCATGCGCTCGATCTCCTATCCTATCGCTCTCGATGTGATGGTGGAGAAGTGACCGTGACGGGACGGCCTCGGAGCTCGCGAGGGTTCACGATTCTGGAGTTGATGGTGGCGATGGCGATTTTTGTGCTCATCTGCGCAGCAATGTTTGGCCTGCTGCAGCTCAGCCAGCAAAAGTACAGCAGCGAATCACAGATGTCCGGCTCGTTTCAGGAAGCGCGCCTGGGTGTCGACCAGATCGTGCGGGACATTAATATCTCCGGCTACCCTTCCCTGGGAATGTTTTCAAACCCGATCTCGACCGCCGCCTATGCAGCTAGCCCGTTCGCCTGGGACCCGGGATATTCGGGAGTTCCTTGCAATGTGGGATCGACTTGCAGCCCGACTCCAGGCGATTTCGATCTGATCGTGGAGACCGACTTGGGGAACGGCAATGGGGTGAGTTGGGTTCGCTACCAACTTGTGGGAACTACCTTGTACCGGGGTGTGGTTACCAAAACGGTGGGGGGCGATCCCGTTGCAGCCACTCCCACGTCTGCGCTAACGCCGTTCGTCCTGAACGTGATGAATAACGTCACAGGGCCATTGCAGGCACAGATTGCCGCGCAATATCCAAACAGATTCCCGAACTGGCCGGTGCCGATTTTTCAATATACTTGCAACACCCCCTCAGGTCCTCAACCGTGCGCGAGCCCCGCGGCCGCAAATTACAATACGGTAAAGAACATCAGCGACGTGGATATAACGTTGCTCGTGAAGACTCCTCAGGTGGACATGCAAACGCAATCGTTGCAACTGATGGAATTGAGCGGACGAGGTCACAGATCCAACCCGACGTATTGAGCACGCGCAGCAATGAATAAGAACATCAATTCGAATGCGCGTAAGTCCAGGCAACCGAGAGAATCGGGTGCTGCCATGCTGATTGCCGTTTTTGCTCTGCTGCTGATCAGCGTGGTTGCGATTGCCCTGCTGATTTCCACCGGAACCAACAGTTCACTTGCAGGCAACTACCGGACAGCGACAAGCGCCTATTATGCAGGCATAGCAGGCTTAGAAGAGGCTCGCGGGCGCCTGCTGTGGAAGAACACGAACTATATCAATCTGACAAACAGTTACTCGAATCTTCTTTCTCCTTCGGGAACACCGACTTGGAACCTGACGCAGGTTTTGTACATTACCAATCCCGGGCCGGGAGAGACCGTCGATCCGACCAGCCCCAACCCTGCCAATTATCCGGATACGGAATACGGACAGGAGTTTGCCTGGGGCCTGGGCGGGGCGGCGGTCCAGACGCCGCTCGCCTCGGTCTCTCCCGTGCCTTCGTTGCCCGTTGGACCGAGTTACAAATGGGTGCGCATCAATCCCGTTACGGAAAAGGCGCTCAATATTGACGTCAATGGGGACGGAATCCTGGACGGAGCATCGGTGTTGTTTTATGACCCGGCGCGTCTGAACACGTCGAATCAGCCGGGGGCCAGCCTTGTGCTTGCGGCCACACCCGGCTCCCCGCCTGCAGCGCCCACGCCGACTGCGGTGGAGGCAGTGGAGATTACAGCGCTTGCGGTTGCTGCCAATGGCGGGCGGCGGCTGCTGCAATATGTGGTTGCCCCGGTAATTATTTCGCCGGACGTGGCCGACCAGAGTTTTCCAGCGGCACTGACGCTCGACGATGGTGCAACGGGGTCAGTTTTGACGTTTAATCCGCCGAACGGCTATCTGATCAATGGCGTGGACTCCTGCAATCCACCGCCACCGGCTCCCAGTTCTGTTGCAGCAGTTGCATACTCCAGCCCCGCGAATCAGGGTTACATGGTTGGGCAAGTAAATCTCAACCCCTCCGACTATTCAGGAGCTCAATATCCACCTCCGCCGCCACCTCCACCCCCGCCCGCTCCGTATAGTCCAAGCCTTTGGTATCTGCCGCAACAATCTACGCCTCCGCCCCCACCTGCGTTCTCTCCCCCCTTTGTAGGATCACCCTTGCGTAAGTCTTGGCTGACTCCGGCATCGCTGGACGCAGCAATGCAAGACATTGTGAATAGCGCGGATGTGGTCCTCAATGGGCCCGCCACTGGGGCACAAATCTGGGCCGCAGCTCCGTCTATGACCGCAGCCAACCCCATGACGATCGTGGTCAACGGCGACTTGACGCTTTCGGGAGGGTTCGGGACACCCCAAGCCGGGTATGGACTCTTGCTGGTTACGGGGACTCTCACCTTCCATCCGACCGCCGCGTGGAATGGTCTTGTGCTGGTGGTGGGGAGTGGGCAATTTCTCATGGCGGGTCATCATGGCTCTGGCGGAATTACCGGAGCTGTCTTTGTAGCCGAGACGCGCGACTCTTCCGGAAATCTGTTGCCTGCGCTGCAGGCCACTTTCGGTCCTTCAAGCGGCAGCGCACTGGGAAACGGAATCAACTACAGCAGTTGCTGGGTACGAACGGCGCAGGGGCCGTTGACATATAAGGTTCTGTCTTTCCACGAAATCCCACTTCCCTAGGCCGATTTGAAGTCGGCCACTACTGAAGACGCGAGGACCTCAGAAATGAGCTCGGCGCCATGACCCAAGTAGGTGGTCGGGGTATACTTGGGAGATGCGAAATGGGGCTGGAGAGGCGCAGTTGCACGGCACAACGGTGCTGTGCGTGCGTAAAGACAACAGAGTGGTTCTCATTGCCGATGGCCAGGTCACGCTTGGCGACCACGTTTTGAAGCATACCGCCAGAAAAACGCGACGGCTGTACAACGACAAGGTGCTTGCGGGTTTTGCCGGTTCGACCGCGGACGCGCTTTCGCTGTTTGAGCGCTTCGAGGGCAAGTTGCAGGAACATTCGGGCAATCTGCAAAAGGCGTCGGTGGAATTGGCCAAAGAATGGCGCAAGGACCGTGCATTGCGGCATCTGGAGGCGCTGCTGATCGTGGCGGATGCGAAGGCCACATTTGTGCTCTCCGGGAATGGCGATGTGATTGAACCCGATGATGGACTGTGCGCCATCGGCTCCGGCGGGATGTATGCACTCTCCGCGGCACGGGCCCTGCTGAAACACTCGAAGCTGGCTATCAAAGAACTTGGGCTGGAAGCCATGCGCATTGCCAGCGAGATTTGCATTTACACCAACTCGAATTTCACTGTCGAAGAGATTTGACGGAGGCGCCAGGAACGCAACACCGGCGCAGGCAAGGAATCGAAACGAAATGACCAGCAAGTCTGACAAAGAGATCACGCTCTTTCCGGCCGGGAACGGCAATGGGCGACCCGAGGAGGAAGAGCTTCTCCCCGCGCTCGACGAGATGACGCCGCGCGAGATCGTAAAGGAACTCGACAAGTATATCGTCGGCCAGGCTGCGGCAAAGCGAGCGGTGGCGGTGGCGCTGCGCAACCGGGTGCGTCGGCAGAAGCTTCCGCCCGAGATTGCCGAAGATGTGCTCCCCAAGAATATCCTGATGATCGGTCCCACGGGCGTGGGCAAAACGGAGATTGCGCGCAGGCTGGCGCGCCTGGCCGGCTGCCCATTCGTAAAGGTGGAAGCCTCCAAGTATACGGAGGTCGGGTACGTCGGACGCGACGTCGAATCGATGGTCCGCGACCTGGTGGAGACCTCGATTGATATGGTCCGTGAGGAAAAGCTGGACGAGGTTGCCGATAGCGCCGAAGAGGCCGCGGAGGAGCGCATCCTTGACCTGCTGCTGCCTCCTCCGCCACCGCTCCCGGATGGCACGCCAGAGAGCGAACTTGCGGCGCAGCGCGAGCAGAACAAGCGCACGCGGGAAAAGTTACGCGCTCAATTGCGCGAGGGAAAGCTCGACCAACGCATGGTGGATCTGGAAGTTCGCGAACGCGCCATGCCCGCCTTCGAGATTATTTCGAATCAGGGCCTGGAGGAGATGGACGCGAACGTAAAGGACATGCTGAACAGTTTCAGTGGTCTGTTCGGCCAGCAGAAGAAGAAGCGCAAGATGTCTGTCGCGGATGCGTTCGAATACCTGATCCAGGAGGAAGAGAACAAACTGTTGGACATGGACCAGGTCACGCGCGTCGCGGTAGAACGTGCCGAGCAGATGGGCATCATCTTCATCGACGAGATTGACAAGGTGGCAGGCCGTGAGTCCGGGCATGGCCCAGACGTTTCGCGCGAGGGTGTGCAGCGCGATATCCTGCCGATCATCGAGGGTACGACCGTCAATACCCGGTACGGCATGATCCGCACGGACCACATTCTTTTCGTTGCGGCGGGGGCCTTCCACGTGAGCAAGCCATCCGATCTGATTCCCGAGCTGCAGGGCCGTTTGCCCATCCGCGTGGAGATGCAATCCTTGAAAGAGGAGGACTTTGTGCGCATCCTGACGGAGCCGAAAAACGCCCTCATCAAGCAGTACATCGCGCTGCTCGATACCGAAGGCGTGAAACTGTCCTTCTCCGAAGACGCGGTATCGGCCATTGCCCGCTTTGCCACTAGCGTTAACGAACAGACGGAAAACATCGGCGCGCGCCGTTTGCACACTATCCTCGAAAAGGTGCTGGATGAACTTTCGTTTGAGGCTCCCGACCTGAAGAAGAAAACGGTCAAAGTGGATGCGGCCTATGTCAATAAGCAGCTCGCGGATATCGTGAAGAACCAGGATCTCAGCCGTTACATCCTCTAGTCGCACGCGACGGAACATGAAAATCAGAAAAGTGGCGAAACCCGGTCCGCCCGTCTTGTCCGTTGCCCTGCTTTTCCTCTCCGGTTTTCTTGCTTTCTCCTGCTGGATGGCAACGGGCTGCGGTGCGCCGGGAGAGCCCTTGCCGCCGTCTCCGCCGGTTCCCGTGGCGGTAACGGACCTGAAGGCACAGCAACTTGGCGATGCAGTCCTCTTATCTTTCGCGCTTCCCACAAAAAGCACTCTGGGGCCGCGACTGACGGACATTCCGACGCTGGAAGTCTGGCGCGGTGCGCTTCGGCCGGATGGAACGACGGATCCAAGGTCCTTCCATCTTGTGGACACAGTTCCTGGATCGATTCTCAAGACCTACCTCCAAGATGGAATGGTGACTTATCCCCATCCTTTGCAGCCGGAAGAGTTGCGTGCGAGCGCCGGAGAGATTGCACTTTTCCGCATACGCACCGCGGTCAGCGAGCGAAAGGCGTCGCTCGATTCGAACCAGGTGTCTCTGGACTTGTACCCTGTGCCGCAGCGGATTGATACATTGACGGCGGACGTAGGCGAGAAAAGCATTGCGCTGAAATGGACAGCGCCGAACAGCACGTCGGCAGGGGCAGAGCTCCCGCCGATTAAGGAGTTTCATGTGTATCGCGGAGAACTGGACCCGGCTTCGGCTTCCGCGGCGGAGAAGGACCTGCACGGGGGTGTCTGGAAGCTACCCCTTTTGCAAATCGGAGTAACTACGGACCTGGAGTACCAGGACTCCGGCTTCGAATTTGGCCGAACTTACTCTTATGTTGTGCGGACTGCCATTAGCGAAGGCGGTTCCCTGCTGGAATCCGGCGATTCGCGTCCGGTTATCCTCACGCCCAAGGACATCTTCCCGCCGGGGGCACCGCAAGACGTTGTCGCCGCTGTCCTTCCGGGCCCAAGCGCGGGGACCTCCGTTGTGGATCTCTCTTGGGCGATAAACCTTGAAACCGACCTGGGTGGTTATCGCGTCTATCGAAGCGAGAGTGATAGCGCGCGGGGAGAGTTGCTGACGCCGACGCTCCTGCTTACGCCGTCCTACCGCGACAGTACGGTTCAACCGGGACACCGCTACTGGTACACGGTGACGGCCGTGGACCGAGCTGGCAACGAAAGCGCTTCGAGCGCCGTCACACTTACAGAAGTGCCATAACTTTTGCACTCAGACTGGGTTCAAGCAATGGGGGTAAACCTGGTGGGGGAGTCCAGCACCCATGCCAGACACGATCAAGTATTCGAGTTTTCGTTGGTTTGGTTTCTTGCGGGATGCCGCTCTGCGCACCGGCATTTATACCGGCGTTTTTCTCTCGCTCATTTTCACAGCATGGCTGATGGTTGCGAACCGCGCACCGTTTCTTGAGCCGCTGGCCATGGAGCGTAACATTCTCGGCGCCGCGCTTCTGGCGTTGTTTGCCTGCGTGCCGGTAATCCGGTTTTTCCGTTCGCCGTCGGAGCTCTTGCTGTCCGGACTGTTGGGCTGGGGACTCTTTTCGCTAACATACCGGATTTTCTGTTTCAAATTTGTACTGCTTGAGGAATACTACAGCACATTTCATGTTTTCGTTCTTGGCGCGGTCAGTTATTTCGTCTTTGCCACCCTCACCTGGATTGGTACGATCGTCTGGAGAGTATACGCGACGAACAGCTCTCATACGCATCACTGAGCGAGTCAAATTCAAATGAAATTTTGCCGGTTCCTGCCTCTTTCCGCGGTTGGGCGCTCGCATGCGCCCATATATGGGTTGTTGGAAGCTGATGCGGTTCGCGAGATTAAGGGACTGCCCTGGGACAGCTGGGTCGAGGGTCGCACGCTTTGGGATCTGAAGAATGTGCGGCTGCTTGCTCCATGCGCGCCGAGCAAGATCGTTTGCATCGGGCGGAACTACGCGGCCCATGCGGCCGAGTTAGGCAATGAGATGCCCAAGGAGCCGCTGCTTTTTCTGAAGCCACCGTCGTCGGTGATCGGGCCGGGAGAGCCCATCGTTTTGCCTGCGGCTTCGAAGCAGGTGGATCACGAAGGCGAACTTGGCGTGGTCATCGGGAAAAAGTGCGCGCATTTGAAGGACGATGTGGACCCGCTGACTTGCGTGCTTGGCTATACCTGCCTGAATGATGTGACGGCGCGGGACCTGCAAAAAGCGGATGTGCAGTTTACGCGGGCAAAGGGCTTTGACACGTTTTGCCCTGCTGGCCCGCATATTGAAACGGGACTGGATCCAGGAGAAGTGCTGGTAGAATGCCGCGTGAATGGGCACACCCGTCAATCTGGCAGCACCGCTCTGATGGCTTTCCCGGTTGCTTTTCTTGTGCGCTGGATTTCACGGATCATGACGCTTCTTCCCGGCGACTTGATTGCGACCGGAACTCCTGCAGGCGTCGGTCCCCTCGTGGCCGGCGACAACGTTGACGTGTCCGTAGCCGGCATCGGTGTGTTGCATAATCCAGTGCAGGCCTCCCGTTAGGGCATCGCGCACACTGGCGGGTTTTCGCTAAAATAAGCGTTCGTGGGGGAAGAGGGACTCTGGTCCGGCTGCCGGGTGAATCTGGCGCCGTCGTTCCTTTCGATCCCAAACACAATCCACGTATCTTTGTGCAAGAGGTAGAGGGTTGAAAGAGTTGCTTGCTGATTGGAAGTTGGTGGCCGCATTAGCCGCTGGGGCCGTTCTCGCCATCGGGTTGATCGTGTTCGCATTCATGCGGCCGAATGTCGATCCGGAAGAAGCGGAGCGGAAGCGCAGGCTGCACCTGAATCTTATCGGGCGAATTGCGGAAGGCCAAGTGGTTGAGCTGAGCGAGCAGCCAGCCGAGCCAGTGGCGCAGCGCCAGGGCTTCCTGGGTTCGCGCTCGCGACCGCTTGCGGACACTCGGCCGAGGCACATGGTGTCCTACAGTTATTCGATTTCCGGTGTGACGTACCACACGGCCCAGGACATCACGGGACTGGAAAGCCAGGTGCGCTTCGACCGTTTGATGGCGGGGCAACAGGCCAGTGTGAAATACGATCCGTCGAATCCGAGCGACTCGATTCTCGTGGCCGATGATTGGTCGGGGCTAAGGTAGATTCCTCAGGGCTGAAACCGTTATTTGCGGGCCCAAGTGTGCGAGCTGAAGCTCCGACCTCCCGAGAGACTAGACCCACAAACTGAAGGCTATGTTACCCATGGCCGATCTGAAGTTCAGCCACCACACAAATCAGGAACAAACGGCCCCAGAAGGGTCCACGCATACCGCTTTCCCTTTGATTGCGTTATGCTTTGGCCTGCACATGAGACATGTCTTGCTGTCGATCCTCACGGCTCTGCTGATCGTGGCCATGACATTGAGCGCCATGGTGATTCTCGTGCGCGCCACTTTGTATGTGACCTCGATTGAGCGCCCCCTGGTTCGTGCGGGCGCTATGGCCGCGGAGTTGTTGATCGGAGTGGTGCTTTTGTTGGGCACTGTGTGGCTTGCAACGCACCTGGCAGTGCTGATTTTCGCTCCGAAATCGAATCCTGCCTACGGAGGCCCACTTGGCTGAAAAGAATCACGTGACGTGGGAATCGTCGCTCAACGCCGATCGCATGGAACAGTTGCGGCGCATGTCCGCCGACGCCGAGGCGGGAGGCGGGGCGGAACGGCGCGAACGCGAGCACAAGGCCGGAAAGCTTTCCGCGCGCGAACGGATTCACATCCTGCTGGATGAGGGAACATTCGAAGAAGTGGACAAGTTTGTCAGGCATCGGTGCGTCGATTTCGGGTCAGAGGAAAACCGGCCAACAGGGGACGGATTTGTTACTGGGTTCGGGCGCATGGACGGGCGGCTGGTTTATGTGTTTGCACAGGATTTCACGGTCTTTGGCGGCTCGCTATCTGAAACGAACGCGCTGAAGATCTGCAAGATCATGGACCTGGCCATGCGCAACGGCGCCCCAGTGATTGGACTAAATGACTCCGGTGGGGCGCGCATTCAGGAGGGTGTGGCGTCTCTGGCGGGCTACGCGGACATTTTTTTGCGCAACACGCTGGCCAGCGGCGTGATTCCGCAGATCAGCGCGATTCTTGGGCCCTGCGCGGGCGGAGCCGTGTATTCGCCGGCAATCACGGATTTTATTTTGATGACCCGCGAGACATCCTACATGTTCGTGACCGGACCGGACGTGATCAAGACGGTGACGCACGAGGAGGTCACGAAGCAGGAGTTGGGCGGGGCCATGACACATAACGCGAGGAGCGGCGTGGCGCACTTTATTTGCCGCGACGACGCCGAGTGCTGCGCGATGATCCGCGAGCTGTTCAGCTTTTTGCCCTCGAACAACCTGGACGACCCGCCGCGGCGCGTCACGCACGACCCAATCGATCGCCGGGAAGAAGCGCTGAATACCATCGTTCCCGAAGATCCGCAGAAACCGTACGACATTAGGGATGTGATTCATGCGGTTGTGGACGAGAACTATTTCTTCGAGGTCCACGAGCACTTCGCCAAGAATATTGTCGTTGGTTTCGCGCGACTAGATGGCCGGCCGGTGGGCATTGCGGCGAATCAACCTGCTTTTCTGGCGGGCACGCTGGACATCAACGCTTCGGTGAAAGGCGCACGTTTCGTGCGTTTCTGCGACGCGTTCAACATTCCACTGATCACATTTGAGGATGTACCGGGATTCCTGCCCGGGATACAACAGGAATACGGCGGCATCATCAAGCACGGCGCGAAGCTGCTGTATGCGTTTGCCGAAGCGACGGTACCGAAAATCACCATAATTACAAGAAAGGCCTACGGCGGAGCGTATTGCGTCATGGCGTCGAAACACATCCGCACCGATGCGAACTATGCATGGCCCACCGCGGAGATCGCGGTTATGGGTCCGGAAGGCGCGGTGGACATCGTATACAAGCGTGAACTCAGCGCTGCCGCACCCGGCGAGCGCGCCAAACTGCGTCAGGAAAAGATCGCCGAGTTTCGCAGCCGGTTCGCCAATCCGTTCGTGGCCTCTGAGCGAGGCTACCTTGACGGAGTCATTGAACCCGCGGATACTCGCAAGCTCGTCATCACGTCGCTGCGCGCTCTGGAAAACAAGCGCGACTCCAACCCGAAGAAGAAGCACGGCAATATCCCGCTCTAAGTGTTGTTGGCAGGAAACCTGACTCGTCGGACTGGTACACGGGAATCTGGCATTAACAATCCTTATAGAAAACCTCCTGTCCATTCGAATCCAGCCCCTTGGCACCCGCGAATATGTTCGCTAAGCTTCTTGACACTGATGTGAGCTTTCGCTTCGGCTTGCGTCCGGATGAGATCCATGTTCCAGCCTCGCATCATCCCTGTCCTGTAATCCGCCTCTGACGCGGATCTGAAATTCTTCCCTTCTCTCTTGGTGTTCTTGGCGGCGCGGGTATTTCCATCGCAAACCGGCTCGCGCAGAAATAGTTGGGATTTTATGAGTTCACAGGAAACTGTTTTTGCCTCACCACCCTCAACCTTCTGGGGGTCGATTCGCGAGGCCCTGCGCGGAACGCATCAGGACTTCACCGCGGGCAATTTGAACCGCGCAATCCTGCTTCTGGCCATTCCCATGGTCCTCGAAATGGTACTGGAGTCTCTGTTCGCCGTGGTGGATGTGTTCTGGGTCGGGCGGCTCGGCGCAGATGCGATTGCTACCGTCGGGCTGACGGAATCGGTCCTCAGCCTGGTGGTGGCCATCGGCTTTGGCCTCGGCATGTCCACCACGGCGATGGTCGCGCGGCGCATCGGCGAAAAGGATCCCGCCGATGCCGCGGTGGCCGGGGTGCAAGCGATCATAATCGGTTTGGCGATGTCGCTGCTCATCGGCGTGCCTTGTTGGTTCTACGCGCCATGGCTGTTGCAATTGATGGGGGCTTCTCCGGAAATTGTGGCAACGGGCTCCGGCTACGCGCGCATTGCGCTGGGCGGTTGCGGCGCGATCGTGATGCTCTTCCTTAACAACGCGATCTTCCGCGGTGCAGGCGATGCCGCGACCGCCATGCGCCTTCTTTGGGTCTCCAACATCATCAATCTGCTGCTCGATCCATGCCTGATCTTCGGTTGGGGACGGTTCCCGAAGCTCGGCGTCACGGGCGCCGCGCTCGCCACGTTCATCGGGCGCAGCATAGGCGTGCTGTATCAGTTCTACCGGCTGCTGCGGGGCACCGAGCGGATCCACATCTTAGTGTCGCAACTTCGCGTGAATTTGCGCGTGTTGTTGCGGCTGCTGCGTGTTTCGCTGACGGGCATTCTGCAATTTGCGATCGCCAATGTCAGTTGGATTGGGCTCGTGCGCATCATCAGCCTCTTCGGCTCAGCCGCGCTGGCGGGCTACACCATCGCGATTCGCATCGTGATCTTCCTGATCCTGCCAAGCTGGGGCTTGAGCAATGCGGCCGCCACGCTGGTGGGCCAAAACTTAGGCGCGAAACAGCCGGAGCGCGCGGAACAGTCCGTGTGGCGCACCGGCCTCTACAACATGATCTTTCTTGGGTCGCTCGGCGTGTTCTTTGCGTTCTTCGCGGGGCCGGTGGTTCGACTGTTCATCAGCGATCCGGAAGTCGTGCCGCTGGCCGCGGCGTGCCTGCGCATTATCAGCTACGGGAACATTGGGTACGCGTATGGCATGGTGATGCTGCAGGCGTTTAACGGAGCAGGTGATACCGTCACGCCGACGATCGTGAATTTATTCGGCTACTGGCTACTTGAAATTCCCTTGGCTTATGCGCTGGCGGTTCCTCTCAAGATGCAGGCGAATGGTGCGTACATTTCGATTGTCATTGCAGAGGCGTCCATCGCCGCGGCCGGCCTGCTGCTGTTCCGGCGCGGGCGGTGGAAGAGGCAGCAAATCTGATCCCGTCCAAGGGGACAGAGGTTGGCGGCGGGGAAAGGCTATTCGTGTCGGCCTACTTACCGGCACAACGCCACAACGCACAATACGACACGCAGGTGTTACGTGGTCCGTGGAGCCGCTTTCTCGCGTGATAGAATTCGCGTGACTGCATAGTCATCTATGTTCCGAAAAATTCTGATTGCCAATCGCGGTGAGATCGCGGTGCGCATCTTGCGCGCCTGCCGCGAAATGGGCATTCCATCGGTTTGTGTGTTCAGCGAGGTCGACCGCACAGCGCTTCACGTGCGCCTTGCCGATGAGGCTTATCTCATCGGGCCTGCCCCTTCGCGGGAGAGCTATTTGCGCATTGACAAGCTGATCGACGTGGCGCGGCGTTCGGGGTGCGACGCGATCCATCCCGGCTATGGCTTCCTGGCGGAAAATCCGGCGCTTCCGCGGGCCTGCACCGACCGGGGTATCACGTTCATCGGCCCTCCGCCGGAAACCATGGAGCTAATGGGCTCAAAGACTGCGGGCAAACAGCTGGCACGCCGCGCGGACGTTCCCACGGTACCCGGCACGGATGAGCCGATTGAGAATGCCGAGGCCGCGCGATCGCTGGCGCGCACCATGGGCTACCCGGTGGTCCTGAAAGCCGTTGCCGGTGGCGGTGGCAAGGGCATGCGCGTGGTTAACGAAGACGAGGCTTTCGCTTCCGCGTGGCGCGATGCGTCGTCCGAGGCGCTGAATGCGTTCGGCGATTCCCGGGTGTTCCTTGAAAAGTACCTGGATTCGCCTCGCCATATTGAGATTCAGATTTTCGCGGACTCGCACGGGCGAGTGGTCTCTCTGGGTGAGCGCGAGTGTTCCGTGCAGCGGCGTCATCAGAAGGTGATCGAAGAGGCGCCTTCGACGGTGGTCACCCCGGACCTTCGGCGGAAAATGGGTGAGGCAGCAGTGCGGTTGGCGCGCGCCGGAGGGTACATCAATGCTGGTACGGTGGAATTTCTCGTCGACGCCAGCCTGAATTTTTATTTTCTGGAAGTAAACACGCGCCTGCAGGTGGAACATCCCGTCACAGAGCAGGTCACCGGACTGGACCTGGTGAAGCTGCAGATCGCCATTGCTGCGGGGCACCGGTTGCCCTTCGCGTGGGAAACCATCACGCCGCGCGGGCACGCAATGGAAGTGCGCCTCTACGCGGAAGATCCCGACAACAATTTCTTTCCGTGCCCGGGAAGAATTTTGGCCCGGCGCATCGCCACAGGACCGGGGATTCGCCTGGATGAGGGCGTGTATCGCGGCTGGGTTGTGCCGATTGAGTACGACCCGTTGCTGAGCAAGCTGATTGCCTGGGGCAACAGCCGCGA
>Ga0187781_10001924_pt1 | contig 15784 bp, 19 predicted proteins | sample 0715_SJ02_MP02_2_FD_132447 | JGI IMG/M metagenome (GOLD analysis project Ga0187781, IMG submission 132447) | Tropical peat soil microbial communities from peatlands in Department of Meta, Colombia - 0715_SJ02_MP02_20_MG | ecosystem: Environmental > Terrestrial > Soil > Wetlands > Peat | place...
CAGGCGGGAGGGTCGAGGACGAGAGTCTTGGATCGGGCTGTCTCATCGACCAGCTCGACCACGGTCGCGAGCTGCCAGGTCAGACGCCCTGATAGCGCTGCTCGAGCCATGGGTCGCCGTGGTTGTGGTAGCCGTAGGTCTCCCAGAACCCCGGCTCATCGTCGAGCGTCAGCGTCAATCCGCGTACCCACTTGGCGCTCTTCCAGAAGTACAGATGCGGCACCAGCAGCCGCGCGGGGCCGCCGTGCTCCGGGTGAAGCGGCTCGCCGTCGAACTCGTAGGCCACCCACGCCTTGCCGCCTGTGACGTCCTCGAGCGGGAGGTTCGTGGTGTACCCGCCGTCGGAGAAGGCGGTCACATACTCGGCCTCGGTGCCGACGCTCTCGAGCAGCGTGTCGACCGACACGCCCTTCCAGTGCGTGTCGAACTTCGACCACTTGGTCACGCAGTGGATGTCGACGGTCGGGGTTTCGGCCGGCAGCGCGAGCAACTCCGGCCACGTCCACGACGCCGAGTGGTCGACCTGGCCGTCGATCCGGAAGCTCCATTGATCGAGCGGCGTGCGCGGGGTGGGTCCGGCCGACAGGACCGGGAAGCCCGTCTCCACGTATTGCCCTGGCGGCAGACGGGAAGGATCGACCGTCGGCCGGCGCCGTCCGGTGAACCCGCGCGAGATCGGCGACATCAGCTCGCCGCCGCGTGCCCGATCTGGACTCGGATCATCCACAGCTGCTTCTCGAGCTCGCGGAGGACCTCGATCAGCACGTCCTGGCTGGCGGCGTCGATATCGCCCATTCGGTCCATGCGCTCGCGCACGCGGTCGGCGACGTCGTTCAGCCGCTCGCTCAGGTCGCGCACGACCACGTGGCTGCCGAGCGCTCCTCGCTCGATGCGTGCCAGCCCGCTGCCGGCCACCGTCGCGCTCTGGCCGTCGACGTAGTAGCCCAGCGCCACCGCTCTCTCGGCGACCACGTCCGAGAGCTCCCGCCACGAGTCGACGAACTCATCGAGCTGCTCGTGCAGCGGCTTGAACAGGGGCCCGGTGACACTCCAGTGCAGCTGCTTGCCGAACAGCGAGAGGTCGACCAGCTCGACCAGCGTCGCCTGCAGCTGGTTGCCGACGTCCTCACGTTGATGCGGCTCGGCTAGGGCCGGAAGATGCGCCTGTGTACTTGATGCCATGTTCTGCTCCTGATCGGACGATTGTGAGCACCGGCGGGTTCCTGCTGAGATCAGCTTAATCGCGGCCAGCGGTGGTCGTGGACTCGTTTTTTTGTGCCCGGTGAGCTAAGTCGCCAGAATGAGTGGTCGTGAGCGACCCCGAACCTGCGCCTAGGGCCTCGACGCCATCCAACAAGGCGGTCCCGCCGGCGAATATGCCGCGCGACAAACAGGGCTGGCGCGTGGCCCCGGCCCCGGATGGACGCGGGATGCCGGAGGAGCACAAGCCGGCGCCGCCGCACCGCTGGCGCGGGCTGTGGATCTCCTTCCTCGTCCTGCTGGCGTTGAACTGGCTGTCGGTGCTGGTGTTCCAGCCCGCTGGCCAGCCGCGGGTCACGGTGCCGTTCAGCCCGTACTTCCTGAACCAGCTCGAGGCCGGTCAAGTGGCGTCGATCTCCGCAAAGAGTGGCGCGATCGACGGCACGTTCAAGGCCGCGGTGCACTACCCGGAGAGCACCTCGACGGCCACCACCCTGTTCGCCACGCAGGTCCCGTCGTTCTGGAACACGAACGAGCTGACCACGCTTCTTCAGTCCAAGGGAGTGCAGGTCAACGCGAAGAACCCGAACCCGGGGACCTCGGTGCTGACCGAGCTGCTGCTCGGATTCGGCCCCACGCTCCTCTTGTTCGCGGTGATCTACTTCATCGCCCGGCGCGCCATAACGTCCGGCGGCGGTGGCGGCCTCGGCGGGCTGGGGGCATTCGGGCGCTCGCAGGCCCGGCGCGTCGACCCGGAGAAGATCCGGGTGACGTTCAACGACGTGGCCGGAATCGACGAGGCCAAGGGGGAGCTGACCGAGATCGTCGACTTCCTGAAGACCCCGGAGCGCTACCAGAAGCTGGGCGGCCGGATGCCCCACGGCGTGCTCCTGTACGGCCCGCCGGGCACGGGCAAGACGCTGCTGGCGCGCGCGGTGGCCGGGGAGGCCCACGCCGCGTTCTTCTCGATCGCCGCATCGGAGTTCATCGAGGCGATCGTCGGCGTCGGCGCCGCGCGCGTGCGCGACCTGTTCGCCAAGGCCAAGGAGGCGGCGCCGTCGATCATCTTCATCGACGAGCTCGACGCGATCGGCCGCTCGCGTCAGGGGTCGATCTCGGTCACCGGCGCCAACGACGAGCGCGAGCAGACGCTCGACCAGATCCTGACCGAGATGGACGGGTTCGAGCCGAGCGAGGCCGTCGTCGTGATCGGCGCGACCAACCGGGCCGAGATCCTCGATCCCGCCCTGCTCCGGCCCGGGCGGTTCGATCGCCGGGTCGCCGTGCAGCCACCCGACCGGGCCGGGCGGGCGAAGATCCTCGAGGTGCACACGCGCTCGATACCGCTGGCCAGTGACGTCGATCTCGGGGCACTGGCCTCGACAACGCCGGGCATGGTCGGGGCTGACCTCGCCAACCTGTGCAACGAGGCGGCGCTGCTCGCCGCCCGCCGCAACCACGACAAGGTGACGATGGCGGACTTCACCGACTCGCTCGAAAAGATCATCCTGGGTGCGCCGCGCGGAATCATGCTGAGCAAGGAGGACCGCGAGCGGACCGCCTACCACGAGTCAGGGCACGCGCTGATCGGGATGCTCACCCCCGGAGCCGACCCCGTCCGCAAGGTGTCGATCATCCCCCGTGGCCAGGCGCTCGGGGTGACGTTGTCGACGCCCGACGCCGACCGGGTGTCGTACTCGCGCGAGGAGCTCGAAGCCAAGATCAAGGTGGCGCTGGGCGGCCGCACGGCCGAGGAGGTCGTCTACAAGCAGATCACCACGGGCGCCGAGTCGGACCTCCAGCAGCTGACGCAGATCGCGCGGTCGATGATCGGGCGCTGGGGCATGAGCGACAAGCTCGGTCCGCTGACGCTGCTCCCATCGGATGGGCAGGGGCCGCTGCTGCCCGGTGCGAGCGAGACCTCTCCGCAGTTGCAGTGGCTGATCGACCAAGAGGTCCAGACGCTGGTCGAGCACCTCCACACCGCGGCGACCAAGCTCCTGACCACCCACCGCGATCAGCTCGAGAGTCTCGCCCAGGCGCTGCTCGTGGCCGAGACGCTCGATGCGCCGGCGGCCTACGCCGCCGCCGGCGTCCCAATGCCGCCGCCACCTCCCGCGCCCGAGCCCGAGCCGCCGGTGACGCCGGTGACGCCGGTGACGCCGGCGACGCCGGCGGCCGAGCCGGTGGCGGTGTCCGCATCCGAATCGCCGAGCGCGTAGGCGCCCTGTCGCCTTCGCTCGATGGCGTCCGCGGTGGGGCGACGGCCACTGAAAATAATCCTCGGAAAATGCGGGATCAGCTAGACTCCCGCGGCTCGTGGCCGGTGGACGCTTTGCTGAGTTGGTAGTGCGTCTTCCCAAGACGCGCGCAGCGCTTGCTTACGCCGAGGAGCGCCACGCCGGGCAGCGGCGCAAGACCGACGGCGCACCGTTCATCGAGCATCCGGTCGAGGTCGCCTTGCTCCTGTACCGCGCGGGCGCGCCGGACGACGTCGTCGCGGCCGGGGTGCTGCACGACACGATCGAGAAGGCCGGCGCTTCTGTGGGCGAGCTCCACGAGCGTTTCGGTGCCCGTATCGCATCGCTCGTGGCCGCGGTGAGCGAGGATCGGGAGATCCGCGGCTATTCGCGTCGTAAGGCGGCGTTGCGCGACCAGGTCGCCGCCGCCGGACCCGAGGCGCAGATGGTGTTCGCGGCCGACAAGATCTCAAAGGTCCGCGAGCTTCGCTCCTCGCGATCGCCCGCCAAGCTCCCTCAGCGTCGCCTGACGCACTACCGCCGCTGCCTCGAGCTGCTCGAGCGGCTGCTCGCCGATTCGCCCCTGGTCGTGCAGTTGCGGACCGAGTTCGACGGGCTGGCCGCGCCCATCGCTGCCTAAGGCGCGGTCACTTCCTCGGTCACCGCGTCGATCCCGGCCAGCCGGGCGGCGAGCTCGTCCGTGAGGCCGTACCGGGCGGCCAGCGCCGCCGGCGCCGTGTAGGTGAGCTTGGTCTGATCGCCATCGGCCCAGACCAGTACCTTGAGGGGCAGGTCGAGCGCGGCGAGCGGCGCGGCCTGCATCACCGGCGTGCCGGCCACCGGGCTCCCGAACACGACCACCTTGGTGTCCCGGAGCTCGAGCCCGTGGGCCGCCGCCCCGCCGCTGTGGTCGAACACGGCGAACAGCTTGAGGCCCTTCGCCGCGACCACGTCGGTCAGGCGTTTGACGGTGTCCGGGACCGAGAACGGGCTGACCTTCGTCGTCAGTTCCACGGTCGGGGTCACGGGCGTGCCGTTTCAATGCGACTGTCGGCGGCGCCTGACGGCGGCGCCTCGGCGCGCGGGTTGACGAGCGGGGTCAGCGTCGCCTCGAGGCGGTCGCGCAGATGCTCGTGCTGGGGCGGCAGCCGCAGCTGCTCACCGAGGTGCTCCGGGTCCTCGTCGATCGCGAACCCAGGGCTCGGCGTGGCCAGCTCGAACAGCACCCCGCGCGGCTCGCGGAAGTAGATGCTGAGGAAGTACTGGCGGTCGATGACCGGCGTCGGGCGCTCGCCTGCCTGCGCCAGGCGTTGGCGCCACGCCGCGTGCTCGTCGTCGCGGTCGCACCAGGCGATGTGGTGGACAGTGCCGGCGCCGTGGACCCCGGCCGTCGCCGGCGGATCGTCGTAGCCGTAGTTCGCGGTACGCCGGCCTTCCAGGCGGTACTCGCCCGGCGCGACCAGCTCGAATCCCATCGTCTCGGTCAGGATCTTGTGCTCCCGCTCGCGACCCGGACCGTATACGCGGACGCCGTCGAATCCTTGGAGAGCATGCTCGGCGGGGATGTCGTCGGCGTGCGCAGTTTCGGGCTCGTCCTGGGTTTTGACCACGGCGAGTTCGAGGTTCAAGCCTTCAGGGTCGTCGAAACGAATGGCGTCCTCGAGCTCGTGGACCTCGACGTTCTCGTCGGCCAGCCGGTCGGTCCAGAAGGCGAGCGCGTCGGTCGAGGCGACGCGCCACCGGAGCCGGTGGATCATGCCGGCGCCGGCGCGTCCGCGGGCCGCGTCGGGGAACTCGAAGAAGGTGAGGATCGAGCCGGGCGCCCCGCGCTCGTCGCCGTAGTACAGGTGGTAGACGTCGGGCGCGTCGAAGTTGACGGTCTTCTTGACGAGCCGGAGGCCGAGCACGCGGGCATAGAAGTCCACGTTGCCGGGCGCGTCGGCGGTGATGCACGTGATGTGATGAATCCCGTCCAGCTCCATATCGTTCGTCTCCCGCTCGTGGTGTCACCTTCACCTTTGCAAAGCCGTCAAGGGGGCGGGTGGAGGAAGCGGTGGGACGGTCGGTTTCGCGGCCCTTGCACCCGGGTCTGGCGCTGGCCCATGGACAACCTGCCAAACCCACCCCGGCACGGCTGCGCTGGCGACATAAGCGTGGTGGGCATGCTTATGTGTCGCGGGGGTGGCCGGCGGGAGGGCGCTCTGCCGGGTTTTACAGGGCGGCCTACTGGAGGTACCGCTCAACGGTGTCCGCGTCGCGGACGTGCGCGTCGTCGGGGTTGGCGCCCGCGTCGCGGAGCGCGCGGCGCTGGCGGAGCAGGTCCCAGCAACGGTCGAGCTCGACCTCCACCGCGCGCAGGCGCTCCTGGTCGTCCTCAAGGCGATCGGCGTCGTAATGGTCGGACTCTTCGCGGTGGCGAAGCTCGTGCTCTTCGGCGACCAGCTTCTCGATCCGGTTGGCGATGGTCTCGTCGGTCACGTCGCCAATGCTACGCCACTGATTAATCGGGGGTCGGCGGCGGCTGACGGCGGCGCCTTAGCGATGGTGGTTCACGACCTCGATGTTGTTTCCGTCAGGGTCGAGGAGGAACGCGGCGTAGTAGCCGGGGTGATACTGCGGACGCTCCCCCGGCTCGCCGTTGCTCCGGTGCCCGGCCCCCACGCCGGCCTGGTGGAAGCGCTGGACGTCTCCGTCGTCGTCGGTGGCAAACGCCATGTGGAGCTGCTCAGTCGGCGGTCCGGCCAGGAGCGAGAACGATCCGGTGGCGCCCCGGTACTGCACGCGCTCCGTCGTGTCCCGGTCCTTGCGGATGCCGGCGTGCGGCGCGATCGTGTCGTAGAAGGCCCGCGCGCGGTCGAGATCGGCGACCCGGATCCACAGGTGATCGACGATCCCGCCGCGCCGCAGAGCGTTGTCGTGGACGGCCTCGGCGCTGTTGCCGTCGGGGTCGAGCAGGAAGCCGCCGTAGTAGTCCTCGGCGTATTGCGGCCGTAGCCCGGGCGCACCGTCGTCGCGAAAACCCGCCTCGGTGCCCGCCCGCCAGAAGGCGTCGACCAGCTCGCGCGAGGGCGCCACGAACCCGACGTGCAGCCGCCGCGCGGGAGGATGGTCGGGATCGGTCGCGATCACGATGAAGTCCTGCCAGCGAGCGAACGTCTCGGTGCGCGCGCTCTGTTCGATCCCGAGCGCCTGGAGCACGGTGGTGTAGAAGCGTTCGGAGTCGTCGAAGTCACTGACCCGTATCGTCACGTGGTCGAACATGGCCCGGACAAGATACGAGCTACAGGCGGTGCTGTTCGACCAGGACGGCGTGCTGATCGACTCGGAGGGCGCGTGGGATGCGGCCCGCCGAGCCATCGTGGCCGAGAACGGCGGGCACTGGAAGCCCGCGGCGACCCGGGCGATGATGGGGATGAGCGCGCCCGAGTGGTCGCGTTACCTGCACGACGAGCTGGGAGTTGCGCTCGAGCCCCGGGAGATCAGCGACCGCGTCGTCGCGCACCTTCTGGCCGGGTACCGTCGTGCCTTGCCGCTGATCCCGGGGGCGGTCGCGGCGGTCAAGCGGATCGCGGCACGCTGGCCGGTGGCGCTGGCCTCCTCGGCCAACCGCGAGGTGATCGACGCGGTGCTGGCCGGGAGCGGCCTCACCGGAGTGTTCGGCGCGACGGTGGCGGGCGAGGAGGTGGCGAACGGGAAGCCCGCGCCCGACATCTACCTGCAAGCCGCGCACCGGCTCGGCGTGGACCCAGTTCGGTCGGCCGCGGTCGAGGACTCGACCAACGGGCTGCGCGCGGCGGCGGCCGCGGGGACATTGGTGGTGGCGTTTCCCAACCGGGAGTTCCCGCCGGAGCCGGCGGCGCTCGAGCTGGCGTCGGTCGTGCTCGACTCACTCGACGAGCTCTCACCGGAGTTGCTCGAGCGGCGGTAACGTGGCCTGATGACCGATCGCCAGAAGCGACTCTCGTTGGTCGCGGCGATCCTGGGCTCGTTCGTGGCGGGGCTCGACGCGACCGCCGTAAACGTGGCGCTGCCGGCGATCCGCGCCGATCTCGGCGGGGGGCTCGCCGGCCAGCAGTGGGTGTCGAACGCGTACCTGCTGACGCTGGGGTCGCTGATCCTGATCGGCGGCTCGTTGGGAGATCTGTTCGGAGAGCGGCGGGTGTTCTCGATCGGGGTGGGCGGCTTCGGCCTGCTGTCACTGGGGTGCGCGATCGCGCCCAGCATCGAGTTCCTCATCGCCTGCCGGGCGATCCAGGGCGCGTTCGGCGCGCTGCTCATGCCCAGTTCGCTGGCGGTGATCGTGGACGCCTTCCCGCGCGAGGAACGCGGTGGCGCGATCGGCTCGTGGACGGCCTGGTCGGGGATCGCGACCGTGATCGGGCCGCTCGCCGGGGGCTATCTCGTGGATGCCGTCTCCTGGCGGCTGATCTTCGCCGTGAACATCCCGTTCGTCTTGGCGACGCTGGCGATCGTGTCGATCGCCGTCCCGGCTCGGGCGCCCGGCGCTCCGCACACCCGAATCGATTGGGTCGGCGCCGTGCTCACCTTCCTCGGCCTGGCCGGTCCGGTGCTGGCGCTGATCCGCCAGCCGGTGGTGGGCTGGAGCAGCCCCGAGGTGTGGGCGCCCTTGATCGGAGGCCTCGCGCTGCTTGCCGCCTTCGTTCTCTGGGAGTCCCGGACCCCGAACCCGATGCTGCCGCTCGGCCTGTTCAAGCGACGCAACTTCACGGTCGGCAACGTGCAGACGTTCACCATGTACGGCGGGCTCAGCGTCACGTTCTTCCTGCTCGTGCTGTTCCTCCAGGAGGTGGCTGGCTACAGCGCACTGGACGCGGGCCTCGCGACGATGCCCTCGACGATCGTGCTGTTCCTGCTGTCCAAGCGGATGGGCCGTCTGGCGGACCGCTTCGGGCCTCGCCTGTTCATGGGCTTCGGGCCGCTGCTCGCAGCGGTCGGGCTGGCCCTGATGCTCCGGCTGGACGCGCACGTGTACTACTTCACCGACCTATTCCCGGCCCTGGTCGTGTTCTCGCTCGGCCTGGCCTGCACGGTGGCGCCGCTGACCGCCGCGGTGCTGTCCGACGCCGACGAGGGGAACGCCGGCATCGCCTCGGGGGTCAACAACGCGATCGCACGCGTGGCGGGGCTGATCGCGATCGCGTCGATCGGCGCGGTGATCTCGGCCCAGTTCAAATCGAAGCTCGAGGGGCATCTGGCCGGCGTCTCGTTGTCACCCGCCGCCCGGACCGCGGTGGCGCAGGCGCGACAGCAGACGCTGGCCCATGTCGACGCCGCGCGGGTCGGCGCAACCGTCGCCCACGCCGTGCAGGTGGCCTCGGTCGACGCGTTCCACGTGGGTATCGGGATCTCGGCGGTGCTCGTCGGGCTCGGCGGGCTGATCGGCCTGGTCGGGATCGTCAACCCGCGACGGGTCGTGCGCTGTGAGGACTGCGCCGGCGGCCAGCTGGCGGGACAACCGCGCGCGCTCGCTCTTGCTCGGCTGCGCCGAGCGGGATCTCAGGCTGCCACAGTGCTGGCGCGACGCTCCGCCTGAACGACGCGCGCCTGCCGGCTGTCCATCCACAGCTCCCAACGCCGGGACTCGGCGTTTCGCGGCTCGCGGAAGTGATACGGCCGGCGCCCCTCGAACTCCATGACCCGCATCCGGCAAGCGCCGCCGAGCACGGACGCGATCCGTCGGCGCGGCCAGCCGATCGCATCCTCGATCTGCGGGAAGGGCCGCGGCTGGTCGGGCGCCTCGGCCAACGCGGCGAGCAGCTCGCGCATCAGATCGCTGCAGCGATCATAGAAGCGCGCGATCTCGCCGTCGTGCGCCATCGCGTTGTCAGGCGCGTGCTCGAGTGTTGGCACGTTTTGGGAATGTACCCGTGTGAGCTCGATCCGCCCCTGCCACGACGACGAGCGCGCACAGATCCTGCGCATCATCAACCTCGCGGCCGAGGCCTACCGCGGCGTGATCCCGGCCGACTGCTGGCACGAGCCGTACATGCCGGCGGAGGAGCTCGAGCAGGAGATCGCGGCCGGGGTCGCGTTCTGGGGGTATGAGGCGGACCGGGAACTGCTTGGCGTGATGGGCATCCAGCCGGTGCGCGACGTCGAGCTGATCCGCCACGCCTACGTGCTCCCGGGGCGCCAGCGGCTCGGCGTCGGCGCCGCGCTGCTCGAGCATCTGATGGGCCTGGCAGAGCGGTCCGTGCTCGTCGGCACGTGGGCGGCCGCGGAGTGGGCGATCCGCTTTTACGAGCGCCACGGCTTCGAGCTGATCGCCCGGGAGGAGACGGCATCGCTGCTGCGCGCGTATTGGAGGATTCCCGATCGACAGATCGAGACCTCGGTCGTGCTGGCGGGACCGCCGCCCGATTGACGAGCCCGCCCACGCGCTGAAGATTCGCCGGCAGGGTGCCGATCACTTGGGGCGGCGGCTCCCCCGATCCAGGACACTCGTGGCCATCCAGTCAGCGAGCGCGCTCAGCGCCTACCTAACCGCAGACTCCTCCGCGTCGATCGGCGCCGGGATCCCCGAGCGGCCGACACCTGGAACTCCCGCGCCGGCGGGCGCCGGCGAGGGGAAGGTCGGTGCCGTGGATCGCGAGCAGGAGCAGGCACCCGAGGACGGCGGTCCTCCGAGCGTCGAGACCGCCCTCCCTCCCCTCTACGGGAGCAACGCCAGGTCCGTGGCGGCGGGTATGCGGACCGCCAGCCTCTCGCTATTCGCCTGAGCTCGCTCGGTTCAATTCAGGGTCTCGACCCCGACCCGAGGAGGACCGATGATCGCGCGCACCTGGCGCGGCGCCGTCCGGCAGACGGACGGCGATGCCTACGCGCACTACATGGCCGCCACCGGCCTGGCCGGCTACACGAGCACCGAAGGCAACCGCGGCGCGTGGATGCTCCGCCGCGACGTGGGCGAGAAGACCGAGTTTCTGATGTTCACCCTGTGGGACTCGATGGAGGCGATCAAGGCGTTCGCGGGCGAAGATCCCGACGTCGCGGTGTTCTACCCCGAGGACGAGCGCTTCCTGATGGAGCGCGACCACTTCGTCTCGCACTATGTGGTTGACCGGTACGCCGCACCCTGACAGCGGCGTGGTGATACAACGTGGCCATGCCGCGGGCGGTGCGGTTCGACTCCTACGGAGACGTCGACGTCCTGAACGTCGTCGACGTCGAGCGCCCGACGCCCGGCCCCGGTGAGGTGCTCGTCCAGGTCAAGGCCGCCGGCATCAACCCGGGAGAGGCGTCGATCCGCAAGGGCCTGCTGCACGACCGATGGCCGGCGACGTTCCCCTCCGGCGAGGGCAGCGACCTGGCCGGCGTGGTCGATGAGGTCGGACCCGGCGTGGATCAGTTTGCCGTCGGCGACGAGGTGCTCGGGTGGAGCGAGCGGCGCTCGAGCCATGCCGAGCTCGTGGCCGTGCCCACCGATCAGCTGATCCGCAAGCCCTCCGACGTGTCCTGGGAGGCGGCCGGGGCCCTGTACGTCGCCGGCGCCACCGCGTGGGCGACGGTGCGGGCGGTCGGCGTGTCGGCCGGCGACACGGTGGTGGTGTCCGGCGCCGCCGGCGGCGTCGGGTCGCTCGCCGTACAGCTCGCCGTGAGGGCCGGAGGAAAGGTGATCGGCCTGGCCAGCGAGCATCACCACGAATGGCTGCGCGCCCACGGCGTGATCCCGGTGAGCTACGGCGAGGGCGTCGTCGAGCGGATCCGCGCGGCGGCCGGCGACGGTGTCGACGCGTTCATCGACACCTTCGGCGGCGGTTATGTGCAGATGGCGATCGAGGAGCTGGGGGTGGCGCCCGAGCGCGTCGACACGATCATCGACTGGGAGACGGCGGGGCGTTACGGCGCCAAGATCGACGGGAGCATGGTTGGGACCAGCACCGAGGTCATGGCCGAGCTGGCCGGCCTGATCGACCGAGGCGAGCTCGAGGTCCCGATCGCCGCGACGTACCCGCTTGATCAGGTGCGCGAGGCCTTCCGGGAGCTCGAGCAGCGGCATACGCTCGGCAAGATCGTGCTCACGTTCTGATCGGGGCTCAGTACGGGATCCGGCCGTGGGCGCGCCACGCCGCGAGCTGGAAAAGCGCCGCCGCCGGCACGTCCCGGCCGGACAGCACGCACGTGTGCCCTTGCCGCAGCCAGGTGACCACCCGCTGTCCGCCCGCGGTCGAGAACGACGCGAGCTGCGTGCGGGCGCGGGTCAGGGTGCGCACGCCGGCGCCGGTGGCCAGCGGCTTGCCCGAGACGATCGTGTAGGCGATCCGCTGCGCGCCGCGGCGATAGAAGACCGTGGTCATGACGCGGCCGTCGATACGGTCGGTCCGGGCGCCGGTGGCGCGCCAGCCGAAGCGATCCTCCCAGTAGGGGAACGGCAGGCCCGCCGCGCGCAGCCGGGGCAGCGTGACCCGGCCGTCGGGCGGCTCGGCCACGGTCGCGACCGCGGGGCGTGCGGCGAGCGTCGCCGCCTGCGCCACCGTGAGGCCGGGCTCGCCGCCGGCGATCAGGGCGAGGATCGTGGCGAGCGTGACCGCCGGGGCACCCAGGCCGAGACCGAGGCGTCGGGGCGTCAGCCAGCGTGCACGCCGGCGGGCCGGGCGCGCGCTCAGCGCGCGGTGGCGCATGCGCACGGACAGCGGGGCGCGCTCTCGCTGGGCGGCCGCTCGCGTCGCGGCCACCACCCAGCGCTGCTCGGACAACCGGCGCTGGAGCGCGGGCGAGCGCGCGACGAGCCACTCGGCGAGCTCGCGGCGCGGGCCCGCGAGCGTCCCATCGGCGAGCCGGGCGAGGTCGCGCTCAAGGGCGGTGGAGCGAGGGCGGCCGTGCCGATCGCGCATCGCGCCCTACCCCGAGGCCCCGGGGCGGCCCTCGTCGCCAAGCGCCTCCGCGAGCCGCCGGCGGGCCCGGTACAGCCGCGTCGTGATCGTCGCCTCGCGCACGCGTAGGGCCCGCGCCGCCTCGCGGTAGGACAAGCCCACCACGTCGATCGCGACCAGGGCCTCGCGGAACGGGTCGGGCAGCTTGGCGATCATCGCGTAGAGCTCGGAGGAGTTCAGCGCCGCCTCGGGCGCAGGGGCGTTCCGGTCCTCTACGCGGTCGAGCTCATCCGGGAGCGGATCAGGTCGCGGCCGGCGTGCCGCCGCGCGCAGCCGCGAGAAGTGCGTGTTGCGCAGGACGCGCAGGAGGTATCCCAGGTCCTCCTCGGAGCGAAGCATGCGCGGCTTCTGGAGGACGCGCGCGTAGGTGTCCTGGACGAGGTCCTCGGCATCCTCGCGGCTACCGCACAGCGCCCAGGCGGCGCGGTAGAGACGGTCGATGTGGTCGCCCAGGTGGTTGGGGTCGAGCTGGCGGGCCGGCGACCCGACGTTGGCGGAAAGCGCGAGCGCCTGTTCTGCGACGTGCACGCCCCGTAAGACGCCCGGTTCTCAGCGGACCTTCCCGGCGGACCCTCGTGGAACTTTGGCGATGCACCTGACAACTAGGGTGCAGCGCCAACGATCGGGCGCGACTAGATGATTGATTCCACGTTGGCCGGGACTGTTCGCCGAAGGCCACGGCGTCGGCTCGAGCCGTTCGCCGCAGGCTCCCCGCGCGGCGGGTGTATCGCCCCCGAGGTCTGCGGCGCCGGCGTGCTGCCTTTCCGAAGCAGAGGGACCCGGCATCCACCTGCAAATTCGGCCAATCGGCGCGTGATCGCAAGGCCTTGGCATCGTGTGCGTGTGGGGCATGCACACGATGCCAAGGCTCGCCCCGGGAGCACCGATTGGTGGGTTATGCAGGTCGGGGAGCGAGGGCGCGGTCCCCGAGCTCGACCGCCGCGCGCAGCTCAGCCCGCCAACGGGCAGCCGATCCGGCCGCCCGCGCCGCGGCGTCAATCATCTACTAAGCCGCGGGCAGGCTGAAACGCACGCGCGTCCCGACCATCGTGTCCGCGAGCCAGATGCGTCCGCCGTGCGCCTCGACGATCGCGCGCGACACCGCCAGTCCCAAGCCGGCGCCCGGGCTGGTCCGCGCCGCGTCGGTCCCGCCGCGGTAGAACGCCGTGAACACGCGCTCGCGCTCCTCCGGAGCGATCCCGTCGCCGGTGTCGGCCACCTCGAACTCGATTCCGCTGGCGACCGGCTCGGCGCGCACGACCACGCTTCCATCCGCCGGCGTGTGCCGGATGCCGTTCTGGATGAGGTTGAAGAGGACGCGCTGGAGCTTCTCGGGATTGGCGCGCGCCGGGCACAGCGTCTCGGGCACCTCGGCCAGCACGGCCACGCCCTTGGCCTCGGCCTGAAGGCGCATCGCCTCCACCGTCTCGGAGATCAACTCATGCAACGGCACCTGCTCGAGCGACCAGTTGATGTCGCCGGCCTCGAGCCGCGAGAGCTCGAACAGGTCGTCGATGAGCACGCCCAGCGCGTCGATGTGGGTGCCCATCCGGCGCAGGTAGCCGCGGCGGGTCTCGGCGTCCTCCACGATGTCGTCGCCGATCGCGTCCGCAAGCAGACGCAGCGAGGTGATCGGCGTGCGCAGATCGTGCGAGACGGCGGCGATCAGGTTCCGGCGGGCGGCCTCGGACTGGTCGCGGCGGGCCTCCTCCTCGCGCAGCTGGTGGATCATCGCGTTGGCCGCCGTGGCCAGCTCGGCCAGCTCGTCGTGGGCCGTGGTCTCGATTTTCACGTCGCGCCGGCCGCGTCCGACCGCGATCAGCCCGTCGCGGATCGCCTCGACGTCGCGCATGATCCCGCCGGCCACCGTGCGGGCGGCGACGATCGCGAGGAGTCCGGCGACGATGACGATCGCCGCCACGACCACGACCCCGCGAGTTGAGACCACCATCAGGGCGTCGCCCACGATCAGCGCCGCCAGGACCGGGGCGACCACGATCGCCACCACCAGCGCGAACTGGCGGCGCAGCGATCCGGCGCGCGCGCGGATCCAGCCTACGGGGCCGGGCGGTGTCATGGCTGGAACCGGTAGCCCACGCCCCAGACGGTTTGGATGTGACGTGGGCGCGCGGGATCGACCTCGATCTTCGAGCGCAGCCGGCGGATATGCACCGTCACCGTCGAGGTGTCGGTGTAGAACGAGTACTGCCACACGGCGTCCATCAGCTGGTTGCGCGAGAACGCCTGGCCGGGATGGCGGGCCAGGAACAGCAGGACCTCGAACTCGCGGTGCGTCAGCTGTACCTCCTCGCCGCGCACGTAAACCCTGCGCGCGGAGGGGTCGATCGTCATCTCGGTGAGCTCCATCAGCGCCTCCTGCGCCCTGGCGGTGTCGAAGCGGCGGAGCACCGCGTCGACCCGGGCCACCAGCTCGGCGGGCGAGAACGGCTTGACCACGTAGTCGTCGGCGCCCAGACGCAACCCGATGACGCGGTCAGACTCCTCGCTCTTGGCCGTCAGCAGGATCACCGCGATCCGGTCGCGGTCCTGGTCGCGCAGACGGCGCATGACCTCGAGACCGTCGATCCCGGGGAGCATCAGGTCGAGCACCACCAGGTCGGGGCGCTGGGTGGCGGCGGCGTCGAGCGCCTCGCGGCCGTCGGCGGCAACGCACGTCGCGTAGCCGGCGCGGTTGAGGTAGCGCGCCACCACCTCGGTGATCGTCGGCTCGTCGTCGACGACGAGCACCGAGCCCCGAACGTGGTTCTCCATGTTCCGGATTGTCGCAGTGCCATGGCGCCGATTCGAGCGGCCGGGCCGGCATTCATCGCCTGTTCAGATCCTCGGCGCAGGCGAGAGCGGGTGCGGGTCCTCGCGATCGAGCCGTATAGGCGCCACTCGGCCGGAACTCGCGCACAACCTCGGGGAAGCAACCCGCGGCGACCGGCGTCCTTGAGAGCACCATGAAACACCTGCGCATTCCGCTCGCCGCCGTCCTGCTCACCCTGATCGTGAGCGCGTGCGGATCGGCGTCCTCCACCTCCACCACACAGAGCACGAGCGCCGCGGCCACCGCCGCCACGACAACGTCCTCGACGACCACAACGACGGACACGACGCCGAAGCCCAAGCCCAAGCACCACGTTCACCACAGGCTGTCCGCCCACAAGGCGACAGTGGCGGCGACCACGCACACGACCACGACGACCGCGCCACCCCCGCCGGTGACAACCATGACCCACACGGCGACGACCCCACCGCCGCCACCGCCAACCACGACCCACACCGCAACGACTCCGGCGCCGCCACCGCCGACGCCGACCACGCACACGAGCGCGACGCCGATGCCGATGCCGACCAGCAGCTGCATTCCGCAGAACGGCGGCGGCGACGACGACTCGGACAACCACGGCGCCCCGAGCGACGGCGACGGCTGCCTGTAGACCCGCC
>Ga0187781_10001925_pt1 | contig 15784 bp, 13 predicted proteins | sample 0715_SJ02_MP02_2_FD_132447 | JGI IMG/M metagenome (GOLD analysis project Ga0187781, IMG submission 132447) | Tropical peat soil microbial communities from peatlands in Department of Meta, Colombia - 0715_SJ02_MP02_20_MG | ecosystem: Environmental > Terrestrial > Soil > Wetlands > Peat | place...
AAGTGCGGTGCGACCGTACAGGAGAATTATCGTCGTTTTGCTTGCACACGCTGCGACTTCTCGCTGCCCAAACACCCCGCAAGCCGTACCTTCGAATACGATGAAGTTGAGCAGCTGCTCAAGAATCGTCGTATCGGGCCGTTGACCGGGTTTCGCAGCAAGATCGGCAGACCCTTTGCGGCGGCGCTGAAGATCTCTCCCGAATTCAAGTTGGAATTTGATTTCGGCACCGGCGATGCCGAAAGCGACAACGCCGAGGTTGACTTCAGCGGCCTTTCGCCGCTCGGTTCCTGCCCCAAATGCGGTGCGAACGTGTACGAGCAGCCCATGGCCTACGTGTGCGAAAAGTCTGTGGGCGCGTCCCGCAGCTGCGACTTTCGCTCGGGACGCGTGATCTTGCAGCAACCGATTGAGCCCGAGCAGATGCGCAAGCTATTGCATGAGGGCCGCACGGATTTGCTGCGCGGTTTCGTATCCAACCGGACCCGGCGCAAGTTTGCCGCCTATCTCGTGCGCAAACCCGACGGCTCAACCGGTTTTGAGTTCGAAGCCCGGTCCGAACGATCCGGGGAGAAAAAGCCCCTGCCGACCGATGTGGCTAAGCCGGCAGCACGATCGGTCTTGACGTCGCCACCCGCACAAGCGCGCGCAAAACCCGCGGCCAAAGCAGCAAGGGGCCTGAAAGTTGCCAAAGCAGAAGGCGGCGCCACAGCGCCCACACCCGCCCCGGGACGTCGCAAGACCACAAGCCGGCCCGCCGCACCGTCGACAACGAGCAAGCGCCCAACGGCACGCAAGACACCCGCGGCTAAAAGTGCCGCGCGCACAAGCGCGCGTACCGTCGGCCGTCGCGCCGCTGCGAAATAGCCGCAGCAAGCTTGGCATTTCTTTGGGCGCCCTAGGGGCCGGCGTGTGAATATTCGACCGCCTCTTGACCGGCGCGTGCGCCCCGCGCATCGTGGCCGGCATGCCATTCGTTCATCCATCGAATCGACCGCCGCAAGACCCGGCGTTTTCCTTTGAAGCCCGCGCCAGCGGGTCGGTCACCGTGCTCACGCTCGAAGAGCTGGTTGCTCGTCTTCGGGCGTTGCACCCGCCGGCAACGTACCGACTGAGCCTAGATAGCGGCATTGAGTTTAAAAACGTGCGCCGCGCGCTGGAGCGGCCAATGACGGTGCGGCTTGATACGTGGCTGAAGCTAATGCGCAGCCTGCGCATCCGCACCGTTGCCGCAGCGCGTGCCGAAGACATCATTTGGCCAAGCGAGCAAACGCTGATCGTGGCTTTTGACAGCACGGCCTGCGCCCTGGTCAGGCCCTCGTGCGCAACGAGCCTGCGCGCCTGCCGCATGCGCCGGCGATGGAGCCGTCGGCAGCTCGCGCAGCGCGCGGGCGTCTCGATCGATGCCGTGGACTCGGTGGAGAACGGTCGCGGTCTGATGGGCAAGCTCTCCGCCATTTGCCATGCGCTCGGGCTACACCTGTTGTGTGCGCTGCCGCCCTGGCATGCGTCCTTAGAAGAGCTTTGGGCCGAGCAGGCCGCTCGCTGCCTTGCACGACCAGGTCAGTACGCGATGCGCGTCTGACGCGCAACCCGTGACAGCTGCGTTGGTGCGCTCTCACATGAGTGAGAGCATGGCATCGGCCGCGGCGATGGCTCGCAACAGCGACCGGTTGACGGTATCGGGGTCAACCTGCAGCGCAAGACACGCCTCACGGTGCGCCTCATAGTTGTCCGATTCCATGCTCAGCACGACGTTGCGATACGGGGCATACGGTCCCTGCCCACCAAGCAGGCCGTCAGCAACATCTTGCGGCAGGCCAACTTCGCTTAGCAACGCGTCCAAGGGCTGGCCTGTGATCATGTCGAGCAACGAAAAGGCACCGACGATAAAGCATTCGTCGGCCGCGTCCTGAGGGCGCCCTGTTGCAAGACACAGATTTTCCATGCAATAGCCTCGCACGAGGGTTGTGAATATCAGTGGCGCGGTACGGCGGTCCTTGGTGGAGATCGCCAAGATCAGGATGAGCCATTTAATCAGTCGCTGATAGCCAATGGAGGCAACCGCCTGGCGCAGTGATGCCGTCGGTGCGCCCCGGCGAAAGGCCACGCTGTTAGCCAGCGTAAGCAGCATGTAAGCAAGCAAGGGTTCGGCTTCAAATACTCTTTCGAGGGCACGCACGTCAGCGTCGGCCCGGATCAGCCGCACAAGCTCAAAGATCGCTCGCTGCGAAGGTGAAAACTCATGCGGTGACTTATGCATCGGCGTGGACAGCGGCCAGCCGACCAGAGCGTGCGATCCGGCCGCAAGTGCGGCCTCAGCGCGCGCCGGTGTGTCCGCATCGAGTGCAAGAACGGGGATCGGCGCCCGCTTCACAGCAGAGGAGGGGCCCACCAGATAATGAAAGAACTGCAACCGCTCGCGCGTGGGCATGGCCTCCTGCATGCGCAAGACCTGCCGCACGCCTTGCCTGCGCGACTGAAAAAGAATTCGCGCACGGGCCTCGTCCTGAAGGTCGGCTGCGGGAATTTCGAGCAATACGTTTCGTGGAGCAGACCAAACCGACATCGCCGCGTCAAGCGCACCTTCGACGGGCGCAAGCAATACCAGGCCGTGTGGAAATGGTGTTGACCCGTCATCGACGAATCCTCTTACTACCCCATCGAGCAACACACTGAGGGGAAGGGCACTGGACTGGCCGCGGCGGCGAAGCTCAAGCCGCACGCCTTTGGGACGCCGGTCGCGTCCGACCAGCACCTGCCAGCGCAACACCAACGATTCAAGCGTGATTGGGTCCGGCGTAGCGTCCGCGCCAGACGGATCGTCCGGTGATCTAGGTGGAATGTCGAACAAGTTACGCTCCCGTGCGCCCACCCCGCCCCGGGGCGCATGCGCTCGGCCATGCAGCCTCTCGAATAGCTTACGAAGGTCAAAAATCCCGGTTAGCCCGAGAAAGACCGTCTCCGCAGGCCAGTTGTGGCGATGCGTCATGCGAAAATGGTTTTTTGCCCTTTTTGCAGACCCATGCCGCTGTTTGCCGCGACCATCGCGCTATCTGCGCTGCTTCTTTTTCTTGTCCAGCCGATCATTGCCAAGCAGATCCTGCCTTGGTTCGGTGGCACGGCCGGAGTTTGGTCAGTCTGCATGGTCTTTTTCCAATCCGTCCTGCTGGCCGGCTATGCGTACGCGCATCTGCTCGTACGCTGGCTGCGTCCCTTGCAACAATTTCGCCTGCACGTCGCGCTGCTCTTGAGCAGCGTTGTGTTGCTGCCGATCATCCCCAATGCGACCCTCAAACCCCTTGGCGGCCAGGACGCGGCTGTGGCGATTTTGTTGGTGCTTGCTACGACGATCGGATTGCCATACTTCTTACTTTCCTCGACCGGCCCTTTGCTCCAGGCGTGGATCGCACACCGCTTTGCGGCCCGCAGCGTCTACCGCATGTTTGCCCTTTCGAACCTCGGTTCCCTGCTGGGACTTGTCGCTTTCCCCTTTGTGGTCGAGCCCATGTTGGGCTCCCGCGCGCAAGCACTTGGCTGGAGCGTGGCCTATGTACTGTTTGTCGCCAGTTGCGTCAGTGCGGCCTGGCAATGCCGACACGGGGCCAGGACCAAGGACGTTGGCTCATCACCTGTTGCACCTGCCCCAGTGCCAGGGGGCGAAGAGGCATTTTTAGCGGGATCAGCGTCGATCTGGCTCGGGCTGTCGGCGCTCGGCGTCATCTTGCTTCTCTCCACGACGAATCAGTTGCTGCAAAACGTCGCTTCGGTGCCCTTTTTGTGGGTTCTGCCGCTGGCCCTATATCTGTTTAGCTTCGTGGTCGTGTTCGAGGGCCGCGGTGGCCGGGGCTGGTACAACCCACGCTGGGGCGTGCCAGCAGCGCTGATCGCCGCGCTGTTCATGGCAGCCGGGTTGTCGGCATCCAACGGCGTGCTGGACGTGAGCCTGGCGGTTCCCCTTTATTGCGTCGGTCTGTTCATTACCTGCATCTTCTGTCATGGCGAGTTGGCCGCGCGCAAGCCCGTCAGCGGCGAGCTCACCCGTTTTTATCTGATGATCTCCATTGGCGGGGCGCTGGGCGGAATCTTTGTTGGGTTGGTCGCGCCGCACATCTTCCCTTCCTTGTACGAGTTGCCCCTGGGACTGATTTTCGTAGCCGTGGCGGGCTTTCTGGCCGTGCTGGGCCGCAGGGGACTGTCGCGGCGCTGGTCGCTAGCTCTAGCGCTTAGCGCTTGCGCGGCGGCGGCCGCAATCGCCTGGGCTGATTGGCACTACATCGACTTTTTGGATCACGACCTCATCGTCATGCAGCGCAACTTCTACGGGACGTTGCGCGTGCGCGAAGTCGAAGACAACGGGGTCCGCATTCGCCGACTCCTGCATGGAGTTATCTTGCATGGGGAGCAGGCCACCAGCGGACCGGATCGCGACAAGCCGGGTTCGTATTACACCCCGACATCGGGCATCGGATTAGCCGTAACACGGGTACAGCAAAGCAAACGCAAAGCGCGCTTTGGCGTTATCGGGCTCGGAGTTGGCACCTTAGCGGCATACGGGCGCGCCACCGACAGTGTCCGCTTTTACGAACTCGACCGCGACGTAGTGGACCTGGCCAATAGTCGCTTTAGCTATCTGCAGACAACGCCCGCGCGCGTCGAAGTTGTACTGGGCGATGCCCGCCTTTCGCTGGAGCGCGAATTAGCCATGGGACAGCCGCAACAGTTTGACGTCCTGGCCGTTGATGCGTTCTCCAGCGACTCCATCCCCGTGCATCTTCTCACGCGTGAGGCCATGGAAGTTTACGGACGCCATTTGGCCAAAGGAGGCGTCATCGCCGTGCACATTTCCAATCGCTTTCTTGACCTACAGCCGGTCCTTGCCAATATCGTCGCAATCGACGGTCTGAGTGCCTGCCTCATTGACGATGAGGTGGCCGACAGCAACTCCAGTGCCAGCAGCAGCGAGTGGGTTCTGATCGCGCCCGACCCCCATGCGCTGGAGGGCGGACCTATTGGCGAGCGCGGCGAGGTGCTGCGCGAACAAGCCGATGTCGGCATATGGACCGACGGCTACAACAACCTGTTGCGGGTAATGAAGACTTCGCCATTGCATGCGCTCGAACAGCTGATTGCGTCGCTACGCGATGAATAGCGTGCGCCGCCGAACCGCCCCGTCCGATGCTTGCCCTCATCCCCGCACCAGTGTCAGTGCGCGTTGGCACGGGCCTTTGGCAAAGCGTGCGGCCCCATGTTGGTAGCATTATCCTTTTTGCAAGCTGCGTTTGCACACTGCGTATTGCTTCGCGAATACCCCTCATGCCACTTTCATGACTAAGTCCACCGCACAAGCTACCCCCAAGAGTGTCGACACCAAGGGTCGACCCGCGCACTCGCATGCCGCCCGCCCTACGTCACCCAGCCACGCGTCGGCGCCCGCTCACACGCGCCCGGCAAAGACCACCCGGCGCAGACCGAAGTTCGTCGTTCGCAATTCTCCGATTCACGGACGCGGCGTGTATGCAGCGCGACCGATACGCGCGGGGGAGCGCATCATCGAGTACACGGGGGAGCTCATCTCGTGGAAGGAAGCGGATCGGCGGCCGCCGTCGGATCCCGACGATCCGCACCACACGTTTCTTTTTTCCCTTGATGACGGCAAGCGCGTAATCGATGCCAATGTCGGTGGCAATTCCGCACGTTGGATCAATCACTCTTGCGACCCCAATTGCGAAACCGAGGAAACGGACTCCGGCCGGGTATACATCGAAGCACTACGCGATATCCGGCCCGGAGAGGAACTGCACTACGATTACTGTCTCATCATCGACGGCAAAATTACAAAAAAACTCAAGCGGCAGTACCGCTGCTTGTGCGGCGCGCCGAAGTGTCGCGGCACGATGCTCGCAAAAAGGAAAAAGAAGAAAAAAAAGCGCTGACCGGTCACCCGGCCGCGGCTAACGTGGTGCACCGTTGCGTCGGTCGGCTGCGGGGCGGTCGTCCATCGACATGGCGGCCAAAAACAGTGTGCGCGCTGACTCGAGCAGCATCCACGCTAGCAGCGTCGCGCAGATCGTGCGGATCGCTGCAAATTCCAGCGATGCAACGTTCGCGACGGTGGCGCCGAAAAGCCACTCGTAGACGATTCCCGCGGCAAGTGCAAATTTCAGCATAGGCGCATTACGGCGTATTGCCACGCAATTCGGTTGGATACAGGAAAACTTTAGCCCGGAGGCGCAAGATCACTAACAAAAGTTTGCTCACCGGGCCTAGCTGCACCGCCGCTCGCGCCATCTTCGCCTTTCGCCCCGCAGCCCGGGTTAGCTGACATCGACATGCGCGCCGGATCCAGATGCACCGAAACCGGAGCTCGGAGCAACGCCAAAGCAGGCGGCAATATCCTCGCGAAGGAACGAGGCGCCGAATCGCGTCCGGCCCGCACGCAGTGGCGTTCAGATCGAACCCAACTCGTCCAGAACAATCTTCGTTGACAAGATCTCGGGCAACAGGTGGGCGTTGCCCTTGCGGTCGTAGAGAACGTACATCGGTACCCCGCTGCGGGCAAAGCGCGCCAACTCGCGCGCGATGGCCTCGTCGCGACGCGTCCAGTCAGCTCGCATCAGCACGACACCGTGCTGCTGAAACGCTTGCTGCACTTGATCATTGTGCAGCACGAGGCGTTTATTTGCCTGACATGTGATGCACCAGGCCGCTGTGAAATCGACAAAGATTGGACTACCTCGTGCAAGCGCTTCACGCTGCTCCTCTTGCGACCATGCGGCCCAATCCTCGCCGACTACAGCCAAAGAGGCGCGCAGCGGCTCGTTTGTTCCCGATTGCGCAAGCGGCACCATCGTCAGTATGGCAAGAAGAGCCGCCGCACCCGCGAGCCAGCGAAAACCCCGTGCGCCGCGCTGAGCCATTCCCGCCGACCAGGCAAACAGGGCCCAGCCGACCAGCGCCATCAGAACCCAGGCAACAGTATCAGCGTCCCTTTGCTGCGCCAGAACCCAAAAAAGCCAAACACAGGTAAGAAACATCGGGAAGGCCATCAGCTGGCGCAGTCGCTCCATCCATGTTCCCGCACGGGGCAATCGCCCAAGCCACGATGGAATCATCGTGAGCAAAAGATAGGGAGTCGCCATACCGAGCCCCAGCATGGCAAAGACCGCTAGCGCGATTGGGGCAGGCTGCGTGACCGCAAAGCCCAGTGCCGCACCCATGAACGGAGCCGTACAGGGCGACGCGACAACCGCTGCGAGCACCCCCGTCGCGAAACTACCGCGCGGGCCCTCGCCATCGAGCCAGTCGGCGGCACGGCTGTTTGCCAGACCTGCGCCGAACGTAAATTCGAATGTCCCCAAAAGATTAAGGCCAATGAGAAAAAACAGCCCGATGAGGGCAGCGATGAACAGCGAAGACTGCAGCTGAAAGCCCCAGCCAATTTGCGAGCCCGCCGCGCGCAGTGCGATGAGCAACGCCGCCAGGCCCAGAAAGCTCAATACCGCCCCGATTGCAAAGGCCACCCCGTGGGCGCGAAGGGCTGCATGCGGCTCGTCGCGGTGTCGCACAAGACCAATTAACTTCAGTGACAGCACCGGAAAAACGCAAGGCATCAGGTTCAGGATGACCCCGCCCACAAAGGCGCCCGCCAACGCGATCGCTAGTGCCAGGGTGGAAGAAAAAACCGGCGGCGGGGCGCTTGCAGCTTGCCGCGCGGCCGCTGCGGAAGTGGCAGCTGCAGCCTGGCTGCTCGCTGGAGCACTTAAACCTGGCGGCGGCGTCGCACCCGCGCGCTGCGATTCGACTGCTACGGCAACTGGCGTCTGTGCGCCCTTGGATAACGGCGACATTGCAACGTCAATCGGTGCCGCCCAGCCTCGGGCGCTGGGCCCGCCATCGGCAACGAGCACACCGTGCAGCGCCTTAAAATCCGGTTCGGTCGGCCTCTGTGCTTGAAGCTCTAAGCGAACGCGATTGCCGCGCACCGACAAGACCTGGTCGGCCGCGGCGACAATTTGATTTGCCTCGAGCGGGAAAAACTCCAGCGTATGGGGCGCATCCTTGGAGCTGGAAAATTCCAGCTCGATCCGCCCCGCCTCAATCGTGGCTCGCGCGTCCTGTAGCACCATAGGCATCGGCACCTGACGACGCGCTGTGGCAAAAGCGAGCGCCGCCGGCCCAGGGTGCACATCGCCCGGCGCACGGATCGGCAAAGCAACTGAGAGCTCCGCGCCGCCCGGGATACAAATATCGCTGCACACGAGCCAGTCGGCGTGCGCCTTTATGTGGGCATTGCTGCCGATCTGCGCCGAGCCGGGCGCCTGCAGCGAGACAGGAAGAAGAACATCGCCCTCATAGCCATAGTTGGCCAGATCGCCGACACGCAAGCGCTGAGGAACCGGCCATTGGATGGGACCGGGGCGGTACCCTGGCTCCAGGTCCCAGCGCAGCCGTGTTGGCAGACCGGCATCGCCAGGCATAGCCCAATACGTGTGCCAATGCGGCGCATGCCGCAAGTGCAATCCGACCCAGAACGTTGCACCAGGACTGATTGCATCTTGTTCAGAAAGCAACTCCGCGCTGACAAATTGTTCCGTCGGGTCTGTTGGGACCGCCGCCCGACAAGTCGCTGCGAGCGCTAGCGCCAAGCCATAGCAAAGCGCCAAAGAAAGGTACGTTTGCAAAAAAGAACGTATGGATCGCACGGTTTACCTGCCGATACTCGCCGTTTGCAGCAAAAGCCCGCGGATCGGGGTCAACTTGTATGGGCGGTTCAGCCCTTCAGAGGCCAAAGTTTCCGCGCCACGCTTCCCACCCGCCGGATCGTTCCTCCTTGGGTTCGATGCACATGCCAGCGTTCGACCCTTGGCATCGGCCTGAGTTTCGCACGGCGGGGCGGTTCGCACCAATCGGCCAATTGGCCAAAGTGCACGCCCCGCCCAATGGCTTGTGCCGCCCTACAGTCAGTACACTTGGCGCCTTGTCTTGGGCACGGTGCGTTTTTGGAGCCGTATTTTGCGCATACTCATCGTAGAGGACGATCCCTCTCTTGGTCCGTTGACCGCGCAGGGCCTGGAGCTTGAGGGTTTTGCCGTAGATCTTCGCGCCAGCGGCGAGCAAGCCAATTCGGCCTTGGTCGCACACAAGTACGACGCGATCGTCCTCGATCTGGCGCTGCCCGACATCTCCGGCGAAGAGCTGCTGCGCGGCTGGCGCGAGCGGGCGGACTACACGCCCGTTTTGGTGCTTACCGCACGCGGATTTGTGCTCGATCGCGTGCGCCTGCTAAACCTGGGCGCGGACGATTACCTTGTTAAGCCCTTCGACTTGCAGGAGCTTAGCGCGCGACTGCGCGCACTGGGCCGCCGCCAGGGCAGCAAGGACGACGTGATGTTCGAGTGGGGACCGCTGCTGCTATCGCGCAGCGAACACATCGCCTTGTGGGATGGGACCCGTGTCGAATTGACCAAGCGCGAGTACCGCATCTTGCACACTTTGTTGCGCAATCGCGATCGCGTGCTCAGCCGCAAACAGCTCGAGGAAGCGCTTTATGGCTGGGGCGAGGAGGTCGATAGCAATGCGATCGAGGTGCATGTGCACAATCTGCGCCGCAAGCTCTCCCGCGGGCTGATCGAAACCGTTCGCGGCGCCGGCTATCGCCTTAATCGGCATGTCGCACCCGACTGAGGGGCGGCCGTGGTCGTTGCGCGGTCGCCTGCTGTTACTCACCACCGCTGTTACCGCCACCGCATGGCTTGTCGGCGGTGCGGCAATGTTCATCATCGGGCGGCACGTCAGCGATTTGCTATTTGATCAGCGGCTGCGTGATATTGCCGGCGCGCTGCTGACTTTTGCCGATCACGAAATCAGCGAACTGCAAACAAGCGGGGCCGATGTCGTCCACATTGAAGGGGCGCAAACGCTCGGTGCGCGTTATCGCTACCAGATCTGGTCTGAAAAAGGTGAGTTGCTGCTGGTGAGCGTTGGGGCGCCGCGAACGCCGTTTGCCCCCTTTAATGAGCGTGGATTCTCCACGCGGACCATCGGCCAGGTCCCCATGCGCATGATCGTTTTGCCATCGGGCGACGGTTCAAAACTGCTCGAGGTCGCCGAGCCGCTGTCGGCGCGCTCCGTCGGACCGGACCCTGACCTGGGTTTGCTGGGAGTACCGTTGCTTTTGTCGCTCGCCTTTCTGATTGCCGTAAGTGCCTGGCTCGTGCGACGGGCCACGCGCGCGCTAGGCGAGTCCGCGCGGCAAGTCACCCAGCGCACGCCCGATGATCTTCGGCCGCTGGACGTAGCCAACGCCCCGATTGAACTCACCCCCATCGTCGCGGCGGTTAACTCGCTGTTTGCGCGCATCGAAAATGCGCTCGCCGCAGAGCGCCGTTTCACATCCGCCGCGGCGCATGAGCTGCGCACGCCCTTGGCAGCGATCAAGATACAAGCGCAGGTGGCGCTGCGCTTGAAGACGGAGGAGGAACGTCAAAAGGCGCTGGAGCGGCTGCTGCACTCCATCGACACCGCCTCGCACAGCATCGACCAACTGCTCACCATGTCGCGCATCGATGGTTTGATCGCCCTGCGCGCCCGCGCCTCATGCCTGCAACTCGATGCGATTGCCGCTCATGTGATCGACGAGATGCGCCCGATTGCAGATCGCCGCGGACAGACCATCATCGAGGAGCTCGGCGCCGCTGATATCGACGGGCTGGAGTTTGGCGTGGCGGTCTTGCTGCGCAACCTCATCGACAATGCGGTGCGATATGGACCACTTGGCGGCCCAATTCGGGTCCGAACCGGGGTAGAAAAAGGGCACGCCTTTGCCATGATCGAGGACGCGGGACCGGGCATTGCACCGGAGCAGCGCAAGCGGGTATTCGAGCGCTTTTACCGCGTGCCCAACAGCCCCTGGGCGGATGGCTGCGGTATCGGGCTCGCCATTGTGCAAGCGGTCGTCGATATGCACCGTGCGCAGATCGAACTCGATCGCTCGGACCTGGGGGGTTTGCGCGCCGTGGTGCGCTTTGCCCCCGCCCAGTCGCTCGCCGCTCGCCCAAGCACGTCTTTGCCTACAGACCCACCCATACGAATCACACCCTAGATTAAGAGCGCCGGGCGTCCTCGAATCGATGCAGACCTCGGCTCACCTGCAGCTGCAGCGCTCAATGTTGTTTCTTTGGGCTCGGTTTGCTCGATCTGCCCTGTCACCGCAAGGTAGGATTTGCGTACTACCATGACGGCGCGTCGCACGGATAGTTGCGAAGCAATTACCGGGGTAGTAGCCTTGCGCTCCCTTTGGGGAAAGGAGCCTCTTCGCTACCAATTCCTGGGATTACTCTGTAGTAATCCATGCCAAATTGCGCAAGGCACGGCGCTGGCTCGTACATCGCAGCGACCGCACCGGAGAGTGGTTTGCCCGCGCCATTTATGAACTTTGCTATTGGCCGACGATACGCACTATGAGCACTACATGCTTTTGCCCCATTGACCTACGTTGCCGCTGCAACATCAAGCGAGAGCGCGGATTCACCCTCATTGAACTGCTTGTGGTCGTGGTGATCATTGGCCTGCTCGCCGGCCTGGTCGCACCGCGCTATTTTGGACAAGTGGGCAAATCCGAGGTCAACGTGGCGCGCGCGCAGATCGACGCACTGGGAAAAGCACTGGATCAATATCGCCTCGATGTGGGAGCCTATCCCACAACCGACCAGGGCTTGCAAGCACTTGTTAACCAGCCCGATGGCGTCGATCACTGGCAGGGACCGTATTTGCAAAAGCTGGTTCCGTATGACCCTTGGGGGCGCCCGTACGTATATAAGGCGCCCGGCGAGCACGGTGACTATGATCTGGTCTCGTTCGGAGCCGACGGAAAGCCGGGGGGCACGGGCGAGAATGTCGACATAAAATCATGGGAGTCGGCCTCGACGGGCAAGACGCGCTAAGCGGCGGTCTGATGGCCAGTGCGCCGTGTTGGCGCATGTAGTAACCGTCGCTTACGGCCACGGAGGGGTTAGATCGCACCACGGCCTGCGAGGCGCCAAAAGTTGCCGCGCACGATAGCGCAGCCCTTGGCAGGGCTGCCGCGTTGCTGCAGCATGCGTGGGCTGCGGGGGACTGCCACGGCGCCGCATGGGCGCAAATGGCAACGTTCGTTGTTCGGGGACGGGACACAACGATGAGGATGCAAGCTTGAAGAGCCAGGTTCTTATCGCCGAAAGTCACCTGCTGCTGCGGCAGCACCTGCGCTCTCTCGTCAATGCCTTGCCGGACTTTGAAGTGATCGGCGACTGCGGTGATGGCGAAAAAGCCCTGAATCGGACTTTGGAGTTGAAGCCGGACTTGCTCCTGATGGAGCTTTTCCTGCCCGGGCTCAGCGCTATGGAGGCCACGGCACAGGTCAAGCGCTGCTTGCCGAAAGTTCGGACCGCTGTGCTGACGTCGCAAAAGGCAGCGGAGTACGTGCGCACCGCTTTGCGCGCGGGCGTCGATGGCTATATTCTCAAGGACGCTTCCTACGATGAACTCGTGGGTGCCCTGCGCAGCATCGTCGCCGGTAAAAGATTCCTCTCACCGGAGGTATCCAGGCATCTGATCGACAATGCTGTCGATAGCAGCGGCCAAAAAGCAGCGCCGGTGGAGCGCCTGACAGCGCGCGAGCGCAGCATTTGGAAATTGATCGCCGAAGGGCGTACCAACCGCGACACCGCCTTGCTTCTGAATGTGAGCCCTAAAACCATAGAGAAGCATCGGGCCAACTTGATGCGCAAACTTGGCCTGCGCAATGTCGCCGAATTGATGCTGCTCGCTGATGGTTGCGGCGTGGTAGCGAATACAGCTGCAGCCTCGCAGGCAATAGGCGTCGCGACCGACGAAGCTCGGGGGCAACGCGCAGGCGCGCCGACCCCCGCCTTTGGCAAATAGCGACGCAGCGTGGGCGCAGCGCGTTCGAGCCCGACTCAAACTTCTTGGGTTGTGTCCAAAGGCCAAGCGGCGCCGATACGCGTGCCGCGCCCGGGCGCAGTATCAAGCAACATGCGCCCGCCGGTTGCTTGCGCACGGCCGCGAATCGAATGCAATCCCAAGTCGGTGACGTCGGCCTCTTCCTTGCTCGTCGTGGAACCCGGGTCAAATCCGTGCCCATCATCTTCGACGATCAGGCAAAGCTGCGTCGTTGTCGCATATACGTTTACCTGGACACGGTGGGCCTGCGCGTGTACGACCGCGTTACTTAGCGCTTCTTGCGCGATGCGAAACATGTCGAGTTTTAGCCGTTGCGGGATACTGGTTTCGGGCACTTGAAGGTGGCACACTACCCGCAGACCCTGCTGCACCTGCTCCACCCCCCGGCAATACCACTCCAGTGTCGCAAGCAGACCCAAATCATCGAGAAGCTTTGGTCGAATATCGGTCGATATTCGGCGCAACTCGGAGATCACATGGCGCAGCTGCAGCGCCGCCTCTTGAAGTTTGCCCAAGCATTCGCCGCCGGCCGCTGGCCCCATGCGGCCCGCGGCATCCTCAATCATGTACTTGGCCACAATGACGAGCGGCGCAACCTCATCGTGCAGCTGTCGAGCCACCCTCGTTCGTTCAGCCTCCTGCGCGCGCAGCAGGCCGTAGGCCAGGCGCCCCAATTTTGGGTCGACCTCCTGATTGTTCACACCACGGCGCACACGCCGTTCGGACCATGCGATCAACGCGCCGGGGCTGTCATCCGTGCCTGCGCGTGCGGTCATCTCCACTAATGTTCTGCGCCCGCTTCGCCCTCGTAGGGCGAGCTCGAAGCTGTCGGTTGCGCCAAACCGAACGCGCGCCGACGCCAACTCGGCGGCAGCCTGCCAGCCCTCGATCGCGAGATCCTTTAGCAAACGCCCCTGCAGCTCTTGCGGTTCAAAGCCCAGCATTGCCGCCGCGGATGCCGTTGCATCGCAGATTCGCCCTTGTGAATCAAGACGGATCGCCGCCGCCGATCCGTTGTGCGCCGACGCCGACATGTCAGCGCTCATCGTTTGCTCTTGTGCAGACCCTTCGCCAGGGGCCGAACTCATGAATGTCGCCCTATCACTGCGCACACCTCCGCGGGCCACGTATGCCGTATCTGGCCCTCGTGTTGACATCGATTCGACGCGCACAAAAAAGCAAGCGAAATGGCCGCTGCGGCGCTCGACTCACCACGGCTTGCATCCTTCGCCGCCGCATTATATTGGCGATGAGGCGCTGCGCGCGACTATTGTCTGGCGCTCGCGTGCGCCATGTGCCGTACCGGACCAGCGCCCCGGCAAAGCGAGGCGCGGCCGCCTTGGGCAATCATGCGATCCTTTCGCGTGCTGCGCGCCGAGCACTTGCGTTCAAGGGTCGTGTGCAAGCCGGGCCAGTTGCGGCGAACTATCTCAACCCAAGGCGTGTAGCCCTTGGCGGTTACGGCGTTACGGCATCGACGTACAGAACAAATTGCTTACAAATTGACACTGCGTCGCGAAACCATGCCTTGCGGGTTTCGTCTAACGTAGCGTCGTTACCCCTACGGAGTGCTTCCATGATCGCTCTTTATAAAGGCGCAATGCGCACATTGGCAGCTGCCGGCATTGCCGGATTGCTCGGTACCATTTCAATTGTCCCAGCCGTGGCGGCGGATAAGGCTCCGACAGCCGCCGAATCAATGCACAGCGAGTTGGCACAAGGGTTTGCGAAACACTTGCAGATGCGTCTAGACGAACTGGCCGCGCGCCTGCAGATCAAGGCGTCGCAGGAACCCGCATGGCAAGCGTTTTCGGCCGCGTTCCGTGATTTGATGACTACGCACTTTGCCCAAAGAGAGCAGGCATTAGCCGGCGCGGCGGATACCGACGCCGCCGCATTGGCGCGCAAACATGCGGATTGGGCGGCTGATCACGCGCAAAAGCTGGCCCGTTTGGCGGACGCCACGGCCAAGTTGCAGCAGGGCCTAGACGCGGATCAACGCCTCGTGCTCAACGAAGTCGCGCGACACTTTGCCCAAGAGCGTTTTGCGTTCGGGCCGATGCAGCACCATCACTTTGCGCATCACGGCGCGCATTGCGAGGGTGGAGGTGACGGCCATGGACGCTGGGAGCATCCGCCCGGGCCGCACGGCGATGGGATGAGCCGCGGTGGACCGTATGGCGCGGACGACGGGGCGGGGCCGCCAGCGGGCGCTACGCATTGATGAACTCCTCGGCTTCGGCCGCGGCGCGCGCCGCCTCGCGGCGCGCCGCCCTGGCCGGCGCGCTTTTCGGGTTCTTGGGCGTTGCTGCGGGTGCATTTGGCGCACACGCCCTCAAGAGCCGCCTTGAGCCCAGCGCCCTGTCGGTGTTTGACACCGCAGTGCGTTACCAAATAGTGCACGCGTTAGCGCTTTTCGCTTCGTCGTGGGCAATTCAGCAGTGGCCGGGACGTGTCGCGAACGCCAGCGCGATCTTCTTTAGCGTTGGCATAGTTCTTTTTAGCGGCAGCTTGTACGCCCTGAGCTTAAGCGGGTTACATCTGTTGGGGGCGCTCACACCCGTCGGCGGCTTGTTCCAGTTGCTCGGCTGGTTGGCGCTCGCGCTGGCAGCGTATCGCCAAGCGCCATAAGTGGGTCCGTGCTTGCCGGTGCTTGGTGCCGCCACGCGCTGCACCGACGCAATGGCGGGCACGGGGACCGCGAGATTCGGGATTTGACTGCGGTCAACGTAAAATCGCTGCATGACCTACGGTTTTGCTCTCAGCATCGGCTGGCACGCCAAGCGTGCGTTGCAGCCGTTCATCATCGCATTGCTACTAA
>Ga0187781_10001926_pt1 | contig 15783 bp, 15 predicted proteins | sample 0715_SJ02_MP02_2_FD_132447 | JGI IMG/M metagenome (GOLD analysis project Ga0187781, IMG submission 132447) | Tropical peat soil microbial communities from peatlands in Department of Meta, Colombia - 0715_SJ02_MP02_20_MG | ecosystem: Environmental > Terrestrial > Soil > Wetlands > Peat | place...
AGTGGCCGTCATCCGACGAACCACGCGTATCTAGATAGGCTCACCGATCCCCTCTAACAGCATAGTGTGGCGGCCCCAGCGCCGACCACGGACAGAAGCGTGAGCTCGGCGGCGTGACGACTATTGGGAGGACTTGACCTCGTCGGGCCCATTACAGAAGGCCGTGTACTCATAAAACCCGGCCCGATGTCCGCTTCTATCCAAAAACAACCGAATTATCGCGCCGCAGCGGGATGACGCGAAGTGCCAAGACCGACCGTCTTTGCGGTGCAATATTTTAAAAGACCGTACGCGCTGTGGATCGTACTGGAAATTTTTCATCCGCCGTCACAACCGAACTTAAGAACATGGGCCGACTTTACCTTGACGGCTGCTCTACGCAACCAGCTCAATGGATTTAACCCCCGAGAGTCGCGTTCGAGAGAGCGCGTCGCACGTCGCACCAGACGAAGCCAGAGGTTCCACGTCATTGAGAAGGAATTACGTTCGTAGCACAGTTCCCCATCGTGCGGTCGCTTGCTGAAGTTGTAGCGAAGTGCGATTCGGAAACTCTCGGCTTCTAGCGAAAAGCAAGAAATCACATCCTTCTGGGAGGCGAAACTTTCCAACATTGCTTTTTTTCTAGCGCGGGCCTGAGCTGACAGCGGAATTGTCACTGGCTGGACGTCGTCGCTCCACATGAACGAACCGTATACTGGGTTGCCATTGGCATTGTGATAGCCGGTCATCTCAATGATTGGGATCCCTTTATCTAGCATTCGCTGGGCCGCATGGACGGCGAACACCGTTGCGTCATGGTCCGGGTGACCGCCTTCGAAAGCATGAGTCAAGATCACGTCAGGCGCGAACTCGGCGAACAGCTTTCGCAGGCGAAACCCCAACTCCGCCATGCAGAAAGCCGCGCGCTGGTCGCGAACGTCCAGACACACAAACGTCGTCTCTACTGAGGTGAGCGAGAGAGCGCGCTTGGCTTCCTCTATACGGGCGCGCGCATAGGCTGCTCGCGTGGCAAACCCCCTTTCGCGGCTCATCTTGCGATCCGGCGCTCCGTCTGTGACGTACACCATGGTAAGGCGTCCACACTCGGCGAAAGATCCACCGGCCCCGAGTGTCTCGTCGTCCTGGTGAGCAACGACGACCATGACGTGCAAGCCTGATAACGGGTGTGAAGGTTCGAGATTACGGCGAGCCTGCAGCATCAATTTGTCGAGAGGCCAAACCGAAGTTGCATTCCCGCAATGACCGCCGGCACGCTCGTAGGCCGATATGGTCACTTGCATTTGGGCGTCCTGTCCGAGGGGGCAAGACGATGAGCGCGGGCGGCTACCTCCGGCGCGACTCGCATTTTGTTCCTCAAGTTTCCGGGACATTCTCTGGATTACCTTCAGCGCGGAATTTGCCGAATCCCACAAGGCGGCGTGGCGGCGTAGAGAAGCCGGCAGCATTTCAGTCGGGAGTACGTCATAATTTCGTTTCGTGATTGGGGGATCGGCAAGGTGAAGGCCAGCAAACGCGAAATCATGCCATTCTGGCCGGCAATGCGTACCGCCAAGGCGACCCGTATGCGTCGCCCGCGCGGCAGCCGGTTGCAAACTATAAAGGCCTGCGGTTCCGATCAGGGTTCGGTACACTGACCAATCCCAACCTACAGTTGGCAGTCCCGTGGATTGCCGGAAATCTGGGTCATCCTCAAACCATACCGGTTGAACATTCCGTAGCCATTCCTCGCGGCGCAAAGCAAAGCCCAATGAATTGAAGTTTTTACTTGTAAAGAGGATATTCGAAAACGCCGGGTAGGAAATGAAACCTGCGGACCCGCACCCTCCGCTCAGGAGAGATAGACACATCCATTCCGGGCGATGATGCGATACATACCACTCAGCCAGCGCCGTGGCGTCTCGTGCAAGTTGCAAGTCTTCCTCGAGGTAGAGAACGAAATCGACGCCGGTGTTAAAAACACGAGTGAGCAAACTATAGGGATTGGTGCGAATTCCGAGATGTGCATCATTGATCGCAAGCGATACCGAAGATGCCCGGAGGATATTTTCCGCGGCGGCACGAAAGTCGGCGGAGAGGTCCGACGGTTCGATCTGAATGAAAATATCCCAATTTTGCAAATCGTTTGCCGCGAGCGATTGGAGAAGCCCCCGGAATAATGTCGGCCGCTGCCAGCCGGTGATCGCTACGGCGTATTTCACTCAAAGATTCTCAAATTTGCCACGCGCGTCGAGACGTCGCACGTAGGGCAAGGGCAGCAGTCTCGGCTCACGCCATTTAAGTTACCCGAAATGCATACGGTACCGCCAGTCAGGGAGCCATGAAAGCCTAACAGATTGGCGAAGATCAAGTCAGGGCTTGCTGCGCTGCGGGACTTCGATGAGTCAGATGTCGGCTTGCGGTCATTTCGACCTTCAAGGCCTCGATCATTGGTCCTGAGGCGTGTCAAAGCCCACTGATCTTCACAGCTCATCTCGAAAAAAAGGCGCGCCAGTCTTTGAAGCGACGATGCTCCGGGTAAAGAGTCATTTCGACGCACTGGTATTCGTCATCAGGAGAGCCAGCCGGCGCCGTGGCCCAGTGATTCGCCATCGCGATTAGCGCCATGCCCGCTTCTCGCGGCCTATATCCCCACAACCTCATCAAAAAAACTGCGAGTCGCTTCGATCGCTCGAAATCGGAAAGCTGGGCGCCAATTTTTCTATAGTGGGTGACCGCAACTACTGGTGAACGGCTGGCTCTGGCTCGCCAATGCAAGGTCAGCAGGCTTCTAGCTTCCTTGCGGAGAGCCAAGAACTTGTAAATAGCCTGGCCAAGATGCGCCGAGAAAGCGAGCGCGCCCAATGTGGCAAGGCAAAGGACGCAAGCGTGCCAAGTCAAAAGGAGGCTGTCCCCTATTAACTGTTTGTTAACCTTAGCACAGGGCGGCTTGACCAACAATATGCTTGAAACCAAGGCGCAGAAGCTCAAACATGCGTCGCCGGTGACCATTTTACCCCGCTTGAACCCGCCGCTGAGATTGAGGGTCCGGTCACTTCATCGTCTGGGTGGCGACGAGCATGGGTCGAATGCCTGAACACACACATTGGTTCCTGAGCCTTGCAGACGCCCGAGAAAGGATGGAAAGATGGAGGATTGGCAGAAGTACTTATAATGAGGAATGCCCGCATGGGGCGATCGGCCAAAGACCGCCAACTGCTCAATCACAATGGCGCAGCCAGCCCGCCATAGTGATCCAAGGCGGAAAAATCTAACCGCCGGCGGTCCAAAGTTCGGCAGCAGCGCACAACTACCGCGAGTCCACTCGCCGTTCGATGAAAGTTCAGTGGCAGGTCAGGTTGATAGCATCTGACAATCGCAAAAGCACCCTGAGCCAAATGCAAGTGGTACAGGCCTAAACGGCCGTGGTCAGGGAGCCGAATACGCCGCAAGGAAAACCCCCGAGCATCGCCCGGGAATTTGATTGGATCGGAAGCTAGTCGATCAGACGGCAGCCGCTTTCCGCCGCCGGCGCCAGCCGAGCACGCCCATGACACTGAGGCCGCCAAGGAAGAGCGGCAGCGCGGCGGGTAGTGGAGTTTGCGATACCGTCAACGAGATTTCCGGATCGATCGTCCAGTCGCTAGCATTGTACAATTTTATGTCGAGAACCTCGCCGTTAGTGAACGTAACCGGGACAACGCTGGACGTCCAAGTGACCGAGTCAGTGTCGTTGTTGTAGTCAGCTATGTACGCCGCGGTGTCTTGGTAGGAGGATTGGGTTGAGGTGTAGGTGTTCCCCCCCACAATCAGTTCCATGGAGCTGAAGGTGACAGTTATGGTTCCCGATGCCGTATAATCACAGGAGAAGTTGCAACCAGAACTTCCAGCCGGCGACACGGAGAAGAAACTCGTCTCCGAAAGCGGCAGAGTTTCAGAGAAAGTCCCGGTGTTGTTCGACCAGTTGAATGTGAAGCCAGTGGCACCCTCGCCATTGTAACTTGGTCCATTTCCGGCGGTCGCCGTGTACGAAATAGCATAATCGCCATCGGCTACGGTGGCAGCGTACGTGGTTCCCAGGCTCATCAGGAATATCGTGATGGTTGTGCCGAGAAGCTTTTGAATTCTCATATTGACCTACTCCTTAACCTGCCAAGGCGGCTGGTGGCTACCCAGAAAAGCTTGAACCTTTGACCCCTACAGTTTGTAATACTCCAAGGTGCGATGAAATCAGTCAACAAGTATAAGGATATATATCTTGGCACGGCCACCCGACATCCTGGTCCTCCGGATGGACCCAGAACTTAAGGCTTTGGTTGCAATGTAATGGACCCCCGGAATAGTTGCTTCCGAGCAATCCCACCGCGGAGTGGCGTTGTTGGGGCCCGAATTGCCTATTTTTCCTCGGCCTCTGGCTTGGCCCTCGAACAAACAGGTCTGCGACCATAGCGGCCAGGCCTTCGCGTTGGTCCATTTCAAGCAGGAGCACCGCTCCGAAACCGTTGGATGAGCGAGTACGTTGCCGCCCGCTTTGCTTCAGAAGAAAGACCCCAAGTAGGGGGAATTTGCTCGGGGTCTCGAGTATTGCTTCAAATTGGCTTCTGGCCGGGCGGCGAGGTTTCGGGGGATGGGGGAGCCGCCTCGTCGAGCCTTGCGATCCAGGAAATACGGATCGCCTATGCGCCGCAACAACCATCAAGCGTTAAGGTTTATTGGCCCACGGCACGCCCTCCCGCGAGCATCTTTTCTAAGAGGGTAATTTCGCGGCGAAGGATGGAAATTTCCCGCTGCGTGGCGTCGATGCCGTCCTGAAGAGATGGTTGGACGTCTAATTCACAAGTTGCGCATTTCGGCACGGCGTTCGCGCACCTCCCGTAGTCTAAGGAAAGCGTTGCACAATGCCTCATCGCAAGGCCTGTTGAAGATTGCGAAGAGTTTCGCGCGCAGCCTTGAGATTTCCGACATGTGAATTGAAGCACGGTTTCTCGATTGCGTGAGCAATCGCCCGGCCCACAGACGCTGGCCGTGCTGCGCCGGCGTCTCGCCATAACCGAAGACCTAACCGCCGAACGGAAGGCCGGCTGATTGTGCAAGTAAGCAAGGTCGTTACTTCATAGCCACCATCTCACTCGCCTGACGTACTTATCATAAGTCCGTCCGCTATTGTCTAAGTTTTCCTCTTGTAGCTCTAACCATTTTTAGTTCATGCTGTTCGGGGTGCTGCAACGAACTTTCGTAGATTTGAAACAATTCTCGCTCCTTGGCCGAGGATTGACCTGCTTCTTCGAGATGGACAATTAGAGCGCGCGTTGAGTTTCGACTATCTGCCGTGCATGACCCGCCCGGGTCATAGCGGCGGAAAAGAGTTTCGCAGACGACGTCTCCATATCGATGGTCTTAAGATACCGCCAGCATTCGCCACGGCCTTCAGCAAGCGCGCATTGACCATCTCTGTAAGGTCGGTTCATTGACCGCAGGTGATATTCTAATCCAGTCGTCATTGCGGGCAAAAGACCTTGAAGCGTCCTGTGCTGCTTCACAAAATGGAACCAAAACTGCATGTAAATCCGCGCCATCGCCGCGATCGAATTCGCGATCGCGCCACCGGTCAGGGACGCAACGCCGGAGGTATGAACTCCACAACCGTGGATGCCGGTACGAAATAGCCAGCAAAGCGGTCGCCCGCAATCGGCTCGTTTCGCTGCCGATAAATGAACTTCGATACTTTCGCGCTCACGATACCCAGCAGGCATTTTCGTTCGGCATCAAACAGACCCGAGCCAGACACTTCGACATCGTTAATGAGAGTATTGAATCTACCTCGCAACTTCGCCACTATCCACCTCGGCGATATAATGTGCGAGCGCGTCGTTCGCTCCGGCATAACGTCGATGACCTCAAGGCCGATGCGTGGCGCTTGTTTACATAACGGATTGCGGCGCAATCGTAAACTGACAGGCAGCTGCGCGTCATTCACCGACAAAAGCGCCAAGTCTATTTGCTCAAACGAGCCTTGCTTGATGACCTTTGCTGGCAGATCTTGACCTGCGATCAATACGTGCGGCCGTGTCAGAAAAGGCCAGCGCCCGACCACATGAGCGGCCGTGATAACCAAACCGCCGCCGAGATAAATGCCGTACCCGGTGGATTGGTTGTTAAACAGCGGAGTTTTGACGACATTGACGGCATAGACCCGCAGAGAATCATCGGGCGTCTCCGCATAAGCCGAGCCCCATAGCTGTGCCGTCGCTAAAATGGCAAAACCGAACCAAGCGGCCAGACGCACTAGCCTTCCCCTGCGTCGAACCTCAATATGAATGAAGAGCGAACAACTACTACGACTCAGCGATCAGCCACAATATACGCATGCTTGCTGTCCGCATTATGGCGAACCCATCGAAACGGGCGCCCAAAGTATTGTTTCCAGCACCCAGCTAATCCAAATCGCCGGCGCAAAAAATAGACCAAACGGCAATCGACTTTTAGCTCGAATGGGCAACCCCAACGCGTATTGCCTAATGGGGTAAATCAACAGCGCGGTGCACGCTGCAATCTGTACTGCGACTAGCATCATTGGCCAATCGAGCCAGGCACCGGCGACGGCAGCGAGCTTGATGTCGCCGAGCCCGATGCCTTCGCGGCCGCGAATTTGCCGATAGGTCAATCGAAGAAGCAGGAAGATGAGCGCGAGCACGGCGGCACGCAAAACTGCAGAGCCGACTGAAATCCAGATGCCATTCGGTTCTTGCAAGACGGCACGGACTAGCGCGAGGCCAAGGCTCATACCGGTCAGCGCGTCTGGAATGATAAAATGATTCCAATCATTGACCGCAATTGCCAGCATCAGCAGCGCCAAACCAGCCCCCAGGACTCCGACGGCCCCCGGCGCGCAAAAGATGCTCACGGCGACGGCAGCAATCGCGTTCAAGCCCACCAGCCACGCTGCCCACGGGCTGCCAAACGAGTAGCCATTGGTTACTATCCAACGAAAGAACAAAAATTTGCGTGTCGAAATGGACACGGAATTCGACGCGCCCTTACTTGGCGCAACATGGCGGCGTCTTCGCCGGCCGCTCGAGGCTGCCACGCATCTTAGCGCGTAATTCTTCCGCTATGCGCTGGGCATCTGCGCCATTGCGAATGATTTGCGGACGAATAAAGACGATGAGTTCGTCGCGCCCTACACTCTTCGAAATTTGCGCACCCAAAGCTCCGAGGCCGGGGATCTGGTCAAGAACGGGAATGCCGCTGTTGCTGTCGTTTTTCGACTGGCTAATGAGGCCTGCTAACACCACGGTCTGCCCGCTCGCGACCGCAATCGAACTTTTCACTAGGCGCTGTGACACCGTCGGCGTCAACGTGGTGGCATTGGCATTATTTTCAATACTGCTGATTTCCTGTTGAATCTCCAACAGAACATTTCCGTTGGCGTTGATCCGTGGCCGAACGTGTAAAATGACGCCGGTGTTCATATACGTGATATTGTTGACGACCGGCGCGCCCGCAGCAACCACCGATACCGCCGTCTGCGTCGTAACTGGCACCTGGTCACCAACCATCAGGGTTGCAGGTTGGTTGTCGAGAACGACAAGCGATGGCGTGGACAATACTTTGACGGCAGTAACAGCGTGCAAGGCACTGAGGACCACCTGCGGACTTGCCTGCGAGCCAAAGAGGAAATTAAAGCCAGGCACGATGGGGCTTATCGCTGTACTGGTGGCGCTGGCGACTGTGTTACTGCCAATTGCGAAGTTGCCTTTTTGCAAGAAAAACTGAACGCCGTAATTGAGCGCGTCGTTCAACGTAACCTCGGCAATTGTGGCATCGATCGCCACCTGCAGCTGAGGTCGATCAAGCTGTTGGAGGGTTCGTTCAATAATGCGATAATTTTCCTGATTGGCGTAGATCAACAGCGCATTGTTGATCACGTCGGCGGCGATCCGAACATTGGGCAGAATTGGCGGGCCCCCTCCGCCACCGCCACCACCGACGGATGAAGTGCTTCGGCTGTTGGCCGACAATCGCAAAGCCGACCCTTGCCCCCCTGACATGCTGCCAAAGCCGGAATTCGCCGCCAACTGCGTCCCCGATTGTTGCACCCCGCCCGGACCTGGCGTGGGCTGAGCGTTGCCAAACCCGCTCGGCTGCGCATTTGCGGGCTGGCTAGCACCGGCAGCCGGCTGCCCGCTGCTGGAAGCAACCGCGCCCGCGCCGGGCGCCAAGGTGTTGGTTGGCGCCTCGAGCCCACCGTCGGAACTGCCAGTAAAGATTTCGTTCAGCAGTGCCGCAACTGCGCGCGCATCGCCGTAGCGCATCCGGTAAACGCGAACGCTGGTGCCGGCCGTCCCGGCCTTGTCCAGACGGCCAATCCAGGTGCCGATTTGTTTCAGCAGACCCGGCTCGCGCACCACGGCGAGAATGGCATTCTGACGACTGATTGCAGTCAATTTAACGAGATTCTGGTTCAACCCCTCCTGGCCGGCATCAACGATCTTTTCCAGTTCTGCAATCAGCGGCTCGGGCGTGGAATTGCTCACCGGAAAGATTCCCACCGACTGGCCACGCATCCACTCGGCGTCAAAGTCGCGCACGGTTTCGATGGCCGCTTGGCGGTCGCTGGCGGCTCCTTGAATCACAATGAGATTGCGCGCCGGATCCGCCCGGACCATTCCCGGTTTGACGGCAAAGCTATCGATGAGCTTGCTTAAGGTCACGGCAGAGACAAACCGCAGCGGAACCACTGTTATCCCGTAGCCCGGCTCCACACCTTGCGGGCCGTCAACGGTCCCGGTGCCTGTGGCTTCAGTCGCCGGAATGAGTCGGTAAGTTTTGCCTTCGCGCACGAGCGCCACATTGCTGACGCGCAATGCGCTTTCCAGCGCAAAAAGTAAGTCCTTTCGCGGCACTGGACGTCCCGACGCCAAGGTGACCGTTCCCTGCACTTTCGCGTCAATGGTGTAACCTACGTGCAAAATGTCTCCGAGGATGACTTTGGCAACGGTGGCAATCGGAGCATGCTCGAAATTCAGTTCATAGCCCTTCGCGTCATCGCTTGCGTTGGCTCCCGGAGGCAATGCCCCAGTGGTCTCCGCACCGTTATCGTTGACACTCCGCCTGCTGGCTGGCGACGAGGCGTCGATGACCGCCGGCGCGCCATCGCCATAAAAGACTTGAGGCTGCGGTCCCGCCCGGTACTCGGGTGAGCCGGCAGGCCTGCTGTCAGCTGATGAACGAAGCGTCAAATCGATCTCGCGGACCTGTGCAACCACGTCGACGTCAGGCGGGCTCGAAGGTGTGGATTGCGTGCTTTTACTGGTGAGGCACCCAGCGAGCAGGACCGCGAGCATCATCAATGCTCCTCCCGTGCACGCCGTTTTAAAATGGCGTCTCGCGCTGTGCCTACGAATCATGTTAACGGATTCTTGGCGTTATTGTATTAACGCTTTCTTAAGCATTAACGCCTTATTAAACTAGGTGCGGCATTAATTGATTCGTGTCAAACGCTCAATCTTTGCCGCAGCACGCTATTACGCTCAGGGCAATCCAGCCGACAATGCCGGAACCGGCGTGGTTGGATTTTGCCAGCCATTTGCTGCGGAAGCACCTGATTGCAGCCGATGCACTGACCAAATTTGGCTCGGCTGACAAGGCTGCCGGGCGGATTAGACTACGTGATCTCTGGGAAGTTACCGACCTGTCGGCGGATGAATTTGCTGACGAAGTCGCCCATTTCTACAAGTTGCCTCGTCTCGGTTTGCCGCAGTTATTGGATGCGACGTCGCTTGCGACAAAATTTTCATCTCGATTTCTTCGCGAGATGGTCGTTTTCCCCTGTCAAATGCAGGCTGGCGGCAACAAGCTCGTCGTCGCCGATCCTACCGACTCCGCGGCAATTCGCGCCGCCGAGCTGGTGCTTGACAGCCCCGTTACGCTCGAGATCGGCTCCTTTGAAGATATCGCCACCATTTTGGCGAAGCGGCTCGGTGAGGAACCCGCCGTCGGGCCCCTGGGGACGGAAACCGCAATCGCCGGCAGCGATGATGACGTCGAGAACCTGCGGGACCTGGCCAGCGGCGCACCGGTCGTGCGTGCGGTCAACGACCTGCTCGAAAAGGCCCTCGAGCTGCGTGCCACCGACATTCATATCGAACCGATGCGCGGCGGCTTGCATCTACGCCTGCGTGTCGACGGATTGTTGCGTAGTGTACCAACCCCGGCCAACGTGTTGCCTCAGGCGCTGATCTCACGGATCAAGATTCTTACCGGATTGAACATCGCCGAGCGCCGGCTACCGCAAGACGGCGCCGCGCACTTGCGCGTTGAGCGGTCTGAGGTCGACATCCGCGTCGCTACCATGCCCACCCAATATGGCGAGTCGGCAGCAATACGATTGCTGCCGAAAGATCGTGGCGCGCTCGAACTTGCCAAGCTTGGACTGGCGACGCCAGACGAGGCCAAACTCAATCGGCTCCTTAAGCTTCCGCATGGCATCATTGTGGTAACCGGCCCCACCGGCAGCGGTAAGACAACGACGCTGGCGACGATGCTCACCCTGCTCAACGATACAACGCGGAAAATTCTGACCATCGAGGATCCGATTGAATACGAAATTCGCGGCGTCAACCAGTCGCAAGTAAAGCCTGAGATCGGCCTTACCTTTGCGACCGCTCTGCGTGCCTTCGTTCGCCAAGATCCGGACGTGATCATGGTCGGCGAAGTACGCGACAGCGAAACGGCTCATATCGCCATTCACGCCGCGCTCACCGGCCATTTGGTGCTTACCACGTTGCACACCGAGACGGCGGCAGCCGCTATCCCGCGCCTGCTTGATCTTGGGGTCGAAGCTTTTCTGCTGCGGTCGACATTGCGCGCCGTAATTGCGCAGCGCCTGGTGCGAGTGCTTTGCGACAGTTGCAAGGTCGAACAGCAGCTCACCAGCACCTGCCTTGCTGAGGACCCGCGCTATGCAATGCTCGGGCTGCAGCTAGGGGAACTCGTTTACGAGCCGCACGGCTGCGATCGTTGCAGCGGAACCGGATATCGCGGTCGTACCGGCGTTTTTGAGGTGCTTGAGGCGACCGGCGAAGTGCGCGACCTGATCAATTCGAGCCGCGATTCCGGCAGCATCACCCGCCTGGCAACGCGCGCCGGGATGACGACAATGTTCGAGCATGGCATCGCCAAGTGCCGCTTCGGAACGACATCCGCGGCTGAGGTTCTCAGGGTGACGACCGAGAATTGAAGAATCATGCCGAACTTCCGCTATCGCGCTCTGACTCAAGGCGGCGAGATCGTCAGTGGCTTGATTGCCGCACCAAACGCCGCGGAAGTAATCCGGCGCATTGAATACCTTCGCCTTGTTCCTGTCGATACTGCGCTCGACGATGGTAGCGACCGAACTGCCTACATAAAATTTGGGTTCGCGAAGCAGGCGGGTCCTGAAGACGTCACTATTTTTACCGTCGATCTGGCATTGACGCTGAAGGCAGGGGCCCGCCTTGAAGAGGCGCTCGAACTGCTTGCCAATGACACCGACATCGGCAGGCTGAGGTCGACCATTCTTAAGATTCGGTCGAGCGTCTTGTCAGGTGAGAGCTTTGCCGACGCGCTTTTGCGGCACACCACCCTGTTCTCCCCCATGTATGTTGCACTGGTGCGCGTCGGCGAAACATCAGGCAAACTCGAGCAGATTCTTGAGATGCTCGCGGGTGAGCGCAGTCGCGCTGAGGCTTTGCGGCGAAAGTTGGCAGATGCCATACGCTACCCGGCATTTTTGTTATTTGCCGCTTCCTGCACTCTGGTGTTTTTTCTTATGTTTGTGATACCACAATTTGCTATCATTTTGCACGATTTTCGCGCGAAGGTTGATCCCATAGCAACATTCTTTCTTGGCCTTTCCGCTTTCCTAACCCAGCACAAGGAGTTACTTGGCGCGCTCACGGCGACCCTGCTACTCACGGGGTTTTTCCTGCTGCGTCGCCCTGATGCGCGCGCGCAGATACTGGCAGCACTATCACACATGCCGCTGGCGCGTTCAGCGCTTGCCTATCATCGAACGGCATTGTTCTGCCGCAATCTCGGCCTGTTGCTCGCTGCCGGAGTGCCTCTTACGACGACGTTGCGCGTTCTTGCCGACATGATGGCCGCAACCGGTCAGGGCGGCGTCTGGCGGCGGGTCGTAGAGCAGGTTCGGCAGGGCCGCAAGCTTTCCGATGCCATATCCGAAGCTGCAGCACTGCCCGCCATGGCCGTGCGAATGTTAAGATTGGGTGAAGAAACTGGCCAGCTCCCGGTGCTCGCCGGACGGATCGCCGAGTTTTACGAAACCAAGCTGCAACGCAACCTGGATCGTATCGTAGGTATGGTCGGGCCGCTGGCGGTTATCGGGATAAGCGTAATCGTCGGCGGCCTTATCATTTCGGTAATGACCGCCTTGCTATCAGTGAGCCAAGTGGTCGGATGAAAGCGGGAGCTAACCATGCCCATTGCAGGTGCGGGTAGCGGCCGACACCGAGCATCAGCGCGACGCGCCGAGCGCGGCTTTACCCTGGTCGAAATGCTGGTGGTTATCACAATCATCGCCCTGATCGTGGGAACAGTCGGGCCGCGCGTGCTCAATTATCTGACTGAATCCAAAGTGAAGGCAGCAAAGATCCAGATTGAGAGCTTCGAGAGTGCTCTTGATCTTTATTACCTCGATAATGGAAGGTATCCAACGAGCTCAGAGGGTCTGCGCGCACTGCTGGAGCGTCCCAGCGCCGGCGCGGCCTGGAGCGGACCCTACCTGAAAGGCGACGCCGTTCCGCGAGATCCCTGGGGCCACCCGTACGTCTACCGTTCGCCCGGGCAGCATGGGATCTATGACCTCATGTCTTACGGCGCCGATGGACAGGAAGGGGGAACGGGTACCGATGCCGACATTGCTAGCTGGACGAAATGATGGCCCGTTGGCCGGGCAAGCAGCCAATCGGCGTGGGGAGCTTGGCTTCACGCTGCTCGAGATGGTGTGCGTGCTTGCCATACTCGCCATCCTCGCTGCGATTGTCGTGCCTGCCCTTCCGCGTAGCACGTCACGCGCCAGCCTGGAGTCCCATGCGATTGCGATAGCGGCGTTGCTGAAGTCCGATCGCGACGCTGCGATACGCCGCGATACCCAAATTGTGACCAAGGTTGACGCGGCGTCTCGTTTGGTTCGCGCTGGAGCGAGCGACCGGCTCGTTGTTGTGCCCAACGACGTTGCCTTCGACGCGCTGCTCGCCGCGCGTTGCGCCAAACACGCTACCGGCACTAACATTCATTTCTTTCCCTCCGGCATGTCCTGCGGCGGCGTCATTGCCCTGACGCGCTCGGGATTCGGCTATGAGATTCGCGTGGTTTGGTTGACAGGGAGGGTCGAAATTGTCGCGCTCAATCCCGCGTAGACGCCTGACTGCGGGCTTCACCTTGCTCGAAGTGCTGGTCGCACTCGTGGTCGTGACCGTGTCACTTTCGTCCATCGGCATGTTGATAGCAAGCACCGTGCGCAGCACCCGATCGATTGAGCGGCAAATGATCCGGCTTGCCACGACACAAGCCGTGCTAGCGGCGCTACCAGACCGTGACCAGCTCATGCTTGGCAACTTTTCCGGCGAACTTGCTAATCACCGTTGGCGTGTCGATGTTCTGCCATTCAACGCTCCCAACGGTGCCGCACAGCAGTCGAGGAAGTGGCTGCCGCAGTTGGTCGTCGTCCAAGTCCGGTCTCCGGAGGGAGCACTGACTCAGATTAGCACGATCCGGTTACACTCGAGGGCTGGCGGATGAAAGCGCGCCGACGCAACAGCCGCTACCGCGCCGCTGGCTTTACGCTTCTCGAGGCCGTTGTCGTAATGGCATTGATGGGCATCATCCTAATGGCCCTGGCAACGATTTCTGCCCAATGGATGCCGAATTGGGATCGCGGCCTCGCCCGTGTGCAGCGCGATGATGGTCTTGCGCTTGGCCTCGAGCGGCTAGGGGGCGATCTTGCGGCCGCCGAGTTCATATCAGTCGGCCGGCAAACACAAAAACCCTTCTTCGTTGGTACCAGCCACTCTGTAACGTTTATACGAACTGACCTTTCGCCCAACGCACACCCCGGGCTCGAAATCGTGCGTTTGGCGGAAAAAAATGGCAGTGAGCTGGTGAGAACACAAGCGCCGTTTGTGCCACTAACGGTAGGCGTCAATAATCTTGACCCACCACGGTTTAGGGATCCCGTGCCCCTTGTTGAAGGGCCTTATCGAGTCTCGTTCTCTTATGCTGGGGCGGATCGCCTCTGGCAAGACACGTGGCAACAACAAACTCTCCTTCCTAGAGCTATTCGAGTGATGGTACATGACGCTGCGACAGGGCGCGCTCTCGTCACCTCAACGGCCGTCTTGTTGCATGTGGAGATGCCCGCCGACTGTATCCGCGCAAAGTCTGTCGCCGACTGTTTTGACTCGCGTCGGTCCCTCGCACAATCGCCGGATGGCAGCAAGTCACAGGACCTGAGTACCGGTCGTTCGCCATGACTATTCCTGCAACCAACACGCGCCGAGATTCGCCGGACGGATTCATCATCGTAGCGCTCTTATGGATTCTCGGCGCTTTGGCCACGTTGGTTTCGATTTATGCGGTTTATGTGATGAATACCGCGACCACTTTCAGGGCACATGAAGACCGCTTGCGCAGCGAAGCCTTGGTGTCAGCAGCGCTCGAGTTAACTGCCTATCAATTGACTGAAACAGACGCGCAATCACGGCCGACCCACGGGGGCTTCGATTTTCGTATCGGCAAGGCGAACATAGCAGTGACGTTCCAATCCGAAACTGCACGAATTGATCTAAATGCAGCGTCAAAAGAGCTTTTGGCTGGTCTTTTTTCGGCGCTTGGCGCCAGTGCCAATGATGCGGCTAACTACGCCGAGCGCATTGCCGACTGGCGCACTCCGCCTCCGCAAGGCCAGGATTCGTTTTCGGCAACCCAAGCGGGCGCGTTGCGATATGCGGCGCGCGGCGCCCCGTTCCCCCACGTCGACGAGCTAGCGCGGGTCCCTGGCCTGCCTCCAGCCCTTGTAGAGCAGGCATTACCGTATCTGACCGTCTATAGCGGCCGTCTGCAGGTTAATGTTCTTGAAGCGACGCCGCTTGTGCTCACCGCCTTGCCAGGCATAACCAACGACGGCGTCAACGAGCTTCTCGCCCAGCGCCAAATCTCTGGTGACGCAAAAGCATTGTTGCAGCGACTGGGGCCGGTCGAGCGTTTTGCCACGGCCGAAGGCGGCAGGAGCTCGCGCGTCTCTGTTCGGATCGCCTTTGACGACGGTCGGCGGTCGAATTCAGAAGTCGTCATTTTGCCCTTCGACGAAACCAATGAGCCCTATGCCATCCTGTCTTGGCGAGACGGGTCCGATTTGGCTCTCGACAGTCGGTGGGAATGAGCTGCCATGAAGGTATGGCGGACCATAGCCTCGGGGTTTTCTCAGTGGATTGATTTAACCGCGACGTTTACCGTAGTTCTACTGCGGCGCTTTGTTTCACCGCGCAGCACTATTGAGCTCGTCGAACTGGACAACGACGAATTCAATCTTCGCGTCAGGCAAAAGCATGGCGACGAGGCGTCTGTTACCGAGCGCATCCGCATTGCAAACGGTCGGATCGTCAGCACGATCGCGGAACCGCTTGCAAAGAGATTGCGGGGCAGCCGCGTCGAGCTATTTTTAAAGCCCCGCCGCTTTCTCTTCCAGCCACTTGAACTCCCCAAACGCGCCACCGAGTTCCTCGACGGCATTATTCGTGCGCAAAT
>Ga0187781_10001930_pt1 | contig 15773 bp, 14 predicted proteins | sample 0715_SJ02_MP02_2_FD_132447 | JGI IMG/M metagenome (GOLD analysis project Ga0187781, IMG submission 132447) | Tropical peat soil microbial communities from peatlands in Department of Meta, Colombia - 0715_SJ02_MP02_20_MG | ecosystem: Environmental > Terrestrial > Soil > Wetlands > Peat | place...
AGTTTCCAAATAGGGTCAGACTTCGGGTTGATCTGCGGCACACGGAGAGGCTCGTTACCGTTGCTTCCTTCCGGACCTGGCGGGGTTCGCGAACATCCGTCGCACAGAGCCCGAAGTCTGACAAGCTCGATGCCTCTTGCGTAACCAAGGCATCGAAACAAGAAATGTTAGCACGCGGGGCGGAAGGCCGTCGATTTATTTGCATAGTCGATAATCGGCGCGGTGGATTCATCTGCCGCTAAGGGTTTCAAGCCGCCGCTCCATCAGGCTTCGCGTCAGAAGTGATCAGCAGTTGGAAGGTGTTCATCCCGATCCTGAAAGTCGAACCGCTCGTCAAGACCGCGGTCTGCACGAGCTGGCTGCCCACAATCGTGCCATTGGTGCTGCCCAAGTCCCGGAGAAGGACGGAGTCCTCGGTCACTTCTAACGCACAGTGCTGACGGGAAACGACCCGGTCGCGAATGACAATGTCGACATTGGAGCGACCGATCGTGATCCGCGGCTTAGCTACGGCGAACACCGTGCCTGCCTCATTTCCCTCCAATACTTTCAGGCTGATTTTCTTGTCCTGCGGCAGCACGAGCGGGCGGCCTTCCTGGCTGTATTCGACGCTTTCAGGTGGAGCGCTGCCGCGTGTGGTCTCGACGCGCAAGGTGGCGAGCCTCGGGTTGGACGTCGAGAAAGACTCGCCGCAGCCCAGGCATCGCACTTCCACTTTTTCGCGAAGGCCTACGTCTTTCTCGTCGATTGACTGTTCCCTTCCGCAGTTCGGACATCGGACTTCCATTCTCCCCTCCCACCTTCGAGACTGCTCCTCAGCTCCTCGAGCTCTTTTCGCAGGCGCCTCTGCCGCCGAGAGAGACTCCATGCGTAGATAAAGAAAATCACCCAAAGAGCCGAAAAAGCCAGGAACAGATAGACGTTGAGCACGCTACTCCTCAGAGGGTCGTATCGCTAGCGCACGTCGTAGAGCGCCCAAGTCCCGACGTGCGGCGGCCAGCCGAAAACGCTGAAGCAGAAGATAACCAAACAAGCAGTGAAAGGCACCCACACAAACCATGAAAGTCAAGAACATGCGAGGATCCAAACCGGAGCCCTCACCCCCGGCAATCACAGGCTGCGGATGCTGTGTCCGCCACCAGCGGATGGCCATATAATCAACCGGCACATCCACAAAGCCAATGATGCCCACGACGGCAGCCAGGGTTGCCGCTCGCTCCGGGTTCGAGATGTAGCTGCGCAACATCAGATAGGATGCGAATAAAAGCCAAAGAACGAAGGTCAGCGTCAGCCGGGCGTCCCACGTCCACCAAATGCCCCACGCCGGCTTCGCCCACAGCGGGCCCGTCACCACCAGACACGAACAGAAAACAAAACCCACCTCCGCCGAGGCGTGCGCGAGGTCATCGGCGAGGGGGGAACGCTTCCAGAGATAGACCACGCTCGAAAGAAAGACGATGAAGTAGGCCGTCCCGGCCACCCATCCTGAAGGCGCATGGATGTAAAAGATCCGCTGCACCTCGCCCATGGTGAGCTCCTGGGGGGCGTAGAGAAAAATCATCCCAGACGCCAGGATCATCCAGGCCAGCGTCACGATGAGGAGGGTGGTCGGAAGCTTTTTGCCCATGAAACGTCCGTTTTCTGTGGTCAGTTGGCCGGCGTCCGCAGTCCGTTGTCCGTTGAACCAAGGTTGGCGTTGGAGCCCCGCGAGGTCGTTAACATCTCAGTCACCACTCCTCAAGGTGACGGACAACGAATCAGGGACGACAAACTACTCTTCCAATACATATTCAAATAATAAGTACGACAGTACGATGAAAATCACCGCGAAGCTCGCCGCCAGCTTCGTCCAGCTTACGTAAGTAGACGGCGGGTCGCCTTTGAGGGCGCCCGTGGTCGCCTCGATGCCGGCGATGAAGACCGGCACGGCAACGGGGAACTGCAACACCGGCAACATCACTTCCCGCATGTGGATATTGGCGGCGATGGCTCCGAACGTAGTGCCCACCGCGACGTAACCCAGTGTACCGAGAAACGTGACGGGCGCAAACCACCTGAGCGAAGGTATAAAAGAAAAATTATACCAGAGGCTGACCGCGAAGACGATGACACACTCGGCGATACTCAGGAAAAGCAGGTTCGCGAGCAGCTTCCCCAGGTAAATCAGCCCGGGATCGACCGGCGCCAGCGCCATCCCTTCCAATCCGGCATTTTCGCGTTCCAGTGCAAAGGAGCGGTTAAAGCAAAGCACACCGGCAAAAGCAAACGATATCCACAACAATCCGGGAAGCAGCCGCAACGATTCTTCCTGTCCCGGCTCGAACGCAAAGTTGAACAAGAACACAACTAGAATGCCGAAGACGCACACCGAGGCCAGCGTCACCCGGTTGCGCCATTCCAGGCGGAGGTCTTTGACGAAAATCGCCGTAATGATCTTGAGGCTTTGCACGGGGTTAGGATCCAGGATTCAGGCTTCAGGATTTGGGATTCAGGCCCCAGCCAACTAATGTTCTGCGTTGTTCCCGACTACTGACTCCTGACTCCTGACTTCCGAATCCTTCCTTCCACGGCGCCATCGTAGACAATCCTTCCAGCTTCCAGAGCCACCAACCTTCCTGCCAAGGCGGCGCCGCGCTCGAAATCGTGGGTGGAGAATACCACGGCTTTGCCCCGGGCCGGGATCTCGCGGATCAATCCCGCCAAGGTATCCACACTGGCTGCGTCGAGGCCCGTAAAAGGTTCATCCAGCAACAAGAACCGCGGTTCGTGAAGGAGCGCTCTGGCCAGCGAGACGCGCTGTTGCAATCCTCGCGAGAGTTTCCGCACCGGCGTGTCGGCCCGCTCGCGCAACCCGAACCTATCCAGCGAGGAACTGATTCTCGCATCCAGGCGCGGCAAGGCAAACAAGGTGCCGAAGAACTTCAGGTTCTCGCGCACGGTCAGATCGCCATAAAGGAAGGTGGCGTGGGATACGAATCCGATGGCCGACTTCGCCGCGGCCGGCTGCCGGTGGAGGTCCTTGCCGTCGAATAGAACCTCGCCCTCACTGGGCCTGGCAAGGGTGGCCAAAAGGCGGAGCAAAGTCGTTTTGCCGGCGCCGTTGGGGCCATAAAGCAGAATCGCGTCGCCCGGCCGCACGCATAAGTTAGCGCCGGCCAGCGCCGCGAGGTCGCCAAAAAACTTGGAGACATTGCGAAGTTCGAGGCCTGCCCTATTGGGAGGAGGTGTGTCGGGTGGCATAAGATTCGAGGAGCAAGGGCGACGCTTTTTGCAGAGTCGCCATCAATCGCGCCTTGAGGTCCAACCGCTCTTTCCAATACTGCTTGTCAGGTAACTTGCCGGCCGCGAAGAGCTCATCGAGATCGGCGAGGGAATTAAGCAACGCATCCGCCGTCGCGGCAAGCTCTTGTTGCGCCAAGGTGGATCTCCGCTGCTCCTTCAGCCGCGGCCACTCCTTGGCCAGGCGGATGCCGAGCGCCCAGAGCAGCAGCAACACGAAGCAGGCCAGCAAGGGAACGGCAAGCCGCGTGACGGGATTGGGGAGGATTTTGACTTGCGCCTCCTCCTGCCCCGCGCCCGAGGCTTCTCCGCTCTCCGCTTCCCCGCCCTGCGCTTCGCCGCGCAAGCTCGCCTCGAGCTTCGCTCCCTCCTTCAAACCCGAGGCAACGTAGCGCCGGCCGCCTGTTTCAGGATCCGTTCCTGCAGCCGCAAAGATGGGAGAATCCACTTCGAGGCTGGAAGGCGAAACCAACAGTTCCATGCTGGCTATCGGATAAGGGTAAGAGTCTGCCAATGAGAGATGGCTCGAACTGTAGTCGGAATCGTATGCAACCATGACCACAGTCACGCCCGGTTTAAGGGGGCACTGGAGATAGTAATCTCCGGCCGCCTTCCCGGGACTTACCGGCTGCGGCAGGGGCATGTTCATCATCCCCGCCACAGCCGCGTTCGGCTGTGCGGCATCCGCGGACAAGTGGAAGTGGAAAGTACCGTCCGGGCTGACGTAGCTGCGGGGCGGGTCGCTCGTATTTCTGATGGCAAACATCTCCTGCACGTGGGCTCGGTTGCCTTGAGCATGAACCACCACCCGCGCCGATTGTATGCGGAGAGGCGGGGCCGACGCGCCGGCATCGTAGATAGTGATGGCCACGTCAGCCGTCCCTTGGGGATCAAACTGCGCCGGGGCGTTGTAATCCACTCCCTGATATGCCGCTTGCACGAGATAGAAGGACGTTGGATCGATATTGGCGGAAGGAAACACAAAACGCCCACTGGCGTCGGTGGTCACGCTCCCTACCCGCTGCATGCCACCTCGCGGAAGCAGCAACTGCACCATCTGGTTCGCAGCGGGCTTTCCAGTGGTGCCGTTGGTAACCTGACCTTGGATCGTCCCCTCCGCCGGCAATACGCCGGGGAGGAAAACCAGCGCTAGAACGGACGCCGCGAAAGTCGAGCCACCACGCATGATCCTGAAGCCCTCTATGCCTATTCCTAAAGTATTCTGAATCCCTTGGGAAAATACAAGCGATTTGTTATTCGCTGGAGCGTCCCTTACGTTGCCTTCGGAAGAAGAGCACGGGCGGGATGATGAGCAGAAAGAGGATTCCCATCAACCGGAACACACTGAGGAAACTGAGCAGCGTTGCCTGCTGTTGCACCGCCCCATACAGCATGGCCTCCGCGCGGCGGCTGGCGGTGACAGGGTCAGACCCGCCCTGAATGAACATTAGCTGCGCGCGTTCCAGCGCTTGACGGGTGAAGAGACTAACGTCCGTCACGTGCGAGGCCAGCAAGGATTGATTGAACTGGGAGCGCCGCGCAATCCACGTGGTGACGAACGAGACGCCCATGCTCGACCCGAGGTTTCGCATGAGGCTATAGAGGCTGGTGGCGTAACCGGTCTCATGTTTGGGAATCGGATCCATCGTCAAAACTGTGAGCGGCACGAAGACGAAGGCGAGGCCCATCCCCTGATTGACCAGGTGCATGAGGATATCCCAGGTTCCGGAATCCAGGTTCATGTGCGAGTAACCGAAGAACGCGACGCTGGCCACGGCAAAGCCGAAGGCCAGCATCCACCGCCCGTCCCAGCCGCGCCCGAGGAGGTAGCCCACCAGGGGCATGCAGCAGGCCGTAGCAATGCCGCGCGGACTGGTGTAAAGCCCGGCGATGGCGCTCGTCCAGCCGAGCAAGATCTGCATGAATAACGGCAAGGTCACCAAGCTCCCGTAGAGCACGAACCCCAGCAAGGTGACCAACACAATGCCGGTACGGAAGCTGCGAAACTTCAAGAGGCGGAAGTGCACGATGGGTTGGTCGGCGGTCAATTCCCGAATCACGAAGGCCGCGAGGAAGCCCACCGCGAGCACGGCGAGGGTGATGATGAAGCGGCTGCCGAACCAGTCGTCCTCCTGGCCTTTGTCGAGCATGATTTGCAGCGATCCGATACCCACAGCCAGCATGCCGAAACCCCAAACGTCGGCACGCAGGTTACCTCGGGACAGATAGGGCGGATCGGAGACGAACAACCCGATCATGATAAGGCTGGCGATGCCAATGGGGAGATTAATGTAGAACACCCAGCGCCAGGAATATGCGTCCGTGATCCAGCCGCCCAGGGTGGGGCCAAGAATGGGGGCGGCGATGACCCCCATGCTCCAAAACGCCATGGCCTTGCCGCGCTCGTGGCCGGGGAACTCCTCGAGCAACACCGCCTGGGACAGCGGCTGCAGCCCACCGCCCGTGGTGCCTTGCAGCACGCGAAAGAAAATCAGCGCCGGCAGATTCGGCGCGGCCCCGCATAAAAGGCTCGAGATTGTGAAGCCCGTCACCACGGTCAGCAGCAATCGGCGGCGCCCGAAGTAGTTCGCCAGCCAGCCGGTGATGGGAAGGACGATGGCGTTGGCCACCAGGTAGGAAGTCAGCACCCAGGTGGATTCATCGACTGTGGCCGAAAGGCTGCCGGCAATGTGCGGCAAACTGACGTTGACCACGGAGGTGTCCAGCACCTCCATCACCGCGCTGGACATCACCGCCACCGCCACCAACCAACGACTCGCCGAAGATTGACTGACTGTTGCGCTGCTCATATAAGGCATGAGATTTTAACATGCGGCCAGTGCTGGTGGCGGGGCTGGTGTGCTTCTTGAAGGTAGTGGTACAGTTTGAAGTAGCGGCGGCTTTATGCCGCCACTTGGCGAGGTGAACTCGCCGCTACAAATCCGGACTTCGCAGCTCTGCGCCGGGGGATCATCGGCGACCGCATTCTTCCTGGAGCCGACTTGCTGATCCAGGAGCGCGGCTGCTACTGAGCTTTGGCGTCTCCTTGAGTCAAGCGGCGATATATTTCGGGGTCATCCACGTCAATCAGTATTCCCTCGTCCTCAACCTCGACAAACTGGGTCACGGGGCGATACCTGCGCACGACGGTATTCGCACCGGCGTCGCCGTTCAGCCGCAACAGCTCTTCGAACAGCTCCCGCCCAATCAGCACGGGATGTCCGCGGCGACCGTGATAGGTGGGGATCACGACGGGGGCGCCGCCCTGCCGGAAGGTCGCCACAATCCTGCTCACGGTCTCTGCGATGATGGCAGGATGATCCACCAAACCGAGGACGACAGCCTCGAGATCGTCCGCAAGCAGCGAACGCAAGCCCGCTTGCAATGAGGATGTCTGGCCGGAACGGTAATCAGGATTGATGACCACGCGCGCAGGCTCGACTTTGACCTTTCGTTGAATCTCCTCAGCCTGGTGCCCGAGCACCACAGCGATTCGCTCCAACCCGCCCGCGCGGAGCGTCTGCACGATCAGTTCGAGAAATGTGCGGCCCCGATAGAGGAGCGTGGCCTTGGGAGTCCCCATACGGGAGGATTCACCCGCAGCGAGAATCAGGCCTGCAATCATGCGGTCTCGGCGTGTGCGATTTTGTAGGCAAGAGAGGGGTGGGCGGAAGCGGCCTGGCGCCGTACGGCGATCATTTCGGCCACGATGGCGACGGCAATTTCTTGCGGCGTCAGCGCCCCGATATCGAGCCCGATGGGTGAATGGACGCGCTCAAGCTTTTCCGCGGGCACGCCTTCACCCTCCAGTACTTTCGAAATCTCGATGAACTTTCGCTTGCTGCCGATCATTCCAATGTAGCGCGCCGGCGTGGATAGCGCCCAGCGCAAGCAATCCAGGTCGCCCTTGTGGCCGCGAGTCACAATCACCAGATACGACAACGCGTTGATCTTGAGCTTCGAGAAGATCTCTTCCCAAGGGCCCGCGTGGGTTTCCTCAGCTTCCGGAAAGCGGTCGGGGTCCGAAAAAGCCGGCCGGTCGTCTGACACCACAACGTCGAAACCCGCCAGGCTGGCCACCTTTGAAACCGTCAGCGAAACGTGCCCGCCCCCGAAGATATAGGCCGTGGGCGTCGCCAGGATAGGCTCAACGAAAATATCGAGCGACCCGCCGCACACCAGGCCATTGTCGTATTCCGGCTGGGCGTTCAAGTTGAAGTGCAGGCGGCGCGGCTTTTCCTCGCGCATGACCTCCTGCGCTACAGTCCACACCTCCGCCTCGACGCATCCGCCGCCCACTGTACCCACCATCGAGCCATCGTCGCGGATCAGAATCTTCGCGCTCTCGTAGCTCGGAATGGAACCCTGCACCTGGATAATCGTGGCCAGCGCCGCTTTGCGCCCTTCCTTCCGCAACTTCGCGATCTCAGCGAAGATATCCATGCGCCTCATAGGTTAGGTTAAACGTCGGGCGCCGCGATGTCAAACCAGCGTAGATTTGCGCGCGTCACTTGGCGGCTAGCTCCAGAAAGTTGCGCGAACCGAGCAGCGATTGTCCGCCATCGCAGACGCAGAGGGCGCCCGTGATGTAGGCTGCGGCGTCTGTGCAGAGGAACAACGCCAGGTCAGCGATCTCATCCTTGGCGGCAAAACGGCCCAGAGGGACGCTTTGCATCGCCCGGCGGCGCGCCTCCTCGGTGGGCGCCAAGCGCCGCATGCCCTCGGTGTCGTCCACCGGTCCGGGAGCGATGACGTTAACGCGCACGCCCGCGGAAGCCCATTCAATAGCCAGCGTCTTGGAAAAGATATCAATGCCTGCCTTGGCGGCGCAGACGTGGGATTGGTAAGGAATGGGGAGGAAGGCGTGGGTGGCGGAGAGATTCACGATGGAAGCGCCCGGCTTCCGCAAGTGGTCGTAGGCGGCGCGGCAGGTATTGAAGGTACCGAGCAGGTCGATATCGACGACCGCCTTAAAGCCATTGGCCGACATACCCAAAACGGGCGCAGGAAAATTGCCGGCCGCGCCGCAAACCAGGATGTCGAGAGCGCCGAATTCTTCGTGCGCCTTGCGCAGCCCGTTCTCGCAATCTCCATAGTTTCGCACGTCGCCCGCAACGCCCATGGCCTCGCCACCCGCGGCTCTTATACCTTCAGCCGCCCGGTCCAGCTTTTCTTGCGTGCGGCCCATGAGCGCTACACGGGCGCCGTGTTCCGCGAAGCGTTCGGCGATGCGCAAGTTGATGCCGCTGCCTCCGCCCGTGATGAATGCCACCTTATCCCGCAATAGGTGATCTCGAAAAACGCTGGCCATTAGCATTGACTCCTTTCGACGCACTCTTTTATCGCGCCGGGGGCGCTGTCATCCTGAGCGGTCATGGGCCTTCGGCCCACCCATAGCGATGAAAGTGAGACGGAAGGGCGGGGCTTCAGCCCCGCCGCCGAACGTGCTCGATGGAGAGAGGGCTTTAGCCCCTGACGCGAGGCGGCTTCAGGGCCTAAAGGCCCTAGCTTTAGCCGGCCCCAAGGCGGCGGGGCTGAAGCCCCGCCCTTCCGCAACGCTTTCGCGAGAGCGGAGCGAATGATGACCAGCGCCGTGGTTGTGCCAAACTCCGCGGCGGCACTTAAGTGCGTAATCTCTTGAAGATCGCTTCAGGAATCGACCGGACCACGAGCATAATAGGACGCCAGAACCAGGGCAGGTAAACCACCGCTGGGCCTTTGACGATCGCTTTGTAGATCCCCTTCGCCACGCTCTCCGGCGACGCCACGAAGAACATCGCGGCGCGCCCGTACGTCATGCGCGTGTCCACAAAACCCGGTTTGACGGTAATGACCTTGACGCCCGCCGGGAATAGGCGATTGCGCAATCCCTGGAGATAGACGCTGAGGCCAGCTTTCGCAGCCCCGTAGAGATAATTGCTTTGGCGGCCTCGATCCCCTGCCACAGAGGAAATGGCGCAGAGAAATCCGGCCCGCCGGTGTTCGAAATGGCTGGCGAGAATATTGATTGCAGATACGCAGCCGTTGAAGTTGGTCTCGAGAATTCGGCGGGCTTCCTCCCAATCGCTTTGGCCCTTGGATTGGTCGCCCAGGTAGCCGATGCAAACCACGGCTCCCACGAGCGCTTCACCCGCTTCCGCGACTCTGAGAAACGACCGCAAGATCGCGGCGTGGGATGGCGTGTCAAGGGCGTCGAAAGTAAGAGTGTCGGCTCGCACGCCGCTGCGCAGGCTGACGTCAGAGGCCAGTGCCTTCAATGCTTGCTGGTCGCGCCCCCCCAGAACGAGGTCGAACTTATGGGCCGCAAATTCCCTCGCCAAGGGGGCAGCGATGCCCGAAGTTGCACCCAGAATCAGTACCGTCGGCAAGCCCATTCCTCCTCTCGAGTTTGTGCGGCAACTCCCTCCACGTGTCATTCCGGGGAGGCGCTGGCGACGAGGGGTCTTCACTTTTCTACGATGCCCAGCCTCCGCGCTTGCGATGAAGAAAGCACACCCCTCGGATCAAGCCTTTTCTTGATCGCTTGAAATCGCTCGAGCTGCGGGTACATGGCGGCAAAGCTTTGCGCGGTGGTCACCGCATCCTTCGCGAGATAGACTCTGCCACCGTAGTTCAGCACAACGCGGTCCAATTCGTGGAGCAAAGGAACCAGCCCGCCGGCGACGGGAAGGTCCAGGGCCAGAGTGTAACCCTCGATCGGAAATGACAGCAGGCCGGAGTTGGATTTGCCAAAACGCTTCAGCACCGCCAGGAAGGAAGCGCGGCGCGACTGCGCCAGCCGCGACAGGACCTCTCTGAGCCCTTCGAGTCCGCCCTCCTGCGGCAAGGCCACCTGATACTGGACAAAGCCCCTGCGCCCGTATAAACGGTTCCAATGATGGACGGCATCGAGCGGGTAGAAGAACTTCTCGATGCTTACAAGTTGCCGGAGGACATCTTTATGCACGCCGTAGTAGCACCAGTTAAAGGCCCGCACAGTAAGACTGTTCAGCGCCAGTGAGGGCAAATTGATAGGCAGGCTCCAGCGGCGCCCGGCCGGTTCAGCCAACGGCGCCCGGATACTTGCCGGCAACTCGTTCGCAGCGGCGTGATTGCCCCGCATCAAGACAGCTCTCCCCATCTGCCCGCCCGTCGCCAGGCAATCAATCCAAGCCACCGAATATTGATAGCTAATGTCGGAGGCCGTCATCCGTTCCAGAGCATCTTCCAGGTTCGCGGCTTTCTGGTAGTCCACGAGCATCCATGCTGAAGTGACGGGTCGCAATTTGATGCGCGCGCTGAGAATCGCGCCCGTCAATCCCATGCCGCCCATCGTCGCACAAAAGACTTCACCGTTGCTGGTCGGCGAAGCAGAGAGCGTCTCGCCGGTTGGCGTGAGCAACTGGAAATCCAGGACGAAATTGCCGAAGGTGCCATCTTGATGGTGGTTCTTGCCATGCACGTCGGCGGCGATCGCTCCGCCCACCGTCACAAACTTGGTACCGGGCGTCACCGGAAGGAAAAAGCCGCGCGGCAGAAAACACCGGAGGATTTCCGCCAGGCTGACGCCCGCTTCACATCCCAGCACACCGGTCTCGGCATCGAAGGTGAGAAAGTGGTCGAGGCGGGTGTGACAGATGACGCCGCCGTGCCGGTTCAGAGGCGCATCGCCGTAGCTGCGTCCCAAACCGTGCGATATGAAGGACGGCTGCGCGCCCGACGCGAAAATGTCCGCGAGTTGGCGCGGGGTTTCAGGCCGATAGACATGGCAAGTCTCGACGGGGAAGCGCCCCCAACCGGAGAGTTCCTGAGCTACGTATTGCTGTGGCATGGTCGATAGTCGATTGTTTTAGAGGTAGATTATGAAGATGACGCTGGCTGCCCACAGGAGCACGACGGAAAGCAGGACCGAATCCGTGAGAAACAACCGCGTCGGGTTTCCTCCCTCATCATTCTGGTGCACGAGATAGAGATAGCGGAAAATCCCGAAAAGCACAAAAGGAATCGTGAGGTCGAGGCGCTTGCCGGGAAACTTCATTTGCACGTCGCTGGAGAGCGTGTAGAGCGCGTAAGACATCACCGTGGATGCGGTGACGATGCCGATGAGCTGATCCAGAAAGTAAGGCGAATAGTGAGACAGGATCGAGCGGTGGTTGCCGGCCTCTCTGCCCAAGGCGACCAACTCATGCCGGCGCTTGCTCAGAGCCAGGAAGAGCGCCAGCAGCGTGGCGCAGACCACCAGCCAAGGCGAGATCTCGACGTGGATGATGACGCCGCCGCTGATCACTCGCAAGACGAAGCCGGCGCTGATGACGAATACGTCGAGCAGAATGACATGCTTGAGCTTCCACGAATAAAGCACATTGATGAGAGCATACGCCGCCAGGATGGTGAAGAACGTCCGGTCCAGAGCCCAAGCGCCACCCAAAGCCAGAACCGCAAGTAGAACCGCGGCGAGGAAGGCCGTGCCCACCCCCAGCCGGCCGGAAGCCAAAGGCCGTAATTTCTTCACCGGGTGCTTGCGATCCTCCGGCGCGTCAAGAATGTCGTTAAGAAGGTAAACGGCGCTGGACATCAGGCAGAACAGAGCCGCCCCCGCCGCGACGCGCGTATTGCGGTTCCAATCGGTGATGCTGCGGGAGAAGATGAGGGCGGCAAATACGAAGCCGTTCTTCACCCACTGCTGCGGGCGAAGGCTCGTCACCAGCCCGCCCGTAGCAAAAACCGGGGTGCGGGTAGCGACCTCCGGATAAGTCGTCGTCGGTTCCACTCCTCGTCCCTCGCAACCTCCGAACGGCGCGTCATGCCTGCGCGGTTCGGCGTTGGCTGCGATTAGCCTAACTGATCAGCAAGGATTTTTCAAACTCCCGGACTAGTACGAAAGTAAGTGCTGAGCTTCACTCATCGTCGGCATCGTCGAGCAGCAAGCCCGCCCCCATGTCCGCGGTGTTCTTTCTTTGCTCCTCGAGTGAAATGGTGGGAAGACCCGCCCGCTCGAGCGAGGAGTTCAAGCGCGCGAGATCGTTGCTCTTGATCTCAGTCCACTCCGCAAGCGCCTTCCGGGTGGCCTCGCGATCGCGCTCAAGGGCCGTGGCGGCGTCGGCCGTCGGCGCAACATCTGCGCTTCCCACGGCTCTCTCCACCTGGCCCCACGCAAGGGTCAAGGAGCGCAAGCTGGCGGTGGAAGCCGGTTCGGTTTCGAAGAAGCCGGGGGCGGAGGTTCCGCCGGCGAGAGACGTCGCTTTCTTATCGAGAGCCTCAACCTGCCCGGCGAGCGTTGCTCGGCCACCCGCTTTGACCAACTTCGAATCGAGCGCCAGAAGCTGCTCGTGCAGGCGATTGGCCTCGCCGAAAGCAGCGGAGACCTGGGCCTGTGCGCTGCCGATCTCGACGGCCATAGTGAACTGGCGCGCTAAGTCCGCCGGCGGCGTCTCGACGCGTGGGTCCATCTTCACCGTGAGCGGCTGCGTATAGGTTTTATCCTGGACGGTCAACTTCACCGCATACTCCCCGGGCAGCGCCCACGGCCCTCCCCCGCCGCGAAAGACTGCGAGCATCGGATTGCCGCCCGGCGCGCTTTGGTAGCGAACATCCCACACGAACCGATGCATGCCGGGTTCGGCCGAAAGCGGCGCGGGGATATGAATCCAGGCGGCCGGGAAGTCCAGTCGCTTGGGATCGATCTGAGGCGGTTTATCGCTGCTCGAGTACTGCCGCACCACCTTTCCGGCGGAGTCGAGTATCTCGAGCGTCACCGCGCCGCCCGGCGCCGACCTGAGGTAGTAATCAATCAGGGCGCCGTCGGGAGGATTCTCGCCCTGCGGTTCGTCGAGCGGTATCGGCGTGCCCTCGAAAGCGGAGGGGCGAACGCGCAGTGCGGTTTGCGGCCGGAAGAGATACGCTTCGGCGCCGGCCACCTGGGCGGTCAGTTGTCGCAGCGGCGTCACGTCATCCAGAATCCAGAACGAGCGGCCGTGCGTGGCGATGACGAGGTCGTCCTCGTGGATCACGAGGTCGCGCACCGAGCAGTTGGGCAAGTTCAGTTGCAGCGGCTGCCACAGGTCGCCGTTATCGAACGAAACGAAAACGCCGGTCTCCGTGCCCGCGTAGAGCAGGCCCTGCCGCACCGGGTCCTCGCGCACCGCGTTCACGAAGCTTCCCTCCGGAATGCCTTGGACGATTTCCGTCCAGGTCTTGCCGCCGTCGCGCGTGCGTTCGATATGGGGCTTGAAATCCTCGAGACGATGCCGATCGATGGCCGCGTAGACCGTGTTTCGATCGTGGCGCGAGGCCTCAATAATCCCCACCTTGGACCACGGCGTGAGCTCGGGAGGAGTAACGTTTTGCCAGCTCTTCCCGTCGTCGCGGGTCACCTGGATGAGGCCGTCATCCGTGCCAATCCAGATCTCGCCCGCCTCGAGCGGCGACGGCGCAATGGCGTAGATCACGCCGCGGCGTTTGCCCACGCCCGTATCGACGTTGCCGGCCGTCGAGGCATCGAGATTGGGCGGCACGCCGGGATCTTCGCGCGTCAGGTCGGGGCTCAGCACTTGCCAGCTCTGGCCGTCGTCTTTGGTGCGGAAGAGAATCTGGTTGCTGAAATAGAGTTCATGAGGGTCGCGCGGCGAGATGACCAGCGGCAGCGTCCAGGTGCGGCGATAAGCGCCCGGGTGGGTCAGGGACGGCGCCAGGGCCTGCCCTTGCCCGTTCGCGAGGTTGTACTTGACCACGTCGGACCCGAACGAGCCGCCATAGAGGACGTTCGCATCCAGCGGGCTCGTCGCGATGTAACCACTCTCGCCTCCGGCTCCCACCGGGCGCCAGTCCCGAAAGCTGATGGCTCCGGAATGGCCCCGGCTGATGGTGCAGGCAGAGCCCGAGTCCTGTTGCGCGCCGCAGACCCAGTAGGGAAACCGATGGTCGGTGATGACGTGATAGAACTGCGCGGTGGGCTGGTTATACCAGGAAGACCAGGTCGTGGCGCCGTCGACGCTGACCACCACGCCCTGATCGCTCGAGAGGATCATGCGGTCCGGGTCGTCCGGATCAATCCAGAGGTGTTGATAATCGTCGCCGCCCGGCGCGCCCTTGATGATGTCGAAGGTCTTGCCGCCATCCGTCGAGCGGTAGAACGACGTGTTGCAGACGTAGACGACGTCCGGGTTCTTGGGATCGGCGCTGATGCCGCCGAAGTACCAACCGCGTTGCCAGATGCGCTGCTCGCCATCCGTGCGCTGCCAGTTTTCGCCCGCGTCGTCGGAGCGATAGACACCGCCCTCCTTGGCGTCCACGATCAGGTAGACGCGATCCGGCGCGCTGGGCGCGACGGCGATCCCGATGCGCCCCAGGTGCTCCGAGGGCAGCCCGTGCCCGGCGAGTTGGCGCCATGTGCCGCCGCTATCGCTCGACTTGAAAAGGCCGCTGCCCGGTCCATAGGACGGCGCGTAAACGTTCCAGGGCGTGCGCCGCGTGTGGAAGAGAGCCGCATAGAGAACGCGCGAGTCGCGCGGGTCGAAGGCAAGATCGACCGCGCCGGTGTCATCGCCCTTGAAGAGAACCTTCTCCCAGTTCTTGCCGCCGTCGGTCGAGCGGAAGACGCCACGTTCGGCATTGGGTCCGTAGGCGTGGCCGAGCGCCGCAACGAACACGATGTTCGGATCGTGAGGATCGACCAGAATCCGCCCGATGTGGCGCGTGTCCTCGAGGCCGATGCGCGTCCACGTCTTGCCCGCGTTAACCGATTTGTAAACACCGTTGCCGGAGCAGATGTCGGAACGAAAGTCAGCCTCGCCGGAGCCGACGTAGACCACGTTCGGATCCGACGGCGCCACCGCCACAGCGCCAATGGAGGCGACCGGCTGGGAGTCGAAGATCGGCGACCAAGTGCGTCCGGCGTCGATGGTCTTCCACACGCCGCCGCACACGGAGCCGAAGTAGAATACGCTGGGCTGGCCGACGACGCCGGAAACCGCTACGGAACGGCCGCCGCGAAAGGGCCCGATCATGCGCCAGCGCATGCCCGCAAACAAACTGGGATCGAACTGCTGGCCGCAAAGGCGGCCGGGCGCTATTCCAAGAAGCAAAGCGCATGCCAGTATCGAGTAGGCGATCGGACGCAGGCGTATGGGTTGTCTCATAACGAGGCGCCTCCGGGCGTTGAATTGGATCCGAAAAGGCCAGTATAGCATCGAGCGGTTCCGGGGGCGTTGCCCCCGGCTACTCTATTCTGCCCTTGCAGGGCACGGGAAACTGGGTAGCGCGGGCGTCTCGCCCGCTGTCGCGGGTGCGTCCCGCTCCCGCACGGGCAAAGCTCGCCCTGAGGGGAGCGAAGGGATGCCCGCGCCACAGCGGGCGAGACGCCCACGGCACCCAGCTAAAACGTGACGCGGACCCCAAGCTGCGCGGCGAGGGGGATGCCCACGGTGGTGCCGGGTCCGAAGAAATCTCCCAAGGCCCCGGCAGGAAGGAGCAGTTGCTTGGGATTAGTGATGGGCGTTGTCTCCGTGCAGGCGGCG
>Ga0187781_10001931_pt1 | contig 15769 bp, 10 predicted proteins | sample 0715_SJ02_MP02_2_FD_132447 | JGI IMG/M metagenome (GOLD analysis project Ga0187781, IMG submission 132447) | Tropical peat soil microbial communities from peatlands in Department of Meta, Colombia - 0715_SJ02_MP02_20_MG | ecosystem: Environmental > Terrestrial > Soil > Wetlands > Peat | place...
GCGGACATTGCGGGCAAAGGAGTGTCTGGCGCCCTGCTGATGGCCAATCTGCAAGCTAACTTGCGCAGTCAGTATGCACTCGCGGTCGATGACCTGCCGCGGCTGCTAACCTCGGTCAACCGCTTGTTTTACGAGAATACCGACGATGCCAGTTACGCTACCCTTTTCTTTGCTGATTACAACGACTTAAGCCGTAAGCTCCGCTACGCGAATTGCGGGCATCTTCCCCCGCTCCTGCTGCGCGCTGGCAGAAGCTCGAAGGAGGTTTCCGAGACGCCACAGGTGGAGCGGCTGGGTTCCACCTGCACTGTGATGGGATTGTTTGACGTCTGGCAGTGCGAGATTGCGGAAGTGGAGCTTGCTCCCGGTGATACGCTCGTACTCTACACCGACGGCGTCACCGAAGCCACTAACGCGGACGGTGAAGAGTTTGGCGAGTCCCATTTGCTGGACACTCTTAGGAGTCACACTGACCTTCCAGTGGGCCCACTCCTCCACGCCGTCGTTGCAGCGGTCCAGCGATTCAGCGGCGGAAACGACCAACAAGATGACATCACGCTGGTGATTGCGCGTTCTCTTGCCTAGTTGAATCCACGCCGCGCGACGGTCGGTCACCAAGCGATATCTCCCGTCATACTCGCGGCGAATCGCTGGACGTGACGCTCGCATATCTCAAAGGCAAGGACGCCGAGTCGGAAGAAACTCAAGAGCACGCCAATAGCAGCAGCCTGGCGCTGTACGCATAGAAGTTTAGGAACATCACCGCGGAAGAATCCTCGCTAAGTTAAGCAGATATCTCCCGTTCTCGTCTTTGGGCCGCTGGTTTCCGAGTTGCCCGTGACTCGCCAGTTGAGATCGCCACCCCGATTCCGATCGAGAAGCCGACTTCCCATTATTAATCGCGGTAAGCCGGCATCAGATCAATTCTGTCGGGCTTTAAGTATGCAGAGTCAGTATTCGCGCTCGGCGACGCTCACGCTACCGGAATAACTCCGCAGTTGTGAGGGCATTGCCGTTAGCGTCGACACCGCCCACGACAAGTACTTCCCCGTTGCGGAGCAACGTCGCGGTGTGGCCGGTGCGCGCTGTCGACATGCTGCCGGTGAACGCGAAAGTTCCACTCTCAGTGCTATAGAGTTCGGCGCTGGCCAAGACCACAGTGGTTAGACCGCGGGGATAACCCCGATCGCAAAACTGAATGGTGGTCGAAGTCCCTCCCGCGATGAGGACTTCGCCTCCATTGAGAATGGTTGCCGTGTGACTGACGCGGGGAGCTTTCATCTCGCCAGTGTCAGAGAAAGTCCCGCTGCTGCTGTCGAACAAGATTGCTGCGGAGACGGAAACAACCGGCATCCGGTAATAGCAATCTGGGTTCGTTGTGGTGGCCAGGCCGCCGACGAGGAGCACGTTGCCGTCTGTGAGCAAAGCAGCAGCGACGCTACGCGCCGCGGGTCCTCCAGTTGCCGTCGCCGTAAACGTGGCCGTTGACGCGCTGAACAAATCTCCCCCAACGGCCCCGCCGCCCTCTAAGAGAACTTCGCCGTTCGGGAGAAGAGTCGCCGTCGTCATGCTCGCGAGCATGTCGACGCTTACTGGTGTAAATTGTCCCGTGCTGGGATCGAACAGTTCAGCCGATACGGGTCCCCCTCCCGCTACAAGCACTCTGCCACTGCCGTCATTTAGCAACGTCGCCGTCTGACCCGATCGCGCAGTTTCCATCATGCCTGCTGTAGGGCTGAACATCCCTGTGGCGGGGTGAAAAATCTCGGCTGTCGCGAGAGGTCCCGTCGCGTCGCTTCCTCCCGTGACCAAAACTGTCCCATTGGTGAGCAACGTCGCCGTGTGCCCTGCTCTTGCAGTTTCCATCACGCCCCCTGTGGGGGTGAACATCCCTGTGGCGGGGTCAAAAATCTCCGCCGTGGCGAGAGGTCCCGTCGCGTCGCTTCCTCCCGTGACCAAAACTGTTCCATCGGTGAGCAGCGTCGCCGTATGTCCCGAGCGCGCGAACGCCATGCTGCCTGTAGGCGTAAATCTGCCAACTGGTGGAGCGATGGAAACTTGGATGGTGTTCGAGGTGCCCGTGATTGTTGGTGTGACGGCGTCGGTCGCTGTGATGGTTTGACTGCCGCTGGTGTTGAAGGTTGCTGAGAAAGTTCCCGTGCCGTTTGCCAACGTGGAGTTGACAGGAAGCACGGCCTGGCTGTCGGTGCTAGCAAAGTGCACCATTCCGGTGTAGCTGGAGGCCACTGCGTTCGAAGCGTCGAGAGCGGTCACGGTAAAGCTGAAAGGGGCTCCTACGGTGGCGTCTTGAGGAGTGGTGACGGAGAAGTGAGTGGCCAGTTGCGAGCAACCTTCGCCGCAATTAGTGCCACTACCTCCGCCGCCACAAGCAGCAAGGAGGCCCGAAACGCAAAGAGCAAATAAGCGACAAAGAGATCGTTTCACAGCGACTCCTCTCGAAAACGTCCTGAATATTTGGTGGACCGTGACCCATGGATGACCCACCGCAAAACCCACCGTCCGTGGGGCTCGGAATCTTGGCCTACGCCGACGTGCAACCACCGTTGTCCACTGATGGAGCCGGTTTCGGTTAAGCCTGGTCGCAGGACGAGTTTGCCCCTGGGCGTGTTTTCAAAATGGTTTGGACGTACAAAAACCTCGGATTCCTGTGTACTCACATACCAGCCCAGCACAACAGCGGGCGTGAAGGAGCGGATCGCTGCACTCTCCTCCCTTTGGCAAACATCCGCCTGCACTGTCGTTGCGCCACACTAAGTGCCGAGTGCTGTTCGCGTCGTCCGCGGGCGAAAGCGTGTCGGCGAGGAGGTCGGGTGCGTCTGGAGTAGGGCTCACGCTGTCCGCTCGGGGTTGCGTATCGCAAATCTTTTTCCCGACTCCTTCGCCGACAATCTGATCCGCCGGTTGGCTTGTATTTGCAAACTCAATCTCAATGTCAGAACCGTCCTCCACGATTGCCATTTCCAGCTTCTTGGTCGCTCCTTCGTTATCGGTGAAAGTGATCGTGCCGGTGCAATTGCTATCGACTGTGTAAGTCCCGGCTATTGTGGTGCTGAAAGTGTCGTTGCCGTCGGTGATGCCGGTCAGATTTCCCGAAACACTTGGCGGACTTGTAGTGTCATCGAAGTGGAGCAAGCCAGCAGAATCAGCCGGTAGGAAGGTGCGAAGATCGAAGGCCTGGCCTGGAGCTTGCTGGTTTGCTAAAAGCCGATTAAATCTGACGCCGAAGTCACCCGCCAGGGTCGTCGCATCGCATGTCGCCGGTTGTTGCTTTGCGACCCCATCCCCAACAACTACCAAGGAGGCAGCTGTAACTACAAACTCGATCTCCGCTCCGCCGCGCACGATAGCGATTTCGTAGGTTCTGTTGCTTCCATCATCGAGCACCAAGTTCAGGGTGCCGGTGCAATCGCTATCCACCGAATATGTGGACTGGGACGCGGGCGTGTTAAAGAGGTTGGTCGTAGGGACACCGCCCTCATTTCCCCTCCGAAACCCCGCGACCGTTCCGGATTCAGGGTTGAATGTCATCCGACCAGTAAAAGCAGCAGGCACGAAACTGCCGATTGCAATCTGTGCAGACGTGGCAGGATGCTGCAACTCGTGAACCTTGAACCCATAATTGCCGGCTATGGTTTGCCCGGCGCAGGTGGCCGCATGGGCAGGTATTGAGATCAGACTTGCGCACAGTGCGGCGCTCAGCAGCGCAACGAAAGCTGCGAACCCTGTCCTGTAAGTCATTGGGCCTTTCTTGTCCGTTTCAGTTCTTCCTTTCATGGCGCCTCCTCAAGTGGGACTTACTGTTCCCGTTGCGTTTTGGGAGCGACTTTGTGCCACAGAGACCGCACGTTCAATGGTAGGTGCGTGACATGTGAGTGATATTGGAGTGACTGGGCGGACAATCACTCCAAAAAGGCGGCCCCCGTCGAGGCCGAGGGTCAGAGCTATCCTGAAGAGATGTTTGCTGTTATGCCTGACCGGAGGACTCTGAATGGGCGAAAGGGCCCTTGCGCTTCATTTCGAGGAGAAGGAATGTTAGACTTTTTCCGCCCTGAAAAGCCGGCATTCGCGAGCGACCCCATCCGGCGCCGGCTGCACTTGGAGTTGTAGGTCCATCTCCGTGAAAGAGGTTGTCCAATCGCCGTACCTAGCCCGCTTCGAGTCCTTCGAGGTCAATCTGCGGTCAGGACAACTATCCAAGAACGGGGAGAGGATCAAGTTGCCGGAGCAATCGTTTCAGATTCTGGCGATGTTGCTGGAGTCTGCGGACGGGGTGGTAATGCGGCAAGACATTCAGAAGAGACTCTGGCCGGACGATACCGTAGTCGAGTTTGAAAATAGCATCAACGCTGCTATCAAGAGACTTCGCGTGGCTTTGGGCGACTCTGCCGACCAGCCCAGATTTATCGAAACATTAGCGCGCCGAGGGTATCACTGGAAGGTTCCGGTCGCCTGGATCGACCACCCTGCGTCCGCGATGCAACCGGCTGCCGTTCCAACTCCCGTACTGCCGTTGGCTCCCTCCCCCTATACCCCGATTGACGAGAGAATTTCTCAAGATCGATCGAAGAACAAGGGCGGTCGCCACCGGTCGCTCACTGTCGCAGGCGGGCTGGTGGTTGCAGCGGCCATGGTTGTCGGCGCCTATTTCGTGACGCACCGCACTCCCAGATTGAGCTCGAAGGACTCTATCGTTGTCGCCGACTTCAGCAACACCACCGGCGATCCCGTCTTCGACGGCACCTTGCGCCAGGGGCTCACCTCACAAGTCGAACAATCGCCCTACCTCAATGTTCTATCCGACGAACAGATTGTCGGGAGCTTGGGGCTTATGGGCCAGCCGCGCGGAACCCGGTTGACGCACGACCTGGCGCGCCAGGTTTGCCAACGGACCGGAGGCGTGGCGGTGCTGGACGGATTCATCGCACAGATCGGCAGGCAGTACAGCCTGGTTCTAAACGCCTTAAATTGCTCGACCGGAACGTTGCTCGGGAGCGCGCAGGCGACAGCCAGCGACAAGAACCACGTGCTGAGCGCCCTCGCCGACGTCTCCTCCTCGATTCGCAACAAGCTCGGCGAGTCGCTCGCTTCGATCCAGAAATTCAATACGCCGCTCGAAGAAGTCACCACCCCTTCGCTTGAGGCACTCCAAGCTTACACTCTCGGCTGGCAGGCCAACCTGAACGGTGATGAATCCGCCGCGGTCGAGTCGTTCCAGCGGGCCATCTCGCTCGATCCGAATTTTGCCATGGCCTACGCGGCGCTTGGCACGGCCTATGGCGGCATCGGCGAATCCCGACTAGCGGTTGAAAATACAACCAAGGCCTATGATCTGCGCGACCGGGTCAGTGAGCGGGAGAAGTTCTACATTACGTCGCACTACGAGGACGAAACCGGTCACGAGGAAAAAGCGGCACAGATCTACGAACTCTGGGCCCAGACCTATCCTCGGGATGTGGTCCCTGTCGGACGCCTGGGCTTCTACTACTCAGGTCTTGGTCAGTATGAGAAGTCGCTCGCGGCAGGTCGCCGGGCGCTGGAGTTAGCTCCAAACCGCGGATTGCCCTATGAACTCCTCGTTTCCAGCTACCTGTGCCTTTATCGTTTGGATGAGGCAGTGGCCGTCCTTAAACAAGCCAATGCACGCGGAATCGATTCCCAACCTCTGCATGAAGCGGGCTACGCACTTTCCTTCCTCAGTGGCGATATGGAAGGAATGAAACGTGAGCAGGACTGGGCGGCTGGAAGGCCAGGAATCGAAGATCTGTTCCTCGACCTCGGGTCCGACAGTGAAGCCTATGCTGGGCAACTCAACCAGGCAAATGCTATGACCTCCCGCGCGGTCGCTATGGCCCGGCAGGCAGGAAAACAAGAGACGGCGACAACCTATCTGGCGGAAGCCGCCCTACGCGAAGCGCTGGTCGGAAACCTTGCCGAAGCTCGGAAGCGGGCATCGGCCGCCCTGCAGGCGTCGAACGGTCAGGATTTCGAGGTTGGGCTCGCCCTGGCAACTGCCGGCGACCTCGCCCGGGCACAGAAGTTCGCCGATGGTCTGGCAAGACAGTTTCCACAGGATGCGGTCAACTTGCCTACGATCCGCGCCGTCATCGCCCTCGGGCAGAACGCTCCGGCAAAGGCGATCTCTGATCTTCACGCAGCTTCGCCCTACGATCTTGTGGAAGCTGGCGAGTTAACCCTCTATCCTGTGTATGTTCGTGGCCAGGCCTACCTGGCCGAGGGTCAAGGGGTTCCCGCAGCCGCGGAATTCCAGAAAATTCTCGACCACCGTGGCCTGGCATTGAACGAGGTAATTTTTCCGCTGGCGCACCTGGGCCTCGGCCGTGCGCGGGCCCTTTCGGGCGACACGTCTGGTGCGCGCAAAGCATATCACGACTTCTTCGCTCTCTGGCAGCACGCCGACTCCGACCTGCCCATCCTCCAACAGGCCAAGGGCGAATTTTCTCGTCTGCAGTAACTCAGCGCACGGTTGGTGGCGTGGTTATAGCCTTAAAACGAGAACTTGGCTGAGAGTTGCAGCAGGCGGGCAGTCGTGTTCGGGTTGGTGTCGAGAATTTGTCCGAACCGCGGATCGCTGATGTCTCCCACTGGATTTGCAAATTGCGCGTGGTTGAAGACATTGAATGCATCGATGCGGAGCTGCAATGTTTTCCCCTCGGTTATTGGGGTGTCTTTCCAAAGGCTCATATCCCAGTTGTTCAGGCCGGGTCCATGGAAGAAATTCCGGCTGGCGTTCCCGAGCACTCCCACAGTTTCGGGAGCAAACCCGTTCGGATCGAAGTACTCGTGGTTCGGGCTGGTGCGCGGATCGCCGAAAATGCGCAATTTCTTGACCACCTGCGGACGATCCCAGCAGGCGTAAAAGGAAAACATCGCGTTGCATTGTAGAGAATCCGGAACGCTCTGGATCAGCGTCACGGGGAATCCGGTCTGGAATGTGCTCACCCCCGAAATCGCCCAGCCCTCGGTGAGCCGGCGGGGCAGGTACCGGAGGGCAGCGAGATTGCGGATGCTGGGCACTTTGTATAAATAGGACGCAACGAACCGATGGCGGGCGTCGTATAGAGAGTCCCCGTAGTCGAGGTTGAAATTACTCGGAATAAGGTCCACGTCCATAAAGTTTGACGCGTTGTCGAGGGCATGACTGTAGGAATAAGCCGCTGTGAACACGAGGCCGTGGGAGGCACCCTTGCGCACACTGAGCTGCAACGAATTGTAATTCGAGTGGGTGCACGTGCACTCCGTTCCGATGGAACCAAATACGTTGAGCGGCTCAACCGTTCCGGCCTGTGGCGCGGTAGACGTGACGGTGTTCTCGGTGCACCCCGGCGTCGCCAGGCAGATTGCCGAGTTGACCGGATTTGCTTCATAGGTGCTCTCCAACCTGTGCCCTTGCGCACCCACGTAGCCGATCGTTGCCACCATCGTCGGGGTCAGCTGGCGCTGGATGGTGAGGTGGTAGTTGATGACGTACTGCACGTTCAAGTTAGGATCCATTACGTTCAGCACGAGAGGCTCGAAGAAAGTGAAGTCGACGGGTGAGCCCGGCGCTGGGGGAGTATAAGGGTATTTGTTGGGGATCGAGCCAGCTGGTTGAATCACCGCTCCCGGCGTTCCGCAGTTGGCCAAGCAAAGGGGAACATTATTCTGCGAAGTGAACGGCTGGCCGAAGTTGGGTACCAATCCTGCGTCGCCGGCACCGGAATCGGCGATGGAAAAAGGCGGCGCAAGGAGGTTTTCAAGCGTCAAGAACTCTTCCGCGTTATCGTAATAGATCCCCCAGCCGGCACGCACGCTCCAATTCTTAAGCGGGTTCCAGGCAAACCCGATCCGTGGCCCAAAGTTGTTGTAGTGAGTGTGATATCCCGACGAGGTCACGCCTGGGTCCCCAGGGAAGACCAAGCCCTTCGGGGCGGTGGGGAACACCCGAGACTGTTCGAACGGCCGAAAGGCGTTGATCGCTACGCCGTGATTGCGAACATCGGTCAGGGGAGTTTCGATTTCCCAACCCATTCCATAAGTGAGTGTGAATTGCTGTTTGATCTGCCATTGGTCCTGAATATAGGAATAAATCTCTCGTACGCGAGCGTCGATGATGCCCCCAGCGCTTTGCTGATAAGAGTCCGGGAACCCGAGTTCAAAATCAGCGCCCGGCAGGCCTGTAGAAAAAACTCCGCTGCCTTCAAAGAAATAGCCGCCGTTGTTTTCGTTGGCAAATGGATTGAAGACCCGTCCGCGACGAACATCCACGCCCCATTTATAGTTGTGCCTTGCGTGAACATAGGTGAAGTTGTCGCTCAGCTCGCCCGTGTCGTCAACGCGCGACCGCGGACCGACCGGGGAAAAACCAAGGTCGAAGAAACCCAGCACGTTAATGTACGGCAGCCCTGCGACTGCGGGGAACTGTGGGTTGATGCCGGTAAAGCCCGCACTGGAAGGCAACTCCGGTGCTTCCGGTTCGCTTCGCACAGTATTGAGCCGCTGATAAGACATCCGCAAGTCGTTCAACCTGTTCGAGCTGAAGATATGGTGATAGCTGACGAGATACTGCTGGGTTGCTGCGGAGTCGTCCTCGCCGAAACCGGGCAAGGTGGCCCCGCCGAACGGCAGGTTGACCATGCTGGGCGACCGCGACCAGAAGCCATAGAAATAGACCACGTCGTTCGGCGTAACCTCGTCGTCGATCCGCCCGAGGAACTGATTCTGCTTCATGGTGCCAATCTGCGGGAACGTGAATGTTCCTTCGGGAGTATTCGGCGGCGGAACGAACTTCGATAGATTCACCGCAATCGGATTGAAATCCACCTTGGGAATCACGCCTGTGCTGAAGAGCTCGCTGTAGGGTGTTCCAGCCGGGCAAGGAGAGCCGCAGGTGGCAGCGCTATCGCCAAACTCCGGTATCGGCGCGATGTCAGAAGACTCGCCAAGCGCGGCCCCCCAGTTACCCGCAGCTTGCGCAGACGAAAATACCGGCGTGTTCACCGCTGGCCCTGCAAACTGTCTCGTGCCCTGATAGGAGAGGAAAAAGAAAAGCCTATTCCTCTCTATCGGTCCGCCGATGGTGCCGCCGAATTGATTTTGATGAAAACGTGGCGTTGCGTTGGCGAAGAAAGTCCGGGCGTTCATGAAAGTGTCCCGGTAGAACTCAAAAGCGTCACCGTGAAAAGAGTTCGTGCCCAACTTGGTGTCTGCGACCAGAATTGCTCCCGAGTTCCGGCCGTACTCCGGGTTCAACGTGCTCGTCACGACGTGGACCTCACCGATCGCGTCTGGGCTCGGAACTTCCTGGGGTGTGTTGAGGAAGAGGTCGTTGTAGTCGGCCCCGTTGATGAGGTAATCGTTGGCTTGGGTCCGGTTGCCGTTGGTGGAATAGTTGTGCGTGGCAAAGTCATCGGACGCAGCAACAGTTCCGGGGAGAGTTTGCTGCAACGCTATCCAGTTGCGGTCAAGATTAGGGTAGTCAGTGACGGAGCTCCCCGTGACGTCGGCACCGAGTTGTATGCTGGTTGTGTCGATTTGGACCGGGTAGGCCTTCACCTCAATGGATTCCGTCACCTTGCCAAGCGCAAGTTTAATCTCCAGAACATACGTTTCACCGACTCTTACGGGGACATCCGTCTCGACGAACTTCTTGAAACCGATCGTCTCGATTTGCACGCTGTACACACCAGGCTGCAAGTCGGAGACAATGAATCTCCCTATTGCATTCGTCTGCACTGTGCGCGCATATCCGGTGGTACTGGCGGCAACGCGCACCATGGCCTGAGGCACGGCCGCTCCACTTGGGTCAGAAACGCGCCCCTGGATCGTCCCGCTCGCTGCGGCCCATGCGGCTGCGCCAAGCAGGGCGGAAACAAGAATCAGGCGAGCCAGCGAGCGCATGATCGCCATTCCTTTTGGGGCATACCTTCTGACCACCCGCTGCTCATGCTTGTGCCTCCTTAGTCCGCGAACTCCCTGGAGCCGAAACGCTAATTGGGCAGAGATTATTCTTTCGGAACGTCTCGGTCAACGTGGTCGACGACTGGTCCAGGGCCCCCCTGTCCCCAGCCCCCTAGCCATGGCATGACATTCGACATAAAAGACAACTGAAGCCGTGCGGATGGTTGGTCGGCAAACGAGAAACTGAGAACTAACCTCCGAGGTCCGGGAGTTGTCGAAGCCCGTCACCAAAAGTGGCAGGTTCTGCATATACTATGGCGTATTCTGCATGGTAGGGGCAGTCGGCAAGCATGTAGATTAGGGGCATGTTTGAGCGAAGCTTGTTCAGCAACCGTAATCGTATGTTGAGTATCGCTTCTCCATTGACATGACCTCTTTGAAGAGTGAGGTACGCCAATGAGTAAGCATCTTCGTTTCTCCGAAAGCAACTTTACGAAGCTGGAAGAGCTTGGCCTTTCCGCATCAGCTGTGCTGCGCAGGGCCGGACTTCCGCAGATGCTTCGCGAACAACCTGTTTCTTTCCTCAAGACTGACGAGTACTTCGCGCTCTGGCGAGCGATTGGCGAACTGAGCACGAATCCAGCCATCGGTCTCTCGCTCGGAACCGAAAACAGGACCGAACGATTCCATCCGATCGGTCTTGCGGCGCTCTCATCCGACACCTTTGGCGCCGGGATGGACCAGATGGCCCGGTACAAACAAATCACGTGCCCTGAGGAAATCCTGCAAGAGAAGGATGATGAAGAGTGGAGCATCCAGTTTCATTGGCTTCTTGCAAGGGAGATCGAACCTCCGGTGCTCATCGAATGCGCGTTCGCCTGGGTGCTTTCGATCGGGCGCCATGGTACGCGTACGCGTCTTTCGCCCATTCGCGTTGAGTTGGCGCAACCGCGTAAGCACGTCAAGGCTATCGAGCGTCACTTCGGGTGTCCGGTCATCCGCGGGGCCTCGCGCAACGCGATCATATTTCGCGCGTCCGATGCCCGGAGACGTTTCGTCACGCGCAATGCTGAACTGCTCGGCATGCTCGCACCGCAACTCGAACAAGAACTGAAGCAGAATAATTTAGACGAGAACTTTATCGATCGGGTCCGAATTGCGATACAGGAAAAGCTCACCGGTCGGCGTCCCACCATCGAGGACATCGCCGATGCCCTACACATCAGCTCGCGTACGCTGCAGCGGCGACTGCAAGATGAAAATTCCAGCTTTCAGCGCGTCTTGGAGGACGCTCGCCACCACCTGGCCCGCAACTATCTCGTTAATCCAGTGCTCGAATTGAATGAAGCCGCCTACCTACTCGGATATGAGGACTCCAATTCGTTCGTACGCGCTTTTCGGACGTGGGAAGGCGTTCCGCCTGCCCGTTGGCGCGAACAGCGGTTGAGCGCAGCGTCATGAGCGAAAACGAGAGCCGACGCGAAGCCAGTCAAGCCCTTGAGCTCTACTTGAAGTAGCCAACCTGAATCCGCGAGGCCGCAAGTCGCGGCTGACGATTCTGCGGGCTTTCCTGCATCGGCACGTACAGTTCGCAAACTGTGAGCGCGAATTGCGACCAGAGATCACAATCTGCAACCTTCACTTTTGACGCATTCTGCATGCACTTTGGCGCGCAATGCATATCAAAGTTCGCATTGGCGGCCTAAAGTAGGGCACATGTTCGATACGAACATGCCCGGCCTCAATGCCGCGAAGGAGATTAATGATGCAAAAGCGCAAACTTGGTAAAAGCAACCTTGAAGTGTCTTCAATCGGTTATGGCTGCATGGGACTGAGCTTTGGTTACGGCCCGGCCGTGGATAAGCAGCAGGGAATTTCGCTGATTAGGGCCGCAGTCGAGCGCGGCGTGACATTCTTCGACACAGCCGAAGTTTACGGACCGTTCACAAACGAAGAACTGGTAGGCGAGGCGCTTGCGCCGTTTCGCAAAGATGTCGTGATCGCGACGAAGTTCGGGTTCCACATCGAAAACGGCAAGCAAGCTGGGCTGGACAGTCGTCCAGAGCACATCAAGCAGGTCGCCGAGGCATCGCTAAAGCGGCTCAAAACGGATGTCATCGATCTGTTTTACCAACATCGCGTCGATGACGAGGTTCCTATCGAAGACGTTGCCGGAGCTGTCAAGGACCTGATACAGCAAGGCAAGGTGAGACATTTCGGATTGTCGGAGGCGGGTGCTCAAACGATCCGCCGAGCCCACAAGGTGCAGCCGCTGACGGCCTTGCAGAGTGAATATTCGTTGTGGTGGAGAGAGCCCGAGAAGGAAATCGTGCCGACGCTGGAAGAACTTGGCATCGGCTTCGTGCCGTACAGTCCACTGGGAAAGGGCTTCCTTACCGGAGCGATCAGCAAGGACACACAGTTCGACAAGAATGATTTTCGCAATATCGTCCCTCGCTTCTCGCAAGAGAATCGCGACGCCAATCAGGCGTTGGTCGACCTGATCGGGAAATTCGCCAAACAGAAAAAAGCGATGCCGGCCCAGGTTGCCCTCGCCTGGCTGCTTGCAAAGAAGCCATGGATCGTGCCCATTCCGGGGACGACGAAACTGCACCGGCTAGAAGAAAACATTGGGGCTGTTAACGTGCATCTCTCAACGGGTGATCTCCGCCAGTTGGAAACGGCGGCCACGAAGATTCCGGTGCAAGGCGCCCGCTATCCCGAACACCTTCAGAAGCTGGTCGGCCGCTGAAAAGGAAAGCGAGGAAGAAAGGACATAAACCATGAGAGTAGCAGTACTGTACGGGCCGCGCGACGTGCGTTTCGAGGAGCGCGACGACCCTAAAATCATGAAGCCCACCGACGCTATTATCCGGGTCTCCTCGGCATGTGTGTGCGGGTCTGATTTGTGGCCGTATCGCGGCATCCAGCCGATCGCGCAACCGACCCCTATGGGTCACGAGTATTGCGGCATCGTTGAAGAGGTCGGAAGCGCCGTTAAGACCGTGAAGCCCGGCCAGTTCGTGGTGGGGTCGTTCTGCATCTCTGACAATACGTGTCCTAACTGTCGGGCCGGTTACCAGTCTGGATGCCAGAACCTCGAATTCATGACAGGAGCGCAGGCGCCCATGGTTCGTGTTCCGTTTGCTGACGGCACGCTCGTTGCCACACCCGAGCTTCCGTCGGACGACATCATTCCGAGCCTCCTCACGACCTCTGATGTGCTCGGAACCGGCTGGTTCGCGGCGGACGCTGCGAATGTGAAGCCTGGCTCGACTGTTGTGGTCGTAGGCGATGGAGCGGTCGGCTTACTCGGTGTGCTATCAGCCAAGCAGATGGGAGCAGAGCGAATTATTGCCATGCGCCGCCATCAGGTTCGACAGAAGCTCGCAAAAGAGTTTGGAGCGACCGACATCGTGACCGAACGTGGAGATGACGGCGTAACTCGCATCAAAGAACTTACCAAAGGCATCGGCGCGGACTCCGTGCTCGAATGCGTGGGCACCCAGGAATCCATGATGCAGGCGGTGCGGACCACGCGTCCAGGTGGTTCAATCGGCTACGTCGGCGTACCGCATAGCGTCCAACTTAACGCAGAGCAATTGTTTTTCACGCTCGTCCGTCTCCACGGCGGTCCCGCTCCTGTGCGCCGCTACCTGCCTGAACTCATCAAACTGGTGTTCGACAGAAAGATTAACCCCGGCAAAGTTTTCGATTTGACTCTGCCTCTGGATCAGGTAGCAGAAGGCTACCGGGCGATGGACGAACGCCGCGCGATCAAGGCGCTGTTGCGACCGCCTGCAAACGCAAAACAAGGAGTACGCGATGCCGCTTAGTCATCGTGCACAGAAGCATCATGAAGAGCTTTTCCCAAACCACAAATCGACGCTGAAGGCGACCGACCCTGAACTGATCGAGGTGTTTGACAACTTCGCGTTTGACGAGGTCATCGCCCAGAGCAAGCTCGACACGAAAACCCGCGTCATGCTGATCCTGGCCGCGATTATCGGCGCAAATGGTGTCGCCGAGTTCAAGGTGATGGCCGGCGCAGCGCTCAATGTCGGCGTGACTCCGGTGCAGTTGAAGGAGATTGTGTATCAGTCAGTTCCATACGTCGGCATGGCTAAGGCATTCGACTTCATTCATGCAACTAACGACATGCTGACCAGCAGGGGCATTCAATTGCCTGTCGAAGGTCAATCGACCACGGACCCTGAGACACGCTATGAAAAGGGCTTGGCAGTTCAGAAGAGTGTCTTTGGCAAGATGATCGATGAACTGTACGAACGCTCACCCAAGGACCAACTGCACATTCAACATTTTCTATCGGCGAATTGTTTTGGCGATTACTACACCCGCACTGGCCTCGACATCAAATTCCGAGAACTAGTCACGCTCTCTATCCTGATCGCACTCGGCGGTGCGGAATCCCAGGTCAAAGGGCACATTCGCGGCAACGTAAACGTAGGCAATAGAAGAGATGTGCTGCTCGATGTCATTACGCAATTGCTACCATGGGTCGGCTATCCCAGGACGTTGAACGCGCTCGGTGCGCTCAACGAAGTTGCGCCCGAGCAATGATTCCTCAACAGGAAAGGAAACGCTATGGCTAGCCGCAATATGAGAGTGCTGGTGGTTGGTGCTACCGGTAGCATCGGTCAGCTTGTCGTTGAGGAAGCAATTAAGCAGGGCCATGCTGTCCGTGCACTCGTTCGCAGCGCATCGAAAGCTCGTCAGCTTGCTCGCGAAGCCGAGTCAGTGGTCGGCGATCTTACCCGTCCCGAAACCCTTTCTGCGGCGGTGGATGGTATTGATGCCATTGTCTTCACACACGGTCGGATGGAGGAGGCAAGGCGGCGTCCGAGGCTGTCGATTACGGAGGCGTGCGCAACATCCTAGCCGCGCTTGGATCGCGGACAGCTCGCATCGCACTGATGACTTCGATTGGAGTCACGAATCGAAATAGCTCCTACAACCGATCAACAGAAGCGCACGACTGGAAGCGGCGTTCGGAACGGCTCGTGCGCGCCAGCGGACTTCCTTACACAATCGTTCGACCGGGTTGGTTCGACTACCACGGCCCGGACGAGCATGAGCTTCTTCTGCTACAGGGCGACAAACGACATTCTGGAACGCCAAAGGATGGAGCGATAGAGCGGCGGCAACTCGCCGAAGTTCTGGTTCGAAGCCTTACCTCAGATCAGGCGGTGCGCAAAACATTCGAGCTCGTCTCAACGAAGGGTCCGGCGCAGGACGATTTCGACGCGCTGTTCGGGAACCTGGAACCTGATCGGCGAGGTGCTGTGGACGGCGTGCAGGATATGAACAATATGCCGCTGCAAGACGAACCGAAACAGGTGCGAGAGGACTTAGAAGCGATGATCGGGACCAGATCGCGTATTGCGTCTTGATTCGGGAAGCAGATGCGGCTGCGCCGCCAGTTGGGTAGACGATTTCAGTGGCATCGAAAGTACTCGACACTCGCACCGGAGATGTGGGCATGGAAGACACCCCGCAACGCATACCCGTCCGCATTCGTATTCCGCTTCTTGCCGCCGCAACGGCCTTCCTGGTTCACCTCGTCTGCAATCCCCACTACGGATTCCACGGCGACGAGTTGTATTTCATTATCTGCGGACAGCACCCGCAGTGGAACTACGTGGATCAGCCACCCGTTGCACCCCTTTTGGCAGCGGCTTCGCAGATGTTCGGTCCGTCCCTCGTCCTGCTTCGAGCCGTGCCAGCTCTGTTCGCGGGAGCGGGCATTTATGTAACTTGCCTCATCGTGCTTGAGCTTGGCGGAGCGGCTTACGCTCAAATCCTATCTGCGATTGTGGTGTTTTTCCTCCCC
>Ga0187781_10001933_pt1 | contig 15763 bp, 13 predicted proteins | sample 0715_SJ02_MP02_2_FD_132447 | JGI IMG/M metagenome (GOLD analysis project Ga0187781, IMG submission 132447) | Tropical peat soil microbial communities from peatlands in Department of Meta, Colombia - 0715_SJ02_MP02_20_MG | ecosystem: Environmental > Terrestrial > Soil > Wetlands > Peat | place...
CTCCGTCACGTCCGTAAACGTGCCGTCGTGATTGTTGTGGTAGAGCGCACCGCGCGCGGTCTCGCCCTTCAGCGCGCCGTCTACCGTGGGAGCATTCGTGAAAAAAATATCCAGCCAGCCATCCCGGTCATAATCAATCAGCAGCACTCCGCCGCTCATGGATTCGATGATGTACCGAGCTTGCGGTGCGGAGGCATGGGAAAAGTGAATCCCAACTTTTTTCGTCACATCCTCCAGCTGTGGAATCTGCCGGTCCTTGCATTTAACGGTCCTGGCGCTCGGCGGCGGCGGCACACCTGTCGCAATTCCCTGCGCCCGAAGCGGAATGGGGCCTTGCAGAAGCAATAGTCCTGCGAACATAGCGGTGTGAAAAATGCTCAACCCCGTTGCGGTCTTCTTATGTGTTGTGGGGGTAGTGGAAAGAATAGTCTCGTCCTGTTGGGTTCTGGTCATCAGCAACGAAAAGGGCGCCCGATGAATGCGATCTCCGAATTCTAGAGGTAAGTGGCTATCTACAGCAAATCCCATCGCCGCGGAGCACTGCGGGAGTGGTCTCACTTTTCTTTGCGGTTTTCTGTTTTTTCGAAATGGAAAACGACGGAAGCATGCGCGAAAGATCCCGGGGTCGCCGCTGGGAACTCCACCCGGGCGATAGAGCCCAGTTTTCCATCATCCATTAGCTTCGCCCCGTCCACCGACGCAACTTGCTTCGGATTCCAGAGCGCCAGATCGTACGAAGCCCCTGCCACTCCCGCAACTTCCAGCGTCAAGGAATCGCGCGCGGGCGACCAGGACTCCGACAGAATGCGCAGTCCCTGGCTCGTCTCCCCTAGCATAGGCAGAGCCGAACGGTAAGCGACTCCGAAGTCATTCTTTACTCGAATGCGAATGGTGTTCGATTTTGCGCTTAGCGGCAGGTGCAGCAACACATGCTGATCCGTTTCATTTGCGGCGACGTGAAATTCCGCAGCCTTGCCATTTAGTTCCACCCCGAGAACTTTCGCGCGCAAGCTCAACGCCGGCTGAAAATCTAGGATGAAATTTGTTGCCTCCTTCTGATCCACGTCCACAATGATTTCGCTCTCCATTTTCTGATAGCGAAGGTCCACTTGCGCGTCCCCGAGAGAAACATTCCGTATGGCAAAGGTGGACCAATCCGCAGGAGGATGCGGGGCAAATACCAGAGTATGGTTCCGCGCGTCTCTCTCTATCCCGAATAATCCGCGCAGAATGGGGCTCACCACCATTGCCGCCGACCAGATCTGCTGCGGCGAACTCGTGGAGAGTGGCTGATACTCGGACCCGGACAGAACCTCTGTCACATGGCCCAGGGAGCCGTCAAACGCCAACAGAGCGTTCGCCCGCAGATTGCTAAAGGCAGGTTGCGCGCGGTGATAACGATATTCCCCAACGGAAGCCCACCCCGTGAACAACGGCCAGACTGATCCAAAGTGGTAGCCCTGGCCGCTGAATTTTGGGGAAGAAGAAGAGATGATCCGCATGCCCCAATCGGTCTGATGTTCGAAGCCTGCCAATTGCGTGATCGTCTGGTTCGCCTTGTTCTCGTCCAGCACGCCAAACCACATGGGGACCGTCGCCAGAACGCTCAGCTCATCCACGGCGTGGTCGTTCAGATCCAAAGCGTACGCAAACCGGTTCTGCTCCGGCAGCCAGAACGCGTCGTTCAGTTTCGCCCGCTGCTGCCCAAACGATTTGTCTAATTCCTCGGAAGAAACATCCTTCTGACCAGCAGCGCGCGCCAGCGCAGCGAAGGCGCGGGTCGCTTCAGCCCCCAGCGCCGATTGATAGAGCTCGGTATTCACAGGCAAAAGCGGTCCACCCTCCACCCAGCCGTGGCCGATTCCGCGATTCAAGGGAAATCCTTGCCCATTCCTGGTCGATTGAAGAAATTCGTACGCCTTCCGGATGCTGCTCCAACTCGTTTTGACGAACGCCGTGTCGCCGCTTTGCCTCAGATAGTCATCCATCGTGATGATGTAGAGCGGCGTCGCATCTGCCGATGCGTACGCGTAGGGAAAATCCTTAAACCACGCCACACGGCCCGCGGACTGCGAAATTTCATGGGGAATCTTGCCATCTTCCCTCTGAAACTTACTCAAAAACGTCAGGTCCGTTCGTGTCGTCTCGAAATCTCCACTCGCGTCCAACGCCAGGGAGGTCCACAGCGCGTCGCGCCCAAAGAACCACGCGAATCCTGGCCGCTGGCTCTCACCCGAAGTGCGGTAGCCGGCGATAAGCCCTGTTCCGAGATCCGGATTTGCGGCCAGTCCCTGTATGACGCTTACGCGCGCCCAGTCGTACGCCTCTTGCAGTTGCTTATCGGGCAGCTCCAGATTCACGGTGTTCTTCAAATACCCCTGATAGTATTCCGCGGATTCCTGCAATAGCTGCGGATAGGAAGCCGTGAGCCTTCGATAGGTGGCAATCGCGGTCTCAGGACCTTGCGTTGAACCCGAAAGCACAATCAGCTTCGTCTCCTTGCCTTTGCCGGTGCTCCCCAAGCGGAAAGAACACTCCTGCGATTCTGAATAGTTCGTCTGATATTCAGGCTGAAGCACGCTGGCGCTCGGCGAACCAATCACGCCTGCTAACCTGTGGCTCTCCTCGCCAAACTCGAAGGCATGCTCTGCCGGAAGCGTGTCCACGTAGGTTCCGCCAATAGCCCCGGGCCATTCGAGCTGGAAATCAGCGCGAAACGCCACTTCGATTTCTAACGGCTCCTCAGTGTCCACGTCCAAAAGGACTACAGCCCCGCTTTCCTTCACTGGCACGAAAAACGTTTCGCGCACGGTGTAGTCATCGCCGGCGTAAAGGATAGTGCTCGATTCAGGCCGAACACTGATCGAACGCACAAGCGCGTCTGCCAGAATCTGCTTGCCGTCCACATGAAAAACTAAATGGAAATCCCGCAGCAGTTTCAGTGGATAAACCCACGCTTCCATCTGGCCCGCCTCATTGCCAAAGAGGGCCGCGCGCTGTCCAGTCGCCGAAAGAAACTCCCACGGCCGCGCTGCACGAGCTAGCTCCAAGGCTCGTTCCGGTTTTTGCGGCAACGGATTCTGTTCTGGTGAACGTGCAAAAAACGGCACCACGCAAAGTCCCGCAAAGCCAAGGCCTCTGCCCAGTCGGCGGGCAAACCGCTTCCTCGCGATCCGATCAATGTCCATCGGGATTCCCCGTCACCAAGGTTACGCAGAGAACTAGAAACTCAATTCTTCAATGGCTGGCGGCCGCAGTGGTGCTTGACGCCGCCGCATTCTTAACATACGTATTCAGCCAGGCGTTCATCTCCCAGAACATGTGTAAGACCGATTCCCGCGCAGCATAGCCATGCGATTCGAGCGGCAGCAGCACGAAGCGCACCGTCGCACCTTGTCCCTTCAATGCGCTGAATAATCTCTCGCTCTGAATCGGGAAAGTGCCGGAATTATTATCCGCCTCGCCATGAATCAGCAACAACGGCGTCTTGATTTGATCCGCGTGCATGAACGGCGACATTTTGTAATAAATATCCGGCGCTTGCCAGTACGTACGATCCTCGTTCTGAAAGCCAAACGGTGTCAGTGTCCGGTTGTAAGCTCCGCTGCGCGCGATTCCCGCCTTGAACAGATCGCTGTGAGCCAGAAGATTGACGGTCATGAACGCGCCGTAGGAATGCCCCATCACTGCCACCCGATTGCGGTCCACAACGCCCAGCCGCACGCCTTCATCAATCGCAGCCTTGGCGCTCGCGACAAGCTGCTCAACATAAGTGTCGTTGGGCTCGGCCTTTCCTTCTCCTACGATCGGAATGCTGGCGTTCTCCAGCACAGCGTATCCTTGCGTCACAAACGGCACCGGCGAACCCCAGTAAAGAAAGACAAACTCGTAAGGCGATCCCGTGATCTGTCCCGCAGCCGCTCTCGTCTTGTACTCCGTCGGATAAGCCTCTACCAATGTCGGCAACGGTCCGTCCTGCGTCTTGTACCCCGGTGGCAGATAGAGATTCGCGCTCAGATCGACGCCGTCGGCACGCTTATACTTCAGCACCTGCTTCTTAGGCAAAGGCGCATCTCCGTATGGGTTGGGGAAGAACGTGACTTGTTCTAGCGTGGGATTAGCTGCTTTCCAAAGATAATAATTCGGACTCAGTTCCGGCGATTCGCGACGAATCAGAATCGCCAGTGGATTCGCCACAAGAACGTCCCATGGAAGCTCATAGAACGGAGGAGCAGACTGCCACACGTGCTTCGACTCCCCCGTGGTGAGATTCATCGTCGTAACGAACGGCTTATCCCCCTCCGGTGAGGCGCCTTCCCCTCTTAGAAACACAGATTGCTGATCGTCGGTGAGCTGCAGAACCATTTTCCCCGCCGGATTCCTCGTCTGCATAGGTTGGCCAGGATCGTGATAGCGATCTTCGAATGATCCCTCAAACAGTTTCACCACCTGTGCTCCGGCCGCCGGCGGCACGGCCAGGATGATGCGTTTGCGGTCCTTCCATCGCCGCTCTTCAATCAGTACAAGGTGATCCTGTGCCCACGCAACACTCCGAAAGCGAATAGGCAGCTCTTGTAATTTCCTTGGCGTCCCGTCGAAAGGAGCATCGAGCAGAAACAACGTGTCCCGGACTGCCACTTCCTTGTTCGGGTCGCCCTGGTCGCCGGTTTCTGCCCAAAACACAGTTGACGGTGCATCACTGCGCCATTCTTGGTCGCGCATGCCAGTTTCCACGGCATCGTGCACATTGGGAATTGTGTCCTGCAGCGGCTTATCGGCCAACTGCTTCGCGATTCCGGTCTTGAAATTCACCACGGAAATTCGCAGCGGAAATAATTCGAACGGCAGAGTGTAAGAGTAGGGATGATGCCGCTCAGATACGAGGCAGTAATTCCCATCAGGCGAAGGCGAAGCCTCCTCGACCACCGCCGCCTTGCCGATAGGAGTGATCCCGCCTTCGATTGGGACCAGCGCGAGCTGCGATTCCGCATAATAGTCGAAGATCTTCTCGTCTTCAGGATTTTTCAGCAGGTCTTCATAGGTGGCCGCCGGGGTCACACGTCCGATATTTTCCTGAACCACCGGCCCAGTCGGCACTTCGTTTCGTTGCGGCGCAGGCCCTCGGCCAACCGCAACCGTTTTGCAAAGCAGTGCCTGACTATTGCTCAGCCACTCGCAAGGCTTCCCGAATACCGCATTCAGCGCCACGCCTGTCACTCGGTGGGCGCGGGCCGTCTCCACTTCCACGATCCAAAGGCTCAGGCCTGCATCCTCCTTGGAGTCGCTGATATTCACAAACGAGATTTTGCGCGCGTCTGGCGACCACTCCGCGAATCGAATCTTCGGTTGCGCCGGAAGATCACCGACCGCTATCTCTTTTCCCTCCGGAAGTGTTTTCAATTTCAAGGATGTGACGTACCGCCCGCGGCTCGGCCCATTCGTCTTGGGATTGAAACGCAAACCAGCCAGCCGCAATTCCGGCTGAGCCAAATCCCCGATTAAAGGCAAGCCGGAAATCTGCTGAATGAGCATCCACCTCGCACTTCCTGCGGTAGTAGCTGGCGAAATCTCCACGGTTGGCGTGGGCAAAACATCAATCAGGTCGACAATTCCTTTGGGCGGCACCTGATATTTCACACTGGTTTGCGCTTTCACCGCGTTAGCGGAGGCGAACAGAACCAAAGCCACGCCCAAAGCGAGCACACGAAAAAGAGTCGATTGTTTGCACATATACGGGATCCTTTGCACTCGAGAATCAACGAGGACGGAACACGCGCATTTTCGTCTCTACTTCGGAATTAAGCAATAGGGTTTGCGCTCCTAGACTCCATCAACCGGAACGCCGCTAGCACGGCGAAAGGTGTCATGAGAAGAAGCGAAACAAGCGCGCAGCCACCAAAAATGTCGCTCGTATACCACTGCTTGCCCGTCACATCAGCAACTACCGGCGCTGTCGGCAATCTCAACAGCAGCAGATTTCCTAGTCCACAGGTCGCATAAAGCAGAATGGCGCACCACCAGTAATTCCGCGATCGTGGTGCAGGTACACACTTCTGCGTCCTGCAGTAGAGCGCAAACGCCAAATAGTAGATATAAGCCACCACAAACCAGCCGGCGAAGTTGCTCAACGGCACACCAAAATAGGCTCCGCCTTGCTCCCAAATCCAAACACGATCCAGCGTGGACCATGTCGGGTCCATCGACCAATCCCAAGCCAACATGATGAGCGCCGCAAGCAGCGGTAATGCAAAAACGCGGACGCCAGTCATCGGCTTATCGATGTAGCCCAGAATGATCAGCGCCAGAACCCAGGAGACATAACCGATGCCCAAATAAGCGAGGACGAGAAGAATAGGCACTTCGAATACCTTCGGCCCCATAACTTCCCTAAAGTAGTAATGCCCAAACGGAAACCCTGTTCGTAAACTCATGATTTCCGCAAGCCCGCCAATCCCCAGGCAAAACGCGGCAAAAATCGTCACGCCCTTTGCTCGATAGAAAACTCCACCATGGGCAATTGCGAAGATTGCAGGCGGAGCAACATGCAAAAGCACAATCAAAAGGGTCGGAAGCCTGTCCGCATACAGTTGCGAATAACGTGCCACAGCATAGAGCAGGACCATGCCCCACAGCACAATCGCCTGCAACCGGTTCATCCCGATAGGCCACCTCGTGCCTAAGGTCTCGGTGTTCCCAACCGTGCTTCCTGACAAATACCGGCAACCACCACGCCCAACAGCACCGCCAGCAGGCTCTCACCAATAATCCACTTCAGAACGAGTACATGCGGGAACGGCAGAATGGCCCAACCGCTCAGCGAAGCATAGACGGTCGCGACCATCGCCAGCAAAATCCCGAATCGCACGCCCTGCCCAATCCACGGCTTGGCTTCGCGCCCGCGCACATAAATCAGAACTACCCCGATTACATAAATTATGGTGCCCAGCAACATCGCCCATCCTCGGGCTCTCACGGCCTCCGGAGTGCGCCACAGCCCCGACGTTTCCATGTAATCCTGTTTCAACCAAACAGCATGGATCAAAAATAGTCCACCAAGTTGCACCGCGAACCCTGCGATTACCGCAAAAGTAATCTTTTTCACGGAAGTGACCTCCGCCTGCCCCGCAGCTTACTCCCGAAAGGTTCTCGTCTTCCACTTCTACCGGGTCTTTCATTACTACGCCGAGGTCCTCTCGGGTTACCATGTCCCGTCCGCCGCGCCGCCTTTGGACTTTGCAGCAAACTGCACTTTTGATCCAGCTGAGGCCACGAATGAAATCCCGAGCCGAGCAGCTCCACAATATCGCAGGACAATCCTTCGACGTCTGCGTGATCGGCGGCGGCGCCACGGGAGCAGGCTGCGCTCTCGATGCGCAACTGCGCGGCCTTCGCACTGTAATGTTGGAAGCTGGCGATTTCGCCGGAGCGACCTCAAGCGCCGCGACCAAGATCATCCACGGCGGCGTTCGCTATTTGGAAGAAGCCATCAAGGATGTCGATCCTAAGCAATACAACGTCGTGGTCCGCGCCCTGCATGAACGAGTCCGCATGCTGGACAACGCACCACACCTCACGCGAAAACTACTCTTTCTCGTTCCAAGCTTCAGTTGGTTCGATGTCGCGTACCTAGACATCGGCCTCAAGATTTACGACTGGCTCGCCGGCTCCGCCCGAATCGCTCCCAGCCAGTTCCTCTCCCGCGAGGAAACCCTCGCGCGTATGCCGCAGTTGAAGCGCGAAGACCTGATTGGCTCCGTTGAATATGCCGACGGCCAGTTTGATGACGCGAGATACAACCTTGCGCTCGTGCAGAGCTTTGCTCACCAAGGCGGTTCCACTCTAAATTACGCCCGCGTGACTGCTTTTCAACGCAATCCGGAAGGCCGTCTCTCCGGAGCCATGGTCGCCGATCAACTCACCGGAAATTCTTTCGAAGTCTTCGCTCGCGCCTTCGTGAATGCCACCGGCCCTTTTTCCGATTCCGTCCGGCAATTGGCCACACCCTCCACGCCAGGCCGCATGCGCCTCAGCAAGGGCGCCCACATTCTCCTGCCCCTCGACGGATTTTCTCCCAACGATGCCATGCTCGTTCCCAAGACCGAGGACGGCCGCGTCCTCTTCGCCGTTCCTTGGGGTGGCCGCCTGCTTGTTGGCACAACCGAAGAAGAAGTCTCGCCCGGCGATGAACTTTTCGTCACTCGGGAAGATGTCGACTTCATGCTACGGCAGTTGAATCAATATCTGGAGCGCTCTGTCGCACCGAACGAAATTGTCAGCGGTTTTGCAGGCGCCCGTCCTCTAGTGAGCGCGGAAGCGAACGAGAGCACAGAAAAAATCGCCCGGGACGATGTAATCGAGATCGATCCCCGCAGCGGACTCATCAGTATCATGGGCGGCAAATGGACCACGCACCGTGCCATGGCGGAGGACACCATCAATGCCGTTCAGAATGCCCTCGGGTTATCGGTCACGGAGTGCCCCACCAGAGATCACGTGCTGCATGGCGGAGAGGGTTTCACTCTTGATCTTTGGGAAAAGCTCATGGGCATTCATCCTCTCTCCCCGGAAACTGCAAAACATCTGTCCGCCAAGTACGGCACGCTCGCCTGGAAAGTGCTGGAGCTAGCGAAAGAGAATCGCGATTTGGCCCAGCCCATCCTTCCCGGTCGTGCGCCGATCCGAGCAGAAGTCGCTTATTCGGTCCGCGAGGAGCTCGCCGCCACCATCGAAGACGTACTGGCGCGTAGGATTGGCGTTCAATTTTATTCCTGGCTGGATGCGCTTCAAGCTGCACCCCTTGTGGGCTCGCTCATGGCGAATGAATTGAAATGGTCGACCGTGGGCACGAACTCCGCCATAACCAAGTACGTGGAGAAGATAAGCCGCTTATTCGAAAAAGCCGGCTTGGAACGTCCGGCGCACTGATCGATCGGGAGGAGAGAATGTCCAATTATTTAGGCGCTATCGATCAAGGAACCACAAGCACAAGATTCATCATCTTTGACCGCTCCGGTCGAATCGCTGCTGCAGCTCAGAAGGAGCACGAACAGATCTATCCCCAACCCGGCTGGGTCGAGCATGATCCCGAAGAAATCTGGGGCCGCACACAGGAAGTCATCGCCGAAGCCATGCACCAGAAAGGCTTTCGCCCAAAAGACCTCGCCGCCATCGGCATTACCAACCAGCGCGAAACCACCGTTCTCTGGCATCGCAAAACAGGCCGAGCTGTTCACAACGCCGTCGTTTGGCAGGACACTCGCGTTGAAGATGACGTCGCCGAACTTTCTCGCAACGGCGGCCAGGACCGCTTTCGTCAGCAAACCGGACTTCCTCTGGCTACCTATTTCAGCGGCCTAAAGATCCGTTGGATTCTGAATCACATTCCTAGAGCCAGAGAACTCGCCGAAGCCGGCGACCTGCTCTTCGGCAACATCGACACCTACTTGGTCTGGAAGCTGACGGGAGGTGTCAACGGTGGCATTCACGTCACGGATGTCACCAACGCCAGTCGCACCCAGCTCATGGATCTCTCCACGCTGAACTGGAACAGACCGCTCCTTCAAATCTTCGACATCCCAGAAGCGATCCTGCCCCGCGTCGCTTCCAGCAGCGAAATCTACGGCACAGTAAGACTGCACACCATCGAAGGCGTTCCTGTTGCGGGAATTCTCGGCGACCAACAGGCCGCGCTCGTCGGGCAGACCTGTTTCAATTCCGGCCAGGCCAAAAACACGTACGGTACTGGCTGTTTCCTGCTGATGAATACCGGCACGTCGCCTGTGCTATCCAAATATGGCCTTCTGACCACTGTCGGATTCAAATTCGGTGATCAACCCGCGCAATATGCTTTGGAAGGCAGCGTAGCCATCACAGGCGCTCTCGTGCAATGGATTCGCGATAACCTCGGCCTCATCTCCACCAGCGCAGACATTGAGTCTCTGGCGCGCACGGTGAAAGACAACGGCGGCGTTTATTTTGTCCCCGCGTTTTCCGGACTATTCGCGCCCTACTGGCAATCGAGCGCGCGCGGTGTCATTGCCGGGCTCACGCGCTTTGCGAACAAGGGCCACATAGCCCGTGCAGCTCTCGAAGCCACTGCTTACCAAACACGCGAAGTTCTCGAGTCCATGGAATTGGATTCCGGCAATCGCCTCGACACCCTGCGCACCGACGGAGGCATGGTCGAAAATGAACTTCTCATGCAATTTCAGGCGGATATCCTGGACCGCGACGTGATCCGCCCGATCATCAAGGAAACAACGGCTCTCGGTGCCGCCTACGCCGCAGGCCTCGCCGTCGGCTTCTACAAAAATCTGAACGAACTGCGCGAAAAGTGGGGCATCGATCACACATGGAAACCCAATATGGATCCCGCCGTCCGCGAACGGCTGTATTCTGGCTGGAAGAAAGCAGTCACCCGGTCCTTCAACTGGGTAGAGTAAACGGTTCTCGTAGCAGATGGCTTTTCGAAAGGCGCGCAGATGACCTCACCCTTCTTCGGTGAATTCATGGGAACGCTGATCCTAATCCTTCTCGGCGACGGTGTCGTTGCCGGCGTCCTCCTCAAACGCTCCAAGGCGGAATCTTCCGGCTGGATGGTCATTACTTCCGGTTGGGCCTTTGCCGTCATGGCAGGCATTTTCGCGGCGATCACCTGCGGTAGCAGGGACGCCCACCTGAATCCCGCAGTCACGTTCGGTTTCGCCATCTCTTCTGGCGACTACTCCAAGCTTGCTCTGTATCTCCCTGCCCAACTGCTTGGCGCCTTCGCGGGATCGATATTAGTCTGGCTGCACTACTTCCCCCACTGGAAGGAAACCGAAGATTCGTCGTTGAAACTGGCCGTGTTTTGCACCAGTCCTGCCATCCGAAACCTATTCGCGAATCTCCTCAGCGAGATCATCGGCACTTTTGTCCTTGTTTTCATTGTCGGTGCCATTTTCTCAAAGGCTGTTGCAGAGATCGCGGGAGGTCTCGGCCCTTATCTTGTCGCCAGTCTCGTCTGGGGTATCGGCCTCTCGCTCGGTGGCACCACCGGTTATGCGATCAATCCGGCGCGCGACCTTGGCCCACGAATCGCCCATGCCCTTCTTCCCATTCCTGGGAAGCGTGATTCAGACTGGAGCTACGCTACGATTCCCGTGGTTGGCCCGCTCCTCGGTTCCGGCCTCGCCGGCCTATTGCTCCGCGCTCTGAAGATCTGACCTTGTGTTTGGCGTTCCGGGCCGGTCTCAAGCCCTTTCAACACCTTCAACTCATCGAACCTTCCGCTCCGCAAGAACACTTTTTTGATGCAAATGCTAGCATCTTTTCCTCTCCTCGATCATCCAATGCAATGACCGTCAGAGAATGGACGCCCTGCCTCATAAAGCGGTCGGCGGCCGAGGAGAAGTCCGATGTATCGCCCCGGTGAAGTTCGAAAAGGACCAGCTCAGCTTCAGTTCTCTTCAGTAGCTCTCTCCAGGAACCTGCGACCGAGAATGTCAGCCAACAAACAGCCGATCGCCGCTGCACAACCGGCAATCGTCACGGGGCAGTTAAACCTCTCTGGCACGCAGGTGCTGAGTGGTCTTCTGCTTGGTGTGGCCCTCGCCGGCCTTTTCGTCTGGATCTTCGTAAACCACTGGTTGTTCGGCCGCTGAACCGCCCCATCAACCTGTGCTCATGATTTTGGAGTTCGGCCGCTTTACGTCGCAGGCTTCCGCTCAAAAATACCAGCGAACGATCGCCTGTAATGGTAGAAGAGAATGAACCATAAAAGGGTCACGAAAAATGCCAACCCTATTCCTTGATGGTTCAGGAAAATGTGGAAACACAGAATATTCACGATGACTGGCCCGAGAATCGCAATAGCCAGCGGAGCGTACAAGCCCACAAGCAGCAGAATCCCGCCAACCAACTGCACGCTGAACGGCACCACCCCGTAGTGCGACACGAATATTGCCGTGACATATTGTCCCGCTAATCCCACCGGAGGTGGCGGCATCGGTAGAAAAGGATGCAGTCCGTTTGCCCCAAACACCACAAAAATGAGCCCAAGCAGAATACGAGCGATGAGGACGACAATCTTCATCTTCTTCTCCCTTCTTGAGCGCGTTACTCTATCACATAACCCTCGGCCGCCTTGGATCTGCCTCCGAGCGTGGGCAAGAATTCAGCCAACCGCGCCAGCGTCTGCAGCCCGCCCTCCACCGCGCCATGCTCCCTGACGACAAACTCCATATCCTTCGCCGACTCGAACACCATTCGAATCGTGACCCGCGATTGGTCCTGGCCCACATCCTCGAATGTCCAAGTCGATTCGAAGTGCACCCCTCGTCCGCCCTTCTTCCCGCCCGCGTTCGAAAAAGCAATCCGTTCGGGCTTTACGACCTCCCGGAAAATGGTGCGGTTCGGATAATCGGGCCGTCCGGCCCGTGCATGATAAGTCGCCACTCGCCGCCCGGCCGCACATCCATCACTTCAATCGTGGTCGTAAAACCCCGCGGCCCCCACCAATTCACGACATGCTTTGCGTTGGTCCACGCTTCCCACACCAGCTCGCGCGGCGCATCGAACACGCGCAATATCACACAATCTCCTTCTCTAAGCACGTGGCTGTGGCAGAGGCTAGCTATTTCTTGCGGACATGCTTCTTCTCCTTTTTCCTCTCTTCGGTTTTCAGCACTTGTAGGTAATCATCCAGGCGATCGAAGCTCTCTTCCCAAAAGCGGCGAAACTCGTCCACCCAATGGGCAACTTCTTTCAACGGCCCGGCGTGAAGCTGGCAAGGCCTCCACTGCGCCGACCGTCCGCGGGTGATCAGCCCCGCGTGTTCCAGCACCTTCAGGTGTTTGGAAACTGCCGGCATACTCATCGCAAACGGTTCGGCAAGTTCGCTCACCGAGGCATTCCCGCGCGAGAGCCGGGCAAGAATAGCCCGCCGCGTGGGATCTGCTAGTGCCGCGAGAGTGGTGCTGAGGGAATCGGTCACTGTATTTAACCTAGTGGTTAAATACGGGGCCGCCTTCCCCCTGTCAAGCCCTTTTTTCTATCAACCATCTCCAACTGGATGGAACCGGCGCCTTTCGAATAGGCTCACGAAACACTGCACTCCCGTACAGCTTTCGCGGCACGGCATTTCCCTGCTATTCCTTATCCATCGGCCAAGCTGTATCGCATCACTCGGTTATCCCAGCCGTCGTGTCAGGAGTCGGTTCAACCCGTGCCAAACGGAGGGACTGGTGCGCCAACACATCTCTGGCACGTTCTCGTCTGCGCCAATGATGACCGCTCTCGCTCGATCCTGCGGGTTAGTGCTCGCTGCCCTCACGTTTTTTCATGCCTCTCCTTGCGTTGCACAAATTTCTCCTGGCCCGCTCTCGAAAGCCCACTCCTCACTGACCGGAACCACGCAATGCAACTCCTGCCATGTCTTCGGAGCAAGCACTCCCACCTTCAAATGTCTCGATTGCCACAAGGAAATCGCGGAAGCCCTCGCCAACAAGCACGGTTATCACTTCTTCCTGCAAATTCAGAATCCCAATGGCAAAGACTGTGTGCGCTGTCACCTTGAGCACAACGGGGAGAACTTCGACCTGGTCCACTGGGAGCCTTCGAAGCAGAAGTTCGACCATCGCCAGACGGGTTACAACCTCGAAGGCAAACACACCGCTCTAGCTTGCGAGAAATGCCACACGCCGGCGCACATGCTCTCCGGCCGGAAATCCCTCATCAAATACAAGGACCCTGCGAACTCGTTCTTTGCTCAGTCTCCCGACTGCACCCCCTGCCACACGGATCCGCACAAAGGTCGGCTCGGAAACGACTGCACGAAGTGCCACAACCTAGAAAGCTGGAAAGCCGCAAAGGAATTCGATCACTCAAAGACGCGCTACCCGCTTACGGGTCTTCACAACAAGGTGGCCTGCGAAAAATGTCACAAACCCGATACACCAGGCGGTCCTGCTCGTTATAAGGACATGAAGTTTGACGCCTGCTCAGCCTGCCACAGCGACCCGCATCGCGGAGAATTTAAAAAGTCCTGCGAGTCCTGCCACACCACCAGTGGCTGGAAAACCATGCTTCCGGGCTTCGATTTCGACCACTCAAAAACCAAATATCCACTCCTTGGAAAGCACACCCAGGTCGCTTGCTCCGCCTGCCACATCAAGAACGACTTCAAAAAACAAATTCCTTACGCCACATGTAAGGACTGCCACACGCCCGACCCGCACAAAGGTCAATTCGATTCGCGACCAAAGAAGGGTGAATGTGCGGAATGCCACACGGTCGATGGATGGAAGCCTTCTCTCTTTGGCGTGAAGGAGCACGACACCACGCAATATCCACTCAAGGGAAAGCATGCTCAGGTCGAGTGCGCGAAGTGCCATACTCCCCCGGGAAAAGATGCAATCTACAGACTAAAATTCTCCGCTTGCCTCGACTGCCACAAGGACGCGCACGACAATCAATTCGCCGCTGCACCCTACCAGAATCGCTGCGAGGATTGCCACACTGTGGAGGATTGGCACCAGACCGCGTACACCATCACCAAACACCGCGCGAGTCGCTTCCCATTAGAGGGCGCCCATGCCGCGGTTCCTTGTTCCGACTGTCACAAGGCCGGCTTCGGCGTTCGCACCGATAAAGTCTTGCCTTTTCATTTTGACGACAGGACCTGTAACGCCTGCCACAGCGATCCACACAAGGGAGTATTCGATAAGCAGATGACGCGGTTACGAGCCAACGGAACTCCCTTCGGCTGCGAAGCGTGTCACACTGTAAAGTCGTGGGGCGACATCACCGGCTTCGATCACTCAAAAACGCAATTTGCTCTCGTCGGTGCCCATCGCGCTGTTGCCTGCCGCGCCTGCCACAAGCCCACCACCGGCAACGAATCACGCTTCAAGGGCACCCCGGCGCAGTGCGAAGCCTGCCATAACGACGCGCACGACGGCCAATTCCTCGCCAGGGACAATCAGACACACTGCGCCGATTGCCACGGTTCTCGGAGCTGGGCTCCCTCCACGTTCGATCACGACACAAAAACGCACTTTTCATTGACCGGCGGTCACGCCAACGTCCCCTGCGCCAAATGCCACGTCCAGACCCGCCTTGTTGCCGGCAAAAAAATAGTGATCTACAAAGGGACCCCGGCAAAATGCGCCGACTGCCACGGCAACAACCTCGACAAACAAAACGCATCTGGCAAGGCTTTGTAGCAGCGCCGTAGGCGCAACGCCCTTTATCTACCAATAACCTCGTTCTCACTGGTCACCAACTGGCCGTCAGGCCAGTTGTTTGGCCTTCTCCAGAGCAACGATACTGTCTTGAGAATCGCTTCACAGCCCACAAAGCATTCTACTTTGCTTTCGCAAGGGAGCAGTCTACGCTCACACTACTCCAGTTCGCACTCTGGGCGCTCCTTTCCTTTCCCACCAGCAGTGCGGCGGGGATGCTGGCGCATTCTGCCCCTTTTCCTGACGGCGCCCCTCAAAAGGAAACCACGCGAAATCCCCACGGTCCTCTCACGATCCCCTGTGAAAACTGCCACACTGCGGCTGCCTGGCGCCCGATCCGTGCCGTTCCGGAATTCGACCACAACAAAACCGCCTATCCCCTTCGCGGCATGCATGAAAAGGTGAAATGCGTCGCGTGCCACACCAAGCCGGTCTTCACCAACGTGAGCAAGAATTGTGCGGATTGCCACGCCGATGTTCACCGCCGGCAAATGGGTTCCGACTGCGCGCAGTGTCACACCGTTCAGGGCTGGAACATTGCC
>Ga0187781_10001934_pt1 | contig 15762 bp, 8 predicted proteins | sample 0715_SJ02_MP02_2_FD_132447 | JGI IMG/M metagenome (GOLD analysis project Ga0187781, IMG submission 132447) | Tropical peat soil microbial communities from peatlands in Department of Meta, Colombia - 0715_SJ02_MP02_20_MG | ecosystem: Environmental > Terrestrial > Soil > Wetlands > Peat | place...
CCGACCACTGACCGGGTTCATGCGAAACTTCCAGGCCGGTGAACCGTTCGGTTTGCAGATTTTTGGGTTCGAAAGTGTAGGGCGAGGACGCGTTCTCGGCGATGCGGGGAATTTCGGGGAGCCAATAATTCACGCTCGTGTTGCTCTTCTTCGAAGTCACGATCATATGAACGGCGGGATTGACAACCTCATTGCTGCGGGCGTAAACGCGGCCGTCTTCGACGACGAAATCGGGAATGAACCCGACGAGCTGAACCGAGGTGTCGGCGTCGAGCGCGATCACTTGATTCATTCCGAGGGAAATCTCTTGTGCAGCTCCCCCCTCGGCGGGGGTGGCATTCAGAGTCAATGTGTCGAGCTTGCCGGTGCGTCCGTAACTAGCTTGATAAAAGCGCACACCCCGGTAAACCAGCGGATCGTTGACCACGATTTCCTTGCGCAACACATCGCGTCCGTTGTCGACCACGGCCAGCTTCGACCAGTAGCGTTTCGGCGTGCCGTCGGTGTAGGTGTCTTCGCCGGTGCCGTCACAACGGATCGAGAAGGGAAGTGTCCGGATTGCGCCGTTCTTCAATTCGACGTGATTGCTGGATGTGCGGGGGTTGAGCATGACGAAGCCTCGCCACCCCCACAACGCGTCGACAATTCCACCGAGGAAAATCAGAAGCAGGCTGGCGTGAACGATGTACACCGCCATCTCCGAGATTCGATGACGCTCCGAGAACAGCGAAAAACTGTTCGGGCGCACGATATGCTCGGGGTTGAAACCGAAATGCTTCAGAGTGCGTTCGGCTGCGCTCAGCGCCTGCACGTCGTTGCGGATCGCAATCTGTGCCTGGGTTTGCAGAACGCGACGAAAGCCTTCGTCGGGGCTCTTGTAAGGACGCGAAAAGTAACGCCAGGCGTTGGGGAAGCGTTCGACCGATGCCGCGATAATGCTGAGGCTGACCAGCACCATCAACGCGACGAACCAGCGCGCGTGGAAGACATCGGTCAAGCCAGTGGCGTCCAGGAATCGCAGCATAGCCGGAGAGTAAGCGCGTTCCATGTCCTCAGCATCGGTCATAGGACGCTGCAGGATCACGGTCCCTGCCGCCGAAAAGATCACCACCAAGAGGATCAGAACGACTCCGGTTTTGATCGAGCTCAGAGTCTGCCAGGTGCTACGCACCGCGGAGCGAAGTGACAGGGCCATAACTTTGCTTTCTTCCTCGGGAGTCACTCATGCATGTTCCGCGCCATCCTTGCTGAAATCTCGGCACTCCTTTCGGGTCAATGGCTTGCGAGGATCAAACCCATTTTTCTGAGACCCGCCGATGAGCCATAACACTCAGGTTCGACAAGTTGCGGCTGTGATTTCACCCACTTCGTAAGTATGTGATTTCAATCACAATCGAACCCTCATGGCGTGCGTTATTTCACCATTCCCACTGTGGGAGATGGCCCATTTCAAGTTCGCGCCGCGGTCTGTGGAAAATCTCAACAGCCGCGCCGGCCGCCCGAACCCGTTCTGTTGCAGATAGTTACAAATCACTTGAAATCCGGGGAAGGGCGCGTCCGGATAAGGGCATGGTCGTGCACAAGCTATGGTGGCATGTTCCAAGTGCGACCAACTCGCAGGCTTCCGATCCTCGGGCGAGCCCTCCTCAACTCCCTGCCGGCGGCGGCCTACATTCTGGCAATCGCGATCCCGCCTGCAGCGGCAAAGACCCATCCGGTTCCACTCGAAAAGAATGTGGACGCGGCCAAGTGTCTGGAGTGCCACGAAGAAAAAAGCAAAGGAAAATCAGTCCACTCGGCGATCGCCACCGGATGTCTCAGCTGCCATGAAGTTCGCGTTACCAGGGACGTCACTCGAGTCAAGCTGACGACAACCACCACCCAGGCGCTTTGCCTGAGCTGTCACGAGGGAAAAAAAATACAGCCCGGGCAGACCATGCACCCTCCCGCTGTCCGGGATTGCGTGAAGTGCCACGATCCGCACCAGTCCGACAATTCCAACCAACTGCTGAAACCGACATCGGGCGCAACCCGAGACGAGAACCTTTGCCTGAACTGCCACAACACTGGCATGAACGTGCCGAAAGACGGCAGCCATCACGCGGCACTCGACATGGGATGCGACACCTGCCACGTGACGCATAAGAACGGCGACCGCACGAAGGTCGAGTTTGCTGCGCACTTGAAGAAAGGTGTTACGGCGCTTTGTGTGGACTGCCACGATCCCAAGGATGCGGCTCTTCAGAAAACGCATCTGGGGCAGCCGTTCGGAACCGCGAACTGCCTGCAATGCCACGACCCGCACCAGTCAGCGAAGCCAAAGCTGATGCAGGCATTCCTGCATAACCCGTTTGAGAACAAGATGTGCGACAGCTGCCACCAGCCGGCCAAGGACGGCAAGGTTGTCCTGACCACCAGCGACAGCCGTGCTCTCTGCCTGACTTGCCATGACGAGCAGGCGAAGAAGATCGATTCGGCGAAGGTGCAGCACCCCGGAGCGCAGGGCGATTGCGTGGCCTGCCACAATCCGCACGGTGGAAAGTCGCCAGGATTCATGCAGCCGGATCCGGTGAGCGCGTGTCTCACGTGCCATAGCGATCAGGCAGAGCAGATGAAGAAAGCGCACCTGCACCAGCCGGCCGCGGTCGAAGGCTGCGCGACTTGCCATGAGCCGCATGGCGGAGAGAACGAGCACCTGTTGCGGGCGGCAAGTCCCAACAAGTTGTGCCTCGAGTGCCACGGTCCGGACGCGAATCCGCAGAAGCTCCCGGGCGAACACCTGCTCACGATTTTCGACGGCAAGGTGAAGCTGCCGGAAGAGTACTTCCGTAAAGTGATTCTCCTTCCCATTCAGTATGGTCATGGTCACCCGGTCGAGAGGCATCCGGTTAGCGACGTCGTGGACCCGACCGATGTGAATAAGGTATTGAAGCCGATCAACTGTCTGACGTGCCATCAGCCGCATTCCGGCGCATACGCAGGAATGCTGGTGAAGGATCAGCCGAACAACATGGCGTTCTGCATGACCTGCCACGGGAACCTGACGCCTTCGTCTCCAAACCCGCGAACGCCAGGTGCACCTGCACAAACGCCGCAAGCGCCTGCGGCGCAGCCAGAGCGCGGAAAGACGACAAAATGACGACGCGCGCCTCCAATTCGGGACTCATCGGTTTGACGGCAGTGATGGGACTTCTGTTCTGCCTGAGCGCGGCCACGCCGCTGCATGCCGACAAAAAGAAAAAAAACGCCGCTCCGCCGCCAAACACCAACATCATCGACCAAGTCGACTGGTCGAAACTGGTGTGGCCGAATCCTCCAGCACCGAAGCGGCTGAAGTACTTGAATTACTTCTGCTGCCAGAAGCTTCCTGAGACTCAGAATAAAAAGAAAACTTCGTGGATGGACCGGATGGCGGGCGGAGTACCCGCTGACCAAAAATTGGCCGACAACCCGGTGTTCTCGCTGTGGACGCCTTACGGCCTTGCCGTCGACTCCAGCGGCAATCTCTATGTCGCCGACGGAAAAGTCGGTGCCGTGTTCATCTTCAACACCGAAAGCAAAGACCTGCACATGATCAAGCACGGCGTGAACGCTCGCTTTGGCGACATCATCGGACTGGCCATCGACGACTCCGACCGGCTGTTTGTTTCCGATACCAAGCTGCACCGCATCATGGTTTTCAGCAAGGAGCACAAGATCGAGGGCGCGATCAGCGAAGGCGGCCTCGTCGATCCCGCCGGCATGGTGGTCGACAACGAAAACCGCTTCCTCTATGTCGCCGATGCCGGCCGCGACCAGGTCATGGTGTATGACGCCGACAATCTCAACCTGCTGCGCACCATCGGCACGGCAGGCAAGAAGCACGAGCTAACTGAGGAAGGGCAATTCGCCGCGCCCACTAATGTTGCGCTCGACCAGGACAACAATCTTTACGTTACCGATATGTTCAACAACCGGGTTGAGGTCTTCGACGCGGATGGCAACTTCATTCGTGCATGGGGCAAAGCCGGCGACCGTCCGGGATATTTCTCGCGGCCGAAAGGCATCGCAATCGATTCCGATGGGCATGTATGGGTGGCCGACGCGGTGCAAGACATCCTGCAGTGCTACACCCAGGACGGTCACCTTTTGATGTGGATGGGCGGCCACGGCTTATTCCCGGGGCAGTTCCGAACCGTGGAGGGCCTTTACATCGACAAGACCAACCGTATGTTCACCTCCGAGCAGTATCCGGGGCGCGTGCAGATGTTCCGCTACTTCACCGATGACGAAGCGCGGGCCGAATTGGCGAAGCGTAAAGCGGATGCGGATAACAGGTTAGGGAAGCCGCAGGCAAAGCCGGAGACGAAAACCGGTGCCGACAATAATGCGGCTTCTGCTTCTCCCCCAAGTTCTGCGGCGCAGAAGCCGCAATAGGGTTTGGCTGTTCCGCGGATAGCCAAACCGGGGCTGGTGCAAATCGGCCCCGGGCAGCAACGCACTACCCATAGCAGTAGCTGTAACAGCTGTTACGAAACGGAGGTTTCAATACGTATGAAAAAGCTACTCTTCATCCTATTTATGGCTCTGCTAGCGGCGGGAATGGCTGCCGCGCAGACCTACTCCGGGAATAGCAAGAACGGCTTGGTCGGATACGACATTCTCGGGGCCCACCAAAACGGCGGACGTGGATGCGCAGGCTGCCACGCCCCGCACAGCGGCGCAGCGGGTGGCGGTGGCAATGCCATCATCAGCGCAGTTGCCTTCAACGATCCTAAGTCCGGTAGCGTTGCCCTGTTCGGACAGGATGTAACTCCGCTGTTCGGCTACACCCTGACGCTGGGCAACGGCATCGTCGAGAACCTGCCCGCAGAGGCGGCTGCCTATTCCACCAACACCGCTGAACTGGAAGGCATCATGATGTGCTTGGCCTGCCATGACGGCGTGGTTGCCAAGGGACAGATGATGAACGGCCAGTCGTGGGAGCAAAGGATGGGCATGCTGACCGCCACGGGCGTGTACGGAACCCGTCCCATCCCGACACTGCTGGGCAACGATAGCGGCAACGGCAACACCTCGGGCTACCTGAACGATCACCCGGTGGGCCTGAATGCCACGCTGGCCGCAGTGGGCGTTTGGACCAACAATGCCACCACCACGCCGCTGACGATCACGGTGGCCAACGGCGCGATCAGCAGCATCACCCCGGCTAACTCGTACGTTCAATTCAACGCGAACTACGGCTATCCGGCGATCGCCGGCACCAAGTGGGATTATGGCGTTGCCCTGCCTACTGGCGCTACCGATGCATCCGGTGCATTCATTACCTGCACCACTTGCCACAACCAACACCAGATGTACGTCTACCAAGGCCCCGCGACATTTACCGGCGCTGCCAAGATGGCGAGCTCGGCCATTGGCACGGGAACCTACCCGACGTACTTCTTCGTCAATTCGCCCTACAACCCCGGCGCTGGCAACACCAACGCGCAGATGGCCGTTTCGACGACCCAGTTCTGCCGTCAGTGCCACTTCGATACTGCGAACGAGAACTTCGGTATCACGACGGTTACAACGCAGTTCTAACTTGTGTCGAGTCGGGGGAGAGGAAGTCTCTCTCCCCCGCTTGTCGAGAACAGAGACGAGAGGAAGAAAAAATGAAAGAGTCAATCAAAGTTGGCGCGATATTGCTGGCAACAGCGCTGGCCGGCAGGGCGCAGGTCGTGGCTTCGCACGCTCCCACCCTGCCCAATGCCGCTGTGGCGAACAATGGCGCGCCATCGTTGCCGCCGTCCAATGTGGGATCGGTGGAGAAGAGCCTGGTGACGTTCAACCTGCCTGCGGTAGGAACGCCGGTCGTGAAGGTGAACGGAGCCATTCTGACGGACCGCGACCTGATTCGCGAAATGGAGACGATTTTCCCTTACGGCGATATCCATAACGGCGTGCCCAAGGCGATGGCGCCGGAGATGCGCAAGGGCGCGCTCGAAATGATCATTTTCGAGGAACTGCTTTATCAGGAAGCGCTGAAGGAAAAACGGACGGTTGCACCGGAGCGGTTGAAGAAGGCGGAGATCGAGTTTCGCCGGCAGTTTCCGACCGAGCAGGAATACAACCAGGTGGTCGAGGCCGAAGTGCAGGGATCGCCGGCACTGCTGAAAGAAAAGATCCGGCGCTCACTGCTGATTGAAGACATGCTGAAGTCGGAAGTGTACGACCGGGCGCAGGTGACCGAAGCGGCCGCATGGGTCTATTACAACGCGAATCCGAAGCAGTTCCAGCACCCGGAGATGTTCAGCATTCAGACGATCTCCATCATCCCTCCGCAGAGTGCGACGCGGGAGAATCTCGAAGAGGCGCGCCAGAAAGCGGAGAACGCGGTCGCGCAAGCGAAGGCGACCAAAAGCTACCAGGAATTCGGGTTGCTGGCAGAAAGAATTTCAGAAGACGACTGGCACGTGAACCTGGGCGACCGCAAGGCGGTGGAACGTGACAAGCTGCCGCCTGCGGTGGTGGAAGCGGCACGGAAGATGAACCCGGGCGAGGTAAGCGGGCTGATTCAGCTGGGCCCGGCCTACACGCTGTTTCGCCTGAATGCCCATATCCCGGCGGGAAGGGCTCCCTTTACAGAGGTTAAGGCGAAGCTGATAACCGATCTGCAAAAGAGCAAGACGGAGAAAATTCGCGCCGCGCTGAACGAAAAATTGAGGAAGACGGCAAAAATTGAGGTCCTGTGAATCATCTGGCCAACGCGTCGCTGCTTACATTACCGACGCGTTGGTTCATGGGGGCGGAAATCAGGTGGGCAATGCGGATACTACCGAACAGATTGCACATGCTGGGCTGGGCGTTTGTCGTGATAATTCTGGCGGCGCTGCCGGCAGCCGCACAACTGACGGTTGGCGAGGACTTCCGCACCAGCGCCAGTGGGAATCTTGGATTCAACTACGGAGCATCGATTGACCAGGGAGAGTCGTCGCACGGCACGGGCTTCACCGGAAATGGCAATATCACGGGAAGCTATCACACTCCCAACTTTCTGAACTTCAACGTCGCACCGTTCTATAACCGCACGCAATCGAGTTCGATTTTCGGCAACCTGACCAACTCCAGCGGTGTGGGGGCAAGCGTAAACCTCTTCGATGGAAGCCATTTCCCCGGTTCCTTTTCCTATAACAAGGTCGACAACAACACTGGAGCGTATGGCATACCGGGCTCTGATATTGGATTGGCTTCGACCGGCAACGAGCAGAGCTTCGGGATCGGCTGGAGCGCGCTGATTCCGGGTTTGCCGACCTTGAACGTAAATTACTTGATCAATAGCACGGACGAGTCCATTTTCGGCGGGCTGGGAACCAGTTCCGAGACCGACAAAACTCTGAACCTGAACTCCAATTACAAGATCAGCGGCTGGCAGTTGATGGGCCACTATACACACCGCAATGCGGATTCCAGCTTTCCGGACTTTGCCGAGCTGCAGGAGCCTCCGATCCTGTCTAATAGTTCGAACAACGGTTTTGGAGCGGCTGCGCAGCACGCGCTGCCGTTGACAGGGAATTTCGGAGTGAGCATTACTCACGTTGGCTACAGCTATGGTTACTCGGACTCAGTGTCGGGTACCGGCTCCGGCGGATCAACCTCGATCAACTCGAATGCCTCTTTTCATCCCATAAATAACTTCGGATTCTCGCTTACGGAAAGCTACAATGACAGCCTGCTGGGGAGCATTCCCGAGCCAGTGCTCAACACGGGAACGCCGCTCAATTTGGTAAGTCTAGGCAGTTTTCACTCCGTCCTGGTGGGAACGGACGTGTACTACATGCCCGTCGCAAATTTGGCTCTTCATTTCGATGTAGATCACGTGTACGAGACTTTTCTGGGGCAGACGTATTCTGTGACGCAGTTTGGCGGCAGCGCGAACTACAATTTTGAACGTTCACTTCTGAAAGGATTGTCGTTTTCCCTCGGCATGGTGGATACCGCGCAGCAGGCGACCAACACGGGCGTGGGCTTCGTAGGAACGCTGAACTATAACCGCAGGTTGGTGGGATGGGACGTCAGCGCCAACTTCAGCTACGCGCAGAACGTGGAGACGGCACTGCTGCTGTACACGACTTCATCTTATAACTATGTATCGACCGTGCGGCGTCGGTTAAACGATCGCACCCAGTTCCTGCTGGGCTACAGCGGGGCACATAGCGGGCTCACGGCCAATTCGGGCGCTACGAGCAGCGCCCAGAGAGCATATTCGACACTCTTCTATCGCGGATACAACTTGAACGGATTCTACACAAAATCCGATGGAGAGGCGATTTTCACGGCGACGGGGCTGATTTCGGTCCCGACCACCCTGCCGCCCGAGGTGCTGGCTGGAAGCAACCTATCCAATTACAAGTCTGAGGGATGGGGCGCCGGGTTGGGCGGGTCGCCGATACGGCGGCTCGTCTTCAGCGTGTCTTATGGAAAGTCGAACGGCAGCACGATCGATCCGGTCCTAAGCCTGTATACCAATAACACTTTGATGAGCTCGAGCATGACGTACCGGCTGAGGAAGGTATTCTTCAACGGCGGATACACGCGACTGACGCAGAATCTGGGAGTGGAAGGCACGGCACCGGTTCACGTGACGTCCTATTACGTCGGGATTTCGCGATGGTTCAACTTCTTCTGAACAATGCGGGAGGCCGATGCCTGCGAGTCGGAACTTTGCTGGCATGGGTAGCGCTGCTGCTGGTGGCTCCCACCCGGGCGGCGAAGATCCGCAGCGAAAAGACGGTTGAGCCGCCGCCCCCAGACCTGCAGCTCGAAGGCGGACGCAAGCTGCATTGGGAGCGCAGCTTCAGCTCAGAAAAAGAAGTGGAAGGCAAGCGCGGATTCTTCGCCAAGCTGGTCGATGTAGTGGCGGGCGAGCCGGATCATCCGCACCTGGTGCGGCCGTACGGGGTCGCGGTGGACTCTCGCGGACGAGCCATCGTCACCGATCCGGGTGCCAACGGCATCCACATCTTCGATTTTGAGAATCACAAGTACAAGTTCATTGAGCGCAGAGACAAAGAAAAAGGTAAAGACCCGATGCGCTCCCCGCAATGCATCGCTCTGGATTCCCGGGACAACATCTACGTAACGGATTCCGAGTCGGGCAAGATTTTTGTCTTTGATCCCAGTGGGAAATTTCGACGTACGATCGGTAGCCTCAAAGGCGGCGAGGGTTATTTCAAGCGGCCGACGGGTATTGCGATCGATTCGTTGGCGCAGAAGATTTACATCACCGACACGCTACGCGACAAAGTGTTCGTGGTTGACATGAATGGTACGGTGCTTGACAGCATCGGGAAGCGTGGCGGCGGAGAGGTGGAATTCAATTTGCCCACCGAACTGCTGGTAAGTGACCGGAACCTGTTCGTGGTCGACGCGATGAATTTCCGTGTGCAATTTCTCGATCGCTCGGGAGCGTATCAGAGTTCGATTGGGCAATTGGGAGATACCAGCGGCACGGTGTTCCGGCCTAAGGGAATCGGGGTCGATTCCGAGGGCCATGTGTACGTGGTCGATGGGTTGTGGGGAATCGTGCAGGTCTTCGATCAGCAAGGAAGACTTCTTTATTACTTTGGTGGGCGGGGCACGGCAAACGGAGAGTTTCAGCTGCCGGCAGGACTGTTCATCGATCATGATGACCGGATTTTCGTGGTCGATTCCTTTAATCGGCGGATCCAGGTCTTCAAGTACTCCGGATTGCCCAAGCAGGCCCAGGGAGGGCGGCCATGAAGCGGCTGCTGCTTGTCGTCAGCCTGCTCGTGATTTTTCAGGCGCGCTGGAGCGTCGCGCAGGGCGATGTGCTGGGGTCGCACAATCTATCGCTGAGCGGCAGTGGACCGATGAAGGGGAGACTCGATCCTTGTCTTTATTGTCACGTACCGCACTCGGGCGTGCAGAATCCGAATCCCGCATTGTGGAGCCAGACGCTCTCGACCGAGACTTATTCGACGTATAAAAGCACGACCCTGCACAACAATACGCAGCAGCCCCTGCTCGGGCAGGACAGCAGCTTGTGTCTGAGTTGCCATGATGGCACCGTGGCCGTAGGGCAGACCCAGCCCTATGGAACGATTTCCATGACCGGCAGCATGTATCCGCAGGATGCGTTCGGCAGCAACCTGCAGGGGTCGCATCCGTTCAGCTTGAAGGTGCCGCTCGTGGATGCCCCCGATCTGGTGCCCTCGTTGACGACCAGCCATACGACGGCCGATCCACTAAAAGCGGTGAAGCTGATCAATGGCGATGTGGAATGCACCAGTTGCCACACGCCGCACTCGCAAGCCATCGATATTATTTCGAAGAATTTCCTGGTGCGCGACAGTTCGAGCGGACAGATGTGCCTGGCCTGCCATGATGCCAGTCCGCGCACCGTAGCTGGACAGAACAATCCGTTGGCACAGTGGTCAGGGAGTATTCACGCGACGGCAGGGAATGCGATCGCGAATTCACCGGTGCTCGGTAGCTACCCAAACGTGGCGCAGAATGCGTGCCTGTCGTGTCACATGCCGCATAATTCTCTAGCCGGAGCGCGGCTGCTCCGCGGCCCGGTACCCGCCGTGCCGAACGTCGATTCCTCGACCCAGAATTGCATGACGTGCCACAACGGCGGATCGAACATTTCGCCGTCGATCCCGAACATTTACGCGGAATACACCAAGATTGCGCATCCCCTTCCGGCGGGAATCAACCAACACGATGCCGGCGAGCCGGCGCTGCTGAACAATAACCGGCATGCGACTTGCGTGGACTGCCATAGCCCGCATGCTTCCTTGCAAACGACTTCGTTCTCCGCGGTTCTCCCGCCTACGATTCGTCCCTCGCAGGCCGGAGCCGTGGGCATCAGTGCGACCGACGGCATGACCGTGCTCACGCCGGCCGTGAATCAGTACGAAAATTGCCTGCGCTGCCACGGGACCAGCACGGGTAAGCAGACGCAGGTCGTCTTGGGATATCTGCCGATGCGCGAGGTGACGGCGAGCGACCCGCTCAACATCATTCCGCAGATGGCTACGACGGCGACCTCCAGCCATCCCGTTCTGCACCCGCGCAGCAGCGCTTTGCCACAGCCCAGCCTGCTGACCTACATGCTGCAGCTCGATGGCAAGACGCAAGGACGCGCCATGAGCACGCAGATCTACTGCACAGATTGCCACAACGCCGACGACAACCGCGAATTCGGCGGCCCTGGGCCTAACGGTCCCCACGGCTCGAAGTGGCTGCATCTTCTCGAACGCCGCTACGAATTCAGCGAAGCACCCGGGCCGGGACAGCGCATCATGAATCTTTTCCCGAATCCCGACCTCAGCGTGAACGGTCCCTATGCTATGTGCGGCAAGTGCCACCAGCTGTCGACCGTCAACAGCTCGACGAGTTGGATGCAGCACCCGCTGCACATCAATGGGGGATTCTCGTGCTCCACATGCCATACGGCGCACGGTATGGGAGCGAGCAGCGGAAACGTCACTGGCGAGAGGCTCGTCAACTTTGATCTGAAAATCGTCTCTCCAAACGGAGGAATCCCCGTTTCCTACAATCGCGGCACGAATAGTTGTTCGCTAGTCTGCCATGAGGTTGCACACTACCCCAACGGTACGGTCCAGTCCCTCACGCTAACGGGGCCGGGCAAGAAGTAAGCTCTGCCCGAACATCACAGAATCCGCCCTCCTCGTCGCCTTTGCGCAGAAGAAGACCAGACTGCTGCCTTTCATCGCCAGGCATCCTTTCATTCTGATTTTTCCCCGGGTTGCGCTCAGCTTGGCGATGGTGCGTTCCGCGGGCTGGCACCTTCCCGCCGCCCGCCACAGGCACGAGTTTTCTCTCCGGCTGCAGGCGGATACTTTTCGCCATCTCCGCCTCACGAATTCCGCTCATCCGCTCTGGCAGTCGTTTCAAACCCTCTGCACGTGATCCAGGTGCCGTCGTACGCGAGCGCGTTCCCGCCTCCGCCACCTGTAATGTTGGCATTCGGAATTACGATCTTCGGGAATCCGATCTGGGGTAGTTGGCTGAGCACGTCGCGGCCCTTCTCGCCGTGTTCTGGATGTTTTCTGGGCGGCTCCCCGTCGATGGGCATTTATCGGAGCGCTGTTTGCCCTGATGAATCCCGTAGTGTTGTCGTGGGCCACCACTTACATGGCATACGGGATAGGATTAGCCGGGGCCGCTCCCGCCCTCGATGCCGCTCACCCCATTCGGCGCTGCGGCGGTTGGATTAATGGCGCAATCCTCGCCTTCGGCGGCGGAATCATGGCCAACACTAGGCCGTTAGAAGGCTTTGTGCTGGCTCTGCTGATCGCAGCCTGCCGGCGGCCAGCGGTGCGCTTCCAGTGGGATTGGCCACCCTGGCGTTTTATGGTTTACAACCGGCGCGTTACAGTTTTTCATCATTCACCCTACAACCCGGGCGCTAGCGGTACCACGCGCTGATGGTGGCTTCGACGACTCAGTTCTGGCGTCGGTGCCGCTTCGATACCGCAACCGAGAACTTCGGCATCACCCCTGAGACGACGCAGTCTCATTAAGTCGTCTCGAAGCCTTCCGTTGAGTTTTGGTTTTTTCCATTCCGGATACTGCGATCAAAGCGGCGGATTTTGCACGTGGTAGCCATTTACCGGATCGAGCGTAAGCCCCCGCCTTCAGGCACGGGGATATGATGCGGACATCAATACACAAACCTTTGTCTCTCTGAGCGCGAATGGGAATGCCCTACCGTGAAAACCCAGCATCGCAGAGATTCTCAACGCCGCGCAAAACTTGAGAAACGAAGGTATCAGACAGCTCGTCGCCAGGGGACACACAGAGACGTTAAAAACGCCTGTGGACACCTTGTAAGACCTGCGACAGCTGGCACTGGTGATTGAAGCAAGCATGCCCCGCCGCTAGGCGTGGGGTTTTGTCAACAGCGTGAATCGGTCGCATTCGCGAGTCAGAAGCGATCGATCATTGCACCGTCAACTGAACGGTAGTGATCGTGACTGGATTGGGCTGCGCAGCGCTCGTTCCTTGTACCTGAATGTTGTAGGTCTGGGGTGACGGTTGAGTCGAGGAACCGCTTCCTCCGCCGCAGGCCATCAGCGCGGAAAGCAATAAACACATTGCTGCGGGCCACAGCGCGCTACCGCGCAGGTCCCGCTTTCTACGCGCCAGAAGAACAATTCCCGCAAAAGGCGCAAAGGCGAAGTAGAAGCACGTAGCCGGCCATAGCGTGTGCTGATTCCGCAAGGCCGCGGCGCTGGTCGGAACGCTCACCGTCAGGCTGAACGAAACCGCGCTGCTGCTGGGCGTAATGGTCGCGGGCTTAAAGGCCCAGGATGCTCCTGAGGGCAACGTGCTCTCGAGGCAGGAAAGTGTGATCGGATCATGGGGATTTCCCGTATTGGCGTTCAGCGCCAGGGAGAACGTTGCCGATCCGCCCGGAGATACCGTCTGCGATGCCGGCGGCGCGGAGGGCGTGGTGACGATGGTGATCGGGTAAGAACCGGAAACCGAGGAATCGGCCTGCGAAACCGCGGTGATTATCACCAGCGACTGTGACGGAACGGCACTGGGTGCGGTGTAATTGCCGTTTGTGTCGATTGTTCCGAGGCTCGAGTTGCCGCCCACCACGCCGTTCGCTTCCCAATTCACGGTGGTGTTGGTTTCGCCCGTTACCGAAGCTGTGAAACTTTGCGTGGCCGATGTATAGACCACCGTCACCCCGCTCGGAGTCGTACTCACGCTGATCGCAGGAGTTCCGGCTGCAGCCAGTGAAACCTGCGCCGAGGCCGACGTGAAGCCATTGGAGTCAGAAATAGCTGTGACGGTGATGCCCGACGACGGGGCAGCGGCAGGAGCTTGATAAAGACCGAGCGCTGAAATGGTGCCGACGGTTGGGTTTCCCCCGGTCACTCCGTCTACCTGCCAGGTCACGTTGGTGTTGGACGCTCCGGTAACATTGGCGAGAAATTGCTGCGTGCCGCTCGGCGCGAGAGTGCTCGAACTCGGCACAACGGATAGGACTACCGTAGAAGTCAACCGCCGAATTCGGAAATTGTCAGTGTCGGCGATGAAAATTCCCGATGTGCCAAGCACTACGCTCGCGGGAGTGTTAAGCGACGCGCTGCTTGCCTGTCCCCCGTCGCCAGAGAATCCCCCGGTTCCGACGCCATTGCCCGCGATGGTTTGAATCAACCCGGCAACAGCAACAACCTCGCGGATAGCCGAGTTATCACTGTCGGCAATGTAGAGATTTCCCAACGCATCCACCCAAACGCCGAGGGGAGTATTGAGTGTCCCGCTGGCCGGCGCTCCCCCGTCGCCCGTGTACCCGTCACGTCCGAGCGTGCCGGCAACAGTCAGAATGTCTCCCGGCGGAATTGTGGATGCGGTGATGGTGAGCGAGTTTTGCGTGCTGGCATTTACCACTCGAATCGCCGAGTTCTGCGAATCTGCGATGTAGAGGTTCTCGGCGGAATCAACGGCCACGCCGGTTGGGTCGTTTAGAGCCGCCGCGTTGGCAGCGCCGTTATCCCCGCAACCCGTAGTTGCGTCCGTGCACGCGCTCGGCGGAATCCCCGCGACCGTTGCAATCGTTCCGGGCGCGACCGAAACGTTGCCGATGACGAGATTCTGCGTTCCAGTATTGACCACACGGATGGCATTGTTCAGGGTATCGGCGATAACGATATTGCCATCGGCATCGAGCACCACGCTCTGAGGGTTGTTGAGCTGCGCATTCATGGGCGCTCCGCCGTCGCCTGCATAACCGGCGGTGCCCAATGTGCCGACAATGGTCTGGATATCGCCAGCGCCGACGCTAGTGCCTGCCACCGTGATTGCCGAGGTGCCCCTGTTCACCACGCGGATGACGGAATTTTCGGTCAGGACGCCGGTATCGGCGATGTAGAGATTGCCCGCGCCGTCGACGAAAACTCCCGTGGGATAGTTCAGCTGAGCGCTCGTCGCCAGACCGCCATCGCCGCATCCCTGGGGTGCCGGGGTCAGACATGCGACGCCGTTGCCGGCTACCGTTTGAATATCGCCGCTGCTCGCCACTACTTCGCGAATTACCGAGTTAGCGCTATCGGCGATGAAGATGTTCCCCGAAGCATCACTAAATACTCCCTCCGGAGCGTTAAGCGCGGCGGATGTGGCCGGCCCTCCGTCGCCGGAGTAGGCCACAGTATGGTTCCCGGCGAAGGCCTGAATGTTGCCGCCAGTCACTTCACGTACGACAAAGTTGTCGGTATCGGCGACGTAGATGTCGCCCGAACCATCGACGGCTACGCCGCCCGGATATAGCAATAGTGCGCTCGTTGCCGGGCCTCCATTTCCGGAATAGCCGAAACTGCCAAGCGTGCCCGCGACTGTGGTGATCGTGCCGCTCACAACTTTCCGGATGGCGTAGTTTGCCGTGTCGGCGATGTAAATATCTCCGGAGCGGTCTACGAAAATGCTGGCCGGCAGGCACAGGTAAGCGCTGGTAGCCACGCCGCCATCGCCCGTGAACTGGCAGGCGCTTCCGGAGTCGGAGTTGTAGTAGGTGCCCGCCACAGCTTGGATGTTGCCGTTTGCACTGGATACTTCGCGAACCAGCGAGTCCAGGGTATCGGCGATGAAGACATCTCCCGAGGAGTCGACGAACACGCCTTCCGGTTGGTTGAGTTGTGCACTGGGCGCAGGACAGCCGTCCCCCAGTGCGTCGGTATCTGCAGTGCAGCCGCTCCCCCCGCCCGCCACTGTTTGAATGTTGCCATCGCTCGCCGTCAC
>Ga0187781_10001935_pt1 | contig 15759 bp, 13 predicted proteins | sample 0715_SJ02_MP02_2_FD_132447 | JGI IMG/M metagenome (GOLD analysis project Ga0187781, IMG submission 132447) | Tropical peat soil microbial communities from peatlands in Department of Meta, Colombia - 0715_SJ02_MP02_20_MG | ecosystem: Environmental > Terrestrial > Soil > Wetlands > Peat | place...
ACGCGCTATCTGCCTATAGGAAGATCGACGAGTACCTAAAGCAAGTGATGCCCGATTTGAAGGACATCAAGAATCGTCTTGTTGGCACAGACTCGCGTTCCTTGGTCGTCCAGTTTTCCAATGATCAGGGAAGTGTAACTATTCCATTTGAGGATCTGTCCGACGGTGAAAAATGCTTCATGATTTGCGCATTAGTGCTTGCGGCGACCGATGCTTATGGGCCGGTGCTATGTTTCTGGGATGAACCCGATAATTTTCTGGCGTTGTCCGAGGTTGGGCATTTTGTGTTAGCCCTTCGGACAGCATTCCAAGCTGGTGGACAGTTCATCGCAACCTCGCATAATCCCGAGGCGATCCGTCGTTTTTCCGGAGAGAACACACTAATTCTTTACAGAAAGAGTCACCTTGAGCCCACAATCGTTCGTCGACTCGACGATGTTCAAATAAGCGGTGACCTCGTGGACGCCCTCATTCGTGGCGACGTGGAGCCATGAGCGTCAATCAGTATCAGCAGCATGTCTTCGTGCTTCCAGAAGATGAAGCCAACCTGCAAATAGCGAACGGATTTCACCTGCAAGTCCCCTTGAATTGGCAGCGGCAGATGCAGGTACTTCCGGTGGCGCGCGGCTGGCCGAGGGTGCTGGAGCTTTTCCAATCGGTCCACGTTAGCGAAATGGAACGTAACTTCCGCCGATCTATGGTTCTGTTGATCGACTTCGACGGCAAGGTCGAAAGGTTGACCAAGGCCAAGGCCGTGATTCCCGGAAACTTGGCTGACCGGGTGTTCATTCTCGGCGCATTCACAACGCCGGAAGCCCTCCGACAGGCGAATCTCGGCACGTACGAAAACATCGGTTTGGCCATGGCGAAAGATTGTCGCGAAGAAACTAACATTATTTGGGGGCACGAACTCCTCCAGCACAATTCGAGCGAGCTTGACCGTCTGCGCGAGCACGTACGTCCGATCTTGTTTCCATCCGACGCGTGGGCGCGGCCAGATTGAATTGGGCAATCTTCAGAATCCATCATGCCTCTTGATTAATGGTCTCTGTATCGGCCTGCCTTAATTCCCCGATGCACTTGCTGGCACGGTTCTTCCAGCGACATTTTGTAGGCTCTGCTTGCTCTCGATTTTCCTTGACATTTATAGCGTAGGTAGATATACTTAAGGGGTATTGCTGCGGCGCATCGATGGCTGGATTAACGATTGACGATTGTCGATTCTGGATTGGAAAGTCAGACGCTGGGGCGCTGCCCCCCTAGAAATCTTAAGAATGAAGATCGAACCGACTATGTATATCAAAACACAGGATCGCTTGACAAATTGCCTGATAATCGATTGGGTTTTATGCCCGAAAGAGTACGAATTCCGCGAAAAGGAATGACAATCGAACCGGTTTTTTGGACGGAATGCACAACGTTACATGAAAACTCGCGGCGAAGGCGGACCCAAAATCCACGCAATGGCTTATCGGCCGATCTATTCGTCGTATGAGCGCCGAGTCGGTTTTAGACGGCCCGATCATCCGATGGCCCGATGGCCCGATCGTCGCGCCTCTCGCGATGTCTCAGAAAAAAAAGAGTTTAGCAGTCTATCGTATCCGCGAGCAAAAATATATGTGATTGATAATAAGGTGCTTAGTCGATTTTTCCGCGGCCCGGGCACCCTGGTTTCCCACGATGTGCTAGAAACAAAACGGGTTAGCGATGAACAAGGAAAATCCTTCAATATCCTATGTCATTGAAATTAATAAAGTTATCTTATTCTCGGCGAGGAAGTCGCGAAAAAGCGCGGGGGGGAAATATGAAGGATAGTCTCGCGATGTTATTGAAAACAAGTGTAGAACAAATGTCTGTTTTCCGCTCTCTCGCGATATTGATGAAAAAAAACAAGTTACACTTCGTCTCTCGCGATGTTGATATAAACAAAGGAAGTTATCTAATGTTATTTTCCCGCACCCCGTAGGAGGTAATGTGGCTTGTCAAGGGACAATCAACGACGCGGATTGCCGCCGGCTCAGCCGGGCGCTGCCACCCGCTTATGAGCGCTTGGTTTACCAAATCAATCGCCTTGTTATGTACTTGAAAATACAGGATTTATTTTGGACATTGGACACATGTTATGAGGCCACATCTGTCAGCTAAACCCGCCTGGTGCCAGGAACGGGCGACAGGTTTCGTCACGCAGATTCGCGTATCTATTAATACTATCGTAACATTTGGAGTGGTATAATCCAGCCGTGCGTCAACGTATAATCATTATTGAAGACGAACGCGACATCGTAGAACTGGTACGGTATAACTTCCGCAAAGAGGGCTTTGAAATCGAAAGCTTCTCACGCGGTCGTGAGGGCCTGGAATATCTGCGCCGCAATCCCGCTGACCTTGTGCTCCTCGACATCCTGCTTCCCGACGAAGATGGATTTGAAATTTGCAAGCGCCTACGCGCAGACGAGCGGCTGAAGTCTTTGCCCGTCATTTTTCTCACCGCGAAGAGCGAAGAGATGGATCGCGTGCTGGGCTTGGAAATTGGCGCGGATGACTACGTGGTGAAGCCCTTCAGCCCACGCGAGCTGGTGGCACGAGTCAAAGCGGTATTGCGCCGCCAGGAACGCGTGGCGGAAAGACGCGAGGTGGTGGAAGCGGGCGCATTGCGTCTCGACACCCGCACGCAAGAAGTAACTGTGCGTGGAAAGCTGGTGGATTTGAGCGCCCTCGAGTTCAAGCTGCTCTATTTTCTGGCTTCACACCCGCGCCACGTTTTCGATCGCGACCGTCTGCTAGACGAAGTTTGGGGTCGTGACCGCTTTGTGACGCCACGCACCGTGGACGTGCATATTCGTCGCCTGCGCGAGAAAATCGAAGAACTACCCAATCGCCCACATTTTCTCCAAACGGTGCGCGGCAGTGGCTATCGCTTTTCGCCAGAAGTCCTGGAGGGCGTTGAGGCGTAGGTCAACTTGAATTTTGAATCAAAACGAAGGCCTGCCTCCGATCTTTCCAAAGGCGCAGATTCAAAGCTTAATTCGGATACTTCACACCGTTGGTAGGGCCGCGACACAAAACGACAAAGTCATTGCTCCCCAAGAGCCAATGTGTTGTAATTCCGGTCGAGGGCTGCTCCAAGTAGTAGCCGCTCCTGCGGCCTATTGGATTTTAATTTTGGATTTTGGAATACCGGCCATGTGTGGAAGCCCTCTAATGTCAACCCCAAATCGCAAATCCAAAATCCCAAATGCTCCATGGTCCTGCCCTTATGATCTTTAAGAGTTCCATATTTCGAAAGCTTCTGGCCAGCGCATTCCTGCTGATTGCCGTAACCCTGATTGTTGTGGACTTCCACCTCACGCACTATACCGCCAACCGGGCAGTGCAGAGTGTGGAGCAGCGGTTGGAAGCGGAAGCGCGAATTCTGCAACCGGACGCTGCCAATGTTCCGCGCCCCCAACTGGAGGATTGGGTGAACCAAGCCGCGCAGCGTTCCGGCGCGCGCATCACGATTGTCGACCCGAGCGGCGTGGTCTTGGCGGATTCCTTTCACGGTCCCGAGTCCCTGGATAACCATGCCACCCGGCCGGAGATCATAGCGGCCCATCAGAATGGCGTGGGCAGATCCACGCGCCGCAGCGCCGCTCTCAATCAAGATCTCTGTTATCTGGCGTTGAGCATGAATTACCAGGATAAACCAGGATATATTCTGCGCCTCGCGGTCTCGCTGAATGACGTGGATTCCTCCATCGCCGCGGTGCGTTGGCGAATTCTGTGGGCCTCGTTCTACGCCGCGCTGGTGGCGCTTATTTTTGCCTACTTCTTCTCGCATTCCTTTAGCCACCGCATCGCGCGGATACGCGCTTTTGCGGAAGGATTGGTGAGCGCGCACTTTTCCCAAGCCCCGCTGCCGGATACCGATGATGAACTGGGCGCGCTGGGGCGCTCGCTCAACACCACCGCCACGCAGCTTCGCGACCTGGTGGATCGGTTGAGCGTGGAGTCGGTGCAGCGCGAGGCGATTCTGTCCAGCATGGTGGAAGGCGTGCTCGCGGTGGACAGCAATTTGCGCATCACTTTCGCCAATGCATCGTTTGCGCGCGTGGTGGGGGCGCCCAATCCCATTCCTGCCCGGAAGCCGTTGGTGGAGGTTGTGCGCGCCCCGGAATTACGCGAGGTCCTGACGCGGGTGTTGACCGCCAGCGCATCGGTGAAGCGGCGCATGCCGCTTCCCGCCGCGGAACGGGTGTTCGAAGTGCAGGCGGCTCCGCTCACTTCCGGGACCGCGCGCGGCGCCATTGCCATCCTGCACGACATCACCGACCTCGAGCGTTTGGAGCGCATCCGCCGGGATTTTGTCGCCAACGTTTCGCATGAGCTACGCACACCGCTCACCGCCATCCGCGGTTACGCCGAGACATTGCTGGAAGGGGCTCTGGAAGACCAGGAAAATAATCGCCGGTTTCTCGAAATTATCAAGGCGCATGCCATCCGCTTGAACAACATTTCCTCAGATTTGCTGACGCTTTCGGAATTGGAAGCAGGGAAGGCGCGGCCCGAACCGGAGGTCGTCAATGTGCGCGGAGCTGTGGAATCGGCCATGCGCACCCTGGAGGCAGAAGCGCGGTTGCGCGGCGTTACCTTGGTCTGCGGGCGAATCGAGGACGTACAAGTGCTCGGAGACCGCCTGCAAATTGAGCAGGCGTTGGTCAATTTGCTCGACAACGCCGTCAAGTTCAACCGGCCCTCCGGTGAGGTGTTGCTGGAAGTCACTCGCTCCGGCGATGGCCGCGTCAGGATCTCCATTACTGACACCGGCATCGGAATTCCCTACGACGACTTGCCGCGCATCTTCGAGCGCTTCTATCGCGTTGATAAAGCCCGCTCGCGAGAAGTGGGCGGGACTGGGCTCGGACTCTCCATCGTCAAACACATCATCGAACGCATGAATGGCACCGTAAGCGTGGAAAGCCAATTGGGTAAAGGCTCAACGTTCACGCTGCTGCTCCCCGCGTCCTTTCAAGCTGCTGCCTAAGAGTCGAGGCTGATCAACGCAGAGTTATGGGGGCGCGATGTTGTAAAGAAAGATGAACTGGAGAACCAGGTGATTGCCCGTAAACTCCTCGGGCAACGGAGGGAAAGGAACTGAGGCATGGATGCCGTTCACGGCGGCACGATCAAGGGGGTCAGAACCAGAGGAAGCCACCAGGCGCAACTGCGGCACCGAGCCATCCTTGAGGATTTCGAACACCACGCCCACGCGTCCTTTCTCGCCAAGGCGAGCGGATTCCGGAATTACGGCAAGCCAATTGCGCCGGACGATGTAGATGATGCGGGCGAGGTACGGGCCGAAGTCCACTCCCCGCGTGTCCGACAGGATCGTGGGCATATCGGTGGAAAAATTCGGGTGCAGGTTGTTGAACTCCATGTTGGAATCGCCACCGCCCCCTGACCCGCTTTCCGGGTGATAGCCGCCCCTTGCCGCGGCTTGCAGCGACTGCTGGATGGCCTGCCCCGGGGTCAACGACGGCACGCGGAATTTACTCTCGCCGCCTCCGCCTTGGGGAGTTACGTCCTCCAAGCGTAAACCTGCATTGGTTTGGGGCTCGGGTTTGGGAGCGGCCGGAGCAGCTTCTGGAGGCGCCGGAGGCCCGCCGGGGGGAGGAGTAGGAGCGGCAGACGGTGGGGGCGATAGAGGCGGAGCACCTTTAGCGGCTTCGGGCTCTCGCGTGTTGCCGCGCGAATAAGGCATGTGCAGACCATTCGGATCGATCACCGGTGAACGCCCCTGAGCGCGGCGATTCTTGTCAGAAGGGCGAGCCTCCGGAGGCGGCTGGCGCAGCGACTTCAGCAGATCAGGAGGAATAAATAAGGTGGTAATTTCCGATTTCGGCTTCGCTGTTACGGGAATACCCATCATCAGCTTGCCGCGCCGGATGAGATCCGGGGCGAAAATGATGAACATGATCAGAAAAACATGCAGGAATATGGAGGTCAGGAACAACGCTCGCCGACGCCAACGCGCCAGTTCCTGTTCGGGGCCTGCATCCATGAGCAGGTTGATAGGGATTTCCTCGCTCACGGGAAACAGATAGAGCTGAGGTTCTTCCCTCTTGGGAGGCTCTAAGTTCAGTTGGAATTCAACGCTCATGAAATCCTTGGATTAGCTTTCTCCACTTTGCCCCACGGATCGTCCCAAGGGCAAGTTGACGAAGGCCGCATGTTGTTCGATGCAACTCAAAACACTTTCGGCCAATGCCAGCGCTTGTTTTCCCTCGCTGCCGCTCACAAGGGGACGACTTCTCGTCCGAACTGACTCCACAAAAGCGGCCAGCTCCGCTCGAAGAGGTTCTTGCGGCGCTGCCGTCAATTTCCGGAACGCAATCTGCGGGGTCGGTCCATTACGGTCTACACGAATAAGTGTCGCATCTCGGCGGGTGAAATCAATGGAAAAATATTCATTGGGCTGGAAATACCGGAACTTACGCACCCGCTCCGTGCTCACCCGGCTGGCAGTGAGGTTGGCCACGGCGCCATTTTGGAATTCCACCCGAGCATTGGCGATGTCCACTTTGTCGGAAAGGACGGCCAGCCCCACCGCGCGCACATCGCGCCAGGGGGAATCCACCAGCCAGAGGACGAGATCGAGATCGTGGATCATCAGGTCAAAAACCACGTCCACGTCGAGGCTGCGAGGGCTGAAGACGCCTAGGCGATGGACTTCGAAGAACATTGGGCGCGTGGTTACCGCCTTGGCCGCCACCACGCCGGGGTTGAAACGTTCCAGGTGGCCCACCTGGAGAATGCGCCCGCCGCTTTCGGCGAGCTCAATAAGGTCGGAGGCTTCTTCCAAGGTCCGAGTGATGGGCTTCTCCAGTAGCACGTCCACCCCGCGAGCGAAAGCCAGTCGCGCCACGGCGGCGTGGTCGGTGGTGGGAATTACCACGCTCACTGCCCGGACGGCGCCCAGCGCTTCATCCAGGCTTTGAAAGGCGCGTACGCCAAGTTCGGCGGCGATTTCCTGCGCGCGCTCCGGACGTAGGTCGTAAACCCCAACCAGCTCCGCCCCCGGGACCTGCTTCAACTCACGCGCGTGCTTCTTGCCGTGCTCGCCTACACCCAGCACCGCGACCGGAATTTTCTGGCACATGTAATTCGAAACTGGAAAGTCGAAACACGAAATCCGATGCCCCGGCTGCGAGGTTCGACTTTCGCTCCCTACATTCCTACTATCGCGATTCCCGCTTCGTCCGCGTCTGCGATCAGGTTCTGCCGGTCGAAAAGCAGGGTTTTTCCTGCATCCACCGCAAGCACCGTGGCTTTGGACTCTTGCATGACCAGGATGGTCTTTCTCCCCACCACCGGAACATCGAAGCGCATATCTTGATGGGGCTTACTTACTTTGACGACTACCAGCCGCCGTCCGTTACTCAGGCTGGCGGCACGCTGGATCGTGGCGTCCGTGCCCTCCATTGCTTCCACGGCCACGCAGGCGCGATCGGCCACGACGATGGTCTGGCCGAGGTCCAACCCGGCAATTTTCTTCGCGATTTCGCGGCCATAGGTGATATCGGCTGCCTCATCCGCGTCGGGAGCCCGCCGTGTCAGTGTGCCTGCTTCCGGCAGCAACGGCTTCAGAAAGAGCGTGGAATCTACCACCTGCATACCACGCCCTTCGATCATGCGTACGAATGTGCCAATCAGCACGTCCGTGTTTTTCCGCGAGAGCCCTTGCAACATGCGGCTCATCATACCGTCCGGCTTGATGGCGCTGAACAGTTGCGCGTGCTTTACTTGCCCTGCCAGGACAACTTTGTTCACCTTCTCCGCCACCAGCAGGTCAAGGCACTTCGCCACTTCGCCTAAACTGAGCCAGTGTATGTCCCGCGCCTTCTCGGCAAGCTCCGGCGCGGTTTCTTCCTTAATGGCCACGATGAGCGGCTCCAATCCCTGTTCGCGGGCCGCCTCCAGCACTAGAAAAGGAAAATGTCCGTTGCCCGCAATGATGGCATAGCGATTGGGTGATCGGGTGATCGGGTGATCGAGTGATTGACTTATTTGAGTGCTGTCCGTGGTCTGTTGTCCTTTGTCAGTGGCTTTAATCCCTCGATCTCCGAATATCACATGCAACGGGCAGCGAAGCTATGAGGAAATTCGTCCTTTAGACGGTTCGATGATCCAATGAATCGATATCTCGATCTCTCGATCACTGGATCACCCGATCTTCTCACTTCGCCACTCCCCGCTCGGAGGTGCGGATGAACTCCACCAGGGCTTTGACATGCGGAGACTGGAATTCGTTAGCCTCGATGGCTTCCAGCGCCTGCGTGGTATTCAGTTTGGAGCGGGTGAGCAAGCGAAAGGCGGCATCCAACTCCTTGATGTCGTCGGCCGAAAGGCCCCGTCGATCGAGGCCCAGCTTGTTGGCGCCATACACTCCCAGCGGCCGGGGCGCCGTGGTCTTCGAGTACGGAAGGATGTCCTGGTTTACCACGCTGAAAGCTCCCAGAAAACTGTATGCGCCGATGCGGGTGAATTGATGAATGCCGCAGAAGGGGCCCACCGTGGCGTGGTCCTGGATCTCGATGTGGCCGGCCAACGACGCGCCATTGGCCATGATGACGTAGTTCCCAATCTTGCAGTCATGGGCAATGTGAACGTAGGCCATCAACAGGTTGTGGCTGCCGATGCGTGTGATCCTATCGCCATCCGCCGTGCCGCGGTGAATCGTCACGCATTCGCGAATGGAATTGTCATCGCCGATTTCGACCGCGGTGGGTTCGCCGCGATACTTCAAATCCTGGGGCGCCAGCCCAATCGTAGTAAAGGGAAATATCCGGTTGTGCTTGCCAATCCGGGTGTGGCCGTCGATGACCACATGGGACATCACTTCGGTGCCCTCACCGAGTTCGACGTTTTCGCCGATCAGCGAGTAGGGGCCAACCGTCACGCAGTTGGCCAACTGCGCCCGAGGATGAATAATTGCCGTGGGATGAACATTCATGAGCTTGATTGACCTGGGCGATCGGCGATCGCGAACAGTTCCAAGGCTTCCGCCACAAGTTTGCCTTCCACCAGGGTGCGCGCCGACACTTTGCCAAAGTGATTCCGGCGATACACCAACTCGATTTCCATGCGCAACTGGTCACCCGGCACCACCGGGCGGCGGAACTTGGCGTTCTCAATTCCGGTAAAGTAGATGAGCTTTTTAGATTTGTCCTCGTCGGGCATTTCGCGGTAAAGCAGGACTCCCGCCACTTGCGCCATGGCTTCCAGAATGAGCACTCCAGGCATCACCGGCGCGCCGGGAAAATGCCCCTGGAAAAACTCTTCGTTCATGGTGACGTTCTTCAACCCCACGATACGTTGAGGTGGGTCCAACTCCACAATCCGGTCCACAAGGAGTAACGGATAGCGGTGCGGAAGGAACTTCATAATTTCTGTAATATTGTAAACGATGGGGTTCTCTGTGCTAGGGCCAGTTATCGGATCAGTCATTCATCACCATCCCCTTCGGGCGTTGCGCGGTCGGTTAAATTGGGAACCGCGCTTCAAGGCCCGCAGCACGTCGCAGAGAATGTCACTGGGACCGGCAGCCATTATAATCGAAAGCGCTTGTCCCCCGAAGGGGAACAATGCCATTAGGCGTACGTTAAACGTACGGGCTGGGAACTGCAACGTAATTGCCTATCGACCATTAAGGGGTCGAACCCTTCCTAAACCAAGCTAACGCCGAGCCAAGTTCAACCCCGTTGGGGGTCAGGACTAGCGCTACAGCTTAGAACCACCGGCTCATGATGACTTTCTGCTCGGTGTAAAACGCTACGGCGTCTTTGCCGTGGGCGTGCAGGTCACCAAAGAAGGAATTCTTCCAGCCGGCGAAGGGGAAGAAGGCCATGGGGGCGGCGACTCCGACGTTGATTCCCACCATCCCCACTTCAATGCGCGATGAGTATTCGCGCGCGGACTTACCGCTGCTGGTGAATATTGACGTGGCGTTGCCGAAGGGCGAACGGTTCACGAGTTGGATGGCCTCGTCGAGCGTCTTGACCCGAATCACGGAAAGCACGGGCCCGAAAATTTCTTCCTTAGCGATGGTCATTTCAGGCGCGACGTGGTCGAAGATCGTGGGCCCAAGGAAAAATCCGCCGGTTGCGGATTTGAAGCGGCGGCCATCGACTAGCGGGGCAGCGCCCTCAGCAATGCCCTTGTCGATGTATCCCGCCACGCGCTTGCAGTGATCGGAAGTCACCAGGGGCCCCATCTCAATTCCTGCCTGCGAACCGTCGCCGACGGCCAGGGCCTCCGTGCGTTTGGCCAGCAATTCGAGCAGCGGACCGGCAGCCTCTCCTATGGCCACCAGCACGCTGCCCGCCAGGCACCGCTCCCCCGCGGCGCCAAACGCCGAGCCGATGATGGCCTCCACGGTCTTGGGCATGTTGGCGTCAGGCATCACGACCAAATGGTTTTTCGCTCCGCCCAGCGCCTGCACGCGTTTCCCTTCCGCTGCCGAAGTGGAGTAGATGTACTTGGCCACCGGCGTCGATCCAACGAACGACACGGCTCTCACCAGGGGATGATGCAACAACGAGTCTACGGTTTCCTTACGGCCGTGGATCAGGTTCAGGACACCAGCGGGCAAACCTGCCGCTGCCAGCAGCTCGACGATGCGTGTCGGCGTGAGCGGAACTTTTTCCGACGGCTTCAGCACAAAGGTATTTCCACAGGCGATAGCGAATGGGTACATCCACATCGGCACCATCGCGGGGAAATTGAAGGGCGTAATCCCGACGCACACGCCGATGGGCTGACGTACGGTCTTGCAGTCGATCTCACGCGCCACGTCGTTCAGTGAATCGCCCATCATCAGGCTGGGCATGCCGCAAGCCACTTCCACCATCTGGATGGCACGGCGAACTTCCATCTTGGAGTCTTCGGCGGTCTTACCGTTTTCCCGGGTCAGGATAGCCGCCACTTCCGGGGCGTGCTCCTCCAGCAGCGCTTTGAAGCGGTAGAGCGCCTGGACGCGGTCCACCACGGGCACGTCGCGCCACTTCAGAAATGCCTCGTGCGTGGTCCGAACGGCGCGGTCAACGTCCTCCGCAGTCGCGTAGGGCACCTCTGCCAGCACGGCTCCGGTGGCCGGATTGGTGATGGGCAGGGTCCCGCGACCGCGAGGTTTCTCCCACTCCCCGTTGATATAAAAGCCGACCAGACCCAGGGCAGATTCTGTAGTAATCATCCTTCTACCTCCAACCCGGGCATCGGATTAACCTTACGCCCGCACTCCTTGCCCGAAAAAGCGTTTCGCACAGAGATCAGAGAGGAACACACAGAGGCCGCGGAGAGAGATGGGAATGCACTGGCTGTTTCTCTGTGTCCTCTGTGCCGGTAGTTCCACGCTTCCATCGACGTGTCGCCCTGTGAACTCTGTGTGCGCCGCCTTTGTTTTTCCCTTTGCTTCCCGGGTACCTGTCAGGATTTACCCCTCGCCTTCCAATTCCGGCTCCTCTACAGGCTCGGGCGACCGCTGCATCAAGCCAACATACAGTCCCCCGGCCACCACGAAGCCCACGAACCAGGCGTAGTCAAAAAGAAAGCGCAGCGGCGGAACCACCAAGCCCAACAACGCTACGGCGATGCCTACCCCGAGGGCGATAACGGCGCGCCAATTCACCCCGCCATCGTATTCGTAAGCGCCATTCCTGCTGTAGAGGTCATCCAACTTCAGGCGCCCCCTGCGCAGAATAAAGTAATCCGCGATCATCACGCCCGCCACCGGTCCCAGCAGACCAGAATAGCCCACCAGCCAGCCAAATATGTAGGCGCTGAAATCGCTCAGCAGCTTCCACGGCATCATGCAGACGCCAACGACGCCGGTGATCAGGCCGCCCGTCCTGAACGAGATCAGACGCGGCCGCAGGTTGGAAAAATCGTTCGAGGGCGAAACCACGTTGGCCGCAACGTTGGTGTTAAGTGTGGCAATCACCAGCGCCACCAGAGCGATTAGCGCGACGACCGGGTGATGGAATCGACCCAGCAGTTGCACCGGATCCCATATGGCCTCTCCGAACAGCACCACCGAAGCGGAGGTAACGGCCACGCCAATAAACGAGTACAGGGTCATCGCCGTAGGCAGACCCAGGGCTTGACCCACCATCTGCGCGTGCTGCGATTTGGCGTACCGGGTGAAATCGGGAATGTTCAGCGCTACCGTGGCCCAGAAGCCCACCATGCCGGTGAGCGAGGGGATGAAGAATCGAGAGAATTCTCCGCCCGAGTGAAATTTACTGGGCGTGCTGAGCACCGGGCCGAGGCCCCCGGCCTGCCGCGTAATCCACCACAAGAGCAGCAGCCCAATTCCCAGCATGAAGGGCGCGCCGACGCCTTCCAGGAACTTGATGGTCTCAATCCCGCGCCAAATTACTGCCATATTCAGCGCCCAGAAAGCAAAGAAACAAACCCATACACCGCCCGGCAGGCGCGCGGCGCCCGGCCAAAAGATTCGCAACATGGAGTAGATGGCTTGTCCGCCGATCCAAGTCTGAATGCCAAACCAGCCGCAGGCCACGAGCGCGCGTAAAACCGCGGGAATGTTCGCTCCTCGCACGCCGAAGGAAGCACGCACGAACACCGGAAAAGGAATTCCATACTTTGCGCCAGCGTGCGCGTTGAGGAGCATGGGGACGAGCACGATGAGGTTGCCCAGCAGGATGGTGCCTATCGCCTCCCACCAACTCATGCCGCCGGCAATCAAGCCCGAAGCTAGCATGTAAGTTGGGATGCAGACCGACATCGCCACCCAAAGCGACGCGTAGTTGTACAGGCCCCAACTACGGCGCTCAATCGGAATGGGGGCCAGGTCCGGGTTGTAAAGAGAGGGGTCTAGCTGCTCTGCCATTTCCGCGGCCTTTTTTCGTTCCCCGAAGGGGAACGATCGCGTTCGCATCAGTCACGGTACAGTCAAGTATTATTGCAGTTTAAGCTTCGCAGTTTCCTGCTCGAAGAAATTTTCCAAGTCTTCTATTTGGATGGGTTTCCCTGCAAATTGGATCGCCATATCGGCGATGTCATCGAAATAAACGAGTTGCTCCAAGAAAAGCCGCGGATCAAAAACACTTCCAAATTTCTTTTGAGCAATGGAAATGATTCCCTCCAAATCCACACCATGCTTAAGGATAAAGTATAGGTCCACGTAGTCCTTGTAGGTCGCGCGTCGGCCAATGGCATACGCTTTCATCCCCGCGATGTCGCCCACGGCGGCCAGGGATACCTTATCGAACTCAACCTTCGGAAAAAGCAAAGGGAAAGGATAATGTAGAAAGGTGACCTTTGCCCCATCAGCCAAAAACGTAAGTTCGGCGCTGTTGTTTACCCGTATATCTAGTTGTCGCCCGGCGTAAGTTTTTTCGACTGCCGGAAGCAGCGCTTCTGAAATAGGCTTGTCATGCATCCAATCGAGGTCGACAGAAATCCGGTGGCCAAGCTGCAAAGCTAATGCCGTTCCTCCCGCTAGATAAAAGCCTGGTCCAGGCAACGGGGTGGAAAGAAGCGCTCTAAGATCTTGCGGCAGCAGTTCGTGATGCATGAATCGGTTTCTTTGCGCCGAACAAAATGCAAGCTAGTTTAAGAGCCCCAGGGCGGAATTCCGTGGCGGGAGCTCCTTCAATAGTTTCCGCGATCGTCGTCTTGCCGTATTCGTGAGCGATCCAAAGCCAGTGCTTCCATGCGCCATAGTTGATGGTATTGATAACAATCCTGCGCTTATCCCTTTCGCTGTCCACTGACGTAAACTCATAGGACCAGAGGACATCTCGAAAAATTTCCGGGAGTTTCATACAACAATTATAGTGCATTTCGCGGCGCTCTCCTGGCTTCTCACTTCCACGCCCCTCCGCGTGCCGCGCGCTTGAGATACTCCCCACGGCCGGGTTTGCCGAAGAACTCGCCCTTGTCCACAATCACTTCGCCGCGCGAAATCACGGTGCGGGCGTTGCCGCGGATCTCGAACCCCTCAAACATCGAATAGTCCACGCGCATGTGATGCGTCTTGGCGCTGATCGTGTTCACCGCGCCGGGGTCCCAAATCACTACGTCAGCGTCGCTGCCGGGGGCGATTTCTCCCTTGCGGGGGTACATGCCAAAAATCCGAGCCGGCGTGGTAGAGGTAATTTCCACGAAGCGGTTGAGCGAGATCTTCCCCGCATTAACGCCGTAGTGATAAATCAGTTGGAGGCGATTCTCGATCACCGGGCCGCCATTGGGAATCTTGGTGAAATCATCCTTGCCCAGAATCTTCTGATCTTTAAAACAAAACGGGCAATGGTCAGTGGAGACCACCTGCAAGTGGTCGTGCTTGAGTCCGTCCCAGAGTTTGGGTTGATGCTCCTTGGGGCGGAGCGGCGGCGTGAAGACGTACTTTGCTCCTTCAAAGCCCGGCCGCGCCAGTTCATCGATGGAAAGCACGAGATACTGGGGGCAGGTTTCCGCAAAAGCAGGCAGGCCGCGGTCGCGAGCTTCGCGCACTTCGTTCAATGCGTCCTCGGAAGAAAGGTGCACGATGTAAACCGGCACGCCGGCGATTTCCGCCATGGCAATAGCGCGGTGTACAGCCTCGGCCTCTGCTTTTGGCGGCCGCGTAAGGGCGTGGTAAATGGGCGCCTTCTTCCCCTCCGCCACGGCGCGTGCCACGATAACGTCAATCACGCTGCCGTTTTCGGCGTGCATGCAAATCAGCGCGCCGTTCTTGGCGGTCTGCGCGAGGGCTTTGAAAATCGTGCCGTCATCCACCATCAGCACGTTCGGATAGGCCATGAACAGCTTGAAGCTGGCCACTCCTTCGCGCACCATCTCGTCCATGTCCTCGAGGCCCGCCCCGGCGAGGTCGGTGACAATCATGTGCAGGCCGTAATCGATGGTGGCGCGTCCCTGCGCTTTTTTCATCCAGGTGTCGAGAGCGTCGCGCATGCGGGTGCCGCGCGCTTGAATGGCGAAATCGACGATGGAGGTGGTGCCGCCGAATGCCGCGGCGCGTGTGCCGGTCTCAAAATCGTCGCTCGACATGGTGCCGCCGAAGGGCATATCGAGATGGGTATGGGGATCGATGCCGCCGGGAATCACGTACATGCCCCCGGCATTGATCACCTGGGCATCGATGGGCGCGGCAAGCTCCCGGCCTACTTCGCTGATGCGCTCGCCCTCGATTAAAATGTCCACCCTGCGGGTTTCCTTCGCGGTTACAACAGTGCCCTGGATTATTAATATGCTCATGGGTTTCCGACCTCCACACATCTACTTGGCGTGTGCGGTGCGCTGTTCCCAAGACTCAAATGGCCTTCCGGTTTCAACCTTTTCCATGGTGATGCAACCGGGAACCGGGCACACCAGCCAGCACAGGTTGCAGCCCACACATTCGGCCTCATCCACGTGGGGAATTCTCTCCAGCGGTGTTTTGCCCTCCCCGCTTTCAGGGGTCCGATCATCCGATTCGGATCGGACCTGAAATCGGACCGGCCCAGCGTGTGAATCGAGTTTGGCGATGGGCGTCACGGCGATGCGGGCTCGGGTGGCTGCCTCTGCCGCTTCCGGCTTGGCGTAACCCTCGCGGTGGATGCACTGGTGCGCGCCATCCCAGCAGGCGATGTAGCAGAGGTCGCAGCCAATGCACTTCTCGGGATGAACGCGCGCCACGATGCGGTAATTCAGATCCAGATGCTTCCACTCGGTGACCTTGGGAATCGAGAGGCCGCGGAAGCTCTCGAGCGTGGCAAA
>Ga0187781_10001936_pt1 | contig 15752 bp, 14 predicted proteins | sample 0715_SJ02_MP02_2_FD_132447 | JGI IMG/M metagenome (GOLD analysis project Ga0187781, IMG submission 132447) | Tropical peat soil microbial communities from peatlands in Department of Meta, Colombia - 0715_SJ02_MP02_20_MG | ecosystem: Environmental > Terrestrial > Soil > Wetlands > Peat | place...
GCGGTAGAGCTCGAGCAGCTTGACCGGGTCGATGCCGCGGCACCAGGCCACGCCGTGCTCGCGATAGGTGGGGAACACCATGTCATCCGGGCCGAGCGCGCGGCCCGAGCCGATCTGCGCGGCTTCCTGCCCGAGCAGTGAGGCCCAGATGCCGAGCTCGCCCTGGCGCTGCAGCGAGATCGCCTCGGTGTCGATCCGGCGGACGAGCACCAGATCCCGGTACATGGCCCTGATGTCGGCGGCGGACAGGTCGAGCGGATAGTCGGGATGGTCGGTCCGCTCGCCTTCCGGGGTGAGCAGCTGGACGAGCCCGCCTGACTGGTCGGGCTGAGGGTTCTCCTGGGTCTGAAGGTTTGGCTGGGTGGTGGTGGGTGGGTTGGCAGGAATAGGTGGTGCGGCGGTGGTCGCACCGTCGGATCCGACGGTCACGTGCCACTCCTTTCCATGTCCTTACTCCGGGCCGGGACTGGGATCACCAGCGTCGGCCAGATGGGCTAGGGTTCCCGGACACAATCTGTCGCGGAGCTGTCGCGTACGCTGCGTGCCCGGTGGGGCCGTTCGCGCTCGCGGTCCATCAAGACGCTCCTCAGCAGACGATATATGCCCTGAGTGCCCAGGAGGATACGTGGCTCGGATGATCGTGGAAGTGATGCTCAAGCCGGAGATTCATGATCCGCAGGGTGAGGCCATCGCCAGCGCGTGCCGCCGTCTGGGGTTCGGGCAGGTGCTCGGAGTCAGGCAGGGGAAGCGGTTCGAGGTGGAACTGGCCGGGCCTGCGGACGAGGGCGCCGTGACCGCCGTCACCGAGCTGGCCCGGGATCTGCTGTCCAACCCGGTCATCGAGGAGTTCGCGCTGCACCCGGGCTGACCCTGGTGACCACCATTGTGACTGCTATCACAAGCCTGGTTTCAGCCGCCTTAACGGGGAATCACTCGGCCATGAGGGTTTGCGAGATGACGGTGGGTACGGGGTTGCCGGATGCGCGTGAAGTCGGTTCCTGATGTGAAGTTCTGCCTGATATTCCGGTGCGAGACGCTGAGCGTGCCGGTGATGCGCCGGGTGCTCGGGGATACCCTGCGCGGGCTGGGCGTGGACGAGGAATCCGTGTACGACCTTTTGCTCGCGGCCACCGAGGCCTGCACCAATGTCCTGCAGCACAGCAGCCGTGAGGTCCCGGGATACGCGGTGGTGACCAGCCTCGGCGCGGTCGGCTGTCAGGTCGAGGTGGCCGACGAGGGAGTCGGCGCCGTGCGGCACGAGGCGGGGTCCCGCGAGCGGCCGGCCGCGGCCGGGCCGGAGATCGCGGTCGCCGAGCTACCCGAGTCGGGCCGGGGGCTGGCGGTCATGCGGGCCTGCGTGGACAACGTCACCCTGGACAGCACCCCGGGGCGCGGCACGGTGGTGACCCTGCGCAAGCACATCAGGTGGTCTCAGGACGCCCCGCTGCGGCATTACCGGGCCGCCAGCTAGGCTTTCTGCCCCGGTAGGCTGCCTGCGTGCGGATAGGGGTCATCACCTTCCCTGGGTCGCTCGATGACCGGGATGCCGCGCGGGCCGTCCGACTCGCCGGGGCGGAGCCGGTCGCGCTGTGGCACGCCGACCGGGATCTGCATGGCGTGGCCGCCGTGATCTTGCCCGGCGGGTTCTCCTATGGCGACTACCTGCGCTGCGGTGCGATCGCCCGGTTCGCCCCGGTGATGAGCGAGCTGGTCCCGGCGGCCCGGTCGGGCCTGCCGGTGCTGGGCATCTGCAACGGGTTCCAGATCCTGTGCGAGGCGCACCTGCTGCCCGGGGCGCTGACCCGCAACTCCGGTCTCCGCTTCGTCACTCGGGACCTGCGGCTTCGGGTGGAGAACACGCGGACGGCGTGGACGCGGGCCTACTCGGGCGACGAGGAGATCGTGGTGCCGCTGAAGAGCGGCGAGGGCCGTTACGCCGCTGACCCGGGCACGCTGGCCGACCTGGAGGCATCCGGACAGGTCGTGCTCAGGTACGCCGACCCGAACCCCAATGGGTCGGCCGGCGGCATCGCGGGTGTGTGCAACGCCGCGGGTAACGTGGTCGGCCTGATGCCGCATCCCGAGCACGCGGTCGATCCGCTGACCGGCCCGTCGGCTGACGGGCTGCGCTTCTTCACGTCCATGGTCAGTGGGATGTAGGGGGTTGGGGAGGTGCGCAAGCTATGGGCGGGGTGACTGCGGATACGGTGGCCCGGGCGGCCGCCACGCCGTCGTTGCCACAGCCGTTTGCCGAGCTGGGGCTGACGGCCGATGAATATGACCGGATCGTGGACACCCTCGGGCGGCGGCCGACCGGAGCGGAGCTGGCGCTGTACTCGGTCATGTGGAGCGAGCACTGCTCGTACAAGTCATCCAAGGTGCACCTGAGGCAGCTGGCGCCCAAGGCGCCCGCCTCTGTCGCGCTGCTCGCGGGGATCGGCCACAATGCTGGCGTGGTCGACATCGGCCAGGGTTACGCGGTCACGTTCAAGATCGAGTCACACAACCACCCGTCCTACGTGGAGCCGCACCAGGGGGCGGCCACCGGGGTCGGCGGTATCGTCCGCGACATCCTGGCCATGGGCGCGCGTCCGGTGGCGGTGATGGACGCGCTCAGGTTCGGGCCCGCCCCGGCCCCGGACACCGGACGGGTGCTGCCCGGCGTGGTCAGCGGCATCTCGTTCTACGGCAACTGCCTCGGTCTGCCCAACATCGGCGGCGAGCTGGACTTCGACGCCTGTTACGCGGGGAACCCGCTGGTCAACGTGCTGTGCGTCGGGGTCATGCGGCACGGTGACCTGCAGGTCGCCGCGGCCAGCGGGCCGGGGAACATGGTGATCTTGTTCGGGTCGACCACCGGCCCGGATGGTGTGGGCGGGGCCTCGGTGCTGGCCAGCGCGGCGTTCGGCGGTCCGGCTGGTGCGGCCGTCAAGCGGCCCAGTGTCCAGGTGGGGGACCCGTTCCTGGAGAAACTCCTGGTCGAGTGCTGCCTCGAGCTCTTCGCGGGCGGCCTGGTGGTCGGCATCCAGGATCTCGGCGCAGCCGGAGTGGCCTGCGCGACCACGGAGCTGGCCGCGGCCGGTACCGGCGGCATGCGCGTCCAGCTGGACGCGGTGCCGCTGCGCGACCCCTCCCTGGGGCCGCCCGAGATCCTGATGAGCGAGTCGCAAGAGCGGATGATGGCGGTCGTCGACCCCGGCCGGGTGGGCGAGTTCCTGGCCGTCTGCGCCAAGTGGGACGTCCGGGCGGCCGTGATCGGCGAGGTGACCGACACCGGCCGGCTGGTCATGACCTGGCACGGCGAGACGGTGGTGGACCTCCCGCCCGCCTCCCCGGCCGAGGGCCCGGTCTACCACCGCCCGGCCTCGCGGCCCGGGAGCCAGGACACGCTAGCCGCCGACGACCCCCTCGCGCTGCCGCGGCCTGCCCACGGCGCGGCGCTGCGCGCGGACCTGCTGGCCCTGATCGGGTCGCCGGGCCTGGCCGACAAGAGCTGGGTCACCGACCAGTACGACCGGTACGTCCGCGGCGACACCGTGCTGGCCATGCCGGAGGACGGCGGCCTGGTCCGGGTCGACGAGGCGACCGGGCTCGGCCTCGCGCTGGCCACCGACGGCAACGGCCGCTACTGTCGGCTCGACCCCTACCTGGGCACCCAACTGGTGCTGTCCGAGGCGTACCGGAACGTGGCGGCGACCGGTGCGCGCCCGCTGGCCGTGACGAACTGCCTGAACTTCGGCTCGCCGGAGGACCCCGCGGTGATGTGGCAGTTCGCGGAGGCCGTGCGCGGACTCGCGGACGGGTGCGCGGCCCTGGGCGTGCCGGTCACCGGCGGGAACGTCAGCTTCTACAACCAGACCGGGACCGCCGCGATCCATCCCACTCCGGTCATCGGGGTCCTCGGCGTCCATGATGATGTGCGCCGACGGCTCTCGATCGGGTTCGGTGTCCCGGACGCTTCGCTGGTCCTGCTGGGCCGGACCGAAGCCGAGTTCGGCGGGTCGGCCTGGGCGCACGCGCGGCACGGCCACCTCGGCGGCCGGCCGCCGGCCCCCGACCTGGCCGCCGAGCAGCGGCTGGCCGGCCTGCTGGCCGCGGCGGCCGCGGCCGGGCTGCTGTCGGCCGCCCATGACCTGTCCGATGGCGGGCTGGCCGTGGCGCTCGCCGAATCCTGCCTGCGCGGCGGGACCGGCTGCCGGGTGCGGCTGCCCGGCGACCCGTTCACGGCTCTGTTCAGCGAGTCGGCCGCGCGAGCGATCGTGGCGGTGCGGCCCGGTTCGGAGACGGCTTTCGCCGAGCTTCGTGCTGCGCATGGCGTGCCGGGCCTGACCATCGGCCGCGTCGGCGGCGAGGAACTGGTCGTGGCGGACTGGTTCGCGATCCCGCTCGGCGAGCTCGCCGCCACGCACACGGCCACCCTCCCCGCGCTGTTCGGCTGACCGGCCTATGCCTCCTCGGCAGCTGGACCCGCGCGGGCCGGAGAACGTCGCCTCGGTGCTGCGGGCGCTCGATGAAGGTTCTGCCCCGGAGCCGGCTGAGCTGCGTGCCGCGGCCAGGTACCTGCTGCTGCTGCTCGCCGCCCAGCACCCCGGCCGCGTCCTGGAGGTGCGGATCCCGCCGGTCGCGGCCGTGCAGTGCCTGCGCGGGCCGGTCCACACCCGGGGCACGCCGCCGAACGTGGTGGAAACCGACCCGCTGACCTGGGTCCGGCTGGCCACCGGCCGGCTCGGCTGGGCCGACGCGGTCGGCTCCGCCGCCGTGCACGCCAGCGGCCCGCGCGCTGACCTTGCCGCTTACCTGCCACTCGGACCATGAAACTCCCTTAAACTGAGGCAGTGACATCCCCCGACGGCGGTCCGGCGGATGAGCTGGGGCTCGAGGACCCGCCGCCACGAGAGGCCTGCGGCGTGTTCGGTGTCTGGGCGCCGGGTGAGGATGTCGCGAAGCTCGCCTACTACGGCCTGTACGCGTTGCAGCACCGGGGACAGGAATCGGCGGGCATAGCGGTCAGCGACGGCAGCCGCATCATGGTGCACAAGGAAATGGGCCTGGTCGCCCAGGTCTTCGACGAGCCCGCCCTGACCGCGCTGCGCGGCCACATCGCGGTCGGGCACTGCCGGTACTCGACCACCGGCGCCTCGGTGTGGGCTAATGCGCAGCCGACGTTCCGCTCGACGTCCAGGACCAGCCTGGCGCTCGGCCACAACGGGAACCTGATCAATACCCGCGAGCTGGCCGCGCTGCTCGGCGATCCGGCGCAGGGCAGCGGCGGGATCATGGCGACGTCCGACACCGATGTGCTCACCGCCCTGTTCGTCAGCGACCACGTGCCGCCCGGTGGGCCCTTGCCGCCCGGTGAGGTCTTGCCGCCCGGCCAGGCCGGGGCGCCAGCCGGGGTGGAGGATGCCGCAGCGGCCGTCCTGCCGCTGGCCAAGGGCGCATACTCGCTGGTCTTCATGGACGAGCAGACGCTGTACGCGGCGCGGGATCCGCATGGGTTCCGGCCGCTGGTGCTCGGCCGCCTGAAGGGCGGCTGGGTGGTGGCCAGCGAAACCGCCGCGCTGGACATCGTGGGCGCCGCGTTCGTGCGCGAGATCGTGCCTGGCGAGCTGGTCTGCATCAACGGGCGCGGTGTGCGGTCGAGGACCTTCGCGGCCCCACAGCCGAGCGGATGCCTGTTCGAGTACGTCTACCTGGCCCGTCCCGACACCACGATCTCCGGCCAGGGGGTGCACGCCACCCGGGTCGCCGTGGGACGGCGGCTGGCGGCCGAGCATCCCGCGGACGCCGACCTGGTCATCCCGGTTCCCGAGTCGGGGACGCCGGCCGCGATCGGCTTCGCCGAGGCCAGCGGCATCCCGTTCGGCCAGGGGCTGGTCAAGAATCCTTATGTCGGCCGGACCTTCATCCAGCCCAGCCAGACCATCAGGGAGCGGGGCATCAAGCTGAAGCTGAATCCGCTCCGTGACGCCATCGCGGGTCGCCGGCTGGTCGTGGTGGACGACTCGATCGTCCGCGGCAGCACGCAGCGCGCGCTGGTCGCCATGCTCAGGGAAGCCGGCGCCGCGCAGGTCCACGTGCGCGTCGCGTCCCCGCCGGTGACCTGGCCCTGCTTCTACGGCATCGACTTCGCGACCCGCGCCGAACTCATCGCGGGCCACCTGTCGCCGCCGGAAATCTGCGCCTCGATCGGCGCAGACTCCCTGGGCTACGTGTCGCTGGAGGGACTGACCGAGGCGAGCGGGCTGCCAGCCAGCCGGTTGTGCCGCGCCTGCTTCGACGGGCAGTATCCGGTCCCGGTCGCCAATAACGACCGCGGCAACAACGTACTCGACGGCCTGGGCGTCGGGTCCTAGCCGCTACCGCGGCCAGGCGTCAGCGTCTTTCCAGGCGCCCTCGGCGGTATCTGATCCCTCGTCTTCTTCGTCGTCGTCGTAGTCCCCCGCGGAATTACCGTCGCGGGAGTCCGCGCCGACACCTAGCTCCGCACGCAGCCGGTCGAGGTCCGTGTCGTCGCTCTTGTACTTGAGCTGACGGGCGACCTTAACCTGCTTGGCCTTGGCTCGGCCGCGCCCCATTGGCTCGACCCCCTCGAACGTCCGGAGCCATCCGGCCCCATGATCTCCGCCTCGCTGGCTTTTGTGCGTCATATGACTTTTGTGCGTCATACGTCGCCGCCGCCGCCCCGCCAGCGGGGAGCGCGACGTTCACCAGCATCCGTACAGGTACAACCGTACCCGCTTTGCGCCGCTTATGCCTACGCTGATCCCATCGTGCCGAGCCAGATTCCGCGCAGCCGCCCGACATCGGACATCCGGCGCTCGGCGAGGCGATCCGCGGCCACCGACGGGGGCACTCCATCGGCGTCCGCGATCGACAGGACCTTCGCCGTGGTCACGAAGATCTGCTCGGTGGCGGCCCGGGCCCGATCGAAGTTGAACCCGCTCAGCTCGTCGGCCACCTGGATGACGCCGCCCGCGTTGACCACGTAGTCCGGCGCGTAGATGACACCCCGGTCGGCCAGCAGTTTCTCCACGCCGTGATGGGCGAGCTGGTTGTTGGCCCCGCCGCAGACGATGCGCGCGGTGAGGCCGCTGACGACCTGCTCGGTCAGGGTGCCGCCCAGCGCGCACGGGGCCAGGATGTCCAGGTCTGCGGCGAGGAGCGCGTCGATGCCGGGCACCACGCGCACTTCCGGGTAGCGGACCCGCACGGCCTCGGTCGCCTCGGCATTGACGTCGCAGATCACCACGGTGGCCTCGGCCTCGATGAGGTGATCGACGAGCCGGTGGCCGACCTTGCCGACTCCTTCCACGCCCACGGTCCGGCCGCGCAGGCTGGGGCTGCCCCAGGCGTGCTCGGCCGCCGCCTGCATCCCGTACAGGACGCCAAGGGCGGTGAGGACCGAGGAGTCCCCCGCGCCGCCATGAGCGGCCGTTCGGCCGGTCACGTAGCGGCATTCCCTGGCGATGATGTCCATGTCCTCGCTGCGGGTGCCCACGTCGCACGCGGTGATGTAGCGGCCGCCGAGGGAAGAGACGAAACGGCCGTAGGCGCGCAGCAGGGCTTCGGTCTTCACCCGGGCGGGGTCGCCGATGATGACGGCCTTCCCGCCGCCGTGGTCCAGGCCGGCCAGCGCGTTCTTGTACGCCATGGCCTTGGACAGCCGCAGCACGTCCGCGAGGGCCTCGCCTTCGCTGGCGTAGGGGTAGAACCGGGTCCCGCCCAGCCCGGGGCCGAGCGCGGTGGAGTAGATGCCGATGATCACCCGTAGCCCGGTAGGGGTGTCCTGGCAGAAGACGACCTGCTCGTGATCCGCCTCGGCGGCGGAGCCGTTGCCCCTGTGGGACGTCGCGAACACGTTGGTCACTGTAGTGACTCTCCTCATCCCGTCCCGGGTCCTCGTTGAACCGGGATCGGAACAAGCGTATTGCCTGTACGGGCAGACCAGTCGGATGCTTTCCGTACTGGCCGGTAACTCACGGTAGAGATGATCTCGTTATCTGAGTACCGCCATCGCGGCGTTCTGGTATGTCACGATACGACAGCGGTGACTTACGCCGCGTATCTCCCGCGGACTAAGGAGGATTGGTCCAGCTGCTCAGCGACGGCGCGCTGAGCTGTGATCAGTCGGCCGCCGAGATCGCCGCGGGGTGTCGACGGGGGTAACCAAAGGGCGAGTGTGAGCTCGGGGTAGCGATGTACCTGCGGGCGGGGAGCCGGTGGCGCGTTCGCGGATTACGAAATGGCGAATTGAGGACGGAGCCGGCCCGGCGGATGCTTCGCCGGCATTATTCCCGAAACCTGCGCGATGCGACGATAAGTATCGTTAAACTCACCGTAAGTCACATGTTGTAACAGAGCAATTTGACATCCAGGACAGAAACTTTGCGCGTGGTGGTCGACGCGTCACGGCTGGTGATGGCAATATGGTCCCTGTCGGCCCATATAGGACATCCCCGACAAGCTCCCCATGGAGCACCAGGCAAACAAGAGATGCAGGATCGCAACACTGGTCCAGGAGGAGAGGCCAACCATATGTCCGCACGTACACCAGAGGCCGAGCCACTGTTGACGCCCGCGGAGGTCGCCACGATGTTCCGTGTCGACCCCAAGACCGTCACACGGTGGGCGAAGGCCGGAAAACTGACCTCAATCCGCACGCTGGGGGGGCACCGGCGCTACCGGGAGACTGAGGTTCGTGCCCTGCTCGCGGGCATTCCGCAGCAGCGCTCCGAGTGAGCAGCTGCCGTCTACACCGGGCGAGCGCTCTGGGCGCTGGGCCAGAGTGGATGCGGCAGCACTCGATCAATGGGATGGGGGGTCGGCCCCGGTGCGGCGCGCCACATCGACAGAACTGCCCGACAGGGCAGATCTGGAAGGCACGCTCCCGGGGCCGGTCCGCTCTCAGGGGGAGGGTCTCTGCGTGATCCGACCTGGTCGCATGTGCTCAGCACGCCATGCCTGGAATCGGCACGGGAACGATGGTGGGTGACACGGACTTGCGGTGGCGCGCGGGCAGGCCGGTCGTCAGTTACCCCGGCTACTCGCTCAAAGAGCCGTGTGGTGAGCCCCGGGTCGTGACCGGATCTGACCGGGATCGACGCCGACGAGGCTGAATATCTCGCGGAGTTCCTGAACCGCGGTGCATGCGTCCAGCGGGTACAGATCCCGCAGCGACCGTTAGTTGAGGCTGGTTCACAGCTGTGTCTTAGCGTCCCTTAAGGTTCCCGCGGCATGATCGACTTCGACAGGGCTGAGATGTTCTCGCCCTTTCGCGTCTGGGCTCGGGGTGGCCAGGCCCCGCTCCGAGCCCAGGCCATTCTCCCTGTGCGCCTGGTCTCCGCGTGTGGTTCGGAGCGGGCGGCCTTCGGGGGAGATAATCCCTGAATGGCGTGGGCGGTGCGCGCGGTGTGACTGCCGGATGGTGACCGGCCGGTTGACGCAGCTGGCTGCGGTGTGAGGCTGCAGCGCCGGATACGCTCAGGACGCCGCGTTCTGCGGCCCGCCGCACAATGCTGGCGACGACTGTGCGGATCGTGCTCCGGATCTGTCCGCGGGGCCGTGTCAGCTAGCCCGGCGTGTACGGCCAGCTAATGCCCGCGATGGCCAGGACCTGCTGCTGCAGCGACAGCCCGGAGCCGGTGTTCTCATCGAGCGGCCATACGGTCTGCGCGCCGACGGTGACCCAGGCGAACTGGCATCCCACATAGTCGGCGCCCGCGGTCGCCACCGCCGGGCCACCGGGGACGGTCTGGAAGGTCAGTTGCATCGAGGTGAGCAGCATCGGATAGTCGGCCTCGGATGGGCAGCCGTACGGGCCGGGCGCGAGCTGGCGCAGGCTATCGACGACCTCGACGATCTGGGCCACCTTGGCTGGATCGGTGATCGTGATCGCAGGATCGGGCGTCTCGTCACCGGCGCCGGACTCAAAGTCGAACACCGGGGCTACGGTCACCACCCGGACGTCGGCCGGGATCCGCGAGGGGAGGCGGGCGGCTAGCCCGATGGCCACCCCGGCCGCGGGGCCGGCCAAGGCGGCAACCAGGTACACGATACGGCGCCGGTCGGGCCTGGCTGCCGCGTAGCTGTCCATCATGGCACTGGGACGGCGCCCCTGGCGCCGGGGTTCCGGTCGCTGCCGAACCGTTACCTGGTGACCGTACTGGTGGTCACAAGGGCCCTGGCGAGCTCGATCTGCGCGGCCCGCTCGATCGTGCTACTCGCGTGCCGCATGTCGGCCCCCGTGGCCGCCGTCCGCCGCGGCAGCCGGAGTGCCGCCAGTGGGCGAGCTGGTCGTCGGCCAGATGCGGGTGGCCGCCAAGATCACCTGACCGGCGCCGAGGCCGGTCCTTGATGATCCGAAACACCGCATCGCGCTGATGCTGGGCAGGTGCGCTAAGGTCCGACAAGACGAAGGGAGGCGGCCATGGCCGGACAGCCGCAGTTCACGATCGGGGCCAGGGCCAGCTGCACGGATGGTCACTGCGGCGAGGTGCGCCGCCTGATCATCGACCCGGCCACTGACGCCGTCACCCACCTCGTCATCCAGCCGGGGCACCGGCAGGAGGCCGGCCGGCTTGTCCCCGTGCAGCTGGCCGAGGTCACGGACGGAGAAATCAGGCTGCGCTGTACCCTCGCGCAGTTCGGCAAGCTCGACCACGCCGCGGTGCGCCGCCAGGTCACGGGAGCCGCACCGCCCCAGGTCCCTCAGATGATGGGGCACGGCATAACCGGACCCACGGCGGAAGGGTGGAGGCAGAAGACAGTCGTCGAAGACGTTATTCCGGTGGGTGAGGGCGAGGTGGGGCCTGGGGACCGGGTCCACGCCGTGGATGGCGAGATCGGACGGGTGCAGGGCTTCCTCGTCAGCCCGGGCCATGACCAGGTGACCCACGTGCTCCTCCAGGAGGGGCACCTGTGGGGCCGCAAGAAGGTCGCCATACCGATCAGCGCCGTGACCGGGGTCGAGGACGGGATCCGGCTCAGCCTCACCAGGGAACAGGTCGGAAACCTGCCGCCTGTGGCCTAGCGGACCCGCCCGCTCTGAGGTAACGATCAAGGAAATATGGGGGTCGGCCTGCCGACGCAGCCGACATCACCGCAGGCTGGACTGGTTTCGCCGAGCCGTCCTGGCCGTTGCCCGGCTCCGAATGGTCATTGTGGAAACCCACGTTGCCGCACGATTTCCGGAACGGCCCGCGAGGGGTTCCGTGGTCCGGCAGGAGGTGCCGGGAGGACCCGTTCCAGATCCAAGGTTGCGGAACGGTCCCGCAAGCTGGTTCGCCGTCCGCCCAGACGGACGGCTGCCCGGGTCAGGCGAGGATCTCGAGGTAGCGGCACCGGTCGCCGATGGCTTCGCGGAGCCGGTTGATTCTCTCCTCGGCGGCGCTGATGTCGATCTGATCCAGGAGTGCGCACGCCGCCATGGCCGCGGCCAGCGCGTCGGATTCACCCACCATGGTCCAGTCGAACTGGAGCAGCTCATCGAGCCCGACGCCGCGTACCCGGTCCCACACGCGGTCCTGGCTTAGCAGCGGCAGCCCGCCCACCGTGGTGGACAGGTCGTCGATGGCCCGGCCCAGGCGCTCGGCGCGGCGGATCGGCTCCATGACATCGGCGGGCGGGAATGGCTGCTCCCGGGTGGATGGCGGCACCCGGTCCGCGCGCCACTGGCTGATCAGCTGGCGCAGCCGGGTCGTGGCCTCGCCGAGGCCGTGCCGCACCCGCTCGCGGACCAGCAGGTCATCCGAGCGCAGCCTGCCCTTCTGGGTGTACACGTCAGATCCGAGCAGGCTGCGCAGGCGGTCAGCGGCCGTTTCGCTCACGGCCCGGCCACTCCGGATACTCCCTGGTGGACGCCGGTGCCCGGCGGCAGGTATGAGCGCTGGGTCGCGGCCGGCGGCGCTTGGTGCCCGGGAGCGCGGACAGCCGCGGTGCCACCGGGGACGCCGGCGATGCCGCCGCCGTCCGTGGGCACGCCGGGAAGCGCCGTGCTGCCCGCACCGGTGACCGCGGCCGCGGTGAGGCCGACGTTGAACGGCTCGCCGACCGCCATGTTCGGCGCGGTCAACAGGCCGTGCTCGGCCATCTTCAGCGCCACGTAGTAGCGCACCGCGTCCAGTTCCGATAGGCCGAACGCGCGCAGCGAGATGAGTTCGCGCATGCGCTCATCCCGCGGCCTGATCAGGACCTTCACGTCGTTGAGCGTGACGCCGTAGATGGACAGGAAGTCCTGGACATGCCCGCGCACCAGCTCAGTGATCTCGTGGATCTTCTCGTTGACCTGCTCCAGCGGCGTCACCTGGACCAGCTGGTTGATGGCCTGCTCGATCACCGGGCCGACGTAGTTGTTCAGCGCGTCAGTGGTCAGCGCGTGCCCCTGGTACGGCATGTGGGTGACCAGCTTGACCGCGTCCTGCGGGGTGTCGACGTGCACGTAGTAGTCCACGTCGTAGACCAGCTCCGCCAGTTCGCGGGACAGGGCAACGCCCTGGGCCTTGGCCACGCTCTTCGCCCGGGACACGAACAGCGCCTCGTACTGCCACGGCGACTGGCCGCTGTAGAACGCCTGCTGGAAGCTGCCCAGCAGCGGGTGCTGCGGAGTTTCCACCGGGTACTGGCCGGTCTCGTAGACGTTCAGGATGGCGCCGCGGGACTTCAGCACGCAGAAATGGTTGCTCTCCACGGTCAGCAGGCTGCCGTTTACGATGTCGTTGCCGGGATGGTGGTACATGAGGATCCCCGGCCCCATGACCTCGGTCCCGTCGGTGTTCAGGGTACTGATGACGTTCCTCACAGCCATAGCTGCCTACCTCCCGTTGCCCCGCGGGCGGCTGGTAGCCCACGGGAATTGTTACCGGACAGGCTCCCCTGCTCGCGCGTGCGCCGGGCAGGGGTCGGCTGACCCCTTTTGCCCGCGGCCGCGGCCGGGGGCATATGACCCACAGGCGCCGGGCTGACGCCCGCGGCGGGCAGTCGGCCGGCGAGGCTAGACCAGGCCCGCGGTCAGGGCCAGGCGGGTCAGGTCGGCGCGGCGGCGGCAGCCGGTCTTGTCCCGGATCCGGTCCAGATGGGAGCTGACCGTGCGGACGCTGATGTACAGCTGGGCGGCGATCTGGGCGTTGGTACGGCCCTGGGCGACCAGTGTGATCAGCTCCCGTTCCCGGGCGCTGAGCTGTCCCAGGCCGGATGCCGTGGCCGGCGGCTCCGCGGCCAGCCGCTGCGGGCCGGAGGCCGTGAGTAGGAGGGCGTACTCGGCGGCGGTGGCCAGGCTCATCGCCGCGCCGCGGTCTTCGGCCTCGCGGGCCTGGGCGGGTCCCAGCGCCTGCCGGGCCGCGCGCAGCGGCTGGTGCCGGCGGCGGGTTTCCGCGGGCACGTCCGGGCTGCCCTCGTGCTGCAGGAGTGCGGCGTAGGCGGCCCAGACCGTGACCGCCTCGGCGCAGCGCTTGGTCGCGGCGCACAGGTGCCCGCAGCGGTCCAGAGCGCCCAGCAGCTCGAGCCAGCCGCCGGTCCGCACCGTGATCTGCAGTGATTCCCGTAGGTGCGCCGCGGCGTCGCCGACGCGGCCCGCCCGCAGGTCCAGGTCTGCCATCGCGGTCAGCAGTTCCGCCAGGTTCTCCAGGTCGCCCGCCTCCCGGGACCGGGCCAGCCCTGCCGCGCAGATGCCCTCGGCGGCGGCCAGATCCCCGGCCGCGGTCAGTGCGGTAGTCAGGGTGCTGCTGCACTCCCGGGCTCTCCAGCCGGGAATGTCGGCCGGGATCTGCTGGGCCTGCCGGGCCAGCCGCACAGCGTCGCCGCGGTCGCCGCCGTGATGGGCGGCGACAGCGAGGCCGTACAGGGCCAGCGCCTCCCCGGCCGGATAGCCAAGCTCCCGGGCCAGGGCCACAGAGCGGCGGCCGTCGTCGGCCGCCTCGGCGATCCGGCCCAGGTTCGACAGTGTCACGGACCGGATGGCCAGGCAGTCAGCCAGCGCCCGGGACGGCGGCCCGTCTGTCAGGGCGTCGCGGAGCGCGGTGAGATGGCCGAGCGCTCCGGCCAGATCGCCGGAGTACAGTGCCATCTCACCCAGCCAGAACTGCGCGGCGCACCACGCCTGGCCGCCAGGAGCGACACACCCGACGGCCTCGGACAGCAGCGGGTACTCACCGGCCAGCCGGCCGCGCAGCAGCCACCACGGCGCTAGCGCGACCGCCAGCCGCAGCGCGCTGGCCGGGTCATGCTGCACGGCCCAGCCCAGCACATGACTCATCATGGCGTCCTCGGCATCTAGCAAGCGGGCCGCGGCCACCTCCCCGCCACTGGCCTGCAACCCGGCCGCGGCCTCATCGGCCACCCGCAGCGCATACCCGGCCAGGACCGCGGCCGCCCCGGAATCCTCGCCCGCCCCGGCCAGCAGCCCGGCCCCGTATGTTCGCATCGTCTCCAGCATCAGATATCGGCACCGGCCATCCGGGTCAGCCCGCGGCGGACTCAGCAGCGAGCAGTCGACCAGGTGCAGCACCGCCGGCCCGGCCTCGGCCCCGGCGACCGCCTCGGCGGCCTCCAGGGTGAACGGCCCAGGGAACACCGAGATCAGGCGGAACACCCTCCGCTCGTGCTCATCGAGCAGCTGGTAGCTCCACTCCACCGTGGCCGCCAGCGACTGCTGCCGCCCGGCCGCCAATCGGTCCCCTGCCGTCAGCAGCGTGAACCGGTCATCGATCCGCTCCAGCAGCTGCGCCACCCCCAGCGCCTCCACCCGCGCCGCCGCCAGCTCGATCGCCAGCGGCATCCCATCCAGCCGCGACACCAGCCGCCCCACCACCGGCCCGGTCTCCCCATCCAGCGAGAAATGCGCATCCACGCGGCGGGCCCGGTCCGCAAACAGCGCAACCGCCTCAGATCCCCCGAAGTACGGATCATCCGGGCCCGGCACAGACAGCGGCTCCAGCCGGTACCGGGCCTCCCCCGCGGCCCGCAGCGGCTCCCGGCTGGTCGCCAGGATCCGTACATCGTCGCAGGCAGCCAGCAGCCCGGCGCACAACGCCGCCGCCGCGCCGATCACATGCTCGCAGCTATCCAGCACCAGCAGCAGCTGCTGCCGGGACAGCACACGCTCCAGCGTGGCCGCCGGCGGGATCCCCGGCCGCTCCCGCACCCTCAGCGCCGCCGCCACAGCCGCGGCCACCCGCGCCGGGTCAGCCACCGGCGCCAGTTCCGCCAGCCACGCCCCGTCCGCGAACCGGCCCGCTACCTGCCGGGCCACCTCTCCGGCCAGCCGGGTCTTGCCCACACCACCCGGCCCGGTCACCGTCACCAGCCGGTACTCCCCCAGCAGGCCCGCGACCTCACCCACAGCCGCGACCCGGCCGACGAAGCTGGTCAGCGGAGCCGGGAAGCCATGCACGCCACCGGCCGCGGTGGCCGACGCAGACGGCCCCACGCCCGTACCATAGCTGCGGGCGCTGCCTGCGTACAGCCCAGCTGGACCGGCTAGGGTCCGGGGACCGGTCCTGGAACGAATAATCAGGCCAGAGGCCCGGGCGCGCATGCTGGAGGAACCCCCGCCCTCCTAAACTCAGCGTGACTGCGCGGAATCGATCGATTCTCGACATCTAGCCGTTACCCTCGGCTCGCGCAACATTGTGGAGCTATGCAGCGGCACGCCATTCGGCCAGAAGCGACAGCGCCGCAAGGGCCCGCGATGAGAGGTCGTCCGGGTACCCCGGTTCCTGTGCCGTGACGGGTCCGCCCGCCGAATGGGTGCAGGA